>OBLT010000804.1_pt1 | contig 20303 bp, 23 predicted proteins | sample 1518721 | NCBI WGS metagenome assembly OBLT01 (sample SAMEA3539307, study PRJEB22396) | soil metagenome | biome: tundra; feature: field; material: soil | place: USA | collected 2010-05 | depth 0.15 m | reverse complement strand
CGCGCACGATCAGTTGCGTGTGCAGCACCACTTTTTCATGCAGCACGGGCAGGTTATAGAACGTGCTCATCGGCACATCCAACTCGTATGCCACGCCCTGCACATCCAGCAAAATCTGCGGCGGATTTTTTTCCAGCAGGATGCCTGTTAAACGACCGATCATTTCAAGTGAGTCCCGGAAAAATTATTATTTCGTCATTCCCGCGCAGGCGGGAATCCAGCAAATCAAAAATTCTGCGCAGCAGACAAAACAAAAATGTCGTCCCGCCATGCGGGGATCATCCAATTGACTGGATTCCCGCCTTCGCGGGAATGACGGAAGCGCATAGATGTTTATTAAACCAATCTCCCATTTTTCATGCGGTACCCCGCCGTAGCCAACGCACCCAAGCCTTGTCCGCCGTGCGCATGGCAAATCGCGCAGGCCAGTGCGTCTGCCGCATCCGGGCTGGGTATGCCGGACAACTTCAACAAGCGTTGCACCATTTGTTGCACCTGCTCCTTTTCGGCATGGCCGTTGCCGACCACTGCCTGCTTCACCTGCAACGCGGTGTATTCCGCCACCGGCAGATTCGCCAGCACCGCCGCGCAGATCGCCGCGCCGCGTGCCTGACCGAGCAGCAGGGTGGATTGCGGATTGACGTTGACGAACACTTTTTCCACCGCGACTTGATCGGGCCGGTGCTGCGCAATCACTTCACTCAACGAATTCAGTATGGCTTTTAATCGCTCCGGCAACTCGCCGTCCGGCGTTTTGATACAGCCGCTGGCGACATAACTCAACTGCTGCCCGGCTTTGTCCAACACGCCGAAGCCGGTGACGCGCAGGCCGGGGTCTATACCTAAAATGCGTATTGGAGAAGGGGGGGCGATCAAAACCTAAACCCCCTCTAACTCCCCCTTGTCAGGGGGAGGATCAACGGCTCCTCCCCTGACAAGGGGAGGCTGGGAGGGGTTAGGTTTTCCCCCTTGCCCATTTTCCCTTGGCCCTTGCATCTTTAAAATCATTCCTCGATCACCGCCGTTGTATAAACTTCCTGCACGTCATCCAGATCTTCCAGTGCGTCGATCAGCTTCTGCATCTTCACTGCATCATCGCCGGTGAAGATCACTTCGTTGGCGGGTTTCATGATGACTTCGCCGAATTCCGCTTTATAGCCTGCCGCTTCCAAGGCCTGCTTCACATTCACGAAATCATGCGGCGTAGTCGTCACCTCGATGCTGCCGTCATCATTGCTGACGATGTCTTCCGCACCGGCATCCAGCGCGACTTCCATCAAGCCGTTCTCGTCCGTGCCCGGCGCGAAAATCATTTGTCCGCAATGCGTGAACAGGAACGACACCGAACCGTCTGTGCCGAGATTGCCGCCGTTCTTGGAGAAGGCATGGCGCACATCGGCGACGGTGCGCGTCTTGTTGTCGGTCATGCAGTCCACCATCACCGCCGCGCCGTTGATGCCGTAACCTTCGTAGCGCAACTCCTGATACTCCACGCCATCCAGTTCGCCGCTACCGCGCTTGATGGCGCGCTCGACGTTGTCCTTGGGCATGTTGTTGGAATACGCCTTGTCCATCGCCAGGCGCAGGCGCGGATTGCCATCCGGGTCGCCGCCGCCCAGCCGTGCCGCCACGGTGATTTCCTTGATCAATCGCGTGAAATTTTTACCGCGCTTGGCATCCTGCTTGCCCTTGCGGTGTTGGATGTTCGCCCATTTACTATGCCCTGCCATACTGTTCCCCGAAAAAAATGTTGAGCGATGGTATCATTTCCACCTGTTTAACCCAATATTTAGACCTCTCCGAGGAAAGGTATAGGCGAGATGAAAACGATTCTGATTGCAAATCCAAAAGGCGGTAGCGGCAAAACCACGCTGTCGGTCAACATTGCCGGATTTCTGGCCAATCGCGGTCAGCGCGTGGCCCTGCTCGACCTCGATCGCCAACAATCCGCCTCGCTATGGCTCGCCATGCGCCCCGACAATCTCCCTCCGATACGAACACTGGAATCAAAAAAAGAGGAAGCACACCGCAACGACTGGCTGGTGATAGATTCACCCGCCGGCCTGCATGGCAAGAACCTTGCCCATGCCCTCAAGCTGGCCAGCAAAATCATTGTGCCCGTCGCCCCGTCTTTATTCGATCTGCAAGCCAGCCGCGACTTCCTGCAAATACTGGCCGAAGAAAAGAAAGTGCGCAGCAGCAAGTGCCACATCGGCATAGTCGGCATGCGCATGGAGATGCGTACCAAAGCCGCTTGGGCGCTGGAACATTTTCTCGCCACCCTTGATCTGCCGATACTCGCTTACCTGCGTGAGACACAGGTATATGTGAATGCCGCCTTTGAGGGGAAATCCCTGTTCGACCTGCCGCCCTACCTCGCCGAGCGTGAGCTCGAACAATGGGCGTTTTTGCAGGACTGGCTGGATAAAGACTGATTTGTCCGTCCGCAAAATCGGACTCCGTTCACCGGTTATAAAATAACAAACAATGAATCTGACGCTTTCCCTTGCCCGAATGCGGCAACTTGCACCCTTGCTGCTCGTATTGGTCAGCGCGGTGGTTGCAGTTGCAGCCTATTTGCAGGCATTGAACTTTCCGTTTGTTTTAGACGATATTGCTTACATCAATTGGAATACTAAACTGACAGGACTGCACCTGAGCGAACTATGGCGACTCTTTACCGAGCCTTATAACGACTTTTCTGAGTTTCTTCCGCTGCGCGATCTTTCCTACTGGTTCGACATCACGCTGTTCGGCCTGAACTCAGCCGCGTTCCGGGTGCACAACATCATTCTGTATCTGCTTTGCCTGCCGCTGGTCTATGCCACCACCTTGGGCTTATGGCGATACTTCCGCCCAGCGGATGCCGCAAGCGCGCCATGGGCAGCGGCTGCAGTCACTGCATTGTTTGCGCTGCATCCTGCGCACGCCGAAGCCGTGGTTTGGATCAGCGGCCGCAAAGACGTGCTTTCAGCCATGTTCTCGCTGCTTGCGCTGTGGCTCGCCGTGAATGCAAAACGGGAGCAGGGACTTTCCCCCCGATATGCCGCAGCAGCCTTGCTTGCGCTGCTGGCGGCGATGCTCTCGAAGGCGACGGCCGTTGCGGTGGCGCCGGTTATCGCCATGCTCTGGATCATCTTCTGGCGCGATATTCCGGCGCAGCACAGGCGCCGCTCACACCTGCTGTGGCCTCTTGCCAGCCTGTTATTAGCCGTGTGCGTTGCCCTGATCTTTACGGCAAGCAGTACGGTGAAGGAGCCGGTTTATTTCGGTGTTGAAGCGGTCACCCGATTGTTAGCCATACTGGGATGGCTGGCTCGTCTTGCCGTCAGCCCGGGAAGCCGTCATTTGTATTACCCAGTATTCGAAGATACATACCTTCCATTCAGGGTCGCACTCGGGGTAGCGGTTCTGGCAGCGGCCGCAGCCGGTGGAGTGATGATCCTGCGCAGACGCTCTCTGGAGGGATTTGCTCTGGTCACTTTTTTGCTGCTGTGCATGCCTTACACTCAGCTGATTCCTTACGTTACGGATTCGCTCGTATCAGACCGTTTTTTGGCGCTTGCGGTGTGGCCAGCCATGCTGTTGGTTGTCGCACTATCATGGCGTTTGAACCCCGTTCCCCGCACTGCACTATTAATTGTCATCGCGCTGGCATGGGTCTTCCAGACCGTCGAGCGGCCCCGCGACTGGCGCAGTTTCGAAGCACTGGTAGACGCGGATTTGCGCGCGTATCCCAGATACTATATGCCTGCTGTATTTAAAATCTCCAGTTTCCAGTTACCACGCGGGCAGTATCGCGATGCGGAGAACTTGGCCAGCAGCATAACAACCCCGGAGATTCGCGATGCCATGATTCGGATGATCAAGATCCATCATGGCGGGGATGCCGATGCTGCCACTACTGGCAAGCTCCAGGAAGCAATGGCTATGCTCTGGATGCTGGGACATGACCTTAAGCAATTCCCTGTTCAAGCCAGGTGGAATCAACCATTAAACAATCTCTGGATAAAAATGCCAACGTTTCTTGCAATTGAATGGGGGTATCTGGCCGCACGTTTTCCTGATGATGTGTCGGTGCGCTACAACGCCGGATTATGGATGTTGGATGCGCATAGATACGATGACGCAGTAGCTTATTTGCGCCTTGCAACGGAGTCGCAGCGCCTCCCGGGAACCGTGCGCGGGATAGCCTTCGAGAGCCTCGGTCTTGCATTGATGAATTCCGGACATATTGCCGAAGCGGAAGCACTACTACGCGCCGCATTGGAACAGACGCCGCCGGATTTGCGCGCATATTGCTCGCTCACAGAGGTGTATAAGCAGAGCGGTCGATTCGAGGAAGCCGCGCGCGCTGCGGCTAACTGCCCAGGCGGGCTCAGCGTGCCGCGATATTGAAACGCATGATGCGGTAAAAATCCGCAAAGCAATGTTCAACGCCGGGTTCACCATTCAATGCTTTGCTGTTCTGCCTGAGCGCGTCGTTTAATTTTTCCGCCACGTCTTCCTGCCAAAATCCCGGCAGGAAAGGTTCGAGATGTCCAAGCAGCCAACGGAATGGCACGAAGCGATACAGCCAGTGCTGCTGCGGGGTTGCGGCATATTCTGTAATCAGCACCGAGCCGCCCGGACGCACCACGCGCGCGATTTCGGCGTAAGCTTTATGCCGCGCTGAGGTGGGCATTTCGTGGAATAAAAAGAAGACGATGACCTGATCGAATGCGTCGTTGCGATAGGCCAGGCATTCTGCGTTCATGCGCGCCAGATGGCAGCGCTCCGTGTAGTGTAGCGTCTTGCGCCGCGCCAATTGCAATTGGCCGGTAGCGATGTCGCACAAGTGAATTTCATTGCGGGCGCCGGACAGCAGCAACGGCGTGAGTTTTCCGTACACGCAGGTCAGTTGCAGTAGCTTCGCGTCCGGCCTGGTCTCGACTTGTGCCAGTGTCTTTTTCAGCAGCCGGTCATATTGACCGAACAGAATGGCGTTGATGACGGGTTGATGATCGAAGAACCAGATGCCCCAGCGCCATAGATACGCCCACCAGTAATAGCGCGCGAGATACTCGGGCACCCCGTCGAGAAATTTTTTGTATAGGCGCATGCCAGCACGTAAATCGGGGGGTGATTGATTAAAGGGAACTTCTAAAAGTTTTCCTTTCTTTTGTTTTTCTCTATCGCCGTTCTAAGGTTATTCATGCACGCGGACAGCTTGCCGACTTCGTTCTGGTCTAGCCGCTTATCGAATTGAAATACGTCATCCGGACCATCCTCATTTCTATTAAGCCCGACCTTGAAGCTTTCCTGAGATATCGCGACTAACAAATCCATGGTGCTGGCGAATTCCGCTGATACCATATAGGCGTCGTTGTGCGACGATTCGCCGTTTTTATAAATCAGCGGTTCCTTCCCCGAATCGGGTTTGATCCAGGCCTTCCGTATCTTTCCGATGTTTGCATAGGTGATCTTGCCGTCCTGTAACAGAGGGACACCTTCCTTCACGTTTACTTTTCTGGCGACCACTTTGATCACCCCGAAGGTAGCCCCCGTTCCCTTCATGAACACAGTGATCAACACGTTGAGCCACAAGTCGTCCTTGACCTCCCCGGTTATTCTCAACCCGCAACCCGTTTGCCGGCCATCACCGAAATAATCGACCACCGCCAGGTTCTGGTTCAAGGGGATTATCGGAGGATGGGGAACTACCGGAGGGGAAGTGTCGGCAAATGCATGGGCGGATAACAGCGCCCCAAAGAGAAAACCTGAATATTTCATATACCCTCCCTTCTGCAACGACCGTAATGGAGTGCTTTATTCGTGATGGGCAAAGGTTAACATAATTGGAACGCGGGCAAGATGCTTGTGCTCCCGGAGTTTTTTATACGTTGAAGCGGAAGTGCATGACATCGCCGTCCTGCACGATATATTCCTTGCCTTCCACACGCATCTTGCCGGCATCCTTCGCGCCCTGTTCGCCTTTGTATTTCATGAAGTCTTCAAAGGCAATCACTTCGGCGCGAATAAAACCGCGCTCGAAGTCGTTGTGGATCACGCCCGCCGCTTGCGGAGCGGTGTCGCCTTTGTGGATGGTCCAGGCCCGCACTTCTTTCACGCCGGCGGTGAAGTAAGTTTGCAGTCCGAGCAGGTTGTAGCCGGTGCGGATCAGACGATTCAGGCCGGGTTCGGCTAAACCCGCATCAGCAAGAAATTCTTTTTTGTCTTCATCGGACAGTTCGGCAATCTCCACTTCCAGCGCGGCGCAAATCGGCACCACTGGCGCGCCTTCCTTGTTGGCGAATTCTTCCAGGCGGGTCAGTAGCGGGTTGTTGCTGAAGCCACCCTCCGCGACATTGGCGACATACATGGCGGGCTTGATGGTGAGCAGGCACAGCGGCTGGAGCAGCGCGCGTTGTTCGGCATCCAGCTTCAGCACACGCGCCGGTTTTCCCTGGTCGAGATGCGCGGCGACTTGCTCCAGTAACACGCCCAATTTGGCGGCTTCCTTGTCGCCGGATCGCGATTGCTTGCTGTTGCGCTGCTGGGCTTTTTCCACGGTGGCGAGGTCGGCCAGCGCAAGCTCGGTGTTGATGGTTTCGATGTCGGAAATCGGGTCGACTTTACCCGCGACGTGAATCACGTTGTCGTCCTCGAAACAGCGCACCACGTTCAGAATACCATCCGTCTCGCGGATGTTGGCGAGGAACTGGTTGCCCAGCCCTTCGCCCTTGGACGCGCCCGCGACCAATCCGGCGATGTCGACGAATTCGGTGATCGCATGTTGCATACGCTGCGGCTTGACGATCTCTGCCAGCGCTGCCATGCGCGCATCCGGCACTTCGACGATACCGACGTTCGGTTCGATGGTGCAGAAGGGATAATTTTCCGCCGCGATACCCGCCTTGGTCAGCGCATTGAACAAGGTGGATTTGCCCACGTTAGGCAGACCGACGATTCCGCATTTCAAACTCATGGTTGTTTCCTTTAACCTATAAAAGCAAATGGCTGTGTAGGAGCGGGCCATGCCCGCTCCTACAAATTCAGGTTTCTGCACTATGCAGCTTCAACATCGCTGCTTCAGTTTTTCCTTCGATGACCAGATGCGCGATGTTTTGCGCTTGCTGCATGGCCTCGTCTATCAGTTCGCGTTCTTCGCGGCGCGGATCATGCAACACGTAGTCGGTCACTTCAGCCCGGTCGCCGGGATGGCCGATGCCGAGGCGCAGCCGCCAAAAATCCTTGCTGCCGAGATGCGCGATGATGTCCTTCAGCCCGTTGTGCCCGCTGTGCCCGCCGCCCATTTTCAGGCGCGCCACACCCGGCGGTAAATCCAGTTCGTCATGCACGACCAGCATTTCCGCCGGAGCGATCTTGTAGAACTGCGCCAGCGCGCCGACGGCCCGGCCGCTCACATTCATAAAGGTTTGCGGTTTGAGCAGCAACACTTCATGTCCGTGCAACTGACCGCGCGCAATCAAGCCGTGAAACCTGGTCTCGCTCCTGAAGTTCAGCTTTTGCAGGCGCGCGAGCTCGTCCACCCACCGGAAGCCAACGTTATGCCGGGTGGTTTCGTATTCTCGTCCGGGGTTGCCCAGACCAACTATCAAACGTATTGCAGTCATTCCATTCTTAGCGCCTAAATGGCACCTCTATAAATTCAAAATCCTAAGTGAGACAAGGCGCGAAAGAAATTTTAGTGCGCAGCATATGATTTATATGTAAGCGATAAAATTTCTTGAGCAACACCGTATCACGACGGAGTTTGGATTTATAGAGGCGCCATGAAAAAACCCGCCACAGCTTTCGATATGGCGGGTTTGATTTACTTGGCTTGCTTGGTTACTTGGCTTTTTTGGCGGCAGGAGCGGCAGGGGCTGCAGCAGCAGGGGTAGCTCCTGCCGTTTTAGCAACGCCTGCAGCCGCCGCAGGAGCTGATGCCGCAGAAGCAGCTGCGGCGGCCTCTGCCTCGGCAGTCACTTCAGCTTCCATCATGCCACGCGGCACTTGCACGGTAGCCACCACCGCTTTAGCGGCATGCGCCCCGTGTGCGGCAGCTTCCACGCCTTTGGGCAACTTCAGGTCGGCCACGTGGATGGAATGGCCCAGTGCCAGATGAGCCAAGTCCACTTCGATGAAGACTGGCAGATCTTTGGGCAAACAAGTGATGTCCAGATCGGTCATCACATGGCTGATCTTGCCGCCACCGTCCTTCACACCCGGAGAGATGTCGGCATTCAAGAAATGCAGCGGCACTTTGATGTGCATCTTTTTGTTCGCGTCCACACGCTGGAAGTCGATGTGTTGCACTTGCTGGCGGAACGGGTGCATCACAAAATCGCGCAACAGCACGGACTCTTTTTTGCCATCCAGATTCAACGTCAATATGGAAGCATGGAACGCTTCCGCGCGCAGCTTGTAATACAGCTCATTGTGATCGATGTCGATCAGGTTCACGTCGCCCGCGCCATACACAACACCTGGCACGCGGCCGGTGTTACGCAGACGGCGGCTCGCACCCGTGCCTTGCGCCTTACGATTTGTTGCATTGATCTCAATTGCCATTTCACTTCTCCAAAAAACAGAATCGCCCGCGACCAGACGATTCAACATTTGCGGTAGCCAACATGGTTACCGCTAAAAACTTACTCAGTGAATGCTATTTACTTATTCAGTAAATAGGGAGCTCACCGACTCTTCACTATTGATGCGTCGTATCGTTTCCGCCAGCAATTCAGCCGTGCTCAATTGACGGATGCGCTTGCAGTTGCGTGCTGCCTCGTTCAACGGGATGGTGTCGGTGATCACCAACTCATCCATCGCGGAATTCTCGATGCGCTCGATTGCCGTGCCGGACAGCACCGCATGGGTACAGTAGGCCAATATGCGCGTCGCGCCCTTTTCCTTTAACGCGTTGGCGGCTTCGCACAACGTGTTGGCGGTATCCACCATGTCATCCATGATCAGACAAGTGCGTCCCGCCACCTCGCCGATGATATTCATCACCTTCGCCACGTTCGGCTTGGGACGGCGCTTGTCGATGATCGCCAGGTCCGCATCCAGTTGCTTCGCCAGCGCTCGGGCACGTACCACACCGCCCACGTCCGGCGATACCACGATCAGATCCGGGTAATTGTGCTTCCACACGTCGGATAGCAAGATCGGGCTGGCGTAAATGTTGTCCACCGGAATATCGAAGAAGCCCTGAATCTGGTCGGAGTGCAGATCCATGGTCAACAGACGATCCACGCCGGCACTGCTCAACATATCTGCCACCAGTTTGGCGGTTATCGCGACCCGCGCCGAGCGCAAGCGGCGATCCTGGCGAGCGTAGCCGAAATACGGCATCGCCGCGGTGATACGTCCCGCAGAAGCGCGTTTCAACGCATCTACCATCACCAATACTTCCATCAGGTTGTCATTGGTTGGCGCGCAAGTGGATTGCAGCACGAACACATCCCGACCACGCACATTCTCAAGAATTTCCACCATCACTTCACCGTCGGAGAAACGCCCCACCTTGGCTCTACCGAGATGCAGGTGAAGATGCCGAGCGACCGCTTCAGCGAGCTTAGGATTGGCATTGCCGGTGAACACCATCAAGCTGTCATAGGACACGTGCGACCCCTTAAAGAATCAAAACACCAAGGCACACGCCCTGAGATTTGGCTGGGGAGGTAGGGATCGAACCTACGAATGCTGGGATCAAAACCCAGTGCCTTACCACTTGGCGACTCCCCAATAACCTACAGCAACCACTAACAACTTACTATTCATACGTTGGTAAGCAATCGCCTTACTCAAGCACCCAATCATGCAACGGATGCTTTGCTAAACCTTGCGCCACCACACCGCGCATCCCGTGCGGCAACTGTTTCATTATTGCTTCGGCTTGGCTGCGATTGGCAAACTCGGCGAACACACATGCGCCAGACCCGGTTATCATCGCTTTGCCGAATTTATTGAGACTAGCTATATAGCGCTCCACTTCCGGGTAGAGATTGCACACCACAGATTGCAGATCGTTGCGAAGTTGCCGCTCCCAGAATTGCCGTTTCGAGAGGGCGCGCATTGTGATGGAAACCGCATCCCGTGTCAATTCAGGATGCGCAAAAATCTGTGCGGTAGGCACCTGTACCGGCGGAAACAGCACCACGTACCACGCCTCCGCCAGGGGATAAGCTTGCAACTCTTCGCCCACCCCCTCGGCGAACGCGTTCTCGCCGAACACGAACACCGGCACATCCGCGCCCAAACGCAAGCCTAGTTGCATCAAGCGTGTGCGTGACAAACCCAATGACCACAAGCGATTCAGCGCGATCAGAGTAGTCGCCGCGTCCGAACTGCCGCCACCCAAACCGCCGCCCATCGGGATGCGCTTTTCCACCGCGATGTCCACGCCCAATCTGCACCCGGTCTCGCTTTGCAACAGACGCGCCGCGCGCACGCATAAATCCTGCTCCTCCGCCACGCCCTCAATAGCATTGGTACGCCGCACCACGCCGTCTTCGCGCAAGCCGAAGTGCAGCGTGTCATGCAGGTCAATGAAGCGGAACAGGGTTTGCAGCAGGTGATAGCCGTCCGGCCTGCGCCCGACGACATGGAGGAACAAATTTAATTTTGCCGGTGCTGGGCAAGTGAGCTTAAGGGCATCTCTAGAAATTTGCTTTTCCGGGATGAAGCGCAAGAAGCCGCGCAGCGAACGACGAGACATATCAGATAGATAGGCGAGAAGTGAGCGAGCACGCGACGCAGCGATTCGCCTGGAAAATAAATTTATAGGGATGCCCTTCATTGTGGATTCCATTCCCACTCATCGATCAGCAATTGCACCTGCATATCTTCATGGCTTAACTGCATGCGCGTCGGCAAGCTGTCCGGCCTGGTGTCGGCATAGCGCAGGTAGCGCACTTCCCAACCATCCTGACGCAGCACGGTGATTCGACCATTGGTATCACGCTCGATTTGCGCCTGGGTATCGGCAGCCGGCAGACCCAGTACCCATTGATGCAGGCCGACCAGCGGTAAATGCCAGCCCAATACCTGTTGCATCAGCGATTCTGCATCAACATCCTGATAGTGTTTATCGCCATCATCCAGCGTCGCATTGCTATCGTCGCGATAAACGCGCGCGGCAGTTTGCCCGAGCGGGGTGAGCAGCAGGATTTCATCGGATCGCACCTGATGTGTCCAGTGCAGCCCGGCGGAATGCCGCTCGCCCTGATGATTGATCGAGATGCGTCCGTTCATTGCGAACGGCGCTGATTCCGGCTGTGCGGGGCGCGCAACCGGCATCGGGACAGGGGGTAATAACGCGCAGCCGCTCAACATGGCCAGCCCCAAAAAAACCAGCCACCGCATCTTCAGGGGCCGAATTTTTTGATGACCGCTTGCAGTTGCTCATTGCCGGAATTTTCCTTGAGGCTATCCTGCCAAATCTTTTTGGCTTCATCTTTATCGCCGCGCACCCACAACACTTCGCCCAGATGCGCAGCGATCTCGGGATTGGCATTGCCGGCGAAAGCGCGCCGCAACATCTTCACGCTCTCATCCAGCTTACCGCTGCGATAGTAGCCCCAGCCCACGCTGTCCATGATGGCGGCATCATCAGGCGCAAGCTGCAGGGCTTTTTCCACCAGCTGCATCGCTTCCGGAATGCGCTCGTTGCGTTCCAACATGCCATAGCCCAGCGCATTGTAGGCTTGCGCGTGATCGGGTTTGATTTTGATCAGCTTGCGCATCAATTGCTCGAACACGTCCGGCTTGCCGATCTTGTCGGCCATCATCGCGGTCTCATAAAGCAGATCAATATGATTGGGCAGCTTCCCCAGGGCCTGATTCAACACCCGATATGCCTCGTCGAATTGATTCGCCTCGCGCAATAATTGCGCCTCGATCATCACCAGTTGCACGCGCTGCTGATTGTCAGTGGCCCGCGCCTGCTGCAACAGCTGGCGCGCTTCGGCAAGTTGACCGCGCTTGCTCAGCAAATAAGCGATGCGGATCTGCGCAGCCATCAGATATTCGCCATCCTTGACCTCGCGATAATAGGCGATTGCTTCTTCCTCGTTTTTCTTCGCCTCGCTCAACTGCCCGAGGTAATACTGCACCGTATCCTGCTCTTTCTTGCCCTTGCTGAGTGCCTGCTTGAGTTGTATCTCCGCACTCTTAAAATCGTTCAACTGCAGCGAAATCAGTGCGATGGCATAGGCCATATCCGGGTTATCGGGATTTTCGTCCGCCATTCGCTGAAATTCGTCCCGCGCCGGCTTGTATTGTTTTTGATCAAGCAATGCGCGTGCATATTGCAAACGAATTTCACGCGCATCGGGATAGCTCGACAAATAGCTGCGCAACACATCCAAACCCTGTTGCGGCGCATTCTTCTGCAACAATAGCGCCTCCAGTGAGACCGCCATATCCCACTCGGGACGCAGGCTGCGCGCCTGCCTTGCCTCGTTTAACGCAAGCTCCCCGTCGCCGGACGCTTGCGCCAATTGCGCCACCCCCCAATGCGCTTCAGCCACACGCGGGTAGAGCTGCGCGAGTTGGCGCAACAACTTCAAAGCCGCCGCCTTATCCGGATAGGTAGCCAGCATTTGATAAATTTGAACAAAGGTCTGTGCGGAATGGTCTTCGTCCGCTTTCAACAATTTAACTAATTCCTCGCTGGCTTCGTCGAGCTTGCCGCTACGCAACAATACCGAAGACAGCATACGTCTGGCCATGAGCGAAGACGGATCGGCATCACGCCAAATCCTGAGCGCCTCGATAGCCTTGTCGTTTTGGCCGAATTGAAGCGCCAGGTGAGCAGCGCGCATGGCAAGGCGCGGGTCGCGCGTTTTCTTTGCCAAATCCGAACTACCCTCGACGGCGAGAGTATCGTTTCCACGCTGACTGGCGATTTCGGATAGCAGGAATTCATAGAGCAACTCGCTGCTCAACTCAACGTTGGGCAACACCTGCGGCGCTTCTGCCTGCGGCTCAGGCTGCTCGACCTGATCCGCAGCCTCCGGTTGGCCAATCTGATTCACGGGGGTGCGCGCGGGGGCGTGCGCACAAGCGGTGAGCAGCAAACTGCCGAGAAGGATGTATTTGAACTGGGCCATAACAATACTGCTTTTGATGTGGGCGCACATAATAGGTTATATTTAGCCAAATTCACAACCATGACGACCACTAGCCCTTGCCTAACATCATTCCCGAAATAACCCTTTCCGCACGCAACCTGACGCGCCGCTTCGGCAATCACCTGGTCATTCATAACGTGTCGTTGGAATTGAAGCGCGGAGAAGTGCTGGGCTTGCTCGGACACAACGGCGCGGGAAAAACCACCACGCTGCAAATGCTGACCGGCTGTTTGCTGCCGAACAGCGGCGAAATCGAAATCTGCGGCATCAGCCTGTTGCGCAAACCCACGCTGGCGAAAGCGCACCTCGGCTACCTGCCGGAAACCCCGCCGTTATACCGCGAACTCAGCGTGAACGATTACCTGACATTTGCGGCGCGATTGCGCGGCATGGAATCCGCCGCAGTGGCCGAGGCACTGGCGCAAACCAGGCAACGCTGCGGCCTGGAAGCGGTCAGCAAAAAGATCATCGGCACCTTGTCCAAGGGTTATCAGCAACGCGTCGGCATCGCGCAAGCCATCATCCATCGTCCAGCCGTGATCGTGCTGGACGAACCCACCATCGGCCTCGACCCCGTGCAAATCCGCGGGATACGCAGCCTGATCCGCGAATTGGGCGATACGCACAGCGTGATCCTCTCCACGCATTTGCTCAGCGAAGTGGAAAGCGTCTGCGATCGCGTTGAAATCATGCAGCACGGCAAGCTGATCTATGGCGACACCAGCGCGCACATGCAGCAACATGGCAGCGTATCCGGCTTTACCATCAGCCTGCGCAACCCGCCGCCGCTAAGTGTTCTGGAAGGCATTGCCGGCATCAGCCACGTCGAGCAACTTTCCGCCACGCAGTTCCGCGTGTTGCATGCACCGGATCACAACCCCAAAGGCGCGCTGCTCACCCTGGCAGAACAACAAGGCTGGCAACTGGAACAACTCACGCCGCTGCAAGCCACGCTGGAAGACGTGTTCGTCGAGATCACCGACACTGAAAAAAATGCTGCGGGGGAAACGAAATGATTATTCTGTTTTCCATGTCTTCTCGTTCCTACGCGTCGAGTTCATCTTGTTCCCACGCGGCGCGTGGGAACATGACTAAAACTCCATCTGGAGCAATATCATGATCCGTCTGCTCGTCCTGCGCGAACTGCGCAGCCTGTTTGCGATGCCGTCCACCTGGTTCATCCTGGCGGTGCTGCAATTCATTTTCGCGTGGTTCTTTCTGGCGCGGCTGGAAGCATTCCTGGAAATACAACCGCAGCTCGCACAACTCGCCAATCCGCCCGGCGTGACGACCACGGTCGCCGCACCGATGTTCAACACGGTCGCGCTGCTGCTGATGATGCTGGTGCCGATGTTTACCATGCGCCTGATCGCCGAGGAGCGCCGCAACCAAACGCTCGCGCTGTTGCTCTCGGCTCCGCTGTCCGGTCGCCACATCGTGCTCGGCAAATTTCTGGGTTTGCTGATTTTTTTGGTCGTGCTGATGACCGGCGTGCCGCTGATGCTCTACACCCTGGCACTCGGCACAGACCTCGATCACGGTCTGCTGTTGAGCAATATCCTGGGCCTGATCCTGCTCACCGCCAGTTATATCGCGCTGGGGCTGTATGTTTCCGCGCTCACCACGCAACCCATCATCGCCGCCATCGGCGCGTTCGCGGTGCTGATCGGTTTGTGGCTGGCCGACATCGGCGCGGCAGCGGAAGATTCGCCCTGGCATTCCATCTCGCCGTTCAATCACTTCCAGAATTTCAACAACGGCTTGCTGGATAGCAGCGATGCGGCATTCTTCGTTTTGTTCACAGCTGTCTTCCTGTTGCTGACCATGAAGCGGTTGCACAACAACCGCATATACGGATGAGCCATGCCGCGTAAATTCTCCCCCAATCCAAGCATGCGCAATCTGCTGTTCGTATTGCTGCTGTTGGGCGTTGCGTCCGGATTGGGCTATCTCGCCATGCATCATCATATCCAGCGCGACGTCACCTATAACGCCAGCAACAGCCTGGAACCCAGCAGCGTGGAAGTGCTCAGGCAACTGAGCGGCCCGGTCACAATCACCGTGTATGCGACCGAACAGGACGCGCGCCTGGGCGATATACGCAAAATCATTCGCGATTTCCTGTCGCTTTATCAACGCTACAAGCCCGACATTCAACTGGTATTCATCGACCCCGAGAAAGAAACTGAAAAAGCCCGTGCGGCGCAAATCCGCTTCAACGGCGAAATGGTGATCGAATACGCCGGGCGCAGCGAACACCTCACCCAGATCAACGAGCAAATCGTCACCAGCACCTTGCTGCGCCTGGCACACACCCGCGATCAAACCGTGATGTATCTGGACGGGCACGGCGAACGCAAACTGGACGGCATCGCCAACTTTGATCTCGGTTCGCTGTTCGGCGCGAAGCTCAAGCAGAATGGTTTTCACCTCGGCAGCCTTAATCTGGCACTGGCGCAGGAAGTGCCAGGCAATGCCAGCGTATTGGTGATCACCCAGCCGCAACTTGATCTCATGCCCGGCGAAGTGGACAAGCTGCTGCGCTATGTCGATCGCGGCGGCAATCTGCTCTGGCTGGTGGACGCCGAACCGCTGCACGGACTGGAACGCCTCGCCGAAAAACTGGATATACTGCTGCCGCCCGGCATCGTGATCGACCCGGCTGCCACCGAGATGAATGCACCCGCCACCTGGTCACTGGGCGCCACTTATCCGCCTCACGCCATCACGCACAATTTCAATTTGACCACCGCCTTCCCTTCCGCACGACAGCTGCTCTGGAATGAAAACCCGGACTGGCAACACCACGTATTGGTGGAAGCCGCCGCACGCGGCTGGGTGACCAGCAACCCACCGAAAGGCAAGCCGCGCGACGGAAACCGTTTGTCCGGGCACCCGTTCGATAAGCAGCACGACACCCCCGGCCCCGTTGTCATCGCGATGGCATTGCAACGCAACATCAATGACCGCGAGCAACGCATCGTGGTCGTCGGCAACGGCGCGTTCCTCTCCAACAGTTTCGCCGGCAACGGCGGCAACGTGGACTTGGGCATGAACATGGTGAACTGGCTTGCCGGCGAGGAACATCTCATCACACAGCAACTGCGTGCCGCAAAGGACAGCAAACTGGAGTTAAGCGCAACGCAGCTCAGGCTCATCAGCATCAGCTTTTTGCTTGGTTTGCCGCTGATGCTGGCAGGCGTGGGAATATTTATTTGGTGGAAACGGCGGCGCGCTTAAAATAACTCCTCTCCTGCGCACGAAGGTAGCTGGAGGGAGAAGAAGGGTAGCTCACCACCCGTCATGCTTCGATACCTCAGCATGAACGGGTTATTTCAGCGAAAAATATCGAACAAAAAATACCGTTCGCCCTGAAGCCTGTGGTGAGGTATCGAACCATATCGAAGGATGAAAAACGACAACCGCACCGAATAGCTTTTCAATTTAAACCATGCCCGAACTCCCTGAAGTAGAAACCACGCGGCGCGGTCTGGCCGCACATCTCACCGGCCTGACCATCACGGATGTCGTCATCCGCAACGCCAAACTGCGCTGGCCTATCCCGAAAAATTTGGCTAGGCTATTGCGCGGACGCACCATCGCCTCACTCAAGCGTCGCGCCAAATACCTGCTGATGGATTGCGGCAGCGGCAGATTGATTCTCCATCTCGGCATGTCCGGCAGTCTGCGCATCCTGCCCGCCGGCACACCGCCGGACAAACACGACCACTTCGATCTAAAGCTGAGCAATGGCACATTGATGCGGCTGCGCGACCCGCGCCGCTTTGGTGCGGTGCTGTGGCATACAGGTGATCCGGCTACCCACCCGCTGCTCGCGACACTCGGCCCTGAACCACTGGAAGATGGGCCGCCAGCAAACAACTTCGATGCGCGCTATCTTCATCAAGCCACGCGCGGGCGCAACGTCAGTATCAAACAATGCATCATGGACAACCACGTCGTGGTCGGCGTGGGCAACATCTACGCCAACGAAGCGTTGTTCCGCGCCGGGATCAAACCGCAACTCGCCGCCGGAAAACTCAGCCTGCCGCGTTGCGCAAAACTGGTCGCGGAAATCCGCGCGACCTTGGCCGAAGCCATCAACTTGGGCGGCAGCAGCCTGCGCGACTTTGTGAACACCTCGGGCCAACCCGGCTACTTCCAGCAGCACTATTGGGTGTATGGGCGCAGCGGCGAACCGTGCCGCCGTTGCGGTTCGCCCATCAAGCAAATCAGGCAGGGACAGCGTTCCAGTTTTTACTGCGGGAGTTGCCAAAAATAAAAGCCGCGCAAAATTTTGCGCGGCTTCAATATCAAGTCTAAACAAAAACGAAAACCTCTAATTTTCAACCGGCCGCCAACCGTTAAGCCGATTTCATCATGTCTTTAAGCTGTTGGTCTGTTGCGTTCATATCATGCTTTTCTTTGGCATGCTTTTTGGCGATATCAAGCACTTCCTTTTCATCGTGGCTCTGTACGACAAAGCCGCATTTTGGATCACACTCAATTTTCTTTAGGTCCTTACTCATTTTTAACACCTCCTTTAAACACAAGTTAACGAGGTTACTTCGCGTTCTTTTCACCTATAAACGCGGTTTCATGCTGCCAGTTTTCGCTGAGCAAGTCAAACTGGGGTCGTAGAAAAATAGGGCCCGAGCAGGGTCCACTAGCACCGCGTAATGCGCCGAAGACAGACAGCTTTCCAAGCTTCTTACGAGCTTGAGTTGTGACACCGCCGAATATTGGTTTCTCAATGTGGCACAATACGCTCGTACCTACCCAATAGGAGGAAACATGAAATACATCTTGCTCGCTGTTGTACTGTTGCTTAATGCGTGTGACAACTCATCCACAGTGCCTAAAATAGCCGCACCGCAACGTGAAGCGCTTGAAAAGGCCAAGGGCGTGGATCAGGCTGTGCAAAAAGAAACTGAGGAATCGAAGAAGAAAATCGAGGATGCGGAAAAGTAATCTGCATCAATTCCGTTCGCCCTGAGCTTGTCGAAGGGTTAGCCGTACCAATTGATTGATATAGATTTAATCCGATCATGGTTCGACAGGCTCACCACGAACGGATTAAAACGGCGTTTCTCTAAGCTCAGCCTGATTATTATGCCCGTCCTGACCCGCCGCTTACTCGCCATCGCCCTGCTCACTGTTGTACTCGCGCCCGTTGCTCACGCCGGGCAGTTGCCGCGTCCCGATCATATCGTGGTGGTGATCGAGGAAAATCGCGGCTATGCGCAGATCATGGACAAGCTTAATATCAATTCCTACATCCACGCGCTGGCAAAGCGCGGTGTGTTGTTCACCCAGTCTTACGGCGTAGCCCATCCGAGCCAGCCCAACTATCTGGCCTTGTTTTCCGGCTCTACACAGGGCATCACCAGCAATGCCTGCCCGCACTCTTTCAACACCGACAACCTCGCCTCGACTTTGCTGGATGCGGGTTTCAGCTTCGCCAGCTTTTCCGAATCGTTGCCCGCAACGGGCGATGTGAGTTGCATGTCTGGTGCCTATCAACGCAAGCATAATCCTGTGACGAGCTGGCAAGGCACACGATTCCCCACTGAGGTAAACAAGCGCTTTGCCGATTTCCCGCGGGATTTTTCCAGGCTACCCACCATCTCTTTCGTCATCCCGGACCAGGATAACGACATGCACGATGGCAGTTTTGAAGCGGCGGACGATTGGCTGAAAACGCGCATCGCGCCCTATGCAGACTGGGCGATGAAACACAACAGCTTATTGATACTCACTTGGGATGAGGATGACAATCACGAAGGCAATCATGTGGTGACGATACTGGTGGGTCCGATGGTGAAAGCGGGTAAGAGTGCGCAACGCATCAACCACTACAACGTGTTGCGCACGCTGCTCGACTTTTACGACCTGCCTGCGCTCGGCGCGAGCCATGATGCGGAAGCGATCAATGGCGTTTGGGAAAAACGCTAACCAGATGCAGGAGCGGGTCCTGCGTGTGTTGTTGGGGCTTCAGCCCCTTACAACCACGGCGTACCTCTTGCGGGTGCTGCCCGCGATATTAGAGATGCCTGCGGGCCGCTTCGACAGGCTCATAACCAGCGACTTGGCTATCGTCTTTTGATAGCCTAGTCGAATGGCTAGTAGTTCCATCAGGGCAGGCACGGCCCGCTCCTACATTTTTTGGATGATGCTATTTACCCTTGGCCGCCATCAGCTTCTCATACTTGGCTTGCAGCTGTTCTTTGCTTTCTTTGTACTCGGGATTCAGCGGGATGCAGTCCACCGGACACACGTCCACGCATTGCGGCGTGTCGTAGTGGCCTACGCATTCGGTGCATTTATTGGGGTCGATGACATAAATTGTATCGCCCTGCGAGATCGCGTCGTTCGGGCATTCCGGCTCGCATACGTCGCAATTGATACATTCGTCGGTAATCATTAGTGCCATGTTTGTCTTCCTCGATCAGTAGGGTTCCGGGGCAATTCAATTCCGGGACGATTTATTCTTTTGCTGCAATTTTTCCATCACATAGGGCGACACGAACTTGCTGACATCTCCGCCGAAGCGCGCGACTTCGCGCACCATGCTGGCCGAGATGAAAGTGTACTGCTCCGCCGGGGTCAGGAACAGCGTCTCGACCTCGGGATACAGATTGCGATTCATGCCCGCCAACTGAAACTCATATTCAAAATCCGACACCGCGCGCAGTCCGCGCAACACCACGCGCGCATCATGTGCCTGCACGAAGTTCATCAGCAAGCCGTTGAAGCCTTCCACGCGCACGTTGGCAAAATTCGCGAACACCTCACCCGCGATCTCCACCCGCTCACCCAGCGTAAACAAGGTTTGCGCGCGGCTTTCCGCCACCGCCACGATAACCTCGCCGAACAATCCGGCGGCACGACGCACCACGTCTTCGTGGCCGCGCGTGATTGGATCGAATGTTCCCGGATAAACAACTTTAATCATGTTAAATCCATTTTGTGGGCGAATCGCGGTGTCGCGTGCTCGCTCATTCCTGTGCGCAGCGGTCGTAGCTTCAGCTACGGGAACCGCGCGGCCTACCCCTTGCGGGTGCGTCTATCAATGTGATATGCCTCGTCATTCGCACAGCCCCCACCTCAATCCTCCCCCCAAGGGGGAGGAGGCGATCGTTCCTTCCCCCTCTGGGGGAAGGTTAGGATGAGGGTTGGCGG
>OBLT010000802.1_pt1 | contig 20320 bp, 18 predicted proteins | sample 1518721 | NCBI WGS metagenome assembly OBLT01 (sample SAMEA3539307, study PRJEB22396) | soil metagenome | biome: tundra; feature: field; material: soil | place: USA | collected 2010-05 | depth 0.15 m | reverse complement strand
CCGCCCGGCGACACGACACGCCCGAATGAAGGGAATTAATTATTGCGCGAGTGCTAACCGGGACCACGCGGTCCTACACCAGACGTCGCTGATCGTCGCGACTCTCAACCTGCACTGGGGGCGCGGCGCGAACGGCACGCGATTCGACATAGTCAGTGCGTGCGCGTCGCTTGATGCCGACGTCATCGCTCTTCAGGAGCAGACCGGGCCGCCCGGCGGATCGAGCGCGGCGGCCCTGATAGCCGAGGAACTCGGCTATCAGCATTACGAGACCGTATTGAGTGATCGCTTCGATGATTCCGCTGGGCGCTGGATCGGGTCGGCAGAGCCGAGCGGCGGCACCTGGGGTATGGCCACGCTCACCAGGCTCCCGATCATCCGGACCGCCGACGTCACCCTTGGCCGGGCCCGCCGCGATCCAGAACGCCAGGCGCAGGTGGTGTTGCTGGCCGTCGGCACGTCCGCCATGCGCATCGTCAACGCGCATCTGGTCAACCGGCCGCCCGCGTCAGTGCGGCAGCTGTACCGGCTTAGACGGCTGCTCGCCGCAGATGCGCACCATCCGACCGTGGTGCTTGGCGACCTCAACGTCCCGGGGTTCATGGCCACAGCAATGACCGGATACGAGACGGCTTCACGCGCACCGACGTGGCCGGCGCGGCGTCCCGTGCTCAGGCTGGACAACGTGCTGATCCGGGGATGCGCCGTCACCGGTCCGAGCCCGACAGTCACCCACGTCGGCTCCGATCACCGGGCCGTTCGCGCGGAGGTTCGCCTACTGGCATGACCTGGCTTCAGGGCGGCCTGGCCCGTCTTCACCGGGTCGGCCCGGTCATACGCGCGCCCGCGCACGAGTACCGTCGCGGGATGGCCGTTGACCAGGACTTCGTGCGCGTCGTCGGGGGCAATCCCCGAGGCGCTCAGCGCCTGCAGCAGCACCGCGGCGTTGTCCCGGTTGATCAGGATCACGTAGCGTCCGCGCCCAGGGCGCAGTACCCGGGCGAACGAGGCGGCGATGCCCGCGGCGAATTCCCGGTACGGGCGGTTCAGGGCCTCGTGCTCGCCCCACGGTGGATCGGTGACAATCACGTCCACCGATCCGTCAGAGATGCTGGGCAACCGGAGCGCGTCCTCGTCGAGGAGCCGAACGCGGTCATCGCGGACAAGCCTGGCGTCGAAGGCGGGACGGTGCTCGGCAAGACGGATGTCGGAGTACCAGACTTTCCGGACGGGATGCTCCAGCCTAGCGACAGCAAAGGACCCGCTGCCACCAAAGGGGTCGAGGAACACGTCCCGCGGGTCAGGACCGGAGGCAGCCACCATGACCGCCGACAATTCACGGCTAATCGCGCCTCGCGCTTTCTCCTCACGCCGGGGCCTCGGCAGCCGCATGCACAACAGCAGCTTGTCCAGCCCGGTGCGGCCGACGACCCAGTACTCCTGACAGCTGCCGCGCGGCTCGACATGTCGGCCAGTTCGCGCGGCCACCGCGCGCTCCAGGGCCGCCTTGTCCTTCGGGTTCACCGGGACAAGTGCCCCGTCTACGTGAAACATCAGCCTGAACCCGTTCCCCCGGTCCGGCGACCGGGGGAACATGGCGTTTTGCAGCCTGCGGCCGAGCTGCACGATCGACGCGTCCAGACCACCACGACCGACAGAAACGACAATGAGGAAAGCGTTCTTGACATAAGGAAGTACCGCGATACGCTGCGGCGGGTCGGCGGCCTCGAATATCATAGCGCTATCATCCGAGTACTCGACCCGCATTCCGGACAGTTCGCCGGTCAGGGTCTGGTAAACCAGATCGCCGATCCCCGCAGTAAATTGAATATAATACCTCACCAAAGCAGTATAGCAGACAGCGTTCATGCCCCCTTAGCATCCGCATCCCGTGCGGCCCGGTCCGGGCCACGGAAGCGCATGAACGCCAGCTATCATTCCCATACTTCCCGCATCCAGTCGAGAGTCGCCCTAATACCGCTGTCGAGCGCGGTCGGCAGGCACATGAGCCCCTCGTCTCGGGCACGAGACGTATTAAGACAGTTGCGCGAGACTTCGCCAGGTCGAGCTGGCAGCATCCTTATCTCAACGTTCTCCGCTGAACGCCCTGCCGCCATAGCGACCGCGCGCGCCAATTGGCGCACAGATGTCTCGCGTCCGCTGCTTACGTTGTAGACGCTATGCTTCAGCCGTGCCCGTCTCCCCACTTCGAGGGTTACCGCGACCGCGTCCGCGACATACAAATAGTCGCGAGTTGCGTCACCCGGGCCGAATATCTCCAGCGCTGAATTACGTATTACCTGCTCACAGAAACGCGCGAACACAGCACCGCGGGCAGGATCTTGCCGCGCCCCGTAGACGTTTCCGAAGCGAAGCGTGACCACATCAAGGCCATGGGCCTGGCGAAACCACTGAGCATAGGTTTCTGCCGCCAACTTGCTGAGGCCATACGGAGCAATCGGCTGGGCCGGGTCCGTTTCCGTGGTTGGAATGACGGCGGCTTCGCCGTAGATGGCGCCCCCGGTCGACGCATTGACGACTCTCCGAACTCCGAGCTTCGCCGCGGCAGAGAAAATATTAATCGAGCCAATGATATTTGGCCGCGCGTCAAACGCGGGCGCAAGCACAGAACTCCGAACGTCCACTTGGGCGGCAAAGTGGAAGATAACTTCCGGCCGAAATGAAGCGACAGCACGCTCAACGGCGTCCTGGTTACCTATGTCCAGCTCGACCAGCCCCGCCCCGGCGAGCAACACGTCCTGCACGTTGACGATTCGCCCGGTAAGAAAGTTGTCGAGAATGAGTACCTGGGCACCCGCGGCAATCAATTCGTTAGCGACGTGCGACCCGATGAACCCGGCACCACCGGTTACGATCGCCCTCACGCAATACAGGATATAACTCTAGAGATCAATATAACAGGCCTTGCACAAGAGTGGCGCACTGCCACGCAAAGATCGCCGCTCGATCCGCATCCGGAACCATGCTCCCGGTGACCGGGAGAGCTGCACAGCCAGCAGAAGTTTGGTCTCGTGGCCTCAAGAACCAAAGGCCCCTTCTGCTCAACCTGCCCAAGGCAGCCACACAGATAACAGCGATACCAGGGAGATCAACTTTATCACGAACTTCAAAACACAACTGGAATCGTCTGGAAAATCAGCCGAGCACGGCATGGGCGCTGTCCCGCAGAGCTCAAGGACGTTCTCGATCAAGGGACATGCACGGCCGCAGCCAGGCCTGTCCTAATGACATTTGAACTGTTAAGCTCATAACACGACATACCGGGCATTCCACCGCCAGCATCAGACATGGCCACGCACCTAACTTCAAAGACTGCGGACACCCGTTGGCCAGCGCGCTGCGGACACTGCCGCAACATTCGCAACAGGAGTGACATGAGCTACGCCCATGGGTCCCGGCGCGCATTGATTACTGGTGGCGCTGGATTCCTCGGCTCTCATCTGTGTGAACGGCTGCTGACCATGGACTTCGAAGTGGTGTGCCTCGATAACTTTCTGACCGGAAGCGCCGCCAATATCGCTTACCTGCTGCACGATCCACGATTTCAGGCCATCGAATGCAATATTAACGAAGTTGCCGAGATACCGGGCGAAATAGGGCTCGTCCTGCACTTTGCGTCACCCGCATCCCCTGCGGATTACCTCCGGTTCCCTATCCAGACTCTCCAGGCCGGAAGCAGCGGAACCTTGCGCGCCCTGGAAGTCGCCAGAGCCAAGCAAGCGCGCTTTATTCTCGCGTCATCCTCTGAAGTGTACGGGAACCCCCTGGAGCACCCGCAGCGGGAGTCGTACTGGGGGAACGTAAATCCGATCGGGCTGCGCAGTGTTTATGACGAGGCAAAGCGTTTCGGTGAAGCCCTGACAACCGCGTACAGAAAGGAATTCGGCGTCAACACGGCGATAGCTCGCATTTTCAATACCTACGGGCCGCGAATGCGGACGAACGACGGGCGCGCCGTGCCAACCTTCGCCCGGCAGGCGATCCGCGGCGAACCGGTCACCGTTACGGGAGACGGTGGGCAGACGCGTTCGTTCTGCTACGTGGACGACACCGTGGACGGCGTACTCATGCTGGCGCAGAGCGACTATCCCGGCCCTGTTAACATTGGCAGTCAGGAAGAGCTCGCCATCAGTCGGCTCGCGACTCTTATCACCGAAATTGTCAGCTCCCGGTCACCAGTCCATTTTGTGGAACGTCCGGCCGATGATCCTGAGATACGGTGTCCAAATACGGCGCTAGCCAATGAGGTACTCGGTTGGAGTCCGAAGATCTCCTTGGAGAGCGGCCTGAAGAAGACGCTCGCGTGGTTCGCAGACCAGCTCGCAGCCGAAGGACAAGGAGCATGAGCGTGGCTGGCATGCTTGGGAATCGCGCAGCGGCTGAACAGGTGCGGTGTCACCTATCGGAAACGCGGCTGCGTATCCAGGCGAAGGCGGCCTGCCGATGAGCGCCATCTCGATTGACGCAGATGACGTGCCATCCCAAGCAAAGGCGACCACCGTCAGCATCGGAATCTTCGCGCATAACGAAGAGGCCACGATCAGGGCCGTCCTGGACGGATTCCTGGAGCAGCGCGTCAGCCGTGCCGTCATCGAGGGCATAATTGTGGTGTGCTGCGGCTGCACAGACCGGACACTTCCGCTCGTCAGCGCGGTCATGCGCGAGCAGCCACGAGTAGAAATGGTCATCCGCCAGAAACGCGAAGGCAAGATCGCCGCCATTAATGCGTTCCTGGAGGCCGCTGACGCGGATGTGCTGATACTGGCGAGCGCCGACGTGGTCCCCGCGCCCGACCTTGTCGAGCGGCTCGCCCTGCCGCTTATCGAGGAACCTTCGTTCGCCATGACAGGGCCCAGGATAGTGACGTGGCCTGCCGTTATCCCAGGGCGCGTGGTGGACAATCTGCACAATGCGCTGTGGAACTTGCATCACGTCATCTCGCTGCGCAGCCCTAAGCTCGGTGAGATCGTGGCGGTGCGGCGAATTGCGGTGCCCGGCTTGCTCCCGGATGACGCGCATTGCGACGAGGCCCTGCTCGAATCGATCGTGGTGGAGCGCGGGGGAAAGCTAGGCTACGTTCCGTCCGCGCTGGCCTACAATTCTCCGCCTCGGAGCCTGGGCGAGTTCTATCTGCAGCGGCGCCGCATCGCCGCTCAGCATGTCCTGCTGCGGCGCGCGCGCGGCTACCGTCCGGCGACCACGAAGCCCAGGTTCGTTATCGGGGCACTCCGGAGATCGCTGTCGGGGCCGCTGCGCGCCCGTTCCCACGTCCTCCTGCTTTGCCTGCTGCAGAGTGCCGCCTGCCTGCACGGCAGGTGGGATGTGCTCCGCGGCCGCGATTACCGGCTCTGGCGCGTGACGCGCCGCGGGCCGTCCCCGGACGACTGCCGCCCCGGACGAGCTTCGGATCGCCTGCCGTGCGTGCCGGCGATCGCGGGCGACATGACAGGAACCCGCCAGTGACGGGAGCATCATGGTGAAAGAGCGGATCGGCCTGACCGGCATCGAGATCAACGCCGTCATGCACTGCAATCTGGCCTGCGCGGGGTGCAGTCACGCCAGCCCGGTATCGCCAGGCTGGAACGCCGATCCGCTTCAGGTCAAGCGGGACCTCGACGACCTGGGCACGGCGGCCGACGTACGCGAGATGCGCGTCGTCGGGGGTGAGCCGCTACTGCATCCAGACCTTGCCGGGCTGCTCGCCGCGATCCGGGCGAGCGGCGCAGGCGCCGGCAGCATGCTAAGGGTCATCACCAATGGCACCCGGCTCGGCCGCGTCGGCTGGAGCTGGCTTGACTACGTCGACGAGGTGTACGTATCCGTTTACCCGCATGCGGCCATCGACGCGGAGGCTCTGCGCGAACTGATCGAGCGCGGGCGCCTAAGCGGCAAGCACATCGGAGTGAATCGCTACAAGCACTTCCGCCCGGTACTCCCCGCACAGCGGCTGACCGCCGAGGAGACGGCGGCCGTCTTCGAGACCTGCCAGGTGGCGCACGCGTGGAGCTGCCACACGGTGCAGGACGGTTACGTCTACATGTGCCCCATGACGGTAACGGCCGGGCCTGGCGCGGCCGGGACGCCAACGAACCGATGCGCGATCGCGCCGGTCGAGACGATCGCCGTGCGCCTGCGGGCATTTCTCGGCCGCCGGGATCCCCTCCCAGAGTGCAGTTCGTGTCTGGGGACCGTCGGCGAGCTCACCCTCCACAGGCAGGCGAACCGGCGGACCTGGCGGCCGCTGTCGGTCTCGACCGTCGACTGGGCCCAGGTGGAGCGGATCCGCGCTGACCCGTGGGCTAGCAACAGCTGCGTGGATGAATGACGATGACGGCCCGCGGGCCACGGCGGAACGGCAGGTGAGATTCGCGGCATGCGCGAAGACGAACGCTACCTCTTCGATCTCAATGGCTACCTGGTGCTTCATTCAGTGCTGTCCCGTGAGGAGCTGAACGCACTGCATGACGAGGTTATGAACGCCGGCATCGACACCGCACTGAGTGAGCACGGTTACCTGCATGCCGGCTTCCCGGCCCACTACTACGACAGCGGTCCCGCCGGGGGCTCAGAGTACCGCTATGTCGCACAGTCGTACCTGCTCGATTGGGGTCCGGCAACACGCTCGCTCGTCGCGCACCCCGGGGTTGCCGATTACATTGCTGCGCTGGTCGGTGCCGCTTACCGGCTCGATCACGCGTACGGAGTCTTTTCCAGAGGGAAAACGGCACCCCACGCACTGCACAACGGGGCGGTGCCCTTTGACCCCAGTCAGATGTATCACTGCACTGGCGGCGAGATATTTAACTCGATGATCGTCGTGCAGTTCGCGCTCACGGATGTCAGACCAGGAGAGGGCGGGTTCTGCTGCATCCCCGGCAGCCACAAGGCCGCCTTCCCGTTGCCCAGCGATCTGCCGTTCCTCGACGAACTGGACGGGGAATGGAAGTCAGTGGTGCGCCACGTGCCGCTGCGGGCAGGCGACGTGCTGATATTCACCGAGGCCGTCGCCCATGGCGCCATGGGCTGGAACGGCACCGGCGACCGAATGGCCCTGCTCTACAAGTACTGCCATGGTGCTATGCAGTGGGAGCGCGAATCTCCCTTCGTGACTCCGGGCCACCACTGGACACCCAGGCAGGCGCGGGTGATGACCGGGCCATACGTAGGCGGACGCCCGCCCGTCGACTCGCCGCCTGAGGACTGATCGCGTGCCAGGGCACCAGCCGGCCCGCCCGGCCAGCCGAGCGCAGCTGATCTGCTGGCCCGAACCCGGCCGCACCCAGCTGGCGGAGATCGACGAGCCGACACCCGCCGACGGTGAGGTGGCAGTTCGAGTCACACTGAGCGTGACCAACACGGGGACGGAGCGGGCACGGTTCACGGGGGCGCCCAACGCCAGGATCGGGTTCCCGCACGTTCCCGGAGGCGGAGCGGTCGGCTATGCCCAGACAGACGGGCCGGGGACGCGGGCTGGCACTTTCGTCGCGGTACGCGCGGGCAGCCACCAGAGCGTCATAGCCGCTCGCCCGGATGACCTCTACCCGGTCCCCGCGGGAATTCAGCCGGTCGACGCGGCCCTGTGGCAGACCGGCGTCATCGCCGCGCACGGCTTGGGGCTGGGCCGCTACGCGGACGGCGAGCCCGTTACCGTGGTTGGCGCCGGACTTATCGGAACCATGACGTGGCGGACAGCAGCCGCGCTCGGATCGGGCGAGTGCCGCATCCTGGCATCTTCACGCGCCAAGGAGCGCACGGCACAGGCGTGCCCGGCCAGTACGGCCATCGAGTTCCTCCCGGCGGAGCAGGCCGCGGTGACCGGGAACCGGCATCGCCTGGTGCTCGATGCCACCGGCACCGCGTCCGGCCTCGCGGTGGCCGTGGCTGCCGCGGCGGACGGCGGCCGCATCGTCTTGCTGGGATCGCCGCGCTCGCCTGACGGTGCGGTCCCGGTCGGCGAACTGCACGACCGGGGACTGTCCGTGGTCGGCGCGCACATCGACACGCTACCCGACGCGGCCGCAGCCGCCGGAAGGGACCTGCTGGCAAGCTATACCGAGCGATACTTCAGGCTCCTGTCCGACGGACTGCTCACGATGGCGGACCTGGCCAGCGTTTACAGCCCAGAGCAGGCGCCGCACCTGTACCAGCGGCTGGCCAGTGACCGTTCTCTCATCGTCGCCGCCGTCCAGTGGGCGCCGAAGCTCGCGCCCGTGAGCGGGCCTTCCCGGGCGGACGCCATCCGCGAGCCGACCCGGCCCGTGGGCCTGGCGGTAGTGGGCTGCGGAGACATCGGAGCGCAGAATGCCGAGGCCATAACGCGGGTGGATGGGACGGTGCTCGCAGGGTGCTTCGATACCGATCCCCGCCTGGCGCGCGATCTGGCCAGCCGGTTCGGAACCGTGCACAGCGCGCGACTGGATGAACTGCTTCGCAGGCCCGAGGTCGGGGCCGTGCTCGTCGCCACACCGCACGACACCCATGAAGAACTCGCCATGGCCGTGCTCGCGTCCGGCAAGCACCTGCTTCTGCAGAAGCCGCTGGCAGCTGACCTGCCCGCGGGCCGCCGCATCGCGGCAGCGGCCGCCCGCGCCGAGGCCACGGCCAGCGTCCTGATGCCCGGCCGCTACGAGCCTGGGTACCGGCTGGCCCGGCTCGCGCTCGACCAGGACTGGCTAGGTCCGCCGGTCGGGCTTGTCTCCGCTTACCTCGTCGACAAGCCAGCCTCCTACTACCGCGGCGGCTATACCAGGCGGACAGATTCCAGCTGGCGTCTTTCCAAGGCACGCTCTGGAGGCGGCGTACTGATCATGAACCTGGCGCATCACCTGGACATCGCCTGCTCCCTGCTGGGAGCACAGGCCGACTCGGTCTTCGCAGAGACGAGCCCTTCGGCGCACTCGCCGCAGATTGAAGACTTCGCCACCGTCACCGCGCGGTTCGGCCAGACCGTCGCGACATTTATCGGTGCGGCCAGCGTTCCGGGCTCGCCCGGTGAGCAGCTGCGGATATGGGGGCCGCACGGAGGCTGCGTCGTGCTGCCGGACGGGCTGCTCTCAAGGCGGGCAGCCCCCGACGAGACGGCGTGGCCCGGCGAGCGGGCACCGGCCGAGCCCGGCGTCACCAGCGATCCTCAGGTCGCGGCCATTGCCGGCTTTGTGGACGCGATACGGCGCAGGCGGGTGCCCGACGTGACCATCGAAGACGCGCTGGCGGTCCAGGCGATGATCGCGGCGGCCTACCAGTCTGCGGAAACCGGGCTGCGCGTCCGGCCCGCCGATCTTCTTGGGTAGCGGCGGCAGTTGACCGCCTTTGGACGTAACGGAGGGACCCGATGCCGAGGATCTGGATCACCGCTGAGCAGATGAGGACGACGGCACCGACCGTGGATCTTCCAGCGGGAAGCACCGCCTTCATCAACGGCGGATCAGAGACCCTGCTGTGGGGCCATGTCTACCAGGCGGGACCAGAGGCCAGGCGGCAGGCGGCAGACGAGTTCGCCGCCACTGCCATCGCGGCGGCGCGGATCGCCGCGCCCCCGGGGTCAGCTCCCGGACACCGGGTTGCGGTGCTTGGCGACGGAATGCTCGCCCACCTCATCCGGGCCGCCCTGGCCGCGGAATCGCTCTCGGCGGTGCCCGTGGCCGCGCCGGCGGCAGCAGCAGGCAGGGAACGCGTCATCATCGACAGCACCGGCTCGGTAAGCGTGCTGAGCGAGATCATCAGGACATTGCCCCGCCTGGGCCGGCTCGTGCTCGCAGCACCACCGTGTTCCCCCGAGATCACGCTGGCCACCTATCGGGACATTCACGTACGCGGCCTCGCCCTCATCGGCGTGCCATGGGCGGGCGGTGCCTTGGCTTCGGTCTCCGGTGGCGTTTCGCCGGAGCTGATCGAGGCGGTGCTCGCCGAGGCGGCCCGTGCCCGGCCGGGCGAGCCGACGGCCGGGAGACCGCTCTATGTCCTGGACGGGGAGATCAGCCCGTGATTCGTCGCAACGTGCTGCACTGCCTCACTCAGTGGATGTGGCTGAGTGACAGCTTCGTCTACGGGCCGATCTCGGTCAGCCGTCACAGGCCGGTCGTGTTCAGCAGGATGGAAGTAATCAACGCGCACGTATACCCGCCTCCGGCTGATCTCTTCTCCCTGTCCGGCGCGGTGGATCAGCAGGGCGGCGGCGAGGTTCCTGCCGAGGGACCGCCGACCGCCACTGCTGTCGCGCGTTTCCTCGGGCCGATCAGGGCGGACGTGGTGCACCTGCATCACGGCTACAACCTGCCAGACGCGTCAGCCATCGCCTCGTTCCTGCACGTGCCGCTCGTCGTGTCGTTCTGGGGCTACGACGTGACCGTCATGCCCGCCAGGGAACCGGAACGGCTGAGCGCCTACCTGTCGGCACCGGACATGATCCTGGTACCGTCCCGGTTCCTCGCGCACACCGTCGCAGGGCTGGGCGTGAACGTCTCGCGGATAAGGGTGCTGCCAGGCTCAGTGGACACCCGACGGTTCAGGCCCACGCCGCTGCCAGCAGAGCCCCGGGTCGCATTCGTCGGCCGCTTCGTGCCGAAGAAGGGGATCGACACCCTGATGCGGGCCTGGCCAGCGGTTCGCCAGGCGGTACCAGGTGCCGAGCTGACTCTTCTCGGCTACGGCAACGAGCCTCCGCCGGCTGATCCGGCCATGGGGATCCGCGTACTCGCGCCGGACCCGGCTGATCCGCGCGGGCAGGTCTACGACCTGATCCGCTGGTGCAGAGTGTATGTCTCGCCGAGCAAGACCGGCCCCGACGGAGACGCGGAGTCGCAGCACATCGGCAACCTGGAGGCGCAAGCCGGGGGGCGAGTGGTCCTGACGACGGATCACGGGCCGATTCCCGAGTTCGTCGAGCACCTCGCCTCCGGCTTCGTCGTTCCGCAGGATGACCCCGAAGCCCTCGCCTCAGCCGCGATTGCGCTGCTACGGGACTACGACCTCTGCTCCGCGATCAGCGAGCGGGCACGCGTGGCGGCGCAGCGCTTTGATGTCTCGGTCGCAGGCGCCGTGCTTGACGCCCTGTACGACGACCTCGCCAGCGGGGCAGCGCGCGCTGCGGAACGCCCCCGTGGCGGCGGCCTGTGACGCGTCAGCCAAAGGCGCGACAGGGTGCCCCCTGGAGGAGCGGATCCACCGAGCGCGGCCACGTCCTGCTCGTGTACTACTTCTTCCCGCCGGCGGCCGGAGGGGGGATACCCCGTCCGGCCAAGATGGCGAAGTACTTGCGCCGGCTGGGCTGGGAGGTCACCGTGCTGACGGTCGCCGCTCATGGTGCGGTGGACGCCCTGCTCGAGGTGAGACCCGATGTTCGCGTGATACGGGCAGCGGAATGGCCGGCGGACCCGTTGCTGCGGATCGCGGGTGGTGCCGTGCGGCTCGCGCGCCGCGCCTGGGAACGGATCACCCCGATGGGCGGGCCGGGTACTGCCTCGCTGCTCGACCTGGGCTTTGTCGATGAGGAACGGGAGATCGAGGCATCGAAGATCGGGTGGACGGTGCCCGGGGTAGCCGCAGCCGTGGCGCTCGACCGCCAGCGTCCGGTCGACATAGCGGTCGTCTCGTCACCGCCGGCTTCCTCGGGCGGCATCGGCGTTCTGCTCCGCGCCTTGCGGGGCATCCCGTACGTGGTGGAGTACAGGGATCCCTGGACTGTGGGTCCCTTCTGGGCTCTCGCTGCCGACGGCAAGCCAAGGAACGATCCGGTCACCCGGCTCCGCTTCACCGTAGCCAGACGGCTGGAGTCCATGCTGCTGCGCTGGGCGTCCGGAGTGGTCATCGTCAACGGCGAGGACCACGTAGGCCGGCTGCGCACTGAGTTCCCGGCCCAGACGGCGCTCAAGCCGGTCGCCCACATTCCGAACGGCGTAGACCTGGAGGACGCGGTCGGTTTCGCGGCCGTCACGGCACAGGGAACCCCGGGGCAGGTGCGCTTGCTGCACAACGGCTACTTCTACCATTTCCACACGCCCCACCACCTGGTCGCGGCCCTGCGGGCGATACGCCGCGAGCGCGCAGAAACGCTGCGCGGGGTGGAGTTCGAGTTCGTCGGCGATGGCTTTCCCGAACGGCTCGCCCGCCAGGCCGAGCGCTGGGGACTGGGCCCGAATATACGGCTGACGCCGACCATGTCGTTTTCTCAATCATTGCGGGCCATGCACGCCGCCGACGGCCTGATCGTCGTGCTGCCGCCGCTTGCCAGCGACGATGACCGTATTCCGACGAAGCTTTACGAGTACCTGAGCACCGGGCGCCCGATCTTCGCGGCCGTCAGCCCCGATGGCGCCACGGCCCGGCTCCTGCGTACGGTGCCCGATGCCGTCGTGGCCGACAACCGGGACGTCAGAGCGATGGCGGACGCGCTCGTGTCTTTCGTCGCGATGGTCCGCCATCGCCAGGTCACTGGGGCGCCGCCCGAGGTCGCACAGCGGGCAGCCGCGCATGGCTACGCGGCACGCGCCAGCCAGATGGACACATTCCTGCGCGGAATCCTCAGCGAGGCTGCCCGGAGGACCTCCCGGCGCTGAGGTAAGGCATGCCGTCGAAGCCCGGATAGCGCCTGGCGACTGCCTCGATCGTCTCGGCGGTCCAGTAGTCGTCGCCTGGGCGGGGGAAGCCGATCAGGCTGCGTTCGCGGGGGCTGAGCCATGCGATGAGCCGGCCCACGTCGGGCTCGTCAGCCCGGTTAGGCCACGAGTAGAAGCCGTGCCAAGGGGCCGCGACGCCGTAGGCGAAGCTGAGCGTTACTCTCCTGGCCCTGGCGCCCGTGAGCGCACTGCCGCGGTGAAAGGTCCGGTAGTCGTAGACCAGCAGCGTGCCCGGACCGCACAGCAGGGGTTCTTCGTGCGCGTAGACGTCCGCCCACTCTTCCCTCCGCAGATGGGTGTCGGCCACGTGCCTGGTGTGCTCGTGTGAGACCACCATGGTGGGACCGGTGTCCTTGGTCACTTCGCTGAAGTACGCGAAGAAGCCGACCATGGTCGAGGCGTCTCCCTCCGGGAGAACCACAAGGGTGTGGTTCGTGTAGTCCAGGTGAAGTATCTGGCCGAAATCGGCGGCATCGGTGAATTTCGCCTGGTAGCCGCCGCGCATAATGCGCAGGTCGGCGCTGCCGGTGAGCTGCTCGGCAATGCTTCTGAAGCGCTCCTGGAAAGGCAGCAGATCGAGCCTCGGTATGCCCGTTGGAATGGTGCGCACCGAATCGAATTGGCCGCCGCGCAGCTGCGGGAACTTGTCCGGCTCGGCCCAGTACTGCTCATTCGAGGGAAACACCCGCCCGAGCTCAGCCGTCAGCTCCGTCAGATCAGCGGCCAGGAATCCAGGCAGCAGAACCCAGCCCTGGCGCCGGAACAGCTCCAGTTCATCATGCGTGAGCATCGGTCCTCCGGTATCGCGGTTATCATTGCGAGGACGGTTCCTGAAAGGGCGCCATGACAGCCGCGAACCACTTGAGTGCGGCTGGCCGGTCGGCGGGCTGCAGGCCGTAGTCGCAGACGACGAGGTCGTGCACCCCCGCCGCCCGATAGCGCGCGACCTGCCGCTCGACAAGGACCCGCCCGCCGCGCAGTTCCGCTGGCCAGGGCGATGAGTCGGCGCACTCGCTCAGATGCTCAGGCAGGAGCATAACGATGGCGCCGCGTCGGACATCGCGTGGCTCTCGTCCCGCGTCGCGGGCGTGGCGGGACACCTCCGCACCGAGAGCGGCCAGCTTGTCCGGAGAGCCCCATACCACCCAGCGGTCCGCGTAGCGGCCCGCCAGGCGCAGGATCGCGCCGCTGGCACCACCGAGGAGCAGTGTGACCGGCGAGTCGTCGCGGTGCCATGCCGATCTCCCCGCAGTCCCGGCCGTATCCCGGGCGTGCGTGCTCCGGAGCAGGCGGCACGTCGACTCCAGGGCGGCCACGCGGTCGTCTAGTGGCGGGAAGTCAACTCCGGCGGCAAGATGGTCGCGCCGGGACCCGCCCGCGCCGAGTCCAAGCACGAAGCGGCCGGCCCCGATCTCGGTGAGTGTCTTTGCCATCTGGACGGTGACCAGCGAAGGCCGCAGGGTGTCGGACGCGACCAGGAGTCCCGCCTCTATCCGCGGCACGCAGGCCAGCGTTGCCCCCAGGGACGTCCAGGCGTCAAGGAGCCATCCGCCGCGCTCGTCACGGAAGTGGTCGGACATCCACAGGCTGTCGTAGCCCAGCCGCTCGACACTGCGTGCCGTATCCGCCAGGGCGTTCCACGCCAGCCGCTGGTCGGCCAGCCAGCCGAACCGCATAGGGTCGACCGCGCTGTTCATCGCGATGCCCGGTGGTGCAAGGAAGCGGCTCTGGCGGGAATTCGCGTAGCGTGTCCGGATGGGCCGCGCTCTGTGGACGCGAGGTCCCCTCGATATCGCACCGGGTTTGCCAGCCTCTCTTCAGTACCGAGGCAGGTTCGCCGGCGGGCCGCCAACCATATTGAGATACCGGTGGAAGTCGAGTCCGAACGACTGCCTGCGCTGCTCACTTAGGCCTTCCCGCACATTGTCACGGAGGCTGAGCCACATGTTTTCCTGCTGGCGAATGTAGGACCGGCAGTAGTAGGCGAGGATGCCGGTCCTGTGCTCCGCGGCCGACCTGTTCGGTCCGGTGCCATGCCATGTCCTGCCGTCGACGATCAGCGCTGTTCCGGCCGCCCCGGTCGCGGGCACCATGTCCCGCGGGCCGGGGGCGTGCTCGCTCAGATGGCTGCCAGGGGCCACCAGCGTCGCGCCGTTGTCCTCGGTGAAGTCGTCCAGCATCCAGATCACGGGCGCGACCAGGGGGTGCGGCCAGGGCCGCTCGGCCCAGTCCTGGTCCCAGTGCGGAACCATCGCACGCCCGCCCGGTCCCGTCATGTTCGCGCTGAGGTTCGACAGCAGGGCATCCTTGCCTAGCACGCCGCGGATGACGGTGAGGGCCGGCAGATTCTCCGCCAGCCTGAGAAAGCACTCGCCCCTGTTGAACAGGCACCATATGCGCTGATTGGCCCCATCGCTGTACAGGTACGCCTTGTCGTTCGCGGCGTCGTCCGCCGCCGCCTGCCGCACAGCTTCGCGCAGCGCGAGCAGGTCATCGCGGCCGAGGGCGCCTTCGAGCCGGCAGACGCCGTGCTCCACTAGATGCGCGCTCGCCACCTCTGGGTCAGTGGTCACGGCTGGAATCATCATTGCTCCTCCTGCGACGAGATCCCGCGGACCCGGGCAGGCCGCCTTCGCCGCCCGCACCGTCGTCCGTTTTCACCATGGGCACGAGGTCAGGCGCGGCGGTACGACGATTTCGCCGAGCGGGGATTTCGGCGTCAGGCTGAAGATGTGCGCTTTGTCACGGGGGATGGTTTCCTGATTGATGTAGCAGTCGCTCAGCGGGTTGTCCCGTGTATAGGTATACAGAATATCTGGTATAAGGAGATGACGGCCGCCCGCTCGCTCAAGCGAAGGGATTGTAATCGCCAGGTCGTAGCATGTTCTAAGCCACGAGCCGTCCGGATGCTGGAAATCAACGCTTGGATCGAGCATGGCGAAGAGCTCGTGCTTGACACTCCGCAGATGATTAAACCAGATCGGGTCAGGGATGTCATCGCGCGCGGCGAACTGCCGGTAGGCATTGTTAAGGATAACCTCGTCCGGCAGGTGCAGCGCCGGGGTTACCCGGTCGTCTTCCGGGTCGCACTGGTAGCTGCCATACGTCAGCAGCGGACGGTAGAACTCGTAATAGTCCCGCAACCGGGACAGTGCATCCGGACCGCTCAGCCTGTCGTCGGCGTCAACCGATACAATGACATCGTCAGGATCAGGAGACGTCGCCGCAACCGCGGCGACGTGGTTGTAAAGTCCGCCACGCTGGCTCTCATTTCTAATGAACCGCCACCCTGCCTTGCGGCAGAAGGCCTCCATATATTCGGGCTGGCGTTCATCCTCGGACGCGTCATCGACCACGCATACGTCGAAGGCGTCGTCGTCCTGAGCCGCGACCGAGTCAAGGCTTCTGGGGAGAAACCTGAGACAATTCCAGCCAGCCATGACGACCTTGAACCTCACTGACGCCCTCCTGCCACTGTCCCTAGGTTTGAAATCCGAAGGCGGCGCGGTATCATGACAAGCTGCGCACATTCAGCCGCACCTATCGGGACGGCATGCCTGCGTCCGATGTCATCATTACACGCCATGCGATGGTATTCGGCAAGGCTCAATCGATGTAGCTATTCAGCCTGAGTGATGGCATGCCGGTAGCGCTGCTGGCTTCGGGAGCCGGGTTGTTGTGCCTGCTCGCGGGGTGCCGGCCTGCAGGTGGCCGGGATCTGCTGAGCAGCGGGGTGACGTGCGTGCCCGCGGTGGTTACGGGGGCGCGGTTGCGGGCGGGAGCCAGGGCTGGCCGGTGAATAGCCGGGTGAGGGCGTCGAGTGCATCGATGCCCCATTTGCCGGCTTCTCCAGGGGTCTGCTGGCCTGATGCATGATGTGGGGAAACGCGACTCGTAGCGTGGTTTAACTATCGTCCTCCGTGGGTGCGGTGCTCGTGGCTGGTAGTTGTTCACAGTCAGACACGAGATCGGGGGATCGCGGGTGCGTGCGTTCATGGTAAGGTTGCCGTCCGGTGTGGGGTACTGGACGGTGCTGGATGAGGAACTGTCGGTCGTTCCGTTCGCGGATGCGTTTCTGCGGCATCTGCGGTTCGGCCGGGACGGGGCGGAATCGACGACGAAGGCGTACGCAGGCGCGATCGCGCTGTTCTTGCGGTGGTGCGCCCGGACCGGGAAGGACTGGCAGGCCGGGGCGGAGCAGCTTGGCCTGTTCATGACGTGGCTGGCGCACGCCGGATCGTCGGTGTCGGGTATCGATGCCGGGCCGGGGGCGGCGGTGCTGGCCGGGCCGGGGACGGTGCCGGTGAGGTCGGCGCGGCGGGTCAACGCGGTTCTGACCGCAGTGCGCGGGATGATCGTGCACGCGGTCACCGAGGGCACCGCACCGGGCCACCTGATGCGGCTGCTGTTCGAGGTCGCCGATGACGCGGACCTGCCCGCCGCCGTGCGCGGGGAGGACGGCTCGACGGGATGGCGGGTCCGGGCCCGGCACCGGCTGCATGAGACCGAACGTCCGGTGGGCCGGGCTGCCGACGCTGATATCGTCGCGCTGCTGGGCGGGTGCTGCTCGGCGCGGGACCGGCTGATCGTGCTGCTGATGGCGCGGGCCGGGCTGCGCCGCGGCGAGGCGCTCGGGCTGCGCCGCAGCGACGTGCACCTGCTGACGGATTCGCGGGAGCTGGGCTGCGAGGTCGCCCGCGCGCACCTGCACGTGGTCCGCCGGGATGATAACCCGAACGGGGCCGTGGCCAAGTCCCGGCGGCAGCGGGCGGTGCCGCTGGATTTCCTGGTGGTGCAGGCGTTCGACAGTTACGAGTTCGAGCGGATGGACGTTCCGGCCGCGGCATCTGGTGATTTTGTGTTCGTGAACCTGTTCCGCGCGCCGCTGGGCGCTCCGATGCGGCTGGACGCGGTCAACGACCTGGTCACCGCCGCGGCGGAACGCGCCGGAACCGGCGCATTGCGCCCCCATCAGCTACGGCACTCGTTTGCCTCGAATGTCATCGATGCAGGCGGCACCCTGGAGGAGGCCCAGGACCTGCTCGGACATGCGAGCATCACCTCCACGCAGGTTTCCGTTACACCTTTCCCAGTCCGACCTGGAAGACGTCCTGCAGCAGGTGTGGGTCGCGGGACCCGGCACCGCCAGCCCCGGCGAGCTGCTCACCGGTTCGGCCGCCCCGCTCACCCGGGGGCAGGCCCAGGCCCTCGCGATCGACCTGTCCCGCCGCAGCACCCCGGCCGAGGGCGGGTTCTGCACCTTCCAGCCCGTCGTCGACGGCGGCACCTGCCCCTGGAACCTGGACTGCCACAACTGCGACAAGTTCGTGCTGTCCGGCGCTGACCTGCTCTACTGGCGGCGCAAACGCGAGCAGTGGCGGCTGCTCGCCGAGGGAGCCCCCGACGACGCCACCGCCACCTACCTGCACGGCTACTTCGAACCCACCGCCCGCGCCATCGACGGGCTGGAAAAGGCCCTGGCCGGGCTCGGCCTCCTCGACGACGCCCTCGCCCTGGACCTGCGCAAACCCCAGGACTACTTCCACCGCGTCTGGAACACCGCGTTCCTGGCCTCCGACCTCGCCAGGGCCGGCAGCCACGATAGCCAGTACGACAGCACGGACGCGGCCGAGTACGGCGTTCCCCCGCAGCTGAGCGCGTGAGCGCCAGCACCGGGGGCAAGGGCGAGCCGCAGACCGCAGCTGCTCTCGCGGCTCGCCGCACCAGTGCCCGGGCAGCGCTCCAGCGCGTTCACGATGCCCTTGCCCGGATGCGGCGCGAGAAGACACTGGTCACTGTGGCCGGCGTCGCACGGATGGCGGGAGTCTCGCGCACCTTTATCTACGACAACCTGCAAGCCCGGGCTGCGGTGGCCGGCGCCGCGACGGAAGCCGGCACCAGGCGGGCCCGCGACCAGGCCGTCCAGGACGCCGGGCAGGAGGCCTCCTGGCGAGAACGCGCCCTCAACGCCGAGGACGCGCTCAAGGCCGCGAACGCGGAGATCCTGCAGCAACGCACGCTGATCGGCGAACTCATGGGCCAGGTCCGCGACCTTCAAGCCGAGTGGACCGAAGAGGCCATCCAGCGCATCACCACCGAGAACACCACCCTCAAACAACGTGTCCGCCAGCTCACCACCGACAACCGCACCCTGGACGAACGGCTCAAGGCCGCACGCTCGAACCTGCGCTTCCAAGACCGCCGCCTCGCCGATCTCGAAGCCCGGATCGCTGACATGTAGGGCGCACCGCGCTGCTCACCTCCACGGCCATACGCCCGTGCGTGCCCCAGCCTCGCGTTCCGCCGACCCGGCAAGCCTTCTATTTCACTTCACTTCATTTAATTTCATTTCCCATCCTGCGGAAACGAACAGAAAGGCCCTCTCCTGTGACCACCAGTCAGCCCGATGACCAGCAGCGACGCTGCAAGCGTCCCGGCTGCGGCAACGACTTGCCCGCCCGCGACCGTGGCCGACCGCGGGTGTTCTGCGGCGACGACTGCGCCCGCAAGTACGCCAACGCCACCCGGCCCGCCCACCCGCAAGCCCCCGCCGCGCAGGACACCGATGCCCTCGCCGACCTGGAGGTGCTGCTCTCCCAGGCCACCGCCCTGACCCGCCAGGCGGCCGCCCAGGCCCGGCAGACCGACCCCGCGCGAGTCCGCGTCCAGCTCGCCGACGCAGAAGCCGCCCGGCACCGCGCCGAAGCGGCCACGCAAGTCGCCTGCGCGCAGGCCGCGGAGCAAGCCCACGAAGCCCAGGCCGCAGCCGAAGCGCTCGAAGCCGCCCGCCGGGACCTGCACGCCGCGGAACAAGACGCAGCCCAGCAGGCCGCCCGGGCAGCCGCCGCCCTCGCTGACCTGGCCGCCGCCCGTGACCAGCACGCCGCAGACCAGGCAAAGACCACCGCCGACGCCGCTGCCTCCATCGCCGCCTCCCAGCGCTCCGCCGAACATCACCGCCGTGACGCGGCTACAGCTATCGAGGAGGCCAAGACCATTCAGCAGCACGCCGGCGCCGAAGCCGCCCGCGCCCGCCAGGCTGAAACCGACGCCCGCGCCGAGATCGAGCGCACCCGCGCCGACGCGGCCCGTGAACGTGACACCCTCACCGCCGGCTACCACGCGCAGCTGAACGCCGCCGAGCAGATCATCGCAGCACAGCGCGCTCGCGCCGAACGCGCTGAACGTCAGGTCGACACCGAACGCGCCCAGAACCGTCTCAGCACCACGCCCGGACCTGATCCCGCGGCCGGCGATACCCACCCCTCGCCCAGCAAGCAACGCAGCCGGACCCGGGCCACCGGCCAGACGGTTGCCTGAACCGCCCGCGCTGCCGCGGTCTGGTCACCGATTGCGGCGGCCAGACCGCGGCACAAGCCCCTGAATGGGCATTCTCCTAAAATGGCCCAACCTTTCCGCCGCGAACATGTAAGCTACGTAATAACGCAGGTCAGAGGCCATTTGAGACTCCCTGCGGTCGGTAAAGTGGACGATGTCCACTTCCTCGATCCCCGCCGCCGCGACGGCCGGGACGTCGCCAACCACTTCAAGTACCTGGCCAACACCTTCCCGGTCACGTTCCTGTTCGTGGGCGTCGGGCTGGAGCGCCGCGGCCTGATCAGCGGGGGCCTGGCCGCCGGGGAGGAGGAGCTCGCGCAGAACGCCCGCCGCTGGACCACGCTGGG
>OBLT010000798.1_pt1 | contig 20403 bp, 20 predicted proteins | sample 1518721 | NCBI WGS metagenome assembly OBLT01 (sample SAMEA3539307, study PRJEB22396) | soil metagenome | biome: tundra; feature: field; material: soil | place: USA | collected 2010-05 | depth 0.15 m | reverse complement strand
ATAACCAGCGACTTGGCTATCGTCTTTCGGGTGCCCGGCCAAAAGCTCTTCGGCTGATAGCCTAGTCGAATGGCTATAACCAATGACTTGGCTGTCGTTATCGGACAGCCTAGTCAGATGGCTAGTAGTTTTACCAGTGGTTTCACTCAGAGGGCCGGGGAGAGGGAACAGGCATGGCGGGTTTCATAATCAAGGGCGGCATATTTGCCATGCCCGTTAGGGATGAATCATGAGTGACGATGTGTTGCAACACACCAAGCTGGACGGCATTGTGGACTACATCGCCGCGCTAGACACGCTGTGCAAACTGGCGCAGCACAACCTGTATCTGTTCGATAAAGATTTCGATGGTTTGGGATTTAACAGCGAAGCGCGGTATACAACGTTGCGCAATTTTTTACTCGCCAACCCCGCCCATCGGCTGTTCGTACTGGCCCATGACACGCACTATTTATCCACGCTATGTCCGCGCATGATGATGCTGCTGCACCAATTCGGCACCAGCATGTTCATCCATCAGACACCCAAAAATCTGCAGCACATCACCGAGCCGTTTTCCGTCGCGGACGAGACAAATTATGTGCGCCGCTTCCACTTCGACGATCCGCGCGGCATTTTGGCACAGCATGATCCGGAAAAGGCGCGCGCACTGGAATCGCGCTTTATGGAGATGTGGGCGGCTTCCCATCAGGCCATATCCTCTACCAAGCTGGGGTTATAGCAAAGAAAACTGAAGATCCGCTGGATTTCCTTTGTTTAACTGATAGAATGCGCCGCCTTTGATTTTGGCTTCATTAGAAATCAGGGAAATTTGTGTATTTCAACTTCAAACTCTCAAGGAACACGAAATGAAACGTATTGCTCTTGTTACTGCTCTGCTGGCTCTTGCTTTGACCGCCTGCGGCCAAAAGGCTGCTGAAGCTCCTGCTGTTGCAGTTGTTGTTACCCCTGCTGCTCCGGCTCCTGTCGCTGCACCAGATGCTGCTTCTGCTCCTGCTGCTGCTCCTGCTGCCGCTGACGCAATGAAGAAGTAAGCCAATTACTCTTCAGGCAATAAAAAAGCCGACGCAAGTCGGCTTTTTTATTTCCATCTTTATTTCCACCGTCCCAATCTTCAGGTAATTTCGCGCCAGGCAAATCCTTCTTCCTGCGTTGCCACTCCCACCCAACTTTCTTCACACATGGCCGCGGCACTCAACGCTCGCACGGCAAGCTCCGGCGTGTTGTTCCTGCGGCTGAGATGCGCGGCGATCAAGTGTTGCAACCGACTCACATCCAGCCTGGCTAAAATGCCGGCAGATTCCTGATTGTTCAGATGTCCGAAACGGCCACCCACACGCTGCTTCAGGCTGTATGGATAATCACCGTTCATCAACATTTCAATATCGTGATTGCATTCCAACACCAGCGCGTGGCAACCGTTCAGCATCTGTTCGATATGCGCCGTACTGCATCCGGTATCGGTCAATACGCCCAGTCGCCGCGCGCCATCACTGAAAACGAATTGCACCGGCTCGGCGGCATCGTGCGGAACGGGATAGGGAATGATTTCAATGTCACCAATTACGAACGCCAGCTGGGGATCGATTTCCCGGATGTTGGCAATGCCGGCAAAGTCTTTCGCCTGGCGGGTGCTACGAAAAACATTTGTCCGGACACCCGCCGGACAAATGTTTTCCATACTGCGCAGCGTACCGTGTGTAAGCCAAACCGGCAGATTGTATTTGCGTGCCAACCGCGCCACGCCGCTGATGTGATCGCCGTGCTCATGGGTGACGACGATGCCGCTCAACTGCTCGGGAGACACGCCCAGACGCGCCAGGCGCGAGACGGTGTCCTGCAGTCCAAAACCGCAGTCCATCAGTACTAGCGTCTGACGGGTGCCCGGACAAGAGCCTTTCGTACCGACCGCAACCAGCAGCGCGTTGCCTTCGCTGCCGCTGCCCAAAGACGAGAAACGCATGGACATTAGCGGCTCACATTTGCTGATTGATGTTCTTGTAGATCGCCTCAAGCATCTGTTTGCTTACCTTGTTGCTTGCGCCGTCCTGATCAATGATGGACACTTCGCACGATGTTCCGCCATCCTTGACGTTCACGCGATAGTGCCTGGTGGTATCCTCATTGCTCTTCCAGAACATCAACTTATCCAGCCAACTGCTCTCGAGCTTAACGGGACGCAAGAAGTAGGTGCCCTTTTCGCGATCCTTGTCTTCCACCGCCAGACCCGCGCTTTCGATAGCCAACCCCACTTTACGCCAGGACCTGTCGAACGCATCGTTCACCACGATGATGGTGCTGCCGCCGGAAACTTCTCGCAAACTGGCCAGCCCCACCGGTTCGGACGCGTTGAGCGTTGCTGCGCTGGCCGCTGCTGCTACCGCGCTGGTCGCGGCCACCGCACTGGCCGCCTTAGTTTCGTTGACACCAAAACGCACCATCAGACGTTGCAACATGATCGCCTCCAGCTCCGGATCATTGGCACGTGCTACCCACTGCGAAGTGCCCTTGGCTGCAGAAAACTCCTGCTTGATACCGCGATGGGTGATATACACCTCTGTACTCACACCGTCCTTCGGGTGCCCGGCCAAAAGTTCTTCGGCGCCGCGCTCCAGACGCGTACGATATTGATCGCGTTCACCGGCTGAATGGGCATCGCTGAACTCCTGGTCAAACCCATTGTGAGAAACACCCTGCGGAATCCTGGCACGATTTTCTGCCCAACCAGTTTCCATCACACCTGCCGCCTGGTCTTCGCTGCTGATGGTCAGTCCGATTTCCTGCCAGAACGCCTTGACCTCAGGCCAAACGTTTTCTGCCTTCTCGTTAATCACCAGCCAACGCTGAGCATTGTTGCGCTCCATATGCACGCCCTGCACTTTCGGCAATACCGCACTGCCAGTGCGGCTCTGGGCACCACCCTTGCTGTAATCGGAATAAGTCGCAACCCCTTCGACTGTGCTCAGGACAGGGGTTTCACCCTCGCCCTGTGGCATCTTGTAGCGTTCGTCGCCGCCGGGCATGGTCAGATCCGGCGGCACTTCCAGCGAGGGCACTTGCAGTGCAGCGGCGCCATAATCGATGCGCTTGCTGTCGGCTCCAAGCGTGCTGCAACTTAACAACGAAACCAGCACCGCGCTGGAAATCCCGATTTGCAAAACTTTCATTGTTTCTCTCCGGCTATACAACATAGTTAGTTCAAGGGAACCCAGCAAGGTATTGAAAAACGTAGCGAGAGGCGGTCAGGCAAGGCGGAAATCGGCGAAAAAGCGGAGTTTACACAAAGTAAATGAGCATTTTTCGACGGTTTCCAACGCAGCATCATCGCCTCGCAGTAGTTTTTCAATGCCTTGCTAGAGCACACCGGCCTGACGCATCGCTTCCTCGACCACCGCGTGAGCGGATTGCGACAAAGGTGTGAGCGGCAGGCGCAACGTGTTTTTCATTTTACCCATGCGTGCCACCGCCCACTTCACCGGAATCGGGTTGGCTTCGACGAACAGGTTGCGATGCAAGCCGAGCAGGCGGAAATTTATTTCGCGCGCCTTGGCGACTTCGCCGTTCAGCGCAGCAACACACATTTCGTGCATCAGCCTGGGCGCGACATTCGCCGTCACGGAAATCGTGCCGTTCGCGCCGAGCAGCATCAACGCCAGCGTGCTGGCATCATCACCGCTATACACCGCGAAATCTTTCGGCGCGCGCTGCAACAGATCGCTGCCGCGCTCGATGTCGCCGGTCGCGTCCTTGATGCCGACGATGTTGGAAATCTGCGCCAGTCGCAGCACCGTATCGTTGCTCATATCGGCAACGGTACGCCCCGGCACGTTGTACAAAAGGTGCGGCATGTCCACCGCCTCGGCGATGGTCTTGAAGTGCAGATACAAGCCCTCCTGAGTCGGCTTGTTGTAATAGGGAACCACCGTCAGCGAAGCATCCGCGCCGGCCTTTTTCGAAAAAGCGGCCAGCTCGATAGCTTCCCTGGTGGAGTTCGCGCCGGTTCCGGCGATGATGGGAATGCGCTTGGCGGCATGCTTCACCGCCTCGGCGATCAACAACTCATGCTCTTCCACATCCACGGTAGGCGATTCGCCGGTCGTGCCGACCACCACGATGCCATCCGTATCCTGCGCAATGTGAAAATCGATCAACGCACGGAACGCCGCCAGGTCGAGGCTGCCGTCCTCATGCATCGGGGTGACGATCGCAACAATACTGCCTTTTAACATTTTTCCCTCAATCATCTCTCTGGGCTTGCCGGAAAAATAAAGGTCGCATTCTACCGTAATTAAGGCCGCATCCCAACGGGCTGCGCGACAAAAGCCGCACGACTGTGGAATAATGCCTGCACTCTTGAATTAGCCATCATCATGTCTGCAACAACCGTAGCCGCGCTGCATCCCGGCGACTTCGCCACCATCGTCTCGATACATGCCGAAGAAGCGCTGCATCTTCGCCTGCTCGCCTTGGGTTTCCGCACCGGCAAACAAATCGAGCTAATCCGCAAAGCCAGCTTCTCCGGCCCCTTGCAAGTGCGCATCGGCACCACTGACATTTTGCTGCGGCGCAGTGAGGCGGCAAAGATCAGCGTGGCAAAATTATGAAACGTATTGCTTTGCTCGGCATGCCCAACACTGGCAAATCCACGCTGTTCAACCGCATGACCGGCGGGGCAGCACGCGTCGGCAACTGGCCGGGCATCACCGTCGAACTGCTCAGCGGCAAGATTTTGCTCGGATCAGACATGGTGGAGATCATCGACCTGCCCGGCATCTATGACCTGCACGGCTTTTCCGATGATGAACAAGTGGTGCGCCACTTCTTGCACGACAACGTGCCCGACCTCGCGCTGGTCATCCTCAACACCACGCAGATCGAACGCCAGATGAGCTTGTTGCTGCAACTCAAGCAACTCGACATGAACATCGTGGTAATGCTCAACATGGCGGATGAAGCAAAGAAATTCGGCATCAGCGTCGATGTGGCAAAAATGTCCGCGCTGCTGGAACTGCCGATCTTCCTGCTCAGCGCAAAATATGGCAGCGGCTATCCGGAAGCCCTGCAAGCCATCACCAAAGCCCTGCGTTACCCCACGCCCGGCATGGCTGAACATCTGCGCAATCAACTGGAACAAGACGAACATATCGAAACGGAAATGGCGCGCGTGCTGCAACACACCGTGCAAGTCCCCGCGCGGCTGTCGGACAACCTCACCGAAAGACTGGACCGCGTGATGCTGCATCCGTGGCTAGGACTGCCGATTTTCTTCGCCGTCATGTATCTGCTGTTTCAGGGCATTTTTATTTTCGGCCAACCGCTGCAAACCGGCATCGCCGGACTGTTCGCCTGGTTGCGCAATGCAGCACTCGCCCCGCTGTTGAGCAGCCTGCCGCACGCCGTGCAAGGTTTGCTGTTGGACGGCATCTACAACGGCGTGGCCACCGTCGCGGCGTTCGTGCCCATCATCGTGCTGTTCTTCCTGTTCATGGCAATGGTGGAAGACAGCGGCTATCTGTCGCGCGCCGCATTCTTGATGGACGCGCTGATGGCGCGCCTGGGGCTGGACGGACGAGGCTTCGTCATGCTGCTGATGGGCTTCGGCTGCAACGTCCCCGCGCTGATGGGCACGCGCGTGATGCGCTCGCGCGCCATGCGCCTGCTCAACATGCTGGTGATCCCGTTCTCGCTGTGCTCGGCGCGCCTGCAGGTATTCATCTTTTTCACCGCCGCGCTGTTCTCACCGAAAGCCGCACCAGTGGTTCTGTTCAGCCTGTATCTGTTCAGCTTCGCCAGCGCGATACTCACCGCGCTGATCTTCAAAAACCGATTCAAGAACAACGAACCGTTCGTACTGGAACTGCCGCCCTACCGTTTCCCCACCTTACGCCAGATGGTGCTGCGCGGCTGGCTGGAAGTGCGCCACTTCCTGCGTCGCGCCACCAAATTCATCGTCGCCGGTGTGGTGCTGGTCTGGCTGCTCACCCACCTGCCGCTGTCCGCCGCTCCCGCCAGCGCAGACACCTGGGCGGGCATGATAGGCGGCGCGCTGCACCCGTTCTTCGCGCCAGTAGGCATCAATGAGCAACTCACCATCGCGCTGATCTTCGGCTTCATCGCCAAGGAAATCGTCATCGGTGCGCTCGCAGTGATCTACGGCTTGAGCGGCACGGCGCTGGGCAGCGCAATCGGTCAACAACTGGATTGGGTGCAAGCCTACAGCTTCATGCTGTTCACCCTGCTCTACACCCCCTGCCTCGCCACCATCGCCACCCTGCAAAGCGAATCCAAGCAGACCAGCTTCACCGCGCTGTCCATCGCCTGGTCGCTGGGACTGGCGTGGCTGGTGAGTTTTGTGTTTTATCAGGGCGCCAGGGCGTTGGGGTATTGATTCAGTTTGGACATGCGGATTACTCTGGCAACGCGGGCGGAAAAGAATGTAGAACTTAAGCTGTCAGCGTGACCCAGCGATTGAAAAAAACAATTCGAACCCGCCCCATTCAATCTCTTTTCCGCCCTATATAACGACTGATGTCCTCTACCTTCCCCCGCGACCGCTGGCTACTCCCCCTCGGCCTTTTCATCCTCTCGGTCACATGGGGATACACATGGGTACTGGCAAAACAGGCGCTGGACTATGCGCCGCCCTTCGCTTTCGCAGCGGAGCGTTCTTTCGGCGGTGCGCTGGCTTTATTTGTCGCGCTCAAGCTCATGGGCAGGCCGCTCAAGTTGATCGCACCCGGCGCCACACTCGCCATAGGCTTGTTTCAAATCACCGGCTTCATGGCTTTATCGACCTGGGCACTCGTGGAAGGCGGCCCCGGCAAGACGGCGGTGCTGATCTTCACCATGCCCATTTGGGTGCTGTTGCTCGCTTGGCCGATCCTGGGCGAGCGTATCCGTGGCACGCAGTGGCTGGCCTCTGCAAGCACACTCACCGGCCTGCTGCTGATCATCGAACCCTGGAACATGCATACCAGCCTGTTCAGCAAATTTCTCGGCGTCATGGCGGCATTGTGCTGGGCCATCGGCACCGTACTCATCAAGCGCCTGCGTTCCAGGCAACAGGTTGACCTGCTCTCCCTGACCACCTGGCAGATGCTGATCGGCGCCGTGCCCTTGGTACTGCTGGCGGTCGTGATCCCCGAGCGACCCACCGACTGGTCCGCGACCTACATCGGCATCCTTGCCTTCATGTCCGTGATCAGCACAGCGCTGTGCTGGTGGCTGTGGATCACCCTCCTCGACAGAGTGCCCGCATGGGAAGCCAGTCTTTCCGTGCTCGGCACGCCGGTGGTGGCAATTGTCTCCGCGCGCCTGACGCTGGGAGAAGATTTCAGCTTCGGCGAGGTGACGGGCATCCTGCTCATCGGTGCAGGTCTGGCACTATTGTCCCTGATAGGATGGGCTGCCAGCCGCCGCAGTGCGATAAAGTAAAACGGCTAATAGAGGGCAGGGGCTGTGCTGTTTACATACCAACAGGTCATGCCTATAATGAATACACATCAACGTATATCCATAAAGGAGCAAACATGAATCTGCATATAGCCAAGTGGGGAAACAGTCTGGCGGTTCGCATACCGATGGAGTACATCCGCCGTACCGGATTGAAGGAAGGCGATACGGTACAAGCCAGTTTGACGCCTGACGGCACGATGACGATACGCGCCGAGCCTTGGGATCGTAAAGCATTCACAGCCGAGCTAACGCAAACGCGGCAAAGCATGAAAATGGGCACGTCCGTGATGGCCGAGCTGCGCGGCGGAGCACGCTACTGATGGTCTGCTACGTGGATACCAGCGTTCTGGTTGCGCTCTGCGTGAACGAACCCAGAAGCGAGGACGTGTCCCGATGGTACGCCAAATGCAAAGACAATCTCGTTTCATCGGTATGGAGCGTGACCGAATTCGCCAGCGCACTGGGTATCAAGCAGCGCACCGGACAGATCACGACAGACGAAGCGCAGGTCGCCTGGCAAAGTTTCCAGCGCTTATGCACCAATGACCTGACGCTGTTATCACCCGACGCGAACATGTTCCACAAAGCAGCGTTTTTAACTCTGGATGCCGCAACAGGTTTGCGCGCGGGTGATGCGTTGCACCTGACCAGCGCGTTGCAGGCCAATGTAAAACGCATGGCAACACTGGATGACGTGTTTGCGCGCAATGCCAAGCAACATAAAATTGCCATGGTCGTGTTTTAGCCAGCAACGAAAATAATTGAGCCCGCCCCATTTCTTTATTTCTTTGTGGAGCGTAGCCACTTGCAGGGAGCGGAAACATGTACCGGGAAATCCTGAAATTCTGGTTCGAAGAAATCGAACCGTCGCAATGGTGGAAAAAGGATGAAAATCTGGACCGGTTAATCACCGAGAGATTTTCGGATATTCATCACCATGCAACCCTTTGCGAGCTGTTCGAGTGGAGAAAGGATGCACACGGCAGGCTGGCGGAGGTTATCGTGATCGATCAATTTTCGAGGAACATGTTCAGGAATTCTCCCCTGTCATTTACCTATGATTCCCTGGCGCTTGCACTGGCACAGGAAGCCATTTCAGTTGGCGCAGACAAATTATTGGGACAGACCGAGCGAAGCTTTCTCTACATGCCGTTCATGCACAGCGAGTCGCTGAAGATGCATGAGATCGCCACTAAGTTGTTCCGGGACAATGGCAACCAGAACAGCCTCGACTTCGAATTGAAGCACAAAGCAATCATTGAAAGGTTCGGCCGCTATCCGCACAGGAACAGCATCCTTGGCAGGAAATCTACCGATGAGGAAATCGAGTTTCTGAAGCAACCAGGTTCGGGGTTCTGACGAACACCAGCCAGTATCAGTTAACACAACACCAGCGCAGGATTGAACGCCTTGCATGGTGCTGCACACCAGCGACGGTTATTCTTGCGCGGCGCGGCATGGGAAGCCAGTCTTTCCGTACTCGGAACGCCGGTGGTGGCGATCGTTTCCTCCCGCCTGATGTTGGGAGAAGATTTCAGGTTCGGTGAAGTGACGGGCATACTGCTCATCGGCGCGGGTCTGGCGCTGTTGTCGCTGATCGGATGGGCTGCCAGCCGCAGCAGCACGATGAAGTAAATCCGTTACGGCGAGAGAAATTAAAGAAGCAAGGGGCGGTATACTTGCTGCGAAAAATAATTCGAGCCTGGCCCATTTAATTATTTAACCCGACCCCTTTAATTCCCTGAAATTAGAAGAAAGTTATAAATGTTCGAAGCTATAACTATTGATATACAGAACAAGCTTGATGCAAGAAGTCCATTAGATATTGGTTCACTGGTTGAGTGCATGCTTTTTTATGAAAAAACTACCATCGTTGCAAGTAATTCAGTTCTAGAGCAGCTCATTAGATATTTCGGGGTGGAGAGGCTCCTCTTGCTAATTCAGGAAGACCTACTCAATATCGTATATACAGAATCTACCTTGGGAATATTCACGAACACTTTGAACGGTACTCAATATCACGTTGCATCTGAATTTTCTTCCCCCCAGCATAAATACCAAGACGAATTAAGAAGAATTTGCATTATGGTTGCAGGATAAAGACGGGAAAGGACGAAGACATGCGCAGAAAATTCAAGACAAAATTCAATTAACTCAATATGACCCCATAATTTTGCAAGGTGCGAACAAGTCGATCCTCGACCAGAACTATGTCGGGTCAGCAGCACGAATTGTTATCAGAGAGCTTGTTCCGGAATTTGGTAATTCCTCAACTATTTTATTTCACACTGATAAAACAAATAATGGGATTGAGGTATCCACAAATATTGATTTTGTAGAGCTTAATGAGTTGTACCACAGGAGAGTACCAAAAGAGATTGCTTCAATAACACCAGCATATATATTGGCGAATTTACTAGACTTAGAAAAAGAACTGTATTTTGCGACAACAAATCTGTCGGAACTATCTTCTAGCAATTTAACTTCAAAATTGGCTGAACAGAAAATTGATTATGTAATTGCTCGAAGCGCTAAAAGCAAAGAAAGCTTGACTCACTTTACGGGATTTATATTCAAGGATGCCAAAGCCATAAGAGATGCGGTTAATTCAAACCTTATTGACCTAGATGAGCTAATTAAAGTACTTGAAAATTCCAAGAAATTTAAAAAATGGATAACCAAGGTAAAGCCCAATACAGACCTAATTAAGGCTTACTACGAAGAAGTAACAAAGGGAACCCTCGTTGATAAATTACCTACAAAAAGCGTGAGATGGCTAGTGTTTACTGGCCTGGGATTTGTCGCAGATGTTATCGCTACAGGAGGATTGGGAACTGCTGTTGGTGCTGCAATAGGGGCATTAGATACCTTTTATGTTGATAAATTGATTGCGGGATGGAAACCTAATCAGTTCATTGAAGAAGATGTAAAAAAATTAATTAGAACATAAACGTGAATTTCATCAGTCTGATGTTAATACGTGAATTAAACGGGCTAGGGTCGAGTTGTTTTCAGCAACCTAATCCGTCAGTCTTTTCCGACTCGCACCACGAACTTTATCTTGACTACATTGCTGATCGAAGCTTGGGTTAAAATTAATTGAGGCTTCCCGTCATTATTTGCCAACACACATTGATTCTCGCTCCTCACTCTCCGATGCGTATCGCCCATCTTCGCCAACGCCTGCATGATCTCGGCGCCAAGCCGTGCCACGAAGATCGTCTGCTGCGCGGCTGGAGTCAGGTCTGCTCGTACGATAGGCCGCGCAGTGCCACAGAAGGTTTCTTTCCGCTTGCCCTGCGCAACGAGCTGCCCGCCATTGAAGCAGAATTGAATGGACTGGCGCGCCTGCGCAGTGAATATCCCGCCGATGAAGGCGTCGCACGACTGTTGGTGGAACTGGCCGATGGCCAGATGGTGGAGAGCGTGCTGCTGCCGCGTGGCGGTCTGTGCGTATCGACGCAGGTGGGTTGTGCCGTGGGGTGTGTCTTCTGCATGAGTGGCCGCGACGGCTTGCTGCGCCAGCTCGGCAGCGCCGAGATCGTCGCCCAGGTGGTGCTCGCGCGCCGTCGCCGCGCAGTGAGCAAGGTGGTATTCATGGGCATGGGCGAACCGGCCCACAATCTCGACAACGTGCTCGAAGCGATTCAGCTGCTTGGCACACAAGGCAACATCGGCCACAAGAATCTGGTCTTCTCCACGGTGGGTGATTTGCGGGTGTTTGAGCGGTTGATGAATCCGGATTGTTCATCAGGTTCAAACCCCCTCCAGCTCCCCCTTGTCAGGGGGAGAGCAGAGTCGGCTCCTCCCCTGACAAGGGGAGGCTGGGAGGGGTTGAGGCGAGAGAGTGGACGAGAGAAGCAATCTTCAATCCCTCTGGTCAAACCGGCGCTCGCCCTTTCACTGCACACCACCGATGCGACACTGCGCGCCAGATTGCTGCCTCGTGCACCGCAGATCGCTATCGAAGAGTTGGTGGAGCGCGCCGAAATGTATGCGCGCGCCACCTCTTATCCGGTTCAATATCAATGGACATTGATCGAGGGCGTCAACGACAGCGACGCCGAGCTGGAGAGGATAGCCCAGCTCCTCTCCGGGAAATACGCCGTCATGAACTTCATCCCCTTCAACGAAGTCGACGGACTTGACTATCGCCGCCCCTCATCCGAACGAACTGCGTTTATGGCGCACACCCTTCATCGGCATGGCATCCTCACCAAGATACGCGATTCGGCAGGACAGGAGATCGAAGGGGCGTGCGGGCAGTTGCGCGCTAGGGCAGTGAAAGAAAAATTATCCTTTAGTACCAAATCCGTTCCTTCCTCCTTGCAGGGGGAGGGGATGCACCCTGTATTTGTGACACAGCGAATTTTTTGAGCTTCGTAGGTCGGGTTAGCGCAGCGTAACCCGACGCTTACCTCACAATAATTCGTCTGTCGCTGACGGTTTCCTTTCTTTTGCATCGCGGTCATTTCTTTTTCCTTACGCCGCTATAATCCGTCCTTTCGACATTACTGGAAATTAACGTGTCTGATCGTTTGGCTGTGTTATCGCAATACCCGATGCCGAAGCAGCTGCTGACCGTGCTGGCCGGCAAGTTTGCGAGCGCCCGTCTGGGTGGATTGACCACTGCGGTGATCCGCCGCTTTGTGGCGCGTTATGGAGTGAACATGCAGGAGGCCGCCAATCCGGACATCGCGAGCTATGCCAGTTTCAATGAGTTTTTCACGCGGCCGTTGCGCGAGGGTGCACGCCCGCTGGCGGATGCCGATTTCATCTGCCCGGTGGATGGCGCGATCAGCCAGTTCGGCGCAATCGAGCGCGACAGTATTTTTCAGGCCAAGGGGCACAGCTACACGACGACGGCTCTGGTCGGTGGCGATGCAGATCTGGCCGCGCAATTTGCAGACGGCAGCTTTGCCACGCTGTATCTCAGCCCTAGGGATTATCACCGTATCCACATGCCGTGCGCGGGACGCTTGCGGCGCATGATTTATGTGCCGGGTGAGCTGTTTTCGGTAAACCCGACGACAGCACGCGGCGTGCCGGGTCTGTTCGCGCGCAACGAGCGGGTGGTGTGCGTGTTCGACAGCGAATTGGGGCCTTTCGTATTGACGCTGGTCGGCGCCACCATCGTCGGCAGCATGGCCACGGTGTGGCACGGCATCGTCAACCCGCCGCGTGTGCGCTCGATACGCGAGTGGCACTACGACGGCCAGGAGGTCGCATTGCAGAAGGGCCAGGAGATGGGGCGCTTCCTGCTCGGCTCGACTGTGGTGATGCTGTTCCCGAAAGATACGCTGAACTTCAATCCGGAATGGGAACCCGCCAAGGCGATACGCATGGGTGAAGCGATGGGTGTCAAACCGGTTTGATCCGCACGCTTTTAATTCCACGGTAGCGTAAACAATCGGGAGCAGAACACGGCAACTTTGTGGCCCTGCTCTCGCCCATTCAAACCTCTCAATCCACCCTATGAAAAAAACCGCCCCGACCAAACCTGAGATCGCGCTGCTGGAGCCGTTTGTCGGCCTCACGCTGGAGCGCATCCATGTGCCGACCAGCAGCCCAGAGTTTGCGTCCGCCACTGCCGAGATCATGGCGGCGGGCATCGTGGGATTCGATACCGAATCCAAACCGACATTTGTCACGGGCGATGTCAGTGAAGGGCCGCACGTGGTGCAGTTTGCGCTGCACGACAAGGCCTATCTGTTTCAACTGCATCGGGCGGAAGGGCATCCGTTCCTGATCGAGCTGCTGCAATCGGAACAGGTCATCAAGGTCGGCTTCGGCCTCAAGTCGGATCGCGGACATATCTTTGCTAAACTGGGTGTGCATTTCAACGCGGTGGTCGATCTCAATACGGTGTTCAGCATGGACGGCTACCACAAGGAGATGGGCGTCCGGGGAGCGGTGGGGTTGGTGTTGAATCAGCGCTTTGCCAAGGCCAGGCATGTGACCACCTCCAATTGGTCGCAGCCCCAACTCACCCCGCAGCAATTGCTCTATGCGGCAAACGATGCCTACGCGGCACTAAAAGTTCTGGAGGCTCTGAACCTGACCCGCGAGGATTTGCCGATCATGGGCTTGGCTCCGCGTTCTGACCTCAAGGACGGAGCCTAATTAACTCCAAGAGAAAGCCCGGCATCGCCGGGCTTTTCCTTTGCAGTACTGAAGAAGTGTCGCGAGCGGTCGTTATGCTAGGCGCGGCGCAGTGAGACCCGAGACATATCGACCAGATAGGCGAGGTGTTGAGCGAGTACGCAACAACGCAGAACGACCACGCAGTAGCTTCTTAACCTTTGTCGAACTTCATCACACCGCCCACACACCCCACCTTGATGGTGTCTTTCGCGGCGAAGCGGCCTTCCAAAATCAGCCCGCGTAGGATGGGTGGAGCGCAGCGATACCCGTCATTTACTCAACATCGGCGATGGGTATTGTGCGCTCCACCCATCCTACATCGCTGACGTTCTATGACTCGCCAATCAGGCTCGGTTCTTCAAACAGCGACTTGATCACGACCTTGCGTATCTCCGGCTGGTCGGGAATCTGATACAGCACGGGCGTGAGCATTTCCTCGAAAATCCCCCTCAGGCTGCGGGCTCCCACTTTGTACTCGAACGCCATCTCGGCGATTTGCCGGAAAACCTCGTGCTCAATGTCCAGCTCGACTCCCTCGTCCCTGAGAATTTCGCGGAACTGGTTATAGATCGAATTGCGGGGCTCGACCATGATTTTCACCAGCTGCTCCTTGGACAAGTTTTGGAGATTGGCAATGATGGGCAAACGCCCGGCAAATTCCGGAATCAGCCCGAAATCGAATAGATCGGTGGGTTTCACGCGCGAATTCAGCCGGTCGAGAATTTTCTGATTGTCACTGTCATCGACGGAAATGAAGCCGTAGGCGTGGTTTGTGGCCGTGATGTTCTCTATGCCGACGAACGCCCCCGCGCAAATGAAAAGTATGTTGGTTGTGTCGAGTGTTTGCGTGCTGCCCAGCCTGACCGGCGCGCCTTCCATGATCTTCAGCAGGGCGTGTTGCACCCGCTCTCCCGACGTGCTGCGCTGCTCGCCTTCGGTTGATTTCAGCTTGTCGATCTCGTCGATAAAAACAATGCCGCGCTGGGCTCTGGCAATATCCCCCTCCGCCTTGTCCAGCAGGCGCAGCAGCAATGCCTCGATTTCCTCATTGACGTATTTCGATTGCGCCAGTGAGGTGGCGTTAGCGGTGACGAAAGGCACACGTACGATTCTCGACAGGGTTTCGCACAACAGGGTCTTGCCCGTGCCGGTCGGGCCGATCAGCAGGATATTGCTCTTGGCGATCTCAACGTCGGCCTGTCGCTGCTTACCGAGCTTGCGGTAATGGGAATACACCGCCACGGAGAGCGTCTTCTTGGCCTCATCCTGACCGACGACATACTGGTCAAGATAGTTTGCGATTGTGCTGGGAGTTAGTTTTTTTCCTGATGTTAACTGGCTGTTGGGACTATCCATGTCACTCTTCCTTTCTCAAGCCTTCTCGAACTTCATCACCCCACCCACACACCCCACCTTGATGGTGTCTTTCGCGGCGAAGCGACCTTCCAGAATCAGCTTGGCAAGCGGGTTTTCCAATTGCGCTTGGATGGCGCGTTTCAGCGGTCTTGCGCCATACACCGGATCGAAGCCGGCGTTGGCGATCTCGGCCAGTGCGGCATCGCTGATCGCCAGCTTCATTTCCATCGCAGCCAAACGTGTTTCCAGATATTTCAACTGGATGCGCGCGATGGACTTGATGTTCTTTTCGTCCAGCGCGTGGAACACCACCACCTCGTCGATGCGGTTGATGAATTCGGGACGGAAATAACTTTTCACTTCGCCCATCACCGCCAGCTTGATGACCTGGTAATCGTCGCCCGCCATTTGCTGGATCATCTGCGAACCAAGGTTGGAGGTCATCACGATCACCGTGTTCTTGAAGTCCACGGTGCGCCCTTGTCCATCGGTCATGCGTCCGTCGTCCAGCACTTGCAGCAGCACGTTGAACACGTCGGGATGCGCCTTCTCCACTTCATCCAGCAGGATGACTGAATAAGGTTTACGCCGCACTGCTTCGGTGAGTCCGCCGCCTTCCTCAAAGCCCACATAACCGGGCGGCGCGCCGATCAAGCGCGCCACGGAATGTTTCTCCATGTACTCGCTCATGTCGATGCGGATCAGATGATCTTCGGAGTCGAACATGAAACCGGCCAGCGCCTTGCATAGCTCAGTCTTGCCCACGCCGGTCGGGCCGAGAAACAAAAACGAACCATAGGGGCGATTCGGATCGGACAGGCCGGAGCGTGAACGACGAATCGCATCCGACACCAGCCGCACCGCCTCGTCCTGCCCCACCACGCGCTCGTGCAGCTTGTCTTCCATCTTCAGCAGTTTGTCGCGCTCGCCCTGCATCATCTTGGATACCGGAATGCCGGTGGCGCGGCTCACCACTTCGGCGATCTCTTCCGCGCCGACCTGGGTGCGCAGCAAACGGTTCTTGGGCTTGTTCTCTTCGTTATGCACCGCTTCTTTCAGCTTGGCTTCGAGCTGCGGCAGCTTGCCGTATTGCAGCTCCGCCACTTGTTCCAGTTTGCCTTCGCGCTGCAGCCGGGTGATCTCGGCACGCACCTTTTCCATCTCTTCCTTGAGCTGTGCCGTGCCTTGCGCCGCGCCCTTTTCCGCCTTCCAGATTTCCTCCAGGTCGGCGTACTCGCGTTGCAGTTTGGCGATTTCGGTTTCGATCAGCGCAAAACGTTTTTTCGAAGCTTCGTCTTTTTCCTTTTTCACCGCTTCGCGCTCGATCTTGAGCTGGATCAAGCGGCGATCCAGTTTGTCCATGACTTCCGGTTTGGAATCTATTTCCATTCTGACGCGCGCGGCGGCCTCGTCGATCAGGTCGATCGCCTTGTCCGGCAGGAAGCGGTCAGTGATGTAGCGGTGAGACAGTTCCGCTGCGGCGATGATGGCCGGGTCGGTGATGTCCACGCCGTGATGCAGTTCGTACCTTTCCTGCAAGCCGCGCAGAATGGCGATGGTCGCTTCCACGCTCGGCTCATCCACCAGCACTTTCTGGAAACGTCGTTCCAGCGCGGCATCCTTCTCGACGTACTTGCGGTATTCGTCCAGCGTGGTCGCGCCTACACAATGCAATTCTCCGCGCGCCAGTGCGGGCTTGAGCATATTGCCCGCATCCATCGCCCCTTCTGCCTTGCCCGCGCCGACCATGGTGTGCAGCTCGTCGATGAACACGATGATGCGCCCTTCTTCCAGGGCGATTTCCTTGAGCACGTTTTTCAGACGCTCTTCAAACTCGCCGCGATATTTGGTACCTGCCAGCAGTGCCGCCATGTCCAGACTCAGCACCTTCTTGCCCTTCAATGTCTCCGGCACTTCGCCGTTGACGATGCGTTGCGCCAGACCTTCGACGATCGCGGTCTTGCCCACGCCCGGCTCGCCGATCAATACCGGATTGTTTTTGGTACGGCGTTGCAACACCTGAATGGCGCGGCGGATTTCGTCATCGCGTCCGATCACCGGATCGAGCTTGCCCTGACGGGCGCGCTCAGTCAGATCGATGGTGTATTTTTTCAGCGATTCGCGCTGGCCTTCGGACTCGGCGCTGCCGACCGTCTCGCCACCGCGCACGGTGGTGATGGCCTGCTCCAGCGGCGCGCGCGCCACACCATGCTGTTTGAGCAAACGTCCGGTTTCACCCTTGTCATCGCAAGCCGCGAGCAAAAACATCTCCGAGGCGATGAACTCATCGCCGCGCTTCTGTGCGGCCTTGTCGGTTAAATTAAACAGATTGGACAAGTCGCGCCCGACCTGCACTTCGCCGCCGTGACCTTCCACCTTGGCCAAGCGCTCCACCGCCTCTTTCAACGCGGCCTTTAACGGCGCGACATTGCCGCCGGCGCGCGCCAACAGCGAAGCCGCACCGCTATCGGCATCGTTGAGCAAAGCCAGCAGCAGATGCTGCGGCTCGATGAACTGGTTGTCACTTCCGACTGCGAGACTCTGGGCATCGGACAGGGCTTGTTGGAACTTGGTGGTAAATTTGTCGAAACGCATGGTGCACTCCTTCATGGGTAATTGTTGTTGAAATGGAGGGAGTTGCGGCCGATTTCAAGTGGTTGAAGAGAATTCGCTTGATGTATACAACGCATGGCAATAATCGTCCATTTATCGTACAATAACACCTGCTGAATTAATAATTTTCCTTGTTCGGGATAGTTAACAAGTGTGCTGTTGTTTATCGGAGCGCGTGAAGCCGAGCGTTCCAAAAATATGGAATATCCCACCCGTTAATTGGTCATCCGGCAGCATGAAGGAGAACACGGCATGAAGAGCAAAATCTTAACAGCTTTAGTGACGGGCGCGCGGGGTATCGCGGCGGTGGGTGTCGCGACGGCATTTGCCGTTCCGGTGGCATGGGCTGGCGATGAGAGATTCAGTCTGTCCAGCGGATTTGACAACAGTTCCAATCAATACGAAGCCGGTCCCTTGCTGTTTAAATTAACTGCCCCTGCCGGCATTTCCGGTGCAGGAAGTGTGGTTCCCGGGATTGGGCGTATCAGAACAGCCGGCAACGCGCAATCCGGCTTGGGTGACACTGAAGCAGCGGCCACCTATAACATCTATGCGGGCAGTGCATCCACCCCTCAGATTGATCTAACCGGCAAAGTTAAAGTCAATATGGCGGATAAAAACAAAGTTTTTGGCTTCGGTCAAAACGACTACGCCGCGCAGATGGATGTTTATCAAAGCATGAACAAATTCATCGCAAAGGGCTCGCTCGGCTCCAAGGTTCTGGGCAACCCGACTGGAATTTCTCTGAACCCGTTGCTCTATGGATCCTTCGGGGGTATCTATCAATTCACCGAGCAAACAAGCACGGGTGTCGATATGAGCTTATCCCAAGACCCATCTGCAACGGGAATAATGCAACAGGAGCTTAGCGCTTATGTAAGTTATAAGCTCGATAAGAACTTCAAAGCCCGGGGCTACGTGCTCAGGGGATTTTCTAACGGCAATCCGAATAACGCCCTTGGCGGACAAGTTGATTACGGGTTCTAGAGCGATTGGACTTTGCACGCTACAGCCGGGTTAGTTTCTGCCCGGCTTTTTCTTGCCGGGCTATTCCTCAGACGGATTTATAGAAGTTCCCGTAGCCCTGTAGTCCAGCCTGAGTTAATCTGCGTCTCTTCCAAACCGGTCAGTGGAGTACCCATGCTTGAATCCGAGCTCGCCTCACACATCCGCCGCAACGTCACCAACTCGCTCGATGAAGACATTTACACCGGCGACTTGAGCGCGCAACTGTTGCCCGCGACACTTATCTCAACCGCACAAGTCAACACGCGGCAACACGGTGTGTTATGCGGCACGCAATGGTTCGATGAATGCTTTCGCAGGCAAGACCCGAACTGTGCGATCAACTGGCTGGCAAAAGACGGCGACTGGATAAGCGCAGGGCAAACGCTGTGCGAGATTCAAGGTCACGCGCGCGCGCTGCTTAGCGCCGAACGCAGCGCGTTGAACTTGCTGCAAACCCTGTCCGGCACCGCCACGCGCACCAAACTCTACATGGATGCGGTGGCTGGCATTAATGTCAAAATCATGGATACGCGCAAGACTTTGCCCGGGTTGAGGCAGGCGCAAAAATATGCGGTGCGAGTAGGCGGCGGACATAACCAGCGTGCCGGTTTGTTCGATGGGATTTTGATTAAGGGAAACCACATCGCCGCAGCAGGAGGCATCAAGCCCGTGCTGGAGCAGGCGTTCCGCCTGGCCAAGCCGGGCATCAGCGTACAAATCGAAGTGGAAAACCTGGCGCAACTGGATGAGGCTTTGAATGCCGGAGCAAAACTGATATTGCTCGACAATTTTGATTTGGATAATTTGCGCGCCGCAGTGCAGCACACCGGCAAACGCGCCGAACTGGAAGCATCCGGCGGCATCACGATAGAGAATTTGCGCAAAGTCGCGCTAACCGGAGTAGGGCGCATCTCGATCGGCAGCTTGACCAAAGACATACAGACGATCGATCTGTCCATGCGGTTCAGAACATAAATATGGGTACGCTATGTGCCAGCTATTAGGCATGAACTGCAACACCCCCACCGACATCTGTTTTTCCTTCACCGGATTCCAGAAGCGCGGCGGCGGTACGGACGTCCATGCCGACGGCTGGGGCATTGCCTTCTTCGAGGGCAAGGGCGTTCGTCTGTTCCTCGACCCGCAGCCTTCGGCGCAATCGTCAATCGCCGAACTGGTGCGCAACTATCCGATCCATTCGCTCAATGTCATCGCGCATATCCGCAAGGCGACGCAGGGCATCGTCTCGCTGGAGAACACGCATCCTTTCATGCGCGAACTGTGGGGACGCTACTGGGTGTTCGCGCATAACGGCAACCTTCCGCAGTTCCAACCCGTGCTGGATGGCGACTTCATGCCGGTCGGCAACACCGACAGCGAACTCATCTTCTGTTGGCTGCTGCAAAGCCTGCGCCAGCGTTTCGGCGATGCGCCGCCATCACGCGCTGCGCTGTTCACCGCGCTGCATGAACTCACCTGTCCGCTCGCCGGCATGGGCATCTTCAACTATTTGCTCTCCAACGGAGACTGCCTGTTCGCACACTCCTCCACCGAATTGAGCTACATAATCCGGCGTGCCCCATTCAACGTGGCGCACCTGAAAGATGAGGACGTGATGGTGGATTTCAGCCAGGTGACCACGCCGAATGACCGTGTGGCAATCATTGCCACCCAGCCGCTTACGGACAACGAACCGTGGGTGATCATGCAACCCGGCTCCCTGTGGATGTTCCATAAAGGCGACGCAGTGTCTCAGCTTGATACTCTCCCCAGTCCGGTCAACTCGCTGGTCGGGATTTGAATTTACATGATGCATCCCCATCTTGT
>OBLT010000795.1_pt1 | contig 20427 bp, 15 predicted proteins | sample 1518721 | NCBI WGS metagenome assembly OBLT01 (sample SAMEA3539307, study PRJEB22396) | soil metagenome | biome: tundra; feature: field; material: soil | place: USA | collected 2010-05 | depth 0.15 m | reverse complement strand
AACTGAACGGCGCGCCCACTGCCAGCCAGATCGCAAAGCCGGCCCAATAGACAGCGGGCCGGCTGCGAAGAGTGCGCTGAACCCCCCCGGCAAGCGCAACTCCCAGCAACGCCGGGATGCCGAAAAGGTACAACAGATAGAAATTGACGTGCACTAAGCTGGTCAAAAGCTGGTGAATGATGCTGAAGCGTATAAACACCAGGATCAGCCCCAGTTTGAACGCCATAACCCGCAACGGGCTGGTGTCCTCGACTTCCCCCGCCGAATCGGGCGGGGCAATCTGGTTACCGCCGAAAGACCAGGGGGAATTGAGGAGCGGTGCGGACATACTGCGAGGATTGACGGGGTTGAGCACCAATAATTCTCTTAACTCAACGTTAACATAGGCTTGGAGGGGTCCTCCTTCCAGTGCCCCCCACCCCCGCCGCGGTCGATTCGCGCTTGTCCATTACATGCTACAGTGGAGCTTGGAATCGGCCCATGCCCGCAAGCTTCCAGCCTGTTTTGCAAGCTCGTTCCACAATATGCGGGATCATGGATCGCCACGGCGTCCGCTGCAGTCCCGAAGAATTTCATCAGTCGGTAAACGTCTTATTTCACGATTTCGAATCCGAGATCTACGACCGGGCGCATAGAGACATGTGGGAAAGCCTCCCGCAGCAGTTCGAACTGCTCGTCCGGGATTGGCTTCGCTGCGACCCGCATGCGCCCCGGCAGATACGCCTGCTGGATATCGGCTGCGGTACTGGATTTGCTTCCGATTGCCTCCTGAAGACCGCTATCGGCGACAGGATTAAGACCATAGACTTGCTCGATACCTCTCGGGCCATGCTCCAGCAGGCTTCCCGGCGGGCCTCGCGATGGAAAGCGCCATCGGTATGCCATGAGGGACTTCTGGATTCCCTTCCGCCCGGGAGCCGCTACGAATTGATCGTAACCTGTTCCGTTTTGCATCACGTGCCGGATTTACCGGCTTTTCTTCGCGCCGTCCGCGACCTCCAGAGGAGTGGGGGCGTCTTCCTGCATCTTCAGGATCCCAACGGGGATTTTCTCGGCGATCCGGAGTTGTGTCGAAGAATGGAGCAGGCTTCGTGGCGGCCATTTCCAGAGTGGGCCTATCGTTTTACGCCGGGAAGAATTGCCCGCCGGATCTATCGCGAGCTGACCGGCAAGCAGGGACTGGACTATTTATCCAAGACGAACCGTGCGCTGCTCGGGAAGGGCATCGTCGCCACGCCGCTATCCGTGCACGAGATTTTCTCGATCACGGATATCCATGTCTTGGATGGGGAGGGCATCTCGATTTCCAGCATGAAATCCTGGTTGCCGGATTATGAGTGTCTCTCGCGGAGATCCTATGGGTTCTTCGGGAAGTTATGGAGCGTGCTTCCCAAGCGCCGGCAACGGATTGAGGAGGACCTCATCGCCCGCCAAGCCCTCAATGGGCTGCATATCGGGGCCGCGTGGAGGAAAAACTCGTGAGGTTGGCGTGCTCGTTCGTTGCCGTGGTTTCGGCGATGCCGGCTTTTGCGCAATACGCCGGCCCCGCAATTCTCTCTCGTGGCGAGGCGCCCGCCTCCATGTCGACGCAACAAATCGATTTCCGTCCGTTTATCGATATATCCGGGATTTACACTACGGGACTTTCCGGCCTGGTGGTCGACTCACAGGGAACAACCTTGGGCAACGCCGCGTCCGAGGGACTGCAGGTCTCCTTCGGCGTCAGCGGCATGCATAGCTGGAAGCACACGCAGGTCGGGTTGGACTACGTGGGCTCCATCTCTCACTACGCCAAGACCACGTACTACGGCGGCTACAACCAATCTCTCCTGCTGAGCGTGACCCACCAAATCTCCCGCCACGCCTCGTTCTGGCTGCGGGAGAACGCCTCCATAACATCGTACGGTCTCGCTTCGCCTGGCCTCCCGCAAACCGTACCATTCGATCCAGCGTCGACCTATAATCCCACAACCGACTTTTACGATAACCGAGCCACTTCCTTGAGTACGCAAGCCGGTTTTACGCTTCAGAAGAGCACGCGTCTCTCCTTCAACCTGGGTGTCCAAGACAGTTTGATTTACCGCCGGTCGCCAGCGTTGTTCTCGGTCGGCGGCGTCGGGACCAATGGCGACGTGCAATACCGTTTGACCCGCCGCTCCACGGTTGGCGCCAACTACAGCTACACGCATTTCGGATACCATGGCACGTTCAGCGCTACGGATGTCCACAGCGTGTCCGGAACGTATGCCCTCCAGCTTTCGCGATCGCTGGAATTCACGGGTTTCGGCGGGTTCGCGAGAGTCGAATCGAAGTTTCTTCAAACCGTGCCCATCGATCCGGTGATCGCCGCTCTGATCGGGCTGCCGAATGGCGTCGTCATCAACCATAGCCTCGTTTTCCACCCGGCTTACGGCGCTCGCCTTTCGCGGTCGTTCCAACGCGGCGTAGTGTTCCTTTCCAGCGCCTACTCGGTGACGCCTGGAAATGGCCTGTTTCTCACATCGACGGCGTTAAACGCGGCGGCGGGCTACACCTATACCGGGCTCCGGCGCTGGAGTTTCGGCGCCACCGCCGCATATACCCGCGCCAACTCGATCTCCAATGTGGTCGGCGCCTACGGAGACGTCAGCGGCACCCTGTCGACGTCCCGGCAGATCGGCCGCTTCACGCATCTGACCTTCAGTTTTGACGCCATGCAATATCGGAGCCCGAGTTTCAATGGATACAACCGGCTTACCTACAGCGCGAGCCTTGGCCTCGCGTTCTCGCCGGGAAATATCCCTCTTCGCATCTGGTAGGAGCGGTCATTCTTCGCCGAAGCTTGGCGCCCGGGCGTTTGGCGGCTGTAGTACGAACGCCACGGCTTGGGTGAGATCCGGGGCTATGAAATCGGGACGGCAGCGCTGTTGCCTTCCGTATCCCGTAAGGACCAGAATCGTCCGCGCGCCGGCTCGCTGGCCACATTCGATATCGGCGCTCTTATCGCCGATGAAAAAGGACCGCGGGAGATCGATATCGTATGCCGCCGCGGCTTCCCACACCATGCCCGGCGCCGGCTTCCGCCTGGTGGAAGGAACTCCGGGCGGATCCGGGCAGAAGTAAACCGCGTCGATGGCGCCCGCTCCGAGCTGCCGCAACAGTTCGTCCTGGACGGCCCGATACTGCGCCTCCGTCATCAAGCCGCGGCCGATGCCGCTCTGGTTGGTGACGATGAACGTGCGCCAGCCGGCCTCCTTGATTTTCCGCAATGCTTCGGGCACGCCCGGATAGACCCGGACCTTGGCGGGGTCGTGGCAATAGTCGACTTCCTCCATCAGCGTGCCGTCACGGTCGAGGAATACCGCCATGGCCCCGCTCATAGACCGGCGCAGGCCGCCTGGAGTTCGGCGGCAGTTACCGTGGCGGTACCCAACTTGCCCACGACGATCCCGCTGGCGCAATTGGCTAGCTCGGCGGCTTCGGCGGGGGAGGCGCCCGCGGCCAGTCCCAGAGTGAAAACCGCAATGGCGGTATCGCCGGCCCCGGAAACGTCGAAGACTTCCTTGGCGCGCGCGGGCGTATGGTAGGGGGGCGCTCCGGGATCGAGGAGCACCATGCCTTGCTCGCCCAATGTGATCAGGAGGTTCCTGGTTTCCCAAATGCCGAACAGCATGGTCCCCGCCTCCAGCAGCGGCCCGTCGCACAAGACTGGTTCCACGGGATCGGAAGGCCGCAGCCCGGCGGCAAGAAACGCTTCCGTGCGGTTCGGTTTAATGGCCGTTGCGTTGCGCCACCGAAGCGAGGTGTGCGGATGCGGATCCACGGTCAGGATCTTGCCGTGTTCCCTGGCGGTCCGGCAAATGTAATCGGCCAGCGGCTGCGTCAGGTAACCCTTGCCGTAATCGGCTACGATGATTGCGTCCACGCTTCCGATGGCCCGATCCAAGAGCCGCATGGCGCGCTCGGTCCGTTCGGCGGACAACGGTCCTTTGCGTTCCCGGTCCACGCGCACCACCTGCTGATTGCGGGCGATAATTCTGGTTTTCACGGTGGTGAAAAAGGCCTGGTCCTGCTGCACCGCGGACGTATCGATCCCCGCGGCCCCCAGCAGATCGAGCAAGCGCCGCCCCTGAGGGTCGGTCCCCGCAATTCCCATCACCGCGGCGCCGGAGGTAAACTCCCGCACGTTGCGCGCCACGTTGGCGGCGCCGCCGGGGTAATAAGATTCGCCGGTGACGTTCACCACGGGGACGGGCGCCTCCGGAGAGATGCGCGAGACCTTGCCCCAGATGAATTCGTCGAGCATGAGATCGCCGATTACAAGGATTCGCTTGGCGGCGAAGCCGGCGATCCGTTCCTTTGCGGAGTCGAGTTTGGTTGGCATTCTGGGGCCGGCCGGAGTCCCGGCGACTGACGAGTTTAACAAACAGCGCCTAACTCTCTGAAAGCGCCGGATCCTCGCGCTTGCGCGCCACGACGATCAGGGTCAGGCCCGGCCATGGCATAAGCCTGTCTAAGCGGCTCCAAAGCCAGACGGTCTTGTCGAAGATCTTGAGTACCACCTTATTGATGTCTTTAGAGCCCAGCACTTTGCTGTAGGCCCACCATGGCGGCGCCCCGGCTTTGTTGAAACTATAAATGTTTTCGACGGCGAACCCCTGCGATTCCAGCAGCCGCCGCGCTCCCCCCGAACCGTAGCGGCGCTTATGTCCCAGTCTTCGATCCAGCGTTCCGAACAGGGCCCGGCCGTTAGGAACGAGTACCACCACTACGCCATTCGGCTTCAATGCCGCGCGCAGGGAAGCGAGCACACGGCCGGGGTCTTCGAGGTACTCCAGGACGTTCAGGCAAAGGACCGTGTCGAAACAGCGTTCCAAACCGGCCAAATCTTCCGGAACCTCCGGATCGAGGCGCCGCACCACGACGTTCGGGGTACGCAGAAAACGGTTGCGCAGCGCGTGCAGGTGCAGGGGGTCTTTTTCCCCCGCCACGTAGAGCGCCCGTTTGCCCATGAGCCTGGCGGCGATGTTCCCGATTCCGGCGCCAACCTCCAGCACCTCGTCGCCAACGTGCGGGCGGAGCTCTCTCGCCAGCCAGCTTAGATACTGGGGCGTGCCCGTGAGGTTGTTGAGCACGCCGCGTCCGTAAGGCGCGGAGTACAAATCGTCGATAACCCAGAATTTCAGAATGACGCCCAGAGCCTTGACGCCGTCCTTCCAGCCGATTTTCTTGCCTTCCTCGTAGGTCCGCCCGTGATAGCTGATGGGCACTTCGTAAATGCGCAGCTTCCGTTTGGCGCTCTTCATGACGATCTCTGGCTCCAAACCGAAACGGTCGGAGCGGATCGGTATGCTTTTCAGCAGGTCGGTGCGAAAAACCTTGTAGCAGGTTTCCATGTCCGTCACGTTCAGATTGCAGAACATATTGGAAACCAGCGTGAGCCCCTTGTTGATCATGGAGTGCCAGAAAGGGAGAACGCGGCTCTCCCCGCCGGCCATGTAGCGGGACCCGAAGACCGCGTCGGCGTAGCCGTCCAGCAGCGGCCTCAACAGGCGCGGATACTCCGAAGGATCGTATTCCAGGTCGGCGTCCTGAATCAGCGAGAAATCGCCGGTGGCCTTTTCGATCGCCGTGCGCACGGCCGCGCCCTTCCCCCGGTTCCGCGGCAGCCGGTATAGCTGGATTTGCGGAAACTGCGCAGCCAGGCGCTGGAGCGTATTCCACGTGCCGTCGGTGGAGCAGTCGTCCACGATCACGAGTTCCCGCTCCATGTTCTCCGGCAATGGAACGGTAAGCACCAGTGAAATGCACCGCTCTACAACGGTGCGCTCATTGTAGACCGGCATCAGGATGGACAACTTCATAGATTCCTTGCGCGGGAAACTGTCGCCTTCAGACGACAGAGACAGAGGTAGAGCGCGGCGTCCGCTTTGGGACGCCTGCTTGTAGGTTGAAAGTTCAGCAAGAACCTCTCTGTAGTGATATAATACTCACTATGAGCAAGCGCGCGATCCGGTGTAAGTTGTCGCCTACCCCGACGATGGCCGCCTCGCTTTCCGCAACCTGTACTGTATTCGCCGACGCCTGCAACGCGATCCTCGCGGTCGCCGCCGAAACCGGAACGTCCAACAATATCGAGTTGCACCATCTGACATACCGAAGCACCCGGAGCAAGTTCCAGCTCTCCGCCAACCTTGCCGTCCGAGCAATCCGCCGCGTATCGCAGGCCATGACGGCATGGAAGCGCAGGGGTGCTCAGCCGAAGTCCTTCCGTCCCACCAGCATCGACTACGACGCCCGCATCTTCGATTACCGACCGAAGGACGAAACGGTCTCCCTGACCGTGATGGATGGCCGAATCCACGTGCCCATGATCCTCGGCGGCTACCAGCGCGCCGTCTTGAAGGACAAGAAGCCAACCGCGGCCGTCGTAGTTCGGTTCAAGAACGCTTGGGCTATCAATATCGTTGTCGAGGACGAAGACCCCGAGCCTGTCGGGGGCCCGCCGATGGGCGTCGATCTGGGCATCCGCAATACCGCCGCCACTTCTCACGGCGTCAAGCACTCGGGAGCGGATCGCCAGAAGTTCAAGGAGAAGCGCAACCAGGTTCGCGCCTCCCTGCAATCCAGGAACAACCGTTGCGCCCGCAAGGCGCTGCGTAGGCTCTCCGGGCGGGAACGCCGCCGCATTACCTGGGAGAACCACAATCTCAGTAAGGCCATCGTCGCCGAAGCCAAAGACACGCAATGCGGAACGATCCGCATGGAACGGCTCACGGATATCCGGCAACGGTGCAAGATCCGCAATAAGCACACCAACCGCATGATGTCGGGTTGGTCCTTCGGCGAGCTTCAGAGGTTCGTCGCCTACAAGGCCACGCGTTGCGGGATCGAAATCGAATACGTCGAACCGGCATATACTTCGCAGACCTGCGCGTCTTGCGGAGCGCCCGGCACGCGCCGGGGCGACGCGTTCTCGCGTTCTACCTGTGGCAAGGTTCACGCCGACGTCAACGCCGCCGTGAATATTGCCGCAGGCGGGGTCGCCCGGCCAAGCCGGGGTAAGCCGTCCCGAATCGCAGCGAAATGTTTGGCTGTTTCGCATGTGAAAACCAAAAGCCGTCGCCTTTAGGCGACGGTTGTTTACACTATTAAGCCTGCCAGCTCATTCCCTGCTCTGCTCATGGGCCTATGGTAACCGCTTGCTCAAACCGCTCCCGGTCGTTGCCGATCGCCATAGCCAAGGCCAGGAGTTTCTCCAGCGCCTCGGTGGCGGTCTGAAAACGGACGGTAATCTGCCCAGGGGCGACGGCAACGCCAACCGGCAGACCCTCTAGCTTCTGGCCCAGAAGAGACACCGGCGCTTCGACCAGGACCTGCGGTTGCCTCAGGCGGGCTTGGCGCAATCCTTCCAGGTACTCGGCAAGACGGCGCTGGCGGCGCCGTTCGTAATGCGCCTGTTCACCTGCGGCCAGACGCCGCAGGTGCTCCAGGATCGCTTCACGCCGGGCTAGACCGCTTCTGCCGATTTGGCGCGTGACGCACGGAGCCAGAATCTGCTGGGCCCGGCGCCGCCCAATCCCAAGCACTTGTTCCAGAATGGGGCGGTCCACCCAAAGCTCGGGAAGACCGCCAAGCTCTTTGGCTATTTCTTCTAAACGCCCACACCAAGAAGGCTTATCCGGCATCGGATGGTCCACCCAGAAGCATACCATAGAAGATGCGATTATGCGCACATGCGTAATTTAGAATGGATGCATGCTGTTCAGGCGCAGCCGGAATATCATCAGGGGGGGCCATGGTTTGCCATGAATGCACGATAACAAGACATATCGTGCTATCATCATTTCCCATGAACCAACTCTCGGTGGTGTCTCCTTCCGGCCTCGGACTGGCCCAGGACAGCTCTCCCGACGCCCGGTTGGTCCATATCTGGCTCTCTACCAAGACCAGCAGGGAGACTCGCCGCGCCTACGCCGGCGAAATCACCCGCTTTCTGGCGTTCGCCCAGAAATCTATCGCCCAGGTGACCCTGGCAGACCTGCAGGCCTATGCCGAGGGCTTGGCGCAGGGCGGTCTCAAGATTGCCAGCCAGAACCGGGCCCTCACGACGATCAAGTCGCTGCTCTCATTCGGTCAGGAGACCGGCTACCTGCCGTTCAACGTGGGAACTGCCGTCAAGCTTCGCCCCGACCGCGATCGCCTGGCGCAGCGCATTTTGGAAGAGAGCGAGGTGGCCAAACTGATCGAGGCCGCACCGGAGGGCCGGGACCGGGTTCTCCTGAAGCTGCTGTACGTCTCCGGGGTTCGCGCCGGCGAACTGTGCGGCTTGAAATGGTGCGATGCCCTGCCCCGGCAGGAAGGCGGCCAGATCACGGTGTTCGGAAAAGGCGGCAAGACCAGAACGATCCTGTTGAAGCCAAAGGTCTGGCAGCAGCTTCTTTCGGTCAAGGGCGCCGCGAGCGCGGTGGATTCCATCTTCCGCAGCCGGAATGGCGGAGGCCAGCTCGATACCTCCCAGGTCCGCCGCATCGTCTACGCCGCCGCCCGCAAGGCGGGCCTGGAGAAGAAGGTTTCACCCCACTGGCTGCGTCACGCCCACGCCAGCCATGCGCTGGAGCGCGCCGCGCCCATTCACCTGGTCCAGGCGACCCTGGGTCACGCCTCCCTGTCCACGACCGGCCGTTACCTCCACGCCCGGCCCACGGAAAGCTCCAGCTTTTATCTGCCCGATTGAGTGGAAGCTCGAAGGCGGAAAATTAGAATCTTATACCGTATTACTTTCCTGTACGGCAATGACGTTCAGAACAGGGCCTCTGCTTTCCGGTGCGTGAATTCCTCGAAACTGGGGAGATCGAGTTCAGCGGCGACTTCCTCGCGTAATTTTCGCAGCGCAAATCCGCGAAGGGTCGGTTCCGGCCAGCGGTACTGCGGGGCTCCCTCCTGAATCCGCGCCATGTGATCCCGAACGCGCTGGTCGATGGCGGGTTGCGCCATTTTGTTCTTCATGTGCGCATCGGTCTCGGCAATCAGGAAGGCCTCATAGCGTTCGCGCTGCTCGTAGGTCTCGAGTTCGCGCTGGGCCTCGCGGGCGCGACTTTCCATGTCGCGCTGCTGTGCCTGCTCCCGGAGCATGCGTTTGTGGGTGGTCTCAAAGCTCGCCGGCACGGGATAATTGCAGGTCAGCAGGTACACGTAAAACCCCGGTGGATTCTGGATCGGCTCGCGCGTGCGCTCCTTGCGCTTCACCTCCATGTCGCCCCATTCGATCTGGTCCAACGCCGGTTGTTCTTCCGGCAAATCGATGAGGAGTTGCCGGGCGCGGTCCTCCCGAACGCCCCGCTCCACGAGCGACCGCAAAACCTCGTTCTGCCTGGCGGTAAGCAAGGCGGCCCGGTCCGGATTGTCCGCGGCGCGGATATCGGCCGCGCTGACGAACGCGCCGCCGGCCCACAGACAAAGTTTGTAATCCGACTCGTCCGTGGTTTTCGCCAGATCCCAGGTCGATAGGAACCCCTTCTCCTTGAGATCGTCGAGGCTCGGACCGAATTGTTGTTTGATGCGCGATAGGGCTTTAAAACACTGGAGACCCAGCAGCGAGCACAGGTCCGAGTACTTCCTTTCGGCGCATTGCTCGCGGCGGCTGGCGTAGAACCAGATCTGCAGTAGCGGTACCAGAGCCTTGGCAATGTGCAACTGGAGCGTCCTGTAGACGTCGTAGTCGATGGGCAGCGTGTGACGGTTGTTCACATTCTCCAGTTGCCATTCGCTCAACCAGACGTAATTTTCCTCGGCCACCGTGCCATCCCCGAGAACCTCACCCATGGCCACCGATCGCTGGAAAACATGAAACACATCGCGGGCGTATTTCTTCCGTCCGGCAAAGTAAACTACGCCTTCCGATTCCACGCCGGTTAGCGTCATTCGCCTCAACCATTCCCAAATCTCGCGGTAGTTCCGGCCGCCGTCTGTCATTCCAAGCGTCTCAATCATAGCCGCGGAGGAGAACCGCACCGGATTGACAACCATCCCTTCCTGCTTCCGGATCTGCTCAATGATCTTCTGGAAAGCAAAGTACTTATCCTGATCGGCGGTAGTGGGCAATCCGAGCTCCGCAGCAGGATAAATCGTCGCCTTAGCCTGCACTCGCTGCCCATCGTCAGTGCGAACTTGAAGCTCCACGGTTTTCGACGATGTACGGATGCGCTTACTCGATGGCGTGAAGAAGCCAAACGTGTTTACGTTCTTCTCCACCCGCACGATGGTCCGGGAGGTGATCGGTGGGATGGGAAGGAGTAGCTGCTGCTGGTGGTGACGGGAACGTGGCTGGCGCATGAAGTTCTATAGGCATCGTGTCATAGGGCATGCAGCAAAAACAAGAACGGTTGCGAATGTTGTTTGTAAATACTATAAACATAAACACATAAAAACTATAGCATTTTTCAAGTGATTGAAACAGTTATATTTAACTAGGTTTTCGTTACGTTGAAGTACGGGAAACCTTACGTTGAAGTACGGATAGATTTACGTTGGAGTACGGAAATCTTCCTTTGAAGTACGGGAGATCTTACGTTGAAGTACGAGTGCAAGGGCACCGGGCTATCCGGAGTCGCGCTCCAGAGTGCGGCGTGGAACCGGGCGTGCTTACGTTGAAGTACGGAGTCTAGCGGTACAAGAAAGTTATACCGTAGAATAAATAAATACCGTATACAAAATAATAAATAGCCTACTGTATTGCTTATTTTCCCCAGTTTCCCCAGTTTTCTCTTGACCGGTAGGCAAAAGCGTCATACCATCGTTTTTCGAATGCCGAGCACCAACCGAGCTTCGTTACCCTACTTGCGCACGGCAGAGGTAGCGGACATTCTCATGGTGACAAAGAGAACCCTCAAGAACTGGCTTCGTAGCGAGTTCATCCCGGAGCCCCAACGAAATCCATCCAACCGGTACCGTTTATGGACGCTAGAGGATATTGAGGCCGTGCGGCGATTATTGCAAGAAAGGGACGGCGCCAAGTGATTCGGTTGGTCATCTCGAACCAACGTGGCGGGGTCGCTAAAACCACCACCGTGGCGAACTTTGCGCGCTACCTGGCGGATCGGGGCAAGCGGGTTCTGGTCATCGACACCGATCCCCAAGGATCGATTGGAACGGTGCTGGGGCTGAAGCCGGCGAAGTACCTGCACGATTTTGTGGTCTATAACCACCTGTTCAAGGATTGCATTGTGGAGGCCTGCCCAGGAGTGGACGTTTTGTGCGGGAACCGCGAAACGGTGAAGACGGAAGGTCACCTGATGGGCCAGGTGGCGCGTGAATTTGTCTTCAACAACCTATTTACCCAGGTCGAGAAGGGATACGACGCCGTGCTGATCGATGTGGCCCCTTCGATCAACCTGTTGCAGACCTGCGCCATGGTGTACGGGAAATCTCTGCTGATTCCCGTCAGCATGGATCCGCTGAGTCTGCAAGGCGCCGCCGCCAGTATCGAGACGGCGCGAATGTTGAGTTCCCTGATACGGATCGAGATTCAACCCGTGGCCCTGCTTCCCGTAATGGTCGACCGCCGGCTGCAAATCACCGAGGTCGTCATGGAATCGTTGAAGGACTTGTCGGCGCGGACCAGGATTCCCATGCTGCACGGGATCCGCACCGATACGACGGTCACAAAAGGCAACAGGGCAAAGAGATTTCTAACCGACTTCGAACCCCGTTCCAAGGCCCTTGAGGACTACAATGTGGCGTTCGAGGAATTATCGAATTTGCTCAATGGACAACCAGGCAAGGACCAGGACGAAATCCAAGAAGCCGCCGGCCCGGCCAGAGCTTGAGCCAATCAGCTATGAGGAGATCATGGCCAACGCCGGCATGTCCGGCTTTGTGTCGTTCCTCGACGCGCCCGAGCCCCAGACGGCCGCTTCAAAGCCGGCCGATGCGCCCGCGTTGCCTGCCGCCGCCATATCCGATACGGTATCGGAATCGGATACGGTAAAAGAAACAGCCACCGTACAACAACGTAAAGCAGCTACCGTACAGAAAGTTGCTTCCGTACAAGAAATTTATACCGTACCAGCTCAGCCAGCGCACGATAGCAGGCGGTCGCGAGTGAAAAGGGCCCAGGTGGTTGAGGACGGGCACTCGCTGGCGGAGCAAGAGGTTTATCGAACGCTGTGGAAAGTCGGCGCGCCCGAAGGGGACGATCCCGAGGCCAGCCGGACCGTCCGGATCGGCTATGACAGGCTGGCCGGTCTGGTCAGGCTGAGTTGGGTGACCGTAAAGGCGAACTTGCGCAGCCTGGAGAAGAAGCTCTCGATTGAAGTGGTCGCCGCCGAGGACTCCGCCAACAGGGAAGGCAAGCAATACCGCGTCTATTCCAATGCCGCGATTTGGGCGAGACGTCAATCGGCCGGGCTGCTATGGGTCAGAAGAACGCGCGGGGTAGAACTGCTGGCGGATCCGTCTGGCGCCACCCCGGTGGAGCAGACGGCGGCCTCCCAATTCCCACACCGTACTTGAAAGTAACACGGTAGCGTTAGCTTATACGGTATAAGTTTATTAACTCCGCCACCACACGGCAAATAGGCTCGGATTGGCCGGATATGTTAATGTATCGTCGCGGCCGTGTAGCTGTAATCGGCGTACTGCCAAGCAGCGCCGATTTTCGACCACAAGCGCATATAGAGGGTGCTGCCATCGGTGGGCAGGTTTGTAAAGGTCTTTGACGTATTCGATCCCAGGGTGCTGCTATAGATCTCTTTTCCGCCCGGCGCTACCTTGCTGAGGTAAAGCCAATATTCGGAAACCCCCACGCCGGCGGACCACTGGAAAGTAACGGTGGAACCGGGCAGGGTGGCGCCGTTGGCCGGACTAATTATGGCGGCGGGCGACGGAATTGGCGCCTGTAAGAGATCCGGCGCGACCGCACCCGAAAGCGCATACCGAAACGCGCCGATCGCGAAGTCCGTGTAATCACCAGCGTTTGTGAGCGCTATGGCGACTTTCGTGATCGGAGCGCCAGTGGCCGCGAAGATCCTGGATTGGGGATAGGACATGCCGTCCATCCTGATGGTGAGGGACCCCGAAGATCCGGTGTAGAAGGTCGCGGCGATCGTGCCCAGGTAGTCGGGCTCCGCTTCGAAGCCGAATGTCCACACCGGACGGGAAAGAGTAATGGTGAGATTGGAGAGACCGAACGGGTTGGTTTTCGGATTCCATGCGGCCTCTGGATTGTAAAGGGGGTTGTATGGATCGAGCACCGGCAGGACGGCGTTGGCGTCCGCACGCTGCGAGTTGGGGGCCACGCTCCAGTCCCAGCCGTCGGGGGTAGCCGTGAACCTGACCATCGTGGAGCTGAAGGCGAGGCTGAGAACGCCATCGCCGAGCTGAGTAGAGGTGGGCGGGGTAAAAGAGTCCCAGTCGGGAAAGGTGGAGAAGTCGAAACTCTGGAACGGGGTGGCGGCCAAATAGGAGGCCAGCGAGGCCGAATCCGCGGGCGCGATCCGGGTAAGAGCCGCCGCGCTTTTGTAGCTGTAATCCAAGAATTTCCAAGCGGCGCCGATTTTCGACCAGAGGCATATATAAATCGTGCTGCCGTCGGTGGGCAAGCTTGTAAACGTCTTTGATGTGTTGGATCCCTGGCTGCCGCTGTAGGCGTCTTGTCCGCCCGGCGCCGCGTTGCTGACGTAGAGCCAATATTCGGAGACCCCAACCCCGGCGGACCATTGGAAGGTCACGGTGGAACCGGGCAGGGTGGAGCCGTCAGCCGGGCTGATCATGGCGGCAAGCGAAAGACCCGCGGCCGTGAAGCTGTAATCGGCGTACCGCCAATTGGCGCCCAGCAGCGACGACAGGCGCACGTAGATTGTGCTGCCGTCCATGGGCAGGTTCGTCAGGGTCAGTGTCGTTTGGGGACCGGCGTTGATACTGTCAAGATCGCCCCCGCCGGGCGCTACCTTGCTGACGTAGAGCCAACATTGGGAGATTCCAACCCCGGCGGACCATTGGAAGGTTACGGTGGAACCGGGCAGGGTGGATCCGTTAGCCGGGCTGATCATCGCCCCGGGCATCGGAATTGCGGCTGTATAGAGGTAATCGACATACAGCCAGCCGGAGCCCGTCGTCGAACCGATACGCACATAGATAAACCGGCCATCCAGGGGCAGGTTCGCCACGAGTTGCGACGTACCGCCCCCCAGAGCGCCGTTAAAGATATCCGTACCCCCCGCTCTGATCCCGCTGACGGAAAGCGAGCATCCGCTGAAATTGCCGATGCCTGTCCATTGGAAAACCACGCTGGCGCCAAGCAGCCAGGACCCATTGGGCGGGCTGACGATCATTGCCGGGACCGTCCAGTTCCCTCTGAGTTCCCAGCCCGTCGAAGTACTCAGGTTGGCGGCTTGCATGTAAATGCTCGTGGCCCCTGCCATTGGCGGCCGAAATGAGATCGCCAGGTTCAAGGTCAAGATGGTCCCTGCCGCCGAAACGCTCGACCCGGCGCCGTTCAGGACGCAGTGGCTGTTCTCCTGCGTGCCGCTTCCGGGGGTGATCGATCCCGCCGGCTGGCCCCCGGCGTCGGTCAATAGGGACAAGGCATTCGTGACCCGATCATAGACCACCGCACACCCATTCGCGGCGCTTGGCGACGAATTGAACAATGCCAACACGGTTGTCAGGTCCGTTACCCCGCTGGCATCGGAAAACTGAAAGCCGAACGTCTGCGAGGCGCCGCCGCCCGAATTCGGCGTCACTCCCTCGTTGACCGGCGGCGAACCGGAGTTCAGTTTCGTCACGAACGCGCCATAATTGCCGGCATCGATGGATTGATAAGGGTTCCGCAGCGGAAAGTTGGTGGAGAGGGTCCAGCCAGCTACATAGACGTTTCCCGACGTCAGCGCCACGGCGGTGGCGGTGTCGGATCCGTTTCCTCCGAGATAGGTCAAATAATCCAGGGTCCCCGTGGCGCTCACTCTAGCCAGAAATGCGTCGCAATCTCCGGCGTTGGAACTTTGAAGCGCATTGGCAACCGGCAGGTCCGCCGAGTAGGTGTAGCCCGCGATGTATCCCGCGCCGCTCGAATCCACCGCGATCGCATTGGCGACCTCCGCTCCGGAGCCTCCCAGGTAGGTGCTGTAGGCCAAGGTCCCGGAGGCATTCACTTTCGACACGAAAGCGTCTGTCGCCCCATGAAGCGACGATTGCAGCGGGTTCAGCAGGGGAAAGTTCGCCGAACTGGCGACTCCTGCGACATAAGCGTTCCCCTGCCAATCCAGAGCGATCGCCTGCGCGGCCTCCGGGTAAGCGAGCGAGCCGCCGCTCCCGCCCAAATAGGAGCCAAACAACACCGTATTCCCATCGGCGGCGAGCCGGGCCACAAATGCATCCTGGCCACCCCCGGGAGCGCTTTGAAATGCATTCGCCACCGGGAAATCGGCCGACCAGGTCGATCCCGCCACCCAGGCGGCCCCTGTCGTATCCACGGCGATTGCGGCGCCGTGATCGGTATTCGCCCCGCCCAGATAAGTGCTGTATGCCAGGCGGCTCCCATCGGCAGACAGCTTGGCGACAAAAGCGTCCTGGCCTCCGCGATTGGCTCTCTGCCAGCCGCTCGCCGGGAAGTTCAGGGACGTCGTGTCTCCCACGACATAGGCGTTTCCGGCCGCATCCACGGCGATTCCATTGCCGGAATCCGACGAGTTCCCACCTAGATACGTGCTGTATACCAAGCTGTTGCCGGCGGCGGCCAGCTTCAGGACAAACGCGTTCCGGGCGCCCGCGAGCTTGGACTGCAGCGGATAGACGACTGGAAAGTTTTGCGATGTTGTCGAACCCGTGACATAGACCGCCCCCGCGGCGTCCACCGCAATTCCGTACGCCCGGTCGTCCCCGAAGCCGCCGAGGTAGGTGCAATAGACCAGCCCGGTTCCGGCGGGGGTCAATTTCGCGACAAAAACATCATTGCCGCCGGCGTTGAAATTCTGCGCGGGGTTGGCGGTGGCAAGGTTGTAGGATTCGGTGAAGCCCGCAATATACGCCGCTCCCGTCGAGTCCACCGCCAATGCGTTTGCCGCATCGGCTCCCGAGCCGCCCAGGAGCGTACTGTAGGAGATCGCCGGGTCGATAATCAAAGGCCGGGACGCATCGTACTCGCCGATCGCGAAACTCACGGCTTCGCCCGCCAGGACGAACCGCCCCTCCACGGCAACGCGCCGGCCATCGCGTTCCTGGTACACGCTGGGCGCCTGTTCGCGAAACTCCTCGGCGCCGGCCGGGATCGCCAGGGAGCCATCCTCTCCGATGCGCAGCTTACCGCCGCCGAGATACCGTACACGGATGGCCGAAGGATCCGCCCTTGGCGCCACTACGAACTCGGATTTCAGGTTTCGGCCGTCGGCCCCGTAAATCATGTCGATTCCCGGATAAAGGCTTCGATATACGACTCCCCCATACAAGGGCTGCGCCAGCAGCCATCGGTCCTTCGGCCCAGTCAGGAAATTCGCCACTCCGGTGAGGCGGCTCATGGCTTCCGGCCGGGAAGCGTGGGCGGCCCCTTCGAATTGCATGCGAAGGGTGTTTCCCGCCACGCGAAACAGCACTTCGCCGGGAGAGAAATAGGCCGTCAACCCGGGCGCCCTCGCCATAAAACGGAACGGCGGCGGCGCCTGTCCATGGTTCGCCAGAAAGAGCAGCGGCGCCGGTGCTCTTCGTCCCGCACCTGCGGCCGCGGCCAGAATTGCGCAATTCGCCATCAAGAGAATCCGGTATCCGCATAGCGCCATACGCCATTACGTCGGCGGAACGGGAGCTTTGCTTTAGCAGGGGGGAGCCAAAAACTCGGCGGCGCGGCCTTACCGTACATCAAAGTAAGGGCAGGGAAGCGGCGTACCCCGAAGCGGTGGATCGCTCTACCGTACTATGAAGTAATACGGCACAACATAGTAGTACCGTACTATTAAATTATACCGTATAATATAACTATACGGCATAGGCATACGATAGATCCGCGGGGGCTGGGAGCCGGGAGGCGGGGAAGGGAATGGATGCCGGATGGGGATGAATAGCACCGGGTGCGGCGCGATCGGATTTGAATTAGAATAGGGGCCTGGAAAGTCTGTTTTAATGCTGTGTCCGAAGTGCAAGATCGATCACGCGCACCGTTCTCATCGTACAGGTTTGGTGGAGCGTCTGGGGGGTTTGATCGGCTATTATCCCTATCGCTGCCGGGAATGCGGCCATCGGTTTTTGCAGTTCCGCTACGCGAGCCCCCCCGAAGGCCCGGGAAAGCGTTCGGAGGCGGAGCGGGAGATTAGAGCGACTCGCGTCCGCATCCGCTGGCAACGGAAAAAGCGCGCCATCTTGCTTTATGGTTTTGGCGCTCTGGTTTTCTTGGGCTTTCTTTACTTCATCACGCGCCCCGGTAGTTTTTCGGGAAATTGAGCGGTCCGTTGTAACCCGGCCTCTCGTAGAACGATCGAGCCTTCGATGCGGGTCGTCCCCGGGGTTCGCCGGTATGCGAGAGCGATGCGCACCAGGCGGCAACCGGATGGAGCGACGAAACGAATTTTAGCGTGTACGTCGTCTTCCGAGGCCAGACTTTCCGGCTCCTCCATGAGATTGCCGCCATCCATGTCCGTCACGCGCCACCCGAGGCCGGTATCCGGCCGTATCCCGGCGGTACGATACAAGACGGTGAACTCGTATACGGTGTTTTCCCGAACCGGTAAAACCCGGTAGAGGGGTTCGCAGTTCTCGGGTTGCGCGCCGGAGAACGTGAGGCGCAGACCCGAGGGCTTTTCCTCGCGCGAGGCGCTGATCCCGTTTACCGTGGGCAAGCGCCAGGCAAAGCCCTGCAATGCAGGGGTTGGCAAGAAGCTGTCATTGGTCAAAATCTTTTCCGCGTTCGGCGCCAAGGGTGCATAGGGAATCCTCTGTGCTTTGGCGAGCCCGTTCCATACCGCCAAGGCTTCCTCCACGAGTTTCGCGTCGATCAGCCGGTCGCAAGCCGTTAACAGCAGGGGAACGTCCGATTCCCGGCCCTGATCGAGCAGCCGATGAGTGGCCGGCCCGATCAGATCCAGGCGGTTCTGAGACAGCAAATACGACAAGTAAGCCGCTTGTATGTCCGGGCTGCGGATTTCCAGGCGGTCGATCAGGTTCCCATCCTCCACGACCTTACCGGACAAACGGAACAGCGGCAACGGGTCGCTATAGAGCATTTGCGCGGCGGCTTTTGCCCAGAACCAGAACTTGGCCTCTTCATCGCGCCGAAAGTAGTAATTCGCGAGGGTCCATTTGGGAAGATACTCCTTGTCTAATTCGGCGGCCCGAAAGAAGTATTGCTCCGCCGCCGCGTTATGGCCGTCGGCCTCAGCCCTAAGGCCAAGTTCGATCCAGGAGCGTGAATCGAAAGGGTTCAGGGCGACGGCGCGTTGCAACGCTTCGGATGCCCTTTTGGGATCGTCGTCGGATATCAGGATCGCGAGCTGAACGTAATAGGCCGCCTGCCAGGGCGTAAGCGCCAGAGCCTTTTCGGTTGCGGCAACGGTTAGCTGCCGCGCCCAATAATCGGCCCATCCAACCAGGATGGACCAAGCCGAGGCGGCCGCTAGCCCGGCGAGCGCTATCGCGAGGACGATGGATCGTACCATGGAAAGCCTCAGCGAGGCGCCTGCTCGCCCCCCTGCCCGGTCCCTGGAAGCGGATTCCATCTTGGCCGCTTGCGCAGTACTCGATTATACGTAAAACGAATGTCAGACATAGCTTTCACAATAAACGCAATAAAATGGTTGTATTAACCGCTCCCCAGGCTATAATATAAGCCTGAGCCGTACGAAAAGGAGCGAGGAATCTTGAGACCACTTATTTGCCTCATCCTCATGGGTTGCGTTGTCACACTCATGGGAGCCGTACCTTCCGTTGGAATCGTTAAATCGACCGGAGATTTCCGGGTTGACGGTTCTACAATCCGCGGGAACAGTACTGTATTCGAAGGCAACCTGATCGAGACGACCGCGGCTCGTTCCACGGTCCAACTCGGGGAGGCTCAGATTACACTCTTGCCAAACTCGCGCGCAAAAGTATATCGGGACCACACCGTCCTGGAGAGCGGTTCCGAATTGATGAGGAACGGCGAGAAGCACATGATCGAAGCGGCGACGCTGCAAATCGCGTCGGCGGCGAAAGACGGCGTGGTGCTGGTCGCAATGGGCGGCCCGAACCATGTGACGGTTTTCGCGAGCAGCGGTACGGCTCAAGTGCGAACCGCCGCCGGCCTTCTGGTGGCCAGTCTGCGTCCGGGCATGGAACTTGCATTCACCCCTCAGGCAGGCGCCGCCACGGCAATGCAGATGGCGGGCGTTCTCGAATCCACCAATGGCAAGTTTTTCCTGACCGATACTACCAGCAAGACCAGAGTGGAACTCCGGGGAACGGATCTGGCGAAGTTTAAGGGCAAAAGCGTTCAAATCACCGGTTCGACCATTTTGGGAGCGACGGCGGCGGGCGGAGCGTCTCAGGTCGTCCAGGTTACCAAGATCGAACAGGTAAACGCCAAAGACGCTGGTCGAGCAGCGGGGGCAGCCGCAGCGGGAGGGGGAGCAGGGGCCACTATCGGCGGAGTGGGTGTGTGGACGGTCGTAGTCATTGTCGGCGAAGCCGCGGCAGGTATCGGGGTAGGCGTGTACGAGGCAACCAAGAGCTCGTCGAACCCGTAGATTCGAGGCAACCACCAGGCCAGTTTATACTGGGTCATGCACGTCGCTCTAGCGGCGCTCTTGTTCTTCGCTATCCTGACGCTTTGGGTTCCGGCTTACTGGCCAGTCACTGTTTTTCAAGTTGGAGTTTTCGCGCTCGCCGGAGTCGCGCTTTGGCGATCCCGCCATTCTGTTCCGCGCTTTCCTTATCCGCTGTTCCCGTTGCTGGCGGCCGTTGTCTGGGGACTGCTGCAATGGGCTACCGGGAATACTGTTTACATTTTCGATACGCAATCCGCGATCGTGCGATGGGCTACTTTCCTGGCGGTCTTTCTGGTTGGCTTCAGCCTGTTTCGCGACCGGCGCATCTCTAGCTGGTTTCGCTCCGCGATGCTCTGGTTTAGTTTCGCGGTCGCAGTGCTAGCCACAGTCCAGACTTTCACCTCCGACAAGATATTCTGGCTCTTCTCCACACCGTACACCGGCGTGATGGGGCCAATTCTGTATCACAGCCATTATGCAGCGTTCATCGAAGCGGTGCTGCCATTTGCGCTTTACGAAGCCACGCGGCGGGAGCGTGGCGGGCTGCTCTATGCCGGGATGGCCGCGGTGATGTACGCTTCTGTGATTGCGTCGGCCTCACGCGGGGGGACCGTGCTGGCAACCGCCGAAGTTGTGGTGGTGCTTGCGCTCTTGTGGGCGCGCGGGGTCGCCAGCGGCCGCGCGGTGGGCGCATCGCTTCTCCGGATGGCCGTCCTGTTCG
>OBLT010000792.1_pt1 | contig 20436 bp, 11 predicted proteins | sample 1518721 | NCBI WGS metagenome assembly OBLT01 (sample SAMEA3539307, study PRJEB22396) | soil metagenome | biome: tundra; feature: field; material: soil | place: USA | collected 2010-05 | depth 0.15 m | reverse complement strand
GGTACTGCACGAGGATACGGAAGACAGTGCCGCCATCCAATTCGTGAACCACGGGCGCGCCGATATCGCAACCAGACAGTCTCTGCAGCGCGGCCGTCAACTCGGCGATGAGGCAAGCCTCGCCGTGGTGCGACTCGCACGCTTCGCTGCGGTCCCAGACCGCTTGGGTCATCTCGGCCAGCGCCTTGGGCAGCCAGCTTCGCAATCGGCCTAGCATCGCTGGGGTCATAAGCTCGGCATCGACGACCATGATGGCCTCGAGGAGGGTGTCGTCCGACCAGAGATTGGGACCGCGGAGGGTGCGAAGGTTGTCTGATTTCATCGGTTGCTTTCCACGGTCGCCGTCAGGTTAGCTCCGGCGGACCATGTTCCTTTTGGGTGCTGTGCTGATCCACCGGGTTGCCTCCAGAGCGCTCAGAGGGCCTGACGGATATGAAAATCAGACGGGTCGGCGTGGCCGATTATTCAGTCGCAGGCTGGGTAAAGTGATCTTTTTCGCCAAGGAGCAAGGTGGGCCCGTGATTCCTCATGGATTCTAGCTAGTTGGACTGGACCTGCGACTGACCGCAAGAGCCCCTTCGATTCCTTCCCGGATGCTGCGCATAGGCAGACCGAGCGCCATGCCCGCCCCCACCGCGGCCAGCAGATGCTCCAACAACGCTGGGTCAAGAGGCCGCGGGCTCGCTTCGCCGAATTCGAATATGGGCAAGATCTGATCCTTGTGATTCGCGACGATGGCGCTATCCGCCACGAAGACTGCTTGACCACCCTTGGCCAGGTGGTCGCGCAGCAGAGGCGATTGCCCGTCGCGGCCGAAGTACAGGGTTCGGCCGCGGCACTTGTCGGCCATCGTCGCCACCTCGGCGTCGTCGGCATTGAGAACCGCGCAGCCCTCGGGCAAGACCACGTCGACGGGGGCGCGGATGGCCTTGGCGATCAGGACTGGGTCATCCACATCCAGTTCGCCCTTGTAGTCGCCGGGACATAGGTTGGTCACCACGGCCACGTCGCAGCGGTCGAAGGCCAAGCCTTCCTGGAGCACCTTGAGCTCGTTCGTCTCGATGACCATGGCGTCGACGAACGGGTTGACCAGTACCCGGCGCGCGCTGGCCGCGTCGGTGCAATTCTGGCCTGACAGCAGACGTTGGCCAATGTGCAGTCCGCGCGAGCTCGCCTCGCCGACCGTGCGCGACGCCGCGGCCAACATGGACGCAATCAAGGACGCGACCGCGGCTTTGCCACGGGCTCCGGACAGCGCGATGAGGGGAACGCGGCCGGATTCTCCCGCCGGGAACAGATGGTTCACGATGGCTTCGCCGACGGGACGAGGCATTCCGACCAGCGGCTTGAGGTGCATGACCAGGCCCGGGCTGGCGTTCACCTCGATCACGGCGCCATCTTGCTCGTCCAGCGGCCGGGCGATGTCCTCGGCGATGAGATCGATCCCCGCCACATCGAGCCCCACTGTCTGCGCCGCGACCACGCAATTCGCCGCGATGTCCGGGTTCATGCGATCGGTCTCGTCGACCGTGAGGTCGCCGTTGTGGTGAATCAGAATCGAGCGGCCGGCGGGCGGCACCGAGGACTTTTCTAGCCCCTGACGGCGTAGAAGCTCGAGGGAGATCTCGTCGAGCACCAGCGGGGTCAGCGGCATGGCCGAGTCCTCGCCTCGCCTTGGATCCTGATTGGCCTGCGCCACCAGCTCTTCGATGGTGTGGATGCCGTCGGCCAGGACCTGTTCGGCCTCGCCTCCGCTGGCCGCGACGGCCTGGTCGCCCACCACCAGCACGCGGTACTGCGAGCCTGCGATGAAGCGCTCGACCACCACTCCACTGCCCTCGCGCGAGGCGATGTCGAAGGCTGCCTCGACAGCCTCGCGATCTTCCAGACGGATGGAGACGCCGCGGCCGTGGTTGGCGTCCTGCGGTTTGACCACCACAGGCAGTCCGAGCTCTTCGGCGGCGGTCCAGGCGTCGGCGCGATCCTTTGCCGCGCGGCCCGCCGGCATGGGCACGCCGACCGAATAGAGCAACTGCCGGGTCAATTCCTTGTCTTGCGCGATGGATTCGGCCAGGGCGCAGGTCTTGGCTGTTTCGGCGGCCCAGATGCGGTGCTGGGCCTTGCCATAGCCGAGTTGCACCAGGTTGCCGTGGCTAATGCGCACGTGGGGAATTCCCCGCGCGTTGGCGGCTGTCACAATAGCTTGCGTGCTCGGGCCCAGACATACCTTGTCGGCCAACTCGCGCAGCCGGCGCAACTGCCCCTTGACGTCGAACGGTCGGTCGTCGATAGCGGCGAGAATCAGGTCGCGTCCCGTGCGCAGGCACGCCTCACCAAGGCCCGCGTCGAGACATTTGACGACCACGCGGTACACGCCGCGTTCGCTGGTTTCCCGCGTGCGCCCGAAGCCAACCGGCAGGTGGGCCAGGGTCTGCAATTCCAGGGTCACGTGTTCGAGCACGTGGCCAAGCCAGGTTCCGTCGCGTAAGCGCATGAAGAAACCGCCACGCACGCCCTCGCTGCAGCGATGCTCGATCATGGACGGCAACCAAGCGGTCAGGCGATCCACGAAGCCAGGAAGGGTGTTCGAGGGTTTGGTTTCGAAGTGGCCGAGGTCGACCCAGGCTTCGAGCACCGGGTAGTTGGCCCAGATATTCGGCCCAACCAGCGACAGGATTTTGCGGATCTGCATGATGTGAAGTCGCCGCGCGAAAAGCGGCGGCGTCATCCTGCTCTTCTCGGGCAGCGAGCGCCAGCGCGGATTCGCGAGAGCTTGCCTTGGTAGCGGCGTCTAGCGTCTTACTAGAACGCCGGTTGATAGAAGGCCGAGGCTGGACGCGCGAACAGAAATCCCTGGAAGAGGTCGCAGCCGAGGTTGGCCAGGACATCGCGCTCGGCGGTCGTTTCCACGCCCTCGGCCACGAGCAGCATGTCCATTTCGCGGCACAGGCTCGAAACCGAGCCGACCAGTTTGCGTTTGACGGCGCTGCCTTCGATGCCGCGAACCAGATTCATGTCCAGCTTGACGATATCGGGGTCGAGGGTGGCGAAGCTGGTCAGTCCCGCGTAGCCGGCGCCAAGATCATCCACCGCGATTCGGAAACCAAATCTTCGCAGCTCACGAACGCGTTCGCGCACCTCTTCGAGTCCAGAGAGCGGGGCGCGCTCGGTGATTTCCAGCACAACGTGATCGGCCGCGGCCATAAGGGGCGACTGCGCATCGGTCAGCTCGGGATCGAGCAAGTCGCTCGGGTGTAGATTGACGAAGAGCAACCAGTCCTGGTTCATCTGATGGCGACGGTGGGCCACGAAGGCACGCACGGCGCGACCTAGTTTGCGGGTAGCGCCCAACCGCTCGGCGGCGTCCAGCACGTCGAGGGGCGTAGGCAGGGTCGGCTCGGCGCTGCGGAGCAGGGCTTCGTAGCCGAAGATGGACTTCGTGGACAGCGATACGATGGGCTGAAAGGCCATGCCGAAGGAGGTCAGCGCCCGCGAAAAGCTCGCTTCGAGGCCAGCGCGATCCGAAGGCCCGGCGATGCCACCGATGCTGAGCGCTTCGCGCTTGAGGCGCGCGAGGCGGTAGAGTTGGGTGGCTTGCATGACTGTCTCGCGCAATTGGTCGAGGTCGAATGGTTTGGGCAGGTAGCGAAACACGCCGTATTCGATGGCTTCGGCCGCGCCCTCCCAGGACGGCTGTCCGGTCACCGGCAGCACGGGCAAATCCGCATCGTGCTCGCGAACCGCGCGCAGAAGCTCGAGCCCGGTCATGCCCGGCATCTTGATATCGCTGATGACCGCCGCGAATCCACCCTGCGGAACCAGCGCCACCGCCTCTGCGCCGCTTGCGCACGTCACCACATCGAACGAGGCTTTGAGCGCGCGCTCAAGCAATCCGAGGACCGCGACATCGTCGTCCACCGCCAGAATAGCCGTCCGCCGGCCAGCCTGTCCAAGAGGCAAAACGGCACCTTCAACACGCGTGTGACCCATCCAGCCACCTCCCTATCCGATAGCCCAATACCAGATTCTGCCCGCATGCGCCTGGACTAAGTGCGCGAGCGGAAATTATGTCTCGTGCCCGGGCAAGCCATGGAACGAATAGTGCCCCGGCGCCGCTAGTAGCCCTTACTATCGGCCGCGACCTTGACCTTGCCGCGGTGGATCCTGAACAGAACGATGAAGTAGGCGACCGCGATGGGGAAGCCGAAGAACCACCACTTGGCTCCCGTGACCAGGCCGTGGTGGCTGGCGGAGGCGTTGTAGGCGGTGAGGCTCCAGGCCGGATCGAGGGTGGACTTGAGCATGACCGGGGACACGCACGCCGCGGTGGCCACGAGCAGGCCGACGATGAAGGCGCCGCTGCCCAAGAAGGCGACGAGAAATCGTCCGCGCAGCTGACCCGAGAACACCGTGGCCAATCCGAGCACGAAGAGGAAGAGGCCAATCCAGGCCAAGGGCGCATTCGGCAGGTTGGCGTAGATGTCGGGATTCACCTGCGCGGTCGCCAGGGTGGCGAGGCCGCCGAGCACCGCGGTCAGCACCGACAAGGACAGGGCGAACCTGCATGCGCGTTCGTGGACCGGACCTTCGGTTTTCCAGGCCAGGAACAGGGCGCCGTGGTTGGCCACGGTCACCAGCACGAACACGCCCATGAGGGTCGTGTACCAGTCGAGGATGCCCACGGGATTGTGGGTGGCGAAGTGGGTGAAGAGCGGGATGTTGAAGTAGCCGGTTTGATCGAGCGGAACTCCGCGCACGACGTTGCCCAGGGCCGCGCCGAGGAGCACGGGCAGAAGCGCGCTGGCGAAGGTGAAGACGAAATCCCAGAAGGCGCGCCACATGCCGCTTTTCACGTGGCTACGAAACTCGATGGCGATCCCACGCAGCATGAGCGTCCAAACCACCATGAACATGGCCAGGTAGAAGCCCGAGAAGCCCGCGGCCAGCACCGAGGGGAAGGCGAGAAAAAGACTGCCGCCGCCAGCGAGCAGCCAGACTTCGTTGCCGTCCCACAGCGGGCCGATGGCGCCCAGCACTTGGCGGCGCTCGGAATCGGTGCGCGCCACGAAGTGGTGCAGAATGCCGGCGCCGAAATCGAAGCCGTCCATCACGGCGTAGATGGCCACCATGACGCTGACCAGCCAGAACCAGAGCATTTCCATGGCTACTTCTCGGCTTTCTCGGCTTGGGCGCCGTGGGGCACGGGACCGTGTTCGATTTCGCGCAGGACAAGGTACGCGAACAGGAAGCCGAGGATGACGAAGATCCCGGCGAAGCCCAGCGAGGTGAAGACGGTGTCGCCGCTATGGACAAGGTGGCTGCTGCCGTCGCGTGTGCGCAGAAGGCCGTAGACGAGCCAAGGCTGACGGCCAAGCTCGGCGGTCATCCAGCCCGCAGTCGTGGCGATGTAAGGGAAGGGAAAGGCCAGCATCAATATCCATTGAAGCCAGCGCGCCCGTCCGAGTTGACCGCGCCAGAGCAGGAAGGCCGCCAGTCCCATGAGCGCGATGAAGATCGTCCCCAGGCCGACCATGATGTGAAAGCTGTAGTAGAGCAGCTCGATGTTGGGCGGCCACTCGTCGTGTGGAAATTCGCTGAGCCCCTTCACGTTGCTGTCGAAGGCACCATAGGCGATGAAGCTGAGAATGCCAGGCATGCGGATGGGGTTGTCCAGGCGCTGGTTCTTCACGTCGGGCTGGCCGATGAAGTTGATCTCGGCCCAGGTGCCGCTGTTCCAGCGCCCTTCCATGGCGGCTAGGGCCGTGGGTTGGTTCTTGGCCACCATCTTGCCCTGACGGTCGCCGGTGGGGAACGCGACGAAAACGCTGGCCAGCAGCCCGACGACCACGCCGATCTTGAGAAAGATCTTCGCCTGTTCGCGGTGGACGTCGCGCAAGGTGTAGTAGGCGCCGACGGCGGTCACCACGAACGCGGCCGTGACGACCGAGGCGATCATGTTGTGCGCGTACTCGGCCAGCGCCCACGGGTTGAGCAGGAAGGTGAGGAAGCTCGCGATCTGGAAGCTGCCGTCGAGCGCGACCCGATGGCCGACCGGGTGTTGCATGAAGGCGTTGGTGACGATGATGAAATAGCCGGAGAGCCACGAGCCGACGAAGAGCGCCCACGCGGCGAGGTCGTGGATCGTGCGTCCGAACTTCTCCTCGCCCCAGATGAGCAGGCCAAGAAAGCTGGATTCGAGGAAGAAGGCGAACATGCCTTCCATGCCCAGGGTTTGACCGATGACGCCGCCCGCGCGCTGACTGAACTGCGCCCAGTTGGTGCCGAACTGGAATTCCATGGGAATGCCGGTGACCACGCCGACGGCGAAGTTGATGCCGAAGATGCGGATCCAGAAGCGGGCCGCGTCCTGGTAGCGCTCACTGTCGCCCTGCTGGCCGGTGCGCCGGGCCAGCGCTTTGAGCACGACGATGAACAGCGCCAGCCCCATGGTGAGCTGCGGAAACAAATAGTGGTAGGTGATGGTGAATCCGAATTGCAATCGATGCCAGAAGACGGGGTCGCTCATGATGGTTCTTTCTGGGGTGGGGGAACTTGGCAATCCGTGGTTGGCGTGCGGGCGCTGACCAGCCAGCCCTCGACCCACAGGCCCGCTTCCTTGCGCAAGTGGACTTCGCGCAACGATGGAGCCACGAAACCGGATTGGGCAAGCACACGCAGCAAGTAGTCGCTGGTGTGGCTGTAGCGACCGTGGGGGTTGATGCGATACCCACCTGGCGCATCTTCGGGACGCGAGCGCTCGACGGTGAACACCAGCGCGCCCCCTGGTCGCAGCGACTTGGCGGCGGCGGCGGTGACGTCGCCCAGATCGCCAAAGTAGACCAGCGTATCGGCTGAGACGATGAGATCGCTTGTGCTCTCGTGCTCGCACAGGTGCGCGGTCAATTCTGCCACCACCAATGCGTCGTACAACGACCGCTTGCGGGCCAGCTCGACCATGGCCGCGGAAAGATCGACACCGGCCAGGAAGGCGGCGCGTGGGCGCAAGAGCGGACCGCACAGTCCAGTCCCGCAACCCGCATCGAGCACGGCGAGGCGTGGCTCGGCCTGGCCGTAGAGGCGCGCCACTTCGTCTGCCACGAGCTTTGGTGCCTGGTATTCCAGCCGGGCCAGCGTCCCGTCGAACGTCGAGGCGAAGCCCTCGAATTCCGCGCGAACGTAGGCGTCGGATGCGCGACTCGGTACGGATTCCCCGGTGCAAGCTGCGGCAAAATGCTGGGCGCGTGGGTCGTCCGGGAAGATGGCGAGCCATCGGCGATAGATGTCCGTGGCTTCCTCCAGGCGTCCTTCGGCGTAGAGAATCCGGCCAAGGTATCGGTACGAGTCGGCCGACTGAGGCGCGAGACGCATGGCCTCGTAGTGAGCATCCAGGGCCTCTGGCAGTCGATTCAGATCCCCCAGTGTGTTGCCCAGGTTTTGCCAGGCCGGCACGTGGTCGGGCTTGGCAGCGATGACCTCGCGATAGGTGGCGATGGCGCCTTCCAGGTCGCCGCGCTCGCGCTGGATGGTTCCCAGGTTGTTGCGGGTGTTGGCATCGTTCGGGCGCAGTTCGAGTGCGCGCCGGTAGTCCCATTCGGCCTCATCGAGGCGCCCAGCCTTCTTCAGAATGTTGCCGCGGTTGTTGAGGGCATCGGGGTGATCTGGCATTTGTTCCAGCGCCCGGTTGATGTGCTCAAGAGCACGCTCGGAGCGACCGAGCTGATGTTCGGCCACGCCGAGGAAATGCAGGGCATCAACGTGGTCGGGCGACGATGACAGAATCTCCCGGTAGATCTTCGCCGCCTCCTCGGGTTGCCCTTCTTGGTGTTTCTTGATCGCCGCCGCCAGAAGATTCGCGGTAGGCGGGCCCTTCTTGAGCCCGCCCCATGGTTGCTTTCGAAGTTTGATCCTGGAAGACATGGAAGGGACGTGGCCATGTTGTTGCACCAAGTTCGTGGGCGCAAGGTCTTTGCGGATGCAGCACCCACACGGCGACCTGGCCGACGTTCCGACGTTCCGACGTTCCGACAGGGCTACAGAACCTTCGTGCAGGTGCCGATAGCATTCGCGAGATGACGGGGGATCGACCTAGTTGCATCAGGCGACACGCGCGTGCAAAGACCGCGAGGCAGGCATGAGGTTGGGCGAAATTCTAGTCAAGCGTGGCCTTATCACGGAGGCCGAACTGCAAACGGCGCTTGCCCAGCAACATGAGCGGGGCGTGCGCATTGGAACCTGGTTTGTCGAATCCGGGGCGCTCACGAACGATCAGGTTGCGTTGGCGCTGGCCGAGCAGCTCGGTGTGCCGCCCGCTCTCGAAGCTGATTTCGCGCGATCCGAGCTGGCACTACGTCGGCGCGTTGTGGCCCACCAAGCCGTCGAGCTGCAGGCCATCCCGCTGTTTCTGACCAACCCTCGCCGGATCGCGGTAGCCATGGCCAATCCCGCGAATCCACGGGCTCTCGACCGGCTGGCGTTCATCCTGGGCGCCACCGTCGATCCGATGGTGGCCACGGAACAAGCCATCGCGCGGCACCTCGAGCTTCTCTACGGCGTGCGCAGGAAGGGCAAGCCGGGCTTCGCGCGACCGGCGGCGATGGCCTTGCCGAGCCCGCACCAAACCGTGTCCAGGAGGCAGCAGCCCGAGGACGATGACATCAGGCCGGCGCTGCGCACGCACCGCAAGCCAGCCCAAGGACTTCCCCAAGGGATCCGCCTTGCACCGCTCGAACCGGGCACGGCCACGCGCGAACCCGCCGCGCCGCTTGAGGTCATGGAAGACGCGCTTTGCTTTACGCCCACGCCGCTTGCGTACATCCCGCCCATGGACGCCCGCACGCCACCTAAGCCGACACGGGTGGCATCGCGCAATCCGCTGACGCCGCTGGTGGTGCCCGTCACCGGCACGGGCGCGCAGCTCGCCGTCGACCAGATCCGCTTTGCCGCCGATCAACAGGATCTGGCGGACAGTCTGTTTTCATTCATGCGCACCTGCTTCGAGGTAGGTGCCATGTTCTCCGTGTCGGGCGCGGTCGCGCGTGGACGCTTTGGTTTTTCCGACGGGCTGGTGCGGCCCGAGGTCGAAAGCCTGACCTTCTCGCTTTCGCTGCCTTCCTGCTTCCGCATCGCGCGCAGCCGGCGTTCGACCTACCGAGGCCTGCCGCCCCCCGACGGTATGGCCGTGCAGTGCCCCTTGTGGAACGCTCTTCATTGCTGTGCCCCAACCGACGTGCTCGTGTCGCCGGTCATCGTCGACGGCCATGTCACCCTGCTGCTCTACGCACAGGGCGAAGCCGGCGGGCGTATCAACAACATGGCCGCCAGCCGGATGGAACAGGTCTGTGAGGCCATGAGCAGTTCGTTGCTTCGTCTTGCGGGCTGAATTTCTACGGCCCAAGGCCAACGAATTGGCCGGACATGGTCGCGATCTTCAGGCGAGCGTTGAAGATGGAATAGCCAACGTCTTCGTTCCATGCCACGGTCGAATTTGCGTCCGCGGTGAAGCGGAACAGAAAACCCGTCGCGCTGCCCGATTCGCTGGCCAGAAATGCGATGCTGTCCACGCGCGCGCCAGACGCTTGGGGCGTTCCGTCGGCAAAATACACAGCCACGTCGTTCACCAGAGCTTGGTAGCCGAGAGCGTCCGTCAGAATCGGGTTGTCCGAATAGTACGCGCTGAAGGGGGCATAGTATTCGCTGGCGGTCGGGTGCGCGCCCACGCCGTGGGGATGGCTCGGGTCGGGAAGCGCGTAGGTGTCGCCCACCGCGAGGATGCTCATGGTGTAGCTGTCGCCCAGGAAAGGTGGCCCCAATTGCTCGTGGTTTTGCGTCGAACCGTCCCGCCCCATGATCGTGACGAAGGCCTTTCCTGGCACGCCCACCACCTCGGCCTGCTTCTGTGCCAGATCGACATAGAACCCGGAAAACTCGCTGATTCCCCAGACATTGTGTTTGGCGGTCGCCGCCATCGCGCGAATCGAGCGCGCAAAGCGCCCGCGCTGGGTGAAGTGCTGATCGACAAGAACACTGTACGACTGAGGCAGATACCCAAGCCCGCGCGCCACGCACAACTGGTCGTCGGATTCGCACGTGGGGTCGAGCGGCATAGTCAAGGCGCCCCAAGAGGTGCCACTGGCAATCATCGGATCGCTCATGATCGCCGCCCCGGCGCTATAGCCGGCGATGATCAAATTGTTGGCTGCCAGCTTGGCCTTGATGGCTGCCTGGAAGGGCGAGTCCTTGCCGTTCGAATCGAGGAGCAGAGCAACCAGCCTGGTCTGGACCCCGCCGTCGAACCAGATGACGTTGGCGGCGGCAACCTTGGCCACTTCGCTCGGCAGATAGGCACCCCGGGTCCACGTGCTTTCGTCGACATCGGGTGTGGAGGAATCATCGATGCTGGCGATGTGGGCCAGCGCAATGTGGTCGGCAGGGATTCCCCGCGTGGGCATGACCTGCTGGAAGTAGCTGTAGAGCCAAGCGGGACCGGCGCTGGCGCCCGCCACGACCAGCACGTGCATCTGCTTCGGCCCACCGACGTCGGCAGCGATTCGGTCGATAAAGATGGCGTCGTCGGTCACATTGCCCACCACCTCGTCGGTCATGTTGCCGATGATCATCAGCTTCCGGCCCACCCCGTGCGCGCCGGCAGCGGTCGCCGTGATGTCCGCGGCTTCCGGCTTGGCCGTCAGCGCTCCCTTGATTGAGGCGGCTGGTGGAGTTGAGACTGTTGTCTGCAGTGGTGTGTCGCCATTCGAACAAGCGACAATACTTCCAGCGAGCAGGACGACTAGAGTACTTGAACGTGTTTGCATCGTGGCTTCCCCTCCGACTGAATTGACGAGGGCGGCATCCTACTCCAATACCGCCTGGAGATAGACTGGCAACTCAGAGCAATTGTTGCGCGATGCCTGCTCTGCTCCGCCAGCACTTCACCGAGCTACGCTTCGGGGCAGTTTGAGCACGGTTGCGGCCGGGTTCTCGAAGGCCACGGGCAAGGAGCCGGGGCGCGCGCGGGCAGGGGCGCCAGATCCTATTCGCAGAACGAGGTAGGCGGCAGGCCCGGAAGCGGCCACGTCGGCCATGTCGGCGGCGGTTGGCTCTGCGCCGGAGAGGAGGCGCGCGGCGATCTGGAGGCGCCGGTCGACCAAGTCTGCCGAGTATCCATCCACGATCTTCATGAAGATGCGCGGATCAAAAGTGTAGCCGTCTCCACCCTTGGTGGTGATTTGGTTGAGCTTCTCCTGTTTGGGAAGGGCAACGTAGAGAGCCCGCTGCCCGTAGACCGGCAACCCCAGGTCGGTGTCGACAAAAACCGCGCGTGGGTCGGTCTCTCTGCGCATCCAGGCGTAGAGCTCGCGCTGGGCCGGATCGTTGTGATCGAGCGCGCTCCCGGATTCATGAAAGACGCGCGGGGCATCGTTCCAGTCTCTCGCCTTGTGTAAACAGTCCAGGCAAAAGGGCAGAAGAAAGACGGTGAATACGGCGAAGGCGGCAGGCCAGGCACGCTCGCGCAAGGCGCGTAAAGCGATGCCACCCACGATTCCCGTGGCAAAGACCGCGAGCAAGAGGAAGTTGTGCTGCGACCAGAGGGGAGCCAAAAGAATGGCGAATAGCAGAAGGTTCATGAGGGCGCTGATCACCAGGAGTCGAGCGACCCGGCCCTGGGCGCGCATCCGCTCGCGCACGGGTCGTCTCGCCCAGACGAGGAGCAGCGACATGGGGAGGAACGTCACCGCGATCACCACCGTGTCTCGAATTAGCCCCATCAGGGGCACCAGCTCCAGCGCCGGGCCGGATCGCCCCGCCTTGAGGCCCAGGTAGTACGGCAGGACGATCGCCCCCACCAACGCGAGCGCGCCCGTCAGAAAAAGGGCAAGGCGTCTTTCCGAACCGCCGGCACGCCAAGCGATGACAACCACGACGGAGCAGAGCAGAGCCATCGACGGAAAGAGGTACGGGTACACGAACGCGAGTGCCAGAAGACTCCCGGCAAAGGCTGCGACCGCACGCCAACGGGGAGATCCCTCTCGGGCCACTTTCAGAAGGAGCAGCAGCGCCACCGCGTAGAGTGTGATTCCCAGGGGGAAAGCGGTGCATCCGTTGAACTTCTCGAGGATGGGCGCCCCGCGGGGCTCGGTAAAGGGAAGCGGTAGGTGCAGGGCGCTCTTCAATGCACTATCAGGAACGGACTGAGTGAAGGTGAAGGCGTAGAGCGAGGCAGCCGTGCCGAACAGGGATGTCTCCGCGTCTCCTGTCACCAGCAGCCCGATCCGATAGGTAACCAGCAAAAGCACGACAAGGGAGGCGATGGCCACCAGCGAGGCCGCCCAGAACGGCGAGATCCCAAGAAGCTTGCACAACCCGGCCAAAACGAACGCTCCGGCCCACGGATAGGTGCCGGGCTGACCGGCAAGCAGCGGGCTGGTGGGCGGGATGTTCCCGTGAAGGATCTGATAGACGATTCCCGCCTGGAGGAACCCGTGGTAGCCGTACACGCGCATGCTGGGGAATGCCAGCAGAAGGACGGTTGGCGCAAGCACTCCGAGAACCAGGTAGGACCACCGCGCAGCCCGCAGGCGTAGCATGGCGAAGAAGGCGGACGCCAGGGCCAAACTCAAGACCGAAGCAGAGAGCATCATGGCTTGCCCGAGTATAAGGCAATGCCGAGCGCAATCAGAGCTCGGTGTCCGCGCGCGTGCGGAAGAAGGTCAGCAGCTCGTCGTATCGTTCGGGATCTGGGAAGAGCCTCTGACAATCATTCAAGGTAGCCTCGGCCTGGCCCATGCGATCGCTTCGGGCGTAGATATTGGCCAGCCACTCGCATGCAATGCGCAGGTTCGGCATCATTTCCAGGGCGTGGCGGAAACGCTTCTCGGCTTCGGCAAAGTTCTTGGCGCTGGCGGCGCGCCAGCCCAGCGCCACCTCGCGCCACGGCGAATCCGGCGATGGCAGCAGTGGGCCCGGACGCGGCATATCCGAACGGATCAACAGGACCGCCGTGCGGTCGGCGTACAGCGCACGCCACTTGCCGGAGTCGCGCAGGGTGTCCACCTGCTTGCGCTGGTGTCTGGGCCAGAGGAAGTACTCGGCGCCCGAGCCATCGACGATGTCCTGCCAACCTTCCTCCACACCGAGCACGCGAGAGTAACGGCGATAGGTTTCGTCGTCGAACACAGTATCGTCACGCCCGTCAATGTAGACCTTGAGACGGCCTTGGCTACGCAGGTCCACGTAGCCGCCCCATGGGTAGAACGAAAAGACCTTTCCGGAAAGCTCGTTGGTCTCCGCGACGCTAACGGCCTCGACCGGAAGGCTGTCCTCGTTGGTGAGAAACAAGAACGCGCGACTGGAAAGCGGATAGGGGTGCAGCCACAAGGCGCCCAGTGCCGTCGCGAGCATGGGCAGCAAGTATTGCCGAAATACCGTCCAGCGGACGACATGGAACCGTCCCGCCAGACGCGAGATGTAGAGGGTCAGCACCGGCGCCAGCAAAAAGCCCTGCGCGATGCCGAACAGGGGAATGAAGCGGCGGCTTTTCAAGGACATGGCCAGCGTCAGCAGCCCGAGAACGATACCCGTGTAGGTCAGGCGAGGCTGGCGACGGTGCAGGCGGGCCACGAAGGCGCCGATGACGGAAAGCACGAACACAAAGGCGGCGGGGAAGTAGAGGACCGAACGGGTGCCCCCCGCCTCCCAGGGCGGCGTCCATTCGCCGACGCGCAAAAAGAGCGACTGCGGATTGAGCACGTAGTGAAGCGGAAAGATGTAGGCCTCGGGGCCATGGGGATTGGCCAGACCGGCGGCCAGACAGCCGAGCCACAGCGCAAACGCGTTGCGGGACGATTCACCCAGCAGGCGGGCAATGAAAAGGATCACGGTCAAGGCCACGAGGCCGAAGAAAAAGCCACCGTGAAGATTGACCCAGAAAAGGAACCCGACGATCACCGGCCAACGAAAACGGGACGGCTGCACGGCCACGTGCAAGAGGAGCGCGAACCCGAGGACGGAATAGAGATGAGGCCGCACGTCGAAGTGGGGCGCCCCGATGGCGATGCCAAGCAGCGCGGCCAGATAGGCCGCCAGCGAATTGCCCGAGATTTTTCGCAGCGCCAGGAACACAAGCACGAACGCCGCAACCAGCACCGACCACTTCCACCAGACCAGGGTGGCCATGCCGAACCAGCGCGACCAGGCGTGGAAGATCAGGTCGGACAACCACTCTTGGTTCATCCACGCTTGGCCCAGGCGCGTGAATGACCAGGGATCCTTGAACTTCAGCGAACTGGTCTCCCAGATCCAGCGTCCCGACGCCAGGGCCAACCACAGGTCCGAGCCCATCACGGTGGTGAAGCCGAAGGACCAAAAGGTCAGAACAGCGGCCAGCAGCCAGAGCAGGAACACCGACAGCGGCTCGGATGTCGGCGCGATGACCGTCGGTGCGGGCACATGATGGGCCGGGCCCGCGAAGGGATGAAGTATGCGCGAGTGAAGGTTGAGCACGCCGACCGGTCACTGTATCGGGAATCTCCGATGGTCACAATCCGATGGTCACAATTGGTAGAAAGGCTCGCGGTCTGTGAAGACGATCATCTTCAAGGTCACGTCGTGGCGTGACATGAGCCTTTGGCGACGGATCGAGTGCACGCAGGCGCAAACGTGCGGATCGTCGTGACGGAACTCGATCATTGTTGCCACTGCAGAGCATGATGGATTCACCCCGGAAGTCGTGCATGCGCCTAAGACGATTCGGTATGGTCGCCCTGCCCCTGATTTGGGGGTTCGTCGCCTGCGGCAAGAGTGGCGACGGTGCCCCATCAGGCGGCACAGGCGGCGGGGCAGGTCAACAACGCGACAGCGCGATCGGGTCCGGAGGTACGTCCAGCGCAGGGGGCGCCGCGGGCCTAGGTGGCACAGTCGGCGTGGGTGGTGGCCAAAGCGGCGCTACTGGTACCGGTGGACGAACCGGCGGCGCTGGCGGGCAATTCTCAGGCAGCGGCGGAGCCGCAGGCTCCGGAGGTGCTTCCGCCATGGGAGGCGCCGCCGGAACCGGTGGCACCACCAGCACAGGCGGAGCCACAGGTATGGGCGGCATTCCAGGCTCGGGTGGCATCACCGGATCCGGAGGCATGAGCGGTTCGGGTGGGGCGAGCACGGATGGCGGCGTGGCTGGCAGAGGCGGCACGGTCGGAACCGGCGGCGCGACCGCAACCGGCGACGCTGGTGGCAAAGGCGGCACCACCGGAACCGGCGGAGTTGGTGGCACGGGCGGCTCGACGATAGTTGGGGCAACGCCTCCCATGGGTTGGAATTCCTGGAATACTTTCAACTGCAACCCGAGTGAGTCGCTGATCAAGGGAATTGCCGACTCCATGGTTTCGAGCGGCATGTCGGCGGTTGGATATCAGTACGTCAGCATTGATGACTGTTGGATGAGTGGCCGCGACTCGAGCGGCAACCTGCAGTGGGACACGACCAAGTTTCCAAGCGGCATTCCGGCACTGGCCACCTACGTGCAAGGAAAAGGGCTCAAGCTCGGGATTTACGAAACGCCGGCCAACAAAACGTGCGCCGGCAAGACGGGAGGCCTGGGATACGAAACCCAAGACGCCAAGAGCTTCGCCTCCTGGGGCGTCGACTATCTGAAGTACGACTTCTGCGGTGGTCAACTGAGCAGCTTTGCGAAGATGCACGACGCTCTCATCGCGACGGGCCGCCCCATTTTCTACAGCATCAATCCGGTCTACGGAGCTGGCTCGTGCGTACCGCCCACATGCTCGGTCGATGAAATCAAGATCTCGAACATGTGGCGGATCGGTTTCGATATCACGAACACCTGGGCATCGTTCACCGGCCTTATCGATACAGACAAGCCCTTGGCCCAGTACGCGGGCCCGGGACACTGGAACGATCCCGATATGCTGGAGGTGGGCAGGGGGATGTCGGCCGACGAGGATCGCTCGCACTTCGGCATGTGGGCGATGTTGGCGTCACCGCTCATCGCGGGCAACGACATCCGCTCGATGAGCGCGACCACGAAAGCCATCCTGACCAACGCCGATGTGATCGCAGTGAATCAAGACCCGCTGGGCAAGCAAGCCACGCTGGTGGCGACGTCGGGCTCGAACCAGGTATGGTCTAAGCAACTCTCCGGAAACAATATGCGCGCTGTCGCTCTGTTCAATCGTTCTGGTAGTGCGGCGTCGATAACGGTCCAGTGGAGCGACATCGGACTTCCGGCTGGCGCGGCCACGGTTCGGGATCTGTATGCCCAGAAGGATCTTGGCTCGTCCACCGATTCCTACACGGCGACCAGCGTGCCGTCGCATGGCATCGTCATGCTCAAAGTGGCGAGTACCCCCTAGAAACTTGTGCGGCCCCTTCAGTTCTTCGTCGGCTCCGGCATCGGCGCTACCGGCCCTTGGGGCCCCGACGTGACGCCGAATCCGGTCATGGGGAAGTTCTTGAACCCGAGGGTCAACGCCGGCGAACCGTCCTTTACAGTATAGTCGCCCGTAGTCGGACTTGTGAACATCGGATCCGCGACGACCGAGTTGGCATCGAGGCCGGCTGCTTTCCACTGGGTCCAGGTGAAGGGATTGCTGCCTCTATTGAGCCACGTGCAGAGCCTTGGATCCTTGCCGGCATTGTAGAAAAGGTTGTAATCGAGGGTTTGAATCTTCGCCTTGATGTCGGTGCTGAGATTGTTGATGCCGTAGAAGGAATAGACGACGTCGTCCACGATGATGTTGTTCTTGACAACGTGGTTGGAGTTGTCCCAGGGGCTGTGGATATCGATGACGGCTCCATTGACAAGGATGTTGTTCACGTACGTGTTGTACCTACTCCACTGCACCTTGAGGCCGCCGCCGATTAGGAGGTTGTTGGTCTGCATGTAGTTCGACGACTGGTCGTCAAGATCGATGCCGAACATGGGGGAGGCGATTTCGAAACGGTTGTTTTGGATCGTCGTCGTGTCCACGGCGTCGAGTTTCGTCGCGGTGGGATCGCTCTGGAAGATGAGGTTGCGGTCGCGTCCCCAGGCGTTCAAGGGGCCGTGGTCGCTGGTTTCGAGCACCGCAGCGTACACCCAGTTCCACTCGATAAGATGTCCGCCCCAGCAACCATCATTGAAGTTGATACCTGAACGCGGCATCGTGTGAATGGTGTTGTGCCGCACAGTGTTCTTGCTCGTCATCGACATCTCGACTCCGGCCACCTGCTTTTCGAACCGGCCAAAATTGTTCATGGTGTTATTCTCGACGAGATTGGACGCCGGATAATCGTCCGTTTTCGGGCCTGGCGCTTTGTCGCTGCACGACGGCGCATTGCCGAACGACGTGGCCGCACAACGAACCGCGCTTTGGAGACCGACCATCGCGACGCAGCTCGCGCCCGCATCCTCGAAATCGCTGTTGACGACGGCGTTACTGCGGTTGTGACCGCTCATGAAGACACCGTTGCCACCGATCTGATCGAAAAGGCAGGAATCGACCCGGATGTTCTCGGCGTTGGTCATCAACACCGTGCCGGTGCGGGCGATGGCCCAGTCTCCTTGTAGCAGGAACTCGTAGGGTTTGCTGAAGAGCGTACGGTACGTTCCGGTGAAGGTGAGACCCTTAAAGGTGAGGTACTGAACCGTCGCCGTCGCGGATGTCCCGACCACTCGGAGAAGCTCGTCTTGCGACGCAAGCTCGATGGTCGCGGTGCTGAGATCCGTCCCGGATGGCGGATAGAAGAACAGCTCCCCCGTGGATTTTCGGTAGAACCATTCGCCGGCAGCGTCGAGCTCCTCGAAGATGTTCTCGACCATGCGGTAGTTCGTGTGCATTCCCTGGCCCCGGTTGTTGTCGCCCACCCATTTATAGGTTACCGTCGTGCCGCTCTTCGCGGTGATGATGAAATCATTGCCCCCCCATTGCGAATCGTGCTCGGCGCGGATGTAACCCGGCCCTTCGGTCGGATCGGCCCATTTCCCGACGCGGGTGGAGCTGATGCAGTCGGCTGCGTGGCCGTCGAGTATCTTGGTGCCGTCGTAATTCGGGTACCGGGCGAGTACCTGGCGTTTGCCATTCAAGAATAGCTGGTCGACTTTGAGGTTCTTGTCGATGGTGGCCACCTGAATGGAACCCGAAGAGGTCGACCACGTAGGGGTCACTTTGATCCCGCCGCTGATGACCACTTTTTCGCTTCCGTACGCCGCGTAGGTAATCGGCGCGTTGGCGCTTCCGGAGTTCGAAGGCCCGAACTCGACCGGCGCGGTCAAGTAGTACGTGCCCGCGCGCAGATTCACCGTCACCGGGGTACTGTTGGCTTTGCGCTTATCTGCCAAATCACGGGCCGCGGTAACCGTTTTCAGTGGATGGTCGATCGAACCGTCATTGCCGTCATCGCCCGTCGGGGACACATAGATCTGCGCGCCAGTCGCCACGCCTCCGTCTATCCCCCCCGCACTGCCTCCACTTCCCGCCCCGGCGGTGCCTCCGCTTCCCGATCCGGCGATGCCTCCGGTTCCGGCCCCGGTAGTACCTCCGGTTCCGGCCCCGGTAGTACCTCCGGCTCTGCCTCCGGTTCCGCCCGCGGTGGTGCCTCCGGCTCCACCCGCGGCAGTGCCTCCGGCTCCGCCAGCAGCGGAGCCTCCGGTGCTGATGCCACCAGTCCCGGCTAGCCCACCGCTCCCGGTTGTGCCACCTTTCCCTGTTGCGCCGCCGCCGGAGGTCGCCACGCCGCCGGAGCTCGTCACACCGCCGGAACCCGTGGTGCCACTGGAGCTCGTCGAACCGCCGGTGTTTGCACGCCCGCCAGTCCCTGTAGCGGAACCGCTGCTTCCATTGCAAGCGATAGTGCTGACCAGCACGGTCAGTAACAATGCCATTCCTGATGGATTTCTCTGGGAATCCTTCTTGTCTCTACACATTGTTCCTCCGGAAAGTTCGCTGCTCCACCCAAGCATTCTACTTGGTTATCGATTTCATTCGCAGGCCCATTCGCAGGGTAGGGAGACTTCGCTGCCATAGGCAAATCCACAGGGGTTGTCCAGCCCCCGACCCGCGCCTGCGCGGTGCTGTTGAATGCGACATCTTTGCTGCCATGGCCGATCACAACCTTCGACCCTCTCGCCGGCCTTTGGCTGGTAGGGCGATTGCGCGACGACGAGAGGCCTTGTCATAGGTTTCTTCCTTCAAGGGGGACGATAGGGGCCGATCGGGTCTATCGATTTTCCAGTCGGGCGAGGTCAGCAGATCGCCCGTTGGGTTGCCGCCCCGCCTCCATGGATGCGACGGACCGCGCCGCCGCTCCAGCAACTACTGCTGCAAGTAGATACTATCGAAGCGAAGATCGCTGACGGCAACCGAGGTTTGGCAGCAACGATCACCAGGCGCTCTGCTGACCTCGCCCATTGGACGATCGATAGACCCGATCGGTCCCTGTCGGCCCCCATTCAAGAAGAAGAATTATGACGAGACATCGCGTCAATCCATCAGGAATGGCATTGTTACTGACCGTGCTGGTCAGCGCTATTGCTTGCAGCGGAAGCAGTGGTTCCGGAACGGGGACCGGTGGCCGGACGATGAGCTCGAGCGGCGGCAACGCTGCAGGCGGTGCCAATTCGACGGGCGGTGCTTCCGCGGCCGGCGGCGTGACTGGAAGCGGCGGGCTGATCGCGAGCGGCGGCAATACGGGGAGCGGCGGCAGCAGCCAGACGAGCGGTGCGGGTGGTGGAGCCTCCTGTTCCAGTGTCGCGCCATGCGGTGGAGACCTGACCGGAACCTGGAACGCGACTTCGTCGTGTTTGAAGGTATCTGGTTCGCTGGACCCCTCCTTGTATGGCCTGAGTTGCTCGTCCGCGCCAATCACCGGGGGAAACATCCAGGTGACTGGGACGTTGACCGCCAAGTCCGACGGGACCTATTCGGACAACACGGTCACCTCGGGCACCGAGCAGTTCACCTTGGCGAAGTCGTGCCTGGTGCTTTCGTCCACCCCCATCGGCTGCGCTCAGGCGGCCGTCGTTGTGAAAAGCCAAGGCTTCTCTGCCGTCAGTTGCGAGGGGACGGCGGACGGCGGGTGCTCGTGCGTGGGTACCATCCAGCAGACGGGCGGAATTGGGTTGGTATCCACTGACCTGTCGGCAACCGGTACCTACAAGACCTCGAACAAAGTGGTCACGCTCACGGGCGATACCAGCTCCAGCGACCTGCAGTACTCGTACTGCGTTTCGGGGAGCACCATGACCTGGATCCCGCAGACCACTGGCGTGACCCTCACCGGCACGACCGCGTTCCAGAAGCAGGGCGGTGGAGCGGGAGGCGCCGGCGGATCGGGGGGCGCGACCGGCGCGACTGGCGGAGGCGGCGGGAGCGCTGCCGGCGGCCGGACTGGTGCAGGCGGCACGACGAGCGCTGGCGGGGCCAGCGCCGCTGGCGGCGGTACTGGCTC
>OBLT010000791.1_pt1 | contig 20444 bp, 11 predicted proteins | sample 1518721 | NCBI WGS metagenome assembly OBLT01 (sample SAMEA3539307, study PRJEB22396) | soil metagenome | biome: tundra; feature: field; material: soil | place: USA | collected 2010-05 | depth 0.15 m | reverse complement strand
CGCAGCCTGAAAACTCAGCTCAACTGTCGAAGTCTCCGCCCCAAAGGATCGCTAGGGTTACCCCCTTCCGTTGTCATCGGGTTCCCTGACCGCTGACGGCACGCTGACGGTCAGTTGATCGATCCGCGGGGCGTCGCCCGTCAGACGACCATCAGCGCGCGGTCAGCGCGCCGCGAGACAATGAGGTCTCCCGAAGGGAAAAAATGGATGGGCTAGCGGCAGGAACCGAACGCTCGCGGGTCAACGGCGGAAGGCCGCCCGTGGTGAACTCGGCCGAGATCAGCGGGCCCAGCGAGGCTCGGCGTCGGATCGAACTGCTCGCCGACAGTGCCTCGTTCGAGGAGTTCGGCAGCCAGGCGCGGCACCGCGTCACCGCCTTCGCCATGGCGGACCGCAGGCCAGCAGGCGATGGGGTGGTCACCGGCTCGGCCCGGGTGGCCGGCCGTCCGGTCGGCGTGTTCGCGCAGGACCCCACGGTCCTGGGTGGATCGCTCGGCGAACTGCACGCCAGCAAGATCGTACGCGTGCTCGACTACGCCGAACGCGTCGGCGCGCCTGTGATCGGCCTGCTCGACTCCGGCGGCGCGCGGATCCAGGAGGGCGTCGGTTCCCTCGACGGCTACGGCGCCATCTTCCGCCGCAACGTGCGGCTGTCCGGCCGTGTCCCGCAGGTCAGCGTGGTGCTGGGTACGTGCGCCGGTGGGGCCGTGTACTCGCCTGCGCTCACCGACATCGTGATCATGTCCGAGGGCGCGCAGATGTTCCTGACGGGGCCGAAGGTGGTCAAGGCGGTGACACACGAGGACGTCAGCCCCGCGGAACTCGGCGGTAGCCCCGTGCACAGCCGTGACTCCGGTGTCGCTCACCTGGTCGCCGCCGACCGCGAGTCGGCGATCAGGCTGGCCGCGCAGGCGCTCGCCTATCTGCCCAGTTCATGCTGGACTCCCGCGCCAGAGTGCGCGCCGCTCGATCCGGAAGCGATGCCGGTGGTGCCCACCGACCACCGCAAGGCCTACGACGTCCGTGCCGTGGTCAGGGCCGTCGTGGACAGCGGCAGCTTTCTGGAGCTGCAGGCCCGCTTCGCCCGCAACATCGTCGTCGGCTTCGCGAGGATGGAGGGCCGGTCCGTCGGCGTTGTCGCCAACCAACCGCTGCACCGCGCAGGAACGCTGGACATCGGCTCCTCCGAGAAGGCCGCACGGTTCGTCCGCATGTGCGATGCATTCGGGCTGCCCCTGGTCACGCTCGTGGACACGCCCGGGTTCCTGCCTGGCACCACACAGGAGAAGGGCGGCATCATCCGCAAGGGCGCCAAGCTGCTTTACGCGTTCTCGGAGGCAACCGTGCCCAGGGTGACCGTCGTCCTGCGCAAGGCATTCGGCGGTGCCTACATCGTGATGAACTCGCGCTCGCTCGGCGCGGACGCGGTGTTCGCCTGGCCGACAGCGGAGCTTGCGGTGATGGGCGCGGAGGGCGCGGTCGACGTGGTCTGGCGGCGCGACCTGGAGCGAGAGCCGTTCCGCAGGGCCGAACTAGTCTCCCGCTACCGGATCGAGGCGATGGCGCCCTTGCTGTCGGCCGAGCGGCTGTCCATCGACGAGGTCATCGAGCCGGACGAGACCCGGCACGTCGTCGCGGCCACGCTGCGCTCGCTGGCCGGCGCGACGCGGCCGGCATTCCGACACGACAATCTGCCGCAATAGCTGGCGACAGGAACCGTCATCTGCTCTCGTACGGGATGGTACTCGGCCGACCCGGTCGTCCCCGCGGTCGATACCCGCCCATCTACGACTCGTTGCGGCCAAAGTAACCCTCGGCCACTCTGGCCACGCCTACGCGGTGCCGGCTGCAGGCCCCCCACGCGTGAGGAATGCCGCCACTGCCGCCCTGTTCGACACGCCCAGCTTCGCGAACACCTTGGACAGATGCATCTCCACGGTCTTCTCCGAGATGTGTAGCCGCTTGGCGATAAGGCGGTTGGTCAGCCCTTCACCGACCAGGTCCGCGGTCTGCCGCTCCCTGTCGGTGAGCACCGCGACCGAGCCCGCCGGGCCGGTGCCCCGCACTCTGGAACTCCGCGCGGCGAGCCTCCGCCGCTCCGTGCGGGCGAGCCCGACCAGCGTAGTCGCGCCGATCTGCTCAAGGGCCGTCTGGGCGTCCTTCAGCTCGCGCACGGCGTCGTCGTAGCGATCATGGTGCGAGAGGGCGACCCCGAGCACCACTTTGGCGCGCAGCGCGTCCACCGTTATACCGGCCGAGGCCAGCCCAGTAGCGGCCCGCTCGGCCCAGGACAGGGCGGCTTCCGGGTCCACGGCAATCAGCACCTGCGCACGTGCCAGAAGGGCCAGCGCGTTGGGGCCAGGCTGATCCAGGATCGCGGCGGCCTCGGTGGCGGACGCGGCCCATTTGACCGCGGTCTCCACTCGTCCGAGAGCCAGTTCCGCGCGAGTGAGCAGCTCGTACCAGGCGACGCTGGTACAGACGTCGGCCGCCAGCGGGATGGGGCCGCCCACCGCGCCGACCAGCGCCAGGCAGCCCTCCGGATCGCCGGTCATCAGCCTGGCCTCGGCGAGCATCCGCAGCGCGAGCGCGACGAATCCGCCGACCGTACCGCGGAGCTGGCCGACCGCGACCACGCCACTCTCGACGCCCCGGTCCATCCGGCCCATGATCGTATCCGTCCACGCCAGCATCGAGTGCGCGCTGATGAGTTGTTCAGGGCTCCCGGACTGCTGTGCGAGGTAGACCGCGTACTCTGCAGCCGCCTGCGCGTCGGCCAGCCTGCCCATGTTGTAGAGGACGAACACCCGACCGACGAGTAGGTGGGGGAGGGCCAGCGCACGGCCCGCCCTGGTGGCGAACTCGACAGCCTTGTCGAAGTGCCGCAGGGCATCGTCCCAGCGTTCGAGTAGGGCGTCGCTCCAGCCGATCCACACCACGGCGTCCAGGCTGTAGGCGAAGTCTCCGTCCAGCATCCCGTCGAGGATCGCGGTGGCCTGGGCGAGGTGCCTGGCGGCGGTCTCGAGGTCCCCGCCCCAGGCGTTTGCCTTCGCGAGCAGACCATGGCAGGCCATTTCTTGTGAGCGGTTCTGGCAGTGCTCCGCGAGCGCCAGCGCCTCGCCCGCCCACCGGCAGCAGGCAGTCCAGTCGCCGCCGCTTAGCTCCCGCGAGGCGATCTCGAATTTCAGCGCTGCCCTGCCCTTCGCGTCTCCGTCACCGAGCGCCCCGATCTCGGCCCGCAGCATGGCCTCCGTCTCGGCATGCGGGCCAAGGAGCCGCTGCACCATCGCAGTGAAGGCGACCGCCTTCGCGTGCTCGGCCGCCGGTTCCCTGGGCAGGATGCGCAGCGCCTTCTGCATGATGTCACGGCACTCGCGCAGGTCGCCGACGGCGCCGCGCGCCTTGGCCAGGCGGACAAGCAGGCCGGCCCGCCGCTCCTGGAGACGCGGCTGCCTCGGCAGCACGCGCAGCGCTGTGGTCAGCCACGACGCCGCCGTTATCGGCTCGGTTCCGGTGATCGCCCGCGCCGCCGCGTCGAGTAAATCGACTGCCACCAGATCGCCGTGCTTGGCCCACTGTTCGACATGCGGCGCGCGCTCGGTCGCGGAAACGCCGCGGGCCAGCAGGATGCGGTCGGCACGGGCGTGGAGCTGTACCCGCCGGCTCAGTTCGCTGCCGTAGTAGACCGCCCGGCGCACAACCGGGTGACGGAACGCGAAATAGGGCCCCCTCGCCACCGGGCGGACCAGGTCACGGCCGATGAGCTCGCCGATCGCACCGAGGGTCACCGGCTCTTGCAGGTCCAGCATCTGCGCGACAAGTTCCGCGTCGAAGTCGCTGCCGACCACGGCCGCCGCGTCGGCGACAGCTCGTGCCACCGGGGTCACCCCAGCCAGCTCGCCAAGGAACGTCGCATAGTGGGCGGCCCTGGCACCCTGATCCAGCCCTGGCAGGCCAGCGCAGCCGGGCGAGGTCAGCTGCTCGGAGATCAATGCCTTGAGATAGGCCGGGTTTCCCCAACTCGCCTTGTAGAGCTGCTCCCGCCAGCCAGGTATGCGCCAGTCGCCGAGGATCTCCCCGACCTCGGGCTCTGACAGCGCTCCGAGGTGAACCCGCGTGGCCACGACCCGCGGGGACGATCCATCAATGGCCAGCCTGAGCCTGGTGCTCGCCTGCTGGTCGCGATAGCCGAGGACGAACAGCATCGGTGCCGCGGGCGGCTTGCGGAGCAGGCTCGCGAGTAGGTCGAGCGAGCGCAGGTCTGCGACGTGCAGGTCGTCCAGGACCAGCACGAGCGTGGGTGCCGCGAGCTCCTCGAGCAGCTCGCGGACCGGGCGGTAGAGCGGGCACCCAGCCGCCGCGTCAGCCCCGTCTTGCCCCTCGTTCCCACGGTCAACCATCGGGTAGAACGCGGCCGACCCGCCGCGCCGCCAGGGCGGTCCGTCGGCCATCGCCGCAGACAGCACTCCCCCGTAGCCGTCGAACGCGTCCGCGAACGCGCCGAAGGGCGTGTCGTGCGAGCCGTTGGCTCCCCAGCTCGCCAGCACCACCGAGCCCCTGGCCCGCGCCGACTTCGCGAACTCGCTCAGCAGCGCGGTCTTGCCGATTCCCGCGTCTCCGGTCACCTCGGCAAGGCGAGTAACGGATTCTCCTCGATCGAACTGGTCAAGGACGCTGACCAGTTCGCCTAGCTCCGGCCGCCGCCCCACCAGGTCACAGACCCGATCTAGGGCCAGGTGTCCCCGTTGCCAACGTGATGTGATCCTCACCGGCTCAAGCCAGCGATCAGCGTGTGCCATAAGCCCCTCGTTGACGTACGCGCGTCTGGGTGCACACTCAAATCATCGTCTACCCAGCTTTCCACGTCAGCAACGGCCGGGTAAACGGCCGCTCGGAGGGGCGTCGAGCTGGCCAAGAACACCTGCTGATGGGCCCCAGGGTCAGCATCCCAGTGATCTCCTGCTCAGGACGCGATCCAACCTCACCGAAGAAACAAAAAGCCGTGTGAGGCCTCCGTGTGCACGGCAATCAACGCAATGTACCTGCGGAAAGCCGCTCATGGACGGCAGCCTGTGAAGATTGCGTTAACCACGGCGTCAGCACGCTCTCCAGCCGCTCCCGCTCCTCCGGCGGCCATGGTGCGAAGCCTCACCACAGAAGGCTACTCATCCCTGAGCCGCGTGTACTTCTCCAGTACCTCCGTCGGATCGCTACGCAGCACCGGCAGCGGAAGCCTCAAGCCTTCGTCCGACATGGAGAGACACCCTTCAGCGCGGGTACGCGCCGGAATCAGGCCGCGATGGCCTCGACGATCGAGAGCGTGCCCGGCGTGGGAATGACCCGGCTCAGCTTGAGGCCGGCCTGGGTGAAGAGCGAGGCGAGTTCGTCCTCGGTCCGCTCCTTGCCGTCGAACACGATCATCATGGCCATGTCGGAGAGCTTGCTGGGATGCGGATCGTTGCCCGGCGGGACGACGGTGTCGATGATCAGCACCCGCGCCTGGTCTGACATGGCCGCCCGGCAGGCCTTCAGCAGCCGCACGCTGTCGGCGTCGTCCCAGTCGTGCAGGATGCGCTTGAGGAGATACACGTCGCCATCAGCGGGCATGTCGGTGAAGAAATCGCCGGACACGGTCTTCCAGCGGCCCTCGATCGCCGGGTCGTCCAGCCGGTGCCCGGCCACCACCGATTCGTGGTCGAGCAGGATGCCGTCCAGTCGCGGATTCTTGGTGAGCGCCTCGTGGAGCAGGCCGCCCCGGCCTCCGCCGACGTCGACGACCGTGCCGGTCTCAGGGAAGCCGTAGCTGGCCACGACCCCGCTGTGTTCGGTCGCCGACAGGTCGTCCAGCGCCGTGTGGAACACCCGCCCGCGTTCCTCGTCACCGGCCAGGAACTCGAAGAGGGGCGCCCCGAAGATGTCCTCGAACACGGTGCTGCCCTTGCGCACCGTGTCCTCCAGGCGCCCGGCGGGCAGCCAGTAGAGCTCATCGGTGAGCAGGAGCACGACGGAGGACATGGCGAGCGGTGAGTCCGAGCGCAGCAGGCTCGCCGCGGTGGTCAGATGAAAAGTCCCCTCCTCACCTTCACGGAACACCCCGCGGGTCGCCAGGAACCGCAGCACGCGGTTGAGATGCTCCGCCTGAACACCACCCAGCGCCGCCAGCCGCTCCACCGGCAGCGGGCCCGCCGCCAGATGATCAGCCACCCCCACCCGCACCGCCACCCGCAACGCCGCCGAATACAGGTAACCCAGCGAATCACCCAGCAACTGCCGCACCGCCGCGCCAAGCGCCGCGGAATCCACCTCACTCAACGACCTACCTCCATCCGCCCAGCAGACCGGACACGCTGCACGCGATCTGCGAACAGTCTTGCCGCCAGGGCTGACGGGCCACTGACGGCGCGTTGACAGGTGGCGCTGGGTGGGCCCACCCAGGGTTATCCCCACTGCTGTTCGGGGTCCTGCCGACCTAGATTTGCGCTGTACTGCCGCTGGTTGCTCGGCGGTTGATCTCCACGCGACAGCCGCGACGCCGGCTGCCTAGTGCCGGGGCTCGACTCCGTCTGGAGTACTCAGGCTGCGACTTCTGGAGGAACGTGTGAGCACCCGCATGTACGCACTGCCGGTGGACCAGACGAAATGGGAGATTCCGAGCGGTGACACGACAGTCTTCGACTGGGACTACGACGAGGGCCGTGACCGGCTGCTGAGCCTGTACGAGAAAGGCAAGCAGAAGCAGTGGGACGCTGCCGACCGGCTGGACTGGTCGATCGAGGTCGACGTCAACGACCCGATGGGCGTGCCCGAGCAGTCCATCGCGATCTACGGGTCACGGGTGTGGGACTCACTCAGTCCCCGCGACCGAGGCATGGTCCGCCACCACCTGGCGTCCTGGCAGTTCTCCCAGTTCCTGCACGGTGAGCAGGGCGCGCTGATCTGCTCGTCCAAGATCGTGCACACCGTTCCCGGGCTGGACGCCAAGTTCTACGCGGCGACCCAGGTCATGGACGAGGCCAGGCATGTGGAGGTCTACTCGCGGTACCTCCGGGAGAAGCTGCAACTGGCCTACCCGATCAACCCCGGGCTGAAGTCCCTGCTCAACGACGTCATCTCGGATTCGCGCTGGGACATGACGTATCTGGGCATGCAGGTGCTCATCGAAGGGCTCGCGCTCGCCGCGTTCGGGCTCATCCGGGACAACGCCACCGAGCCGCTCGCCAAGACCCTGAACACCTACGTGATGCAGGACGAGGCCAGGCACGTTGCTTTCGGCCGGCTCGCCCTGCGTGAGGTCTATCCCCAGCTCACCAGCGCAGAGCTCGCCGAGCGCGAGGAATTCTGCATCGAGGCGTGCCATTTGATGCAAGACCGCTTCCTCGGTGAGGAAGTGTGGCGCAACCTCGATATCGACGCTGACGAGTGCATCGATTTCATGCGCGCGTCCGAGCATTTCCGCGCGTTCCGCAGCCACCTGTTCTCACGCATCGTCCCGACGCTGAACGACATCGGCCTGTTCGGCGAGAAGATGCGCCGCACCTTTGGCGAGATGGGGATTCTCGGCTACGAGCATCACGATCTCGACGCCATGATCCAGCAGGACGAGAAGATCGCCGGGGATCTCGAGCGTGCCCGGATCGAGCAGGTCGACGTGGTGATCGGGCGCGGCGCCGCCGACGACTGACCCGGTGCAGCCGCAGCCACCTCTGAACCGGTCAGGAGTGAGCCACCATGCCTGAACCGACGGACCCCGAAGGCTACCTCGTGGTCATGCTGACCGCCTGTCCGGCAAGCTCGCGGACGCGCTCGGGCGGCGCAGGCTTTCGTCATCGGCGCGGTGAAGGAGGGCCGGCGCTGATCACAGCGGGATGTTGCTGTGCTTCCTGGCGGGCAGGGCAACCCGCTTGTTCCACAACGCCCGCAGTGTCCTTGTCACGGCGATCCGGGTCTCCGCCGGAGCGATGATGTCGTCGACACAGCCGTATTCCGCGGCCACATAGGGACTTGTCAGCGTCTCCCGGTACTGCCGGGCGAGCAGCCCGCGCAGCGGCTCCGGATCCTGCGCGCCGGCCAGGTCCCGGTGGAACAGCATGTCAACTCCGCTGGCGGCGCCCATCACGCCGATCTCCGCGGTGGGCCATGCGAAGCAGACGTCGGCACCGAGTTCCTTGGAACCCATCACGGCGTAGCCACCCCCGAATGCCTTGCGCACGATCACCGTGACCTTGGGTACCGTGGACTCGATGTAGGCGAAGCCTAGTTTCGCGCCGCGGCGGATGATCCCGCCGTGCTCCTGCACCGTGCCCGGCAGGAAGCCAGGCACATCCACCAGAGTGAGGATCGGGATGCTGAAGGCATCACAGAACCGGACGAACCGGGCCGCCTTCTCCGAGGCATTGATGTCGAGCGACCCGGCCAGGTTCAGCGGCTGGTTCGCGACCACGCCGATGGAGCGGCCCTCGATCCTGGCGAACCCGCAGAGGATGTTGCGGGCGAAGTCCTGGTGGACTTCGAGCAACTCACCGTCATCCACTATCCGCCCGACCACCTCACGCATGTCGTAGCCGCGGCCGGGCGCGTCCGGGATCAGCGTATCCAGTTCTGTGTCCCGCGAGGTCTGGGTCAGCACGGCGTCCACCGGGTGGACCGGCGGGTCGTCCAGGTAGTTGCTCGGCAGGTAGGACAGCAGTTCCTGGACGTAGGAGATGGCGTCCTCCTCGTCGGCGGCCAGGTAGTGCGCGTTTCCAGTCAAGCTGGCGTGCACCCGGGCCCCGCCGAGATCCTCGATCCCCACCGTCTCGCCGGTGACCGACCGGATCACATCGGGCCCGGTGACGAACATGTGGGAGGTCTTGTCCACCATGACGATGAAATCCGTCGCGGCCGGCGTGTAGACGGCGCCGCCCGCGCATATCCCCATTACCAGCGATATCTGCGGGATCACGCCGGACGCGGTGACCACCCGGCGGGCCACCTGGCCGTAGGAGGACAGCGCCAGGATCCCCTCCTGGATGCGGGCGCCGCTCGAGTCGTTGATGCAGATGACCGGGCATCCGGTCTGCATCGCGAGATCGAGGACCTTGCTGACCTTCGCGCCGAAGACCTCCCCGACGCTGCCGCCGAAAGAGGTGACGTCCTGGGCGTACACGCAGACCGGGCGCCCGTCGATGGTCCCGAAGCCGGCCACCACGCCATCGCCGGCTGGGCGCTGGCTTTCGATGCCGAAGTTAGTGGACCTGTGCCGCACCAGCGGATCGGTCTCCACGAACGAGTCGGGGTCCAGCAGCATGCCGATGCGTTCCCGTGCCGTGTGCTTGCCGAGCACGTGCAGGCGGCGGGCGGCCCGGGGCGATCCCGGCAGCCTGGAGGCCTGCCGTCGCTCGCGGAACTCCTCGATCCGGTCGGCGGTCGTGGGCACGGCCAGCCCAGCCAGGTCAGGCTGCGCGGTCACAGGAATGCACCCGCCCGGGTCGGCAGCGCCGCGCCGAACACCCGGGCGAACTCGCTCACCTGATGGCCAACGGTGCGCAGTTGCGCCGCATAACCATCCACCGCATCCGCCCGCGGCCGTCTGTCCCCGGCACCGGGCAGCGGCCCTTCCGTGTTCACCGTGGCGCCGAGCGGGGTGGGCCAGCCGCGCAGCGCGTGCACGATGGACCGCAACGCGGACAGGGTGACGCCGCCCGCCTGGCAGCCTGCCGAGGTGACCACGCAGCCCACCGCCCGCCCGTCGAGATACGGCCTAGGGTCCTCCCGCAGGTCCTCCAGGTGGTCCAGCGCGTTCTTCACCATGGCGGACACACCGCCGTGATAACTGGGGCTGGCCACTATCAGCCCGTGGGCCCGGGCGATGGCGTCAAGGAACTCCAGCGCGGGCACGCAGCGGCCGGGGCGGTGTGGCTGGAACAGCGGCAGCCCGCTGAGGAAGTCGGCGCCGAACACTTCCACGTCCGCGCCACCTTCCTCGGCACCCCGCAGTGCGAGGGCCAGTGCCCGCTCCGTCGTCGAGCCGGGACGGCCCGTTCCGCCGATGCCCACGACCAGTGGACGGCGTGCTCCGGTCTGGACTGCCATATCGCCGTGTCCTCCCTGAACCGTGGCCGGCCGCTCAGCCGTCCGTTCGCACGCTGAGCGGGCGCAAATCGGTCCAGACCCGTTCGATGTGGAGGAGGCAGTCCTGCTTGGCGCCGGAGAACCCCTCCGCGCGCCACCCGGCAGGCAGGGGCATGGCCTCGTCCCAGATCGAGTACTGCTCCTCACCGTTCACCACGACCAGGTATGTGCCGGTCGAATCGCTCATCGTGGGCCCTCCGTTCGTTACTTGCGGTTGTCCTTGACGATCTGGCCTGCTTTGACGACGAGAATGACCCGGTCAGGATCGGCAAACAGCTCGGGCTCGGCCAGCGGGTCGAAGTCCACCGCGATGATGTCCGCGAGCTTGCCGGGCTCGATGGATCCGATCTTGTCCTGGACACGCATGATCCGCGCGTTCACCGATGTCGCTGAGGTGACCGCGGCCATGGCGCCGATCAGCCGGGCCTTCAGGGCGATTTCCCGCCCGCGCTGGTTCTGGACGGGGCCGATCAGGTCGGACCCCGAACCGACGAGCACGCCGGCCTCCCGCGCCGCGAGCAGGCCGTCCGACATGCCGCGCATGGTGTCGCCGACCCTGTCGCGGATCTGCGGCGGGAGGCCAAGCCGCTCGAAGTTCTCCACCAGATCCTGCGCGATGGCAAGTGTGGGCACCAGGCTGACATTGTTTGCCGCCATCATCGCCGCTGTCTCTTCGTCGACCCCCGTCCCGTGTTCCACGCACTCCACGCCCCCCTTGATGGCGTTGTGGATACCCCTGAGGTTGTGCGCGTGCACGGTGACGTAGGTGTGCCTCGCATGCGCCTCAGCCACCGCCGTGGCGATCTCCTCGACGGTGAACTGCGTGTCCTCCAGGGAGTCGGCGATGGACACGACACCGCCGGTCACCGCCATCTTCAGAAAACTGGCTCCCTGCCGGAAACACTCCCGCGCGGCCTTGCGCACCTCGTCGCAGCCGTCGGAGATCTGGCCGACCGCGGTCAGCCCACGGACCCGGAAGTGGAAGGTCGCGTCCGGTGGCAGGAACGGCGAGCCAAAGTGGCCGTGGCCGCCGCACTGCACAAGCGGCGAAGCCGAAGCCCAGATCCTGGGACCCGGTACAAGCCCGCGGCCGACAGTGCGCAGAACGCCATGGTCGATACCGCCGCAGTCGCGGACGGCAGTGAACCCAGCGTCCAGGGTTTCGCGGAGCGTGCGGAAGATGTCCGCGGCGCGCTCGGCAATGGACACCTCCATGTTCAGCACAGCCCTCATCTCACTTGAGTAACCGATGTGGACATGCGCGTCGATGAGCCCAGGCAGCAGGGTCAGCCCGCTGAGGTCCACGAGTTCCGCGTCACGCGGGGCGCCGCCCGCCGCCACCTGGGCGATCTTGTCCCCCTCGACCAGCACGGAGCCGTGTGGCAGTGGTTCGGCTCCCAGCCCGTCGATGAGCGTGGCACCCGACAGTAGAAGCGACATCATTTCCCCTTCGTCGTCGCGGTGTTGGTGCTGGCCGGTTGGGGCAGCAGTTGCGCCCGGACGAAGAACGCGAGCATCCGGCCGAAGAACGCGGAATCGAGTTCCGGTGCCGCCGCGACTTCCGGCGGCGCCGCAGCGGACACGTTGGCGGTGTCTATGACGGGCATGCGCCGGTCCGGCGTGTCGCCGAGCATCGCCATCAGCGGTGCCAGCGCATTGTCGTCGCCCTCCTGGTCCACCCGCTCGGTGAGGGCCTGGCGCCATTCGCCGAACGGGACGCTGCGCACCGGATAGCCGAACTGCCTGATCTCTTGGAATATGCGGTTCCAGGCGAGCGGCTCTGGATCGATGGTGTGGAAGGTCTTGCCCCGCGCCTCCGGCCGCCGGGACAGGCCGACGACCAGCCGGGCCAGGTGATCGACCGTGCAGACGGACAGGGCGTACTCGCGCAGCGGGGCCAGGCCGAGCTGTACACAGCCCTGGATGACCTTCGTGACATAGTCCTCGGTGTTGCTGGCGCCGTTGCGGCTGTCCGCCAGGACCCCGCCCGCGCGGTACACCGACACCGGGACACCGCGCGACCGCGCGATCCCGATCAGCCCTTCGGCTACCCACTTGCTCTGGCTGTACGCGGTGTCATGGCCTACGGGGGGCGGCAGCGGCTCGTCCTCGCCGATGGCGTCCGCTTCGCCGAGCATCGCCCCCGCCAGCACGGCCAGCGTGGAGATGTGGTGCACCGGCTTGAGGTGGTGCCGGGTGGCCAGTCGCAGAATTTCCCGCGTGCCCGACACGTTGGTGGCCTTCAGCGCGCGGTACGGACGGACGAAGTTCACCCACGCGCCGCAGTGGTAGATCACGTCAACCTGCTCCGCCAGGGCGTCGAACCTGCCCTCGGCCAGGCCGAGCAGCGGTCGGGCCAGGTCACCCGTGATCACCTGGACCCGCTGCAGGCCGGCTCCGGAGAGGCCGTAGGAATCGAGCGCGGCCCGCACCCGTTCCGTGCCCTCCTCGGCGTTGCCCGCCCTGACCAGGCACAGCACGGTCGCCCTGGTCGCGCTGAGCAACTCGGCGCACAGGAAGGCCCCGACGAATCCGGTGGCCCCCGTGAGCAGGACAGTCATCGGCGGCCCGGGGCGGGGCCCGGGCCGCCCGCGGGCGTGGATGTCCTCGTCGAGCACGACTTCGTCCTCCAGCCGCGGCCCCGGCTGGGTGGCCACCAGGGGCTCGCCGCCGAGTGCCCGGCTCACCAGGGCTGCCATGTCCGGCACCGTCGGCGCCCGCAGCACGTCACCGGCGGTGAGCAGGGTGGCGCCCATCTTGCGCAGATCCTTGGTCACCTGAGTGACCATGAGCGAGTGCGCGCCGAGGTCGAAGAAGTCGTCGTCCATGCTGACGCGGTCCACCCCCAGCAGGTCACACCAGATCCGCGCGATCTTGCGTTCCAGTTCGCTGCGCGGTGCGACGAACCCGTCCCCGGATTCCGGGACGTGCTCGCCTGCGGCCTGGCCGGTACCCGGATCCGGCTCGGCGGGGACACCCGAGCGGCCTGGCTCCACCCAGAAGCGCCGCCCCTGGAACGGGTAGCCGGGCAGCGGGATCCGGCGCGGCCTGGTCTCGCCGTGGAAGGCCTGCCAGTCCACCGCGACGCCGCTTTGCCACAGCTTCCCCACCGCCGTCACCAGGTGGGCCAGGTCAGGCAGCATGTCGCGGGGCAGCCCCATAGTGGGAATCGCCACCGGGGCGGGAGCCCGCCGCTGGGCGGCGGCCAGCGCGGTCAGCGCCCGGCCGGGTCCGACTTCGAGCAGCACCCGGTCCTGCCGGGCGAGCACCTCGGCGACTCCGTCGGCGAACCGTACCGGCTGGCGCAGGTGCCGGGCCCAGTACTGGGGGTCGGTGGCATCCGCCGGGGTGATCCAGGTGCCGGTCACGCTGGAGGCGAAGGCGATCCGCGGCTCGGACAGCCGCTGGTTCTTGACCTTGACGGTGAACTCGCCGAGATAAGGCTCGACCATCCACGAGTGGCTGGCCACCGGAACGCTCACCTTCCGGCAATCGACATCCTGCGCCCGCAGCGTCGTGAGCAGCGCCGCGATGTCCTCGTCGGGCCCGGCCACCACGGTGAGATCGGGGGCGTTCACCGCGGAGACCGAGAGCCGGTCGGACAGCATCCCGGCCACCTGCTCTTCCGGCAGCCGTACCACGAGCATCCGGCCCGGCGGCATGGCCGCGAACAGCTCACCTCTGGCCAGGGTGATGTCCAGGGCACCGGGAAGGGTGAACACCCCGGCGAGGCAGGCCGCGACGTACTCGCCCAGGCTGTGCCCGATCATTGCGGCGGGCCGGACACCCCACGCCATGAGCTGGCGCGCCAGCGCGTACTCGATGGTGAACAGCGCGCAGGTCACTCCGGCGCCCTGGTTGCGGCCCATGGTGGCGGCTCCGCCGGTCAGCCCTTTGCCTGCCAGCGGCGGGAACGCCGCGGGGAACAGCAGCCTGCGCAGGTCGAAGCCGAGCCCGGGCCGCAGCAGCTCGGCGCACCTGTCCACCTCCTCCCGGAACACCGGCTCGGACCGGTAGATGTCCAGGCCCATGTCCGGGTGCTGCATCCCGCCGCCGGGAAAGGCGAAGGCCACTTCCTGCGCATCGCCGGGTGCGGTCTTGGTAACCAGCCGGTTCGGCTCCTGCCCGAGCAGTGCCCGCACCGCGTCGGCTGCGTCCGTGCAGACCGCGAGCCGGCGGACGCCGAAGGTACGGCGGCCGTCCTGCAGGGTGAAAGCGACATCGGACATCCGGAGGTCCGGACCGGCCAGGTCGAGGAAGCTGGCCAGCCGCTCGGTCGCGGCGTCCACGGCCTGCCTGCTGCGGGCGGAGATGGGGAGTATCTGCCATGGCCGCTCCGGCGCCGCGGGCCGCTCCCCGGCCGGCGCCTCTTCCAGGATGACGTGCGCGTTGGTGCCGCCGACGCCGAACGAGCTCACCCCGGCCCGCCGCGGCACCCCGGCCGGCCGCCAGTCGGCGGCGGCGGCGGGAACGTAGAACGGGGTCTGTTCCAGCCGCAGCTCAGGGTTGGGCGCGGTGAAATTGCCGTTCGGCGGGAGCGTGCCATGGTAGATCGCCAGTGCCGCACGCATGAGCCCGGCAACTCCCGCCGCCGCGTCGAGGTGCCCGATGTTTGCCTTGACCGAGCCGAGCGCGCACTGGCCCGGCCGGGTCGCCGCCGACCGGAACGCCTGGGTCAGGGCGGTGACCTCGATCGGGTCGCCGACCTGCGTGGCGGTGCCGTGTGCCTCCAGGTAGCCGATCGTGGCCGGGTCCACTCCGGCCAATGCCAGCGCCGACGTGATCACCCGGGCCTGGCCGTCGACGCTGGGCGCGGCGAACCCCGCCTTCATCGAGCCGTCGTTGTTGATCGCGGACCCCTTGATCACCGCGTAGACATGGTCGCGGTCGGCGACCGCGTCAGACAGCCGGCGCAGCAACAGCACGACCACCCCGTTGCCTGGCACCGTGCCGCCGGCGTTCGCGTCGAAGGGACGGCAGTGGCCGTCGGCGCTGAACAGCCCGCTGTCGGCGACCGGATAGCCGGCCTTCAGGGGCACGTTGACCGACGCCCCGCCCACCAGGGCGGCATCACATTCGTAGCTGAGCAGCGACTGGCACGCCAGATGGGTCGCGACCAGCGACGTGGAGCAGGCCGTCTGCACCGTGTAGGCGGGGCCGGTGAGGTTGAGCAGGTACGCGACCCTGGTGGCGAGGAAGTCCTTGTCGTTGAACATCCTGGCCAATGGCGCCATCGGCGAGCGCTGGAACCGCGGGCTGGTGGCGAGGTTCGCGGTGAGGTACTTGTTCATGAAGGCGCCTGCGAAGACGCCGACCTCGCCGCCGAGCCGGGCCGGGTCGTGACCGCTGTCTTCCACTGCCGCCCAGGCCATCTCACAGAACAGGCGGTGCTGGGGGTCCATAGTCTCGGCCTCGGCCGGGTTGAAGCCGAAGAACGCCGCGTCGAACAGATCGGCGCCCACGAGGTGACCGGATGCGGGGACGTAGTCCGGGTCAGCGAGGACATCCGCGCTCACCCCGGCGGCCAGCAGTTCGTCCGCGCCGAATCTCGTGATCGACTCGGTCCCCTCACGCATGTTGCGCCAGAAGTCCGCTACCGACCGGGCGCCCGGCACCCGGCAGGCCATCCCGACGATCGCGATGGGCTCCAACGCGTCGCCTTCGCTAGCGGACATCCCGCCCTCCGGCCCGTTCCTTGCGCACCCTGGCCTGCTTGGCGAGCGCGCCGACCCGGCGGCCTGCGGCCTCGCGTACCTGGGCCAGGCCCTCGTCCGGGGCACCGCCCGCGCCGCCCTGGCCGTCGCCGGTGAGCGCCGTGACCAGCCCCCGGACGGTCGGGTACCGGAAGATGTCCACGAGAGACAGCCGGTCGCCGAGGATAGGCCGCAACCGCGCCCTGGCCTGCACCGCGAGCAGGGAGTTCCCGCCCACGTCGAAGAAGTTGTCCTCCACCCCGATCCGGTCCGCCTTCAGCAAGCCGGAGAGTTCCCGGGCGACCCGACGTTCGGTGTCGTTGCCGGGCGGCAGGTACTCGGCTCGCGCGCTGCGTTCCGGGTCAGGCAGCCCGTTACGGTCCACCTTGCCGTTCGGCGTCATGGGCAGCTCGTCGAGGAACATCACGTCGGCGGGCACCATGTAGTCAGGCAGGGTCCTGGCACCGAACGCCTTCACCGCTTGCGCGGTCAGCTCGCTGGCCCGGTCGCCGGCCGGAACGCAGTAGGCGACGATCCGCTGACGGTCCTGCGCCCCCTGTACCGACGCGACCACCGCGCGCAGGCCGGGGTGGCCGCGCAGCACGTTCTCGATCTCGCCGAGCTCGATCCGGTGCCCGTGCAGCTTCACCTGATAATCGAGCCGTCCGAGGAATTCCAGCTCGCCGGTCGGCCGCCTGCGCACCAGATCGCCCGTCCGGTACAGGCGGGCACCGGGCTCGCCGGAGAACGGGTCGGGGATGAACCGCTCGGCCGTCAAAGCGGGCCGGCCGAGGTAGCCGCGGGCGATGCTGGGCCCGCCGAGCAGCAGTTCGCCCGGCGCGCTGGCCGGGCAAGGCCGCAGATAGGCGTCGACCACGTACGCGTGCACGTTGGTCATCGGGCGGCCGATGGTGACCTGCCCGGAGGAGTCGACCGGTGCCGTGGTGGCCCATACGGTCGCCTCGGTCGGGCCGTACATGTTGTGCACCCCGTCCGGCAGCAGGCCTGCGAGCTGCCCGGCGAGCGGGGCTGGCAATGCCTCCCCGCCGACCAGCAGCCGGCTGAGGCCTGCCAGCGCCGACTGGGACTCCGGGTCGTCGGCGAGCAGGCCTGCCGATGACGGGGTGCACTGCAGGTGCGTGGCGCCGTGCCGGCGGAGCTGGGCGGCGACCGGCTCGTCCGCCAGCGCGGCGCGGCGCCGGTCCTGGCTCAGCTCCTTCGCCAGCGCGAGGTGGTCGAGCGCGCCGAGCACCCGGTCGTGCGCGATGCCGAAGTCGACCAGGCAGGCGACCTCATCGACGCCGATCGCCTTGAGCTGATCGATCAGGTCGGCGCAGTGCTCAGGGGTGCCGAGCAGTCCCGAGGTGTCGAAGAACCTGTCGAAGGCCTGCGCGACCAGCTCGTCCAGCTCGCTGTCGGGCAGGTCGCGCAGGTCGGTCTCGCGGCCGATCGCCTGGCCGAGGCCCGAGAGCAGGTCGAAGGAGGACTTGATGTACGCGCAGAGCGGCTCCCGGACGATTTCCCGGACCTCGTCCACGTCGGTCCCGACGAACGTGTGCAGCATCAGCGTGACGTGGCCGCTGCCCGCGTGGCCGCCCTCCCGCCAGGCCTGCCGGTAAAGCGCGATCTTGTGGGCGAGCTGCTCGGCCGTATGGCCGAGCAGGTGGGTGAGCAGCCCGGCGCCGACCTCCCCTGCGAGCTGGAAAGTCTCCGGGCTGCGCGCGCTCGTCACCCACACCGGCAGTTCCGCGGTAACCGGCGGCGGGAAGATCCGTACCTTCGCCTCAGCGCCCGCCCCGTTGCGCCGCTGCACGCTGCCACCGCGCCACAGCTCGCGCAGCTCGTCGAGCCCGCGCATCATGATCTTCTTGCGGTCGGCATAGCTGTCGGGCGCGAGGACGAAGTCGTTCGGCTGCCAGCCGGATGCTACCGAGAGGCCGGCCCGGCCGCCCGAGAGGTTATCCACGACAGACCATTCCTCGGCGACCCGCAGCGGGTCGTGCAGCGGGATCACCACGCTGCCCGCCCGCACGCCGACGTGCTCGGTGACCGCCGCGATCGCCGCCGCGGTCACCGACGGGTTGGGGTAGAGACCGCCGAACTCGTGGAAGTGCCGCTCCGGAGTCCACACCGCGGCGAATCCGTTGCGGTCGGCGAACCTGGCTCCTTCGATCATCAGCCGGTAGAGGTCACCGGGACCTCCGCCGCGGTCACCGCCGAAGTAGAACAAGCTGAAATCCATCGCCCGGGCCTGCACCGAGGACGGCACCGGGACCCCAGCGGCGCTGGTGGCGGTGGGCTCGTCCCCGCGCACCACGACCCGGTAGCCGCGGGCCAGGGTCCAGAGCAGTTCGAGCACCGAGATGTCGAAGGACATGCTGGTCACGGCGAGCCAGGTGCCGGGGGTGTCGCCCGCGAGCACGGCGTCCACGCCGGCGAAGAAGTTCACCACGTTGCGGTGCGTGATCATCACGCCCTTGGGGTTCCCGGTGGAGCCCGAGGTGTAGATGACATAGGCCAGGTTGTGCGGCGCCACCCGCTCCTGCGCCGCCGGGCCCGGTGGCGCAGGACTGGTCACGGTGCTGGCATCCAGTTCGACGAGCGCCACGGGCAGCCCGGCCACCCGGCGCGCCAGGCCGCCCCGGGTGACGATCACCGGTGCTCGCGAGTCCCGCACCATGAAGGCCAGCCGTTCCCACGGATAGGCGGGGTCGAGCGGCAGGTACGCGCCGCCTGCCTTGAGGATCGCCAACAGCGTGATCACCAGGTCTGGTGAGCGGTCCAGGTACACGCCGACGGCGACGTCTGCCCGCACACCGTGCGCCCGCAACCTGGCGGCGAGCGCGTTGGCGCGCCGGTTCACCTCGCCGTAGCTCAGCGCGTCCGCGGCCGGCTGGCCTGCCCCGAGCAGCGCGGGCGCGTCGGGGACCCGCGCCGCGCGCGCGGCGATCAGCTCATGGACGAGTGCGTCGCTGACCAGCTCAGCGGGCGGGTTCCACTCGACCAGGACACGGCGTTTCTCGGCCTGTGACAGCACAGGCAGCGCGGCGATGCTCAGCCCGGGTTCGGCCACCGCCGCGGCGAGCACCGTCGCGAACTGCTCGCCGATCGCCTGCGCCGTCTGCGCGGTGAACAGGTCGGTGCTGTACTCCAGCCGGGCGCGGAGCCCGCCCGCGGTATGGGTGATGCTGAGGGTGAGGTCGAACTTGGCGGTCGAGGTGTCGCCGGGCACCATGCTCACCCGGCAGCCGGGCAGCGTGAGGCTGCCGGCGTCGCCGTCGTGGTAGCTGAGCATCAGCTGGAAGAGCGGGTTGTGCGCCGGGTCGCGGCTGGGGTGCAGCTCCTCGACCAGTTTCTCGAAGGGCAGCTCCTGGTTGGCGACCGCCGCTCTGCTCTCGTCGCGGGCCCTCCCGACGAGTTCCCGGAACGACGGGCGGCCGGAGACATCGACGCGCTGCACGACGGTGTTCGCGAAGAAGCCGATCAGCCGCTGCAGGTTCTCCTGCGGCCGGCCGCTCACCGGTGAGCCGACGATCACCTCGTCCCCGCCGGTATGCGCGTGGACGAGCGCGGCGAAGGCCGCCAGCAGCACCGCGAACGGGGTGGCGCCGCAGGCTCTGGCCAGCACGCCGACCTGACTGGCTACCCCCGGGTCGATGTCGAAGTCCAGATGATCGCCGACGTGGCTCTGGGTCGGCGGCCGGGGATAGTCAGCAGGCAGCGAGGAGAGCGCGGGGAGACCGGCCAGCCGGTCTCGCCAGTAGCGGATCATTTCCTCCAGCGGCTCGCCGGTCAGCTGGGCCGCCTGCTGCTCGGCGAAATCCGCGTACTGCACCGGGAGGGGCGGCAGCTCCGCGGCGTCACCCGCGAGGAACGCACGGTAGCAGGCTGAGAGTTCAGCGCCGAGTAGCCCGAGCGACCAGCCGTCGCCGGCGATGTGATGCAAAGTGACGCAGAGCCAGTGCTCGGCGTCTCCCAGCTTCACCAGGAGCGGCCGCAGCATCAGGTCCGTCTCCAGGTCGAACGGGAGCCGGGCCTGCTGCCTCGCCACCAGGTCCGCCGCGGCCACCGGGTCGTCGTGCGCTGACACGTCCTGGACCGGAAGGCGCACCGGCCCGGCCGGCCGGACGAACTGGCGGGGAACGCCGTCCACCGCCCGGAACACGGTCCGCAGCGCCTGGTGCGTGCGGACCACCTCGGTCAGCGCGTGTTCCATGGCGGCGACGTCGAAAGGGCCGCTCACCCGGTAGGTCAACGGCACGATGTAGACGGCGCTGGCGGGCTCGAGCTGGTCGAGGAACCACAGGCGCTGCTGTGGATAGGACAGCGGGGAGTGCCTTCCGGCCATCCGCTGCCTGAGGCGCTCGGCCAGCATGGCCCGCCGGGCATCGGGCGTCGCGGGCAGCCCTGTCTCGTCTGTCACCGTTCGACCTCGTTTCCGCCTACGTCGCGCAGCAGCGCGTTGACCTCGTCATCGGATAGCTCGTCGATCCGGTCGAGCAGCCGCTGGTCGGTGCCGGCCGACGGACGGAGGTCCTGGGCGGCCGCTGCCGCGCCGGCCGGCCCGCGGCCGCGGGTCGCGCTGACCGCCGTCGCCAGCCTGGCAATGGTCGGGGTCTCCAGGAACTCGCGCAGCGCCGC
>OBLT010000790.1_pt1 | contig 20462 bp, 15 predicted proteins | sample 1518721 | NCBI WGS metagenome assembly OBLT01 (sample SAMEA3539307, study PRJEB22396) | soil metagenome | biome: tundra; feature: field; material: soil | place: USA | collected 2010-05 | depth 0.15 m | reverse complement strand
GCACTTCCGCCTTCGCGTTTCGTGGCAAGGAGCAGGACATTCGAGCCATCGCTGCGACACTCGGTGTGGGCGCCGTTCTGGAAGGCAGTGTACGGCGCTCCGGCGACCGCGTGCGGGTCACCGCCCAGCTCATCTCGGCCGAAGATGGCGCCCATCTTTTCTCCGAGCGTTACGACCGCGTCATGGCTGACGTCTTTGCCCTGCAGGACGAGATTGCCGCTGCCATCACCAGTGCGCTCCGCATCAAGCTGTCCACGGAATCGCCGGCCTCGCCGCGATACGCGCCCAACACTGCCGCCTATGAGGCATTCCTCAAGGCCCGTTATCACGAGGCCAAGGTTACGCCGGAATCTCTCGACCTCGCCCGGCAGTACTATGAACAGGCCATATCTCTCGATCCCGGCTTTGCCCTAGCGCACGTCGGACTGGGCATTTACCACACGGAGTCGACGTATTGGGGGCGCTCCCCAGCGCGCGAAACAGCCCCGCTGGCGCGGCGCGAGGCCGAACGGGCACTCCTTCTCGATCCGGCCCTCCCGGAAGCTCACGCCCTGCTCGGTTTAATCGCGACCCATGATTTCGATTGGCAGCAGGCGGGGCGGCACTTCGACCTTGCCATGCAGCATCAGCCGGCTTCGCTTCTCGTTCGACGCCTTTTCGGCCTGTTTCAATGCCTGCGGGGCAACGTGGGGCAGGCGATCCAGGTTGTCGAGCGCATCATTCAGGAAGATCCCTTGGCCGTCTGGCCGCGCATGAACTTGCACGCTTACCTGCAGACCGCTGGACGCTACGAGGAGGCGTGCGAGCAGGTCAGGAAAGTGCTGGAACTCGACGAAAACCTGGTCGTGGCGCGCGTGTCGCTGGCGATGTTCGCTGCCGATCGCGGCGCGCTCAGCGAGGCGGTGAAAGAGGCCCGCCGGGCTTATGCGGTCGCACCCTGGTATCCCGATGCGACCTCGACCTTGGCGGCCCTACTCCGACAGAGTGGCGAGGAAATTGAAGCCGACGGGTTGATGGCCTCTCTGGGTTCGGGAGATGCCTTTGGAGACTGCCGCGCGCGTGCTGTCTATCATCTCTTGTCCGGTGACATCGAGAACGGTGCGGACTGGGCGGAGAAAGCCATCGAGGAGCGCGACTATGCCATGATGTTTTACCTGCGCTTCGTAGTCTCCAAAGGACTGCGGGCCAGCTCTCGCTGGCCGCGCATCGCAAAGATGATCAACCTGGCAAGCGTGTGACCTGCCGCGTGCCCCTCGAGACGGATTACATCTGGTCGGATTCGGTCTACAATGAGCGCGACCCAGCACTGTCGACGTCCAAAACTATGCATCCACTCAAAGAGACCGTATGAGTATCGCTCAGCCTGCAGTCCCTTCCCCTACCAACCCGAGGGCTTGGATTTTCGATCTCACGGCGCCAGAGCGCAGCACCCTGGTCGCAACCTTCGCCGGCTGGGCGCTGGACGGCATGGACGTGATGGTCTATAGCTTTGTCATTCCCACGCTGATCGCAGCGTGGCACATCAGCAAGGGACAAGCGGGTTTGCTGGGCACGGCCGCCCTATTGATCTCAGCGCTTGGCGGTTGGCTCGCTGGGTTGCTGGCGGACCGCTTCGGACGGGTGCGCGTTCTGCAGATCACCATCCTATGGTTCGCGTTCTTTACTTTCTTGAGCGGATTCACCAACTCGTTCTGGCAATTGCTGATGACGCGCGGATTGCAAGGCCTCGGATTTGGCGGGGAGTGGGCGGTCGGCTCCGTGTTGATGGGGGAAGCCATCCGCGCGAAGTACCGTGGCAAAGCCGTCGGCACCGTGCAAGGTGGATGGGCCATCGGCTGGGGTGTAACGGCGATCAGCTACACCGTACTCTTCTCTATACTGCCTGCTGCTATTGCGTGGCGCGCGATGTTCTGGATCGGCATTCTTCCAGCTCTGCTCGTCTTCTATATTCGACGCGAAGTTCCGGAGCCCGAAGTGTTCCACCAGACGCGCGCGCGCGAGGCGGCCCTCGGGGAGGGCAGCCGGTTTCTGGAGATCTTCAGCCCAGCGCTGCTGAAGACCACTTTGCTAACAGCGTTGCTGGCAACAGGCGTACAAGGCGGCTACTACGCCATCACAACGTGGTTGCCCACATTCCTGAAGACGACGCGCGGTTTGTCGGTGCTCAACACCGGTGGCTATCTCTTCGTGGTGATCGTGGGCTCGTTCGTCGGCTACATGATCAGCGCGTGGCTGGCTGACCGCCTGGGACGCAAGCGGACGCTGATCCTGTTTGCAGTTTGCTCATTCCTGACCGTTACGGCATACACCTATCTCCCCATCAGCAACCAACTCATGCTGGTGCTGGGATTCCCGCTTGGCTTTTTCGCGTCGGGGTCATTCAGTCCCGTGGGCGCATTCTTCACGGAGTTGTTTCCCAGTCGATTGCGCGGATCCGGTCAAGGGTTCTCGTATAACTTTGGTCGCGGCATCGGCGCATTGTTTCCCACGCTCGTCGGCTACCTCAGCGCGCGAATTACCCTGGGACACGCCATCTCAATATTTGCCGTGGCCGCCTACCTCGTCATGATTCTTGCCGTATTGCTGCTTCCGGAGACGAGAGGGAAAGAGCTGCAGGTCTACGAGTGAAAAGGCAGGCTTGACCGGCGCGGGCCCAGGCACCTGAGCCCCGGTTGCAGGCGCCAAACGCGAACCAGGAAATAATAATGGTGCACTGGAAAGGCTGCAGGAGTATATATTCAATCCGAATGTTGGCAACCCCAACATTGCCGTGCCTCTCTACAAGGGCATCAGGTTGGCCGCACGGCACAGGAAGAAAGCATCATAGGAAGTCTGCGCTATCGTTCGTGACTTTCGCGTGAACGCACTCCGTTCTCATCGCTGGCGTTCACACAAGCATCGAGGAGACGGCTGATGAATACTTTTCCAATCCTACTGGGTACCCTGTGCGTGTTCGCGCTGGCTTACCGCTACTACAGCGCCTTCATTGCAGCCAAGGTGCTGGTGCTCGACGATCGACGTGTCACACCCGCGCACAAGTATGAGGACGGGCACAACTATGTGCCGTCACCGAAGTGGGTGCTGTTCGGACATCACTTCGCCGCGATTGCCGGCGCCGGCCCGCTGGTTGGCCCCACCCTGGCAGCGCAATTTGGGTTCGCACCCGGCTTCTTATGGATATTGATCGGAGCCGTGCTGGCCGGTTGCGTGCACGACTTCACCGTGCTGGTCGCATCGGTGCGGCACAAGGGCAAGTCGCTGGCCGACGTCGCGCGCACCGAGATCGGCCAGGGAGCTGGCTTGGTCACCATGATCGCGCTTCTCTTTATCCTGCTAGTTACACTGGCCGGACTTGGAGTCGTGGTGGTCAACGCTCTAGCCGACAGTCCATGGGGCGTATTCACCATCGGCTGGACAATTCCCATTGCAATCGGCATGGGCTTGTACATGTTCAAGAGCACTCCGGGCCAGATCAAGATCGCGGGCCCGAGCGCAGCCGGGGTCGTGTTGCTGATCGGCGCTGTCATCGGCGGCCACTGGTTTGCGGCCTCTTCGTACGCTCACTTCCTCACCTTCAACGGGCACCAGATCACCTTCTTGATGATGTCTTACGGGTTTATTGCCTCGGTGCTGCCGGTATGGTTCCTGCTGGAACCGCGCGATTATCTCTCCACTTACATGAAGTTGGGAACGATCGTGCTACTCATCCTGGGAGTTTTTATTGTTCACCCCAACATTCAGTTCCCAGCGGTGACCCAGTTCATCCATGGCGGCGGCCCGATCATCAAGGGCAAGCTGTTCCCCTTCCTTTTCGTAACCATCGCGTGTGGCGCGATTTCTGGTTTCCACTCCCTGGTGTCTTCGGGCACTACACCTAAGATGTTGTGGAAGGAAACCGATGCTCGATTCATTGGCTATGGGGCCATGATGTGCGAAGGCATGGTCGCCGTGTTGGCGCTGATAGCCGCGACCTCCATGTATCCCGGAGACTACTTTGCCATCAACACCGCTCCCGCGGTTTTCGCCAAGCTCGGAATGCATACCGTGAATCTCGACATGTTCTCCGCCGAAGTGGGTGAAAAGCTCGTGGGGCGCACTGGTGGAGCGGTCTCCCTGGCCGTCGGCATGGCGCAGATATTCAAGGGTTTGCCGGGCATGAAGACGCTGACGGGCTACTGGTATCACTACGCCATCATGTTCGAGGCGCTGTTCATTCTGACCACCGTCGATACCGGAACGCGCGTGGCCCGCTACGTCATGCACGAACTGTTGGGCAAGTTGCACAAGCCGTTTACCAACACCGCTTGGTTGCCAGGAAACCTCATCACGTCAGCCATTGTCGTGATGGCTTGGGGCTACCTCATCTATACCGGAAATATCTCTACGCTGTGGCCGCTATTTGGCACGGGAAATCAACTTCTCGCCACCATCGCCCTTGCGGTTGTTACTACGTTCCTGGTGAATATGGGCAAGGTGAAGTATGCGTGGATTACGGCGGTCCCAATGTGCTTTGTCGGAGTAACGACGCTAACTGCAGGCGTGCTATCCATTAAGAACATCTACTGGCCGCTGGCGCACACGCCGGGCAAGGAGTTTACAGGTTATCTGGACTCTACGCTGATGATGATCTTCATCGCCGGCGTGGTAATCGTCTTGATCGAGGCCTGCAGGCGTTGCTGGAAGACGCTGCACGGCGAGAAGGTCCCAGAGGAGGCGTTTGGGACAGTCTTCGAAGATCCGGAAGTGAACATGACTTGTTGCTAGAGCCTTGACGTAGCGTTGTTAGGCGGACAAAAACAGGTATCCCGCGGTATTTTAGATCCTACACAGGATCGAGTACTGCGGGTTTTCTCGTTGACGTGGGCCGAACGTCCGGTTCGGGTGGTAGTACTACGATCCCGATAATCACTGTCTCTCAACATTTCCAACCAGGTGCTTCCCTTCAAAACGGATGACTTGAGGACCCTGCCTGGGGTCCGCGTGGGCTTCGAACAGTGCACTACCTACAAAGTTGTAAGCCGACACCGACGACCGCTCATAGTCGCCGCTGGGAGCACGTTGACGCCCTGCTGAACGCCCTCCGCATCGCTCGCTATCGTGGTTTGGAGATGCCTTTGTGAGCATTGTCACAAGAAACGGTGATCGTTGCCACAGCCAGTAACCTGCGGTTAACATAATTTTCTCCTCCAAGGCAAATTTGCGGATGGGAACGGCGCGACTCGATGTCCGTGACAGATGGACATTCCTGTCCGACAGCAAATGCCCCACAAATTCGGAGGCGAAGATGCGACACTCTTTCCGATCGACCATACTATCCGTGGTGGCCACGGCGTGCCTTTTGAGTTCGGCATTTGTGCCAATTTCACTGGCCGCTTCGCCCGCTCAGGGCGATGATCAATCCGCAAACAAAACGAAAACAACCCATACAGCCAAAGCGAAAACGGCTTCAACCTCCGGCTCGAGTGAGCTCAAGGAGTTGAAGGACGCAATCGCTGCGCAACAGCAGCAAATCCAACAACTGCAACAGCAGATCGCAAATCGCGATCAAGCCATACAACAGGTAAAGAACGAAGCTGATCAGGATGCCGCAGAAGCAAAACAGTCAGCGGCAACTGCACAACAGGCCGCCGCCGCCGCGGCCAGAGCTAATGAATACGACACGCAGGATGCGGCCGCGATGAGCGGACTGCATACCTCTGTGGTTGATCTGGAGGCGGGTGTCAAAGCCAACACTGCCGGGCTGGACGTAGCCAAGAAGTCCCTGGTCACTCTGGAAAAACCGTACAAGGTTCCACCAGCGCCCACCGTCGTTCCCGCCATTGCGCCAACCCGCGTGCTCTCACTGGATCCGGCGAAAAAGGAAGGTCTGACACCGGGCATCATGTTAGGCGGGGTGACCATGACGCCCTACGGCTTCGTCAAGGCCACCGCGGCTTACGACTCACTTGATCCTACGGGCGATGATTTTGTCAGGCCGGCTTTCACCGCCGCCGACACTGGCCCGAACAACAATGCTGAATTCCATATGAAGGCGCGTGCTACCCGTATCGGTTCCAAGTTCGAGTGGCCAGATATCTCGAAGAACATTACGGTCACGGGTCAAATCGAGGCCGATTTCGAAGGCAACTTCAGTGCTGCTGACAACCGTAACGTCTCATCCATTCGCAGCAACATGTTGTCGTTGCGACTGGCTTACGGGCGAATCGATTGGAACGTGCGGCCGAACACGGACATCTTCTTCGAAGGTGGCCAGGACTGGACCATCTTCGGCTCAAGCGCGATGATGAACCTGTTTGAGACTACGTTCTACGGCGCCTACTGGGGCAATCTGTACGAGCGCTCTCCGCAAATGCGGCTGGGCTTCGTCCAGAAACTGGGCGGTTCACGCAACTTCAAATTGTCTCCCGAATTTGCGATCATGATGCCGTCCGAGGGCAATCTCCCCGCAACTGCCGTTACCTCGGCCTGTACCACAACCGCAGGTTTAGTCACGACCTGCACCAACACCGTCGTGAATGGGTTGGCCAGCCAGATCGGATACGGCGAGCGCCAGGGCGCGGACTACGGGAAACCCGAGCTGGAATCCAGGGTAGTTCTGCAGTTCCAACTCGACAAGGCTCCCGGCGTCGTTCCCGCACAGGTCCTCTGGAGCGGCTTCTACACCGGGCGTCAGGCAACCGTGCTGGCCTCTGCCGTGCCTACTGATACGGCCACCGGTGCGAACCCGAACTTTTACAAAACGGCCTTTCCTAAAGGCGTTGACAACACTAGCAATGGTTATGGCAATCAATTAGCGCTCTCACTTCCAACTCGGTGGTTCACGCTCGTGGCCAGCGGGTATGAGGGAGCCGATCTGCGGTTCTTCTTCGGTGGCGAGACGTTGTCTAACTACAACCAGGCGGGCGGGCTGACTGCCACGGCTGACGGCTTCTCGGTGGATCGCTCCTCTACGGTCGTCTTCGGGACCAATGCCGCCGGCAACGCAGTGGTTGCCCCGCAGCGCTCTGTGCGCGGTTACGGCGGATTCGTTCAGGCTGGGTTCCCAATCTCGCGCTGGTTCCATGCCGACCCCAAGGGCCGGAATGCCGGCTGGCAAGCGTATGTCGAATACGGTATCGACGCGGCTAATGCCAATGACTTCAAGTTGGCCAAGGGCATTAACGCGACTACGGGCGGCGGTCCCATCAAGGACACCCTCAAGGGCGTGACCGTGTTCTACAAGATGAACCCCTGGGTCCAGTTCGGCTTTGAAGAGGGCAAATACCAAGGCTACGCTCTTCCCAATACCAAGGGTATTTGCACCACCAAGGTCGCCGGCGTGCCAAGCTGCACTTCAACGGATTGGCGTTCGGAGTTTGGGCCGATCTTCACCTTCTAACCACTTCAGGCAGGAACACCCACTTGCTTTGAATCATCGGGGCGGCCGCGTAAGCGAGCCGCTCCTTTTTTGCGTAAGGACGTGTTTTAGATTTGGTGAGGCGTCATGACGGTAGCTTTACGTCATGGATAGACAGGCGGTAGCGCCATGAGCGGCGGAGATCGATCTGTCAGCGGGCAGCCGATTGGCAAGTGTCTGCGATTTGCTTCACGGTCTTTACTTCAAAGACCACAAACTCGTTGGCGCTCGATCCGGCGCCGACAACGCTTGTATCTTCGGTTCTCGTTCCAGGCTTGCCGCTGAGTTCCACTTCGTGACCGACTTGCGGTCCGAGCTTCCTAGCTGCTCCGGATAGGAGATGGAGCGTCCCGTCGCTTTCGATAAGTTCGTACTGACCTCTGGCGATCTTCACGCATCCTTGCAGGGTGGTCAGATCAGAAGCTTTCTGGTTTTTCTCCGGGGATGGACTCGCCGTCGCCGGCTGCAAACAAACGGCAGAGATGAGTAGCATCAGAGTTGGTGTCATTGTCCTGCGCATGCAAGTTCTCCTTGCGGCCAGCTTCGCAGCCCATTCTATTCGAATTAGTGGGTTACCACGCGATGGAGAGGTTTTGCAGCGGCTGTTTCAATCGGCTGCAGGGCAGCACAAAGAGTCTCTGGTTTTGGAGAGCATCGCTCACAATCCCAGATACGCCTTCCGGACCGCATCCATTCCGGCGACCTCGCGCGAATTGCCTTCAATTTCCACCCGGCCCTCGGCCAGAACATAGGTATAGTCGCTCAGCGCCAGCGCAAGATGGACGTTCTGTTCGACCAACACGATGGTGAGTCCCTGTTTACGCAGTGCCTTCAGTGAGAGGAAGAGCTGTTGCGCCAGTAACGGCGACAGTCCCAAGGAGAGCTCGTCGATCATCAAGACAAGCGGCTCCTGCATCAAGCCGCGCCCCATGGCCAGCATCTGCTGCTCGCCGCCGGAAAGCGTCGACGATAGCTGCTTGCGGCGTTCCTTCAAGCGAGGGAAGGCGTCGTAGACGCGTTCCAGGTTTTGCTTCTGTCCCTTGCGCGCGCGCCGCGAGTACGCCCCCATTTCCAGATTCTCTTCCACCGACATATCCGCAAAAAGTTGCCGGCCTTCGGGCACCAGCACCAGGCCACGATTGGCCCGGGCATGCGGCGGCAGCTTGGTGATGTCTTCACCGTTCAGGAGGACTTTGCCCTTCCAGGGTCGCACGCTGCCCATGACGCTTCGCAACGTGGTGGTTTTTCCCGCGCCGTTGGCCCCGATGATCGTGGTCAGCTTGCCCGGCTTCACCTGCAGCGAGATTCCCCACAACACCTGGACTTCGCCATAGCCGGACTCGATGTTGTTGATTTCCAGGAGAGTGTCCATCATGCATTCTCCAGGAGTTTATCGGCGATATCGGGATCGCCAAGGTAAGCCTCGATTACTTGCGGGTCGCGCGAGACCTCCGCGGGAAGCCCCTCAGCCAGTTTCTGCCCGAAGCTGAGCACGACAATGCGGTCGGAGAGGTTCATGATCGCCTGCATCACGTGCTCGATCATGAATACCGAGATTCCGCTCTCGCGGATGCCGCGAATGATCTGGATCATCTGGTCGATCTCGGTGGGATTCAGCCCCGCCAGCACCTCGTCGAGCAGCAGCAGCTTCGGACGGGCCGCGAGCGCACGCGCCACCTCGAGCCGCTTCTTCCCGGCAATCGTGAGTGATCGCGCCGAGGTTTCGGCACGGTCGGCCAGGCCGACGCTCTCCAGAACTTCCATGGCTGCAATACGCGCAGGTTGCAGGCTCAGGTAATCGCGGCCAAAGCAGGCGCCTACCGTCACATTCTCCAGCACGGTCATTCCGTTCAGCGGCTTCACGATCTGATGGGTGCGCGACAGACCCAAGTGAACCACGTCATTGGGAGGGCGGTTGGTGATGTCTTTGCCCTCGAAGAGGATTTTCCCTTTGTCGACCTTGTACACCCCATTGACGATGTTGAACAGCGTGGTCTTACCTGCGCCATTGGGACCGATCAGCCCGAGAATTTCACCGTGCGCGATGCTGAAGCTCACGTCGGAAACGGCCAACAGTCCGCCAAACCGCAAGCTGACGCCCATCACTTCCAATAAGGCACTCATTCGATCACCTTCCTGGCCCGCGGCACCAGGCGATAGAGCCATCCGATGAGGCCGCCCGGCGCGAACAGCACCACCAACAGCAGCATTCCTCCGGCTATCACCAGGTGAAAGTTCGACAGCCTCGACGACGTCAGCAGATAGGAGCGCAACCGTTCGTAGAGTCCACCGCCCAGCGCCGCACCGACAACAGTGCCCTGGCCTCCGAGCATCAGCATCACGATGCCTTCCAGCGAGAGCATGTATTCGAAGGCAATGGAAGGATCGATCATCCCGTTCTTGTAGAACATGAGCGTACCGGCAACTGCGGGTAGGAACGCCGAGACGCTATAGATGATCGCTTTGAAGACACGGGCGTTGATGCCCAGCACCACCGCAGCATCTTCGTCTTCGCGGATGGCGAACAGGCCCAGGCCAAACTTCGACTTCTTAATGGCGAGGCTCAAAATCATCGACAGGGCCATCACGCCGATGACCAGGTAGTAGGTGATCCACAGAGCACGCATCGGTCCGCCGAGTGGAGCATAAGCGTCGAACGAGACGTACATTCCTTCAGAACGCCCAAAAGGATCGAAGTTCGCGACGAACGAGTTGACTGCAACCAGTACGCCGATCGTTGCCAGCGCAAAATAGGCTCCCCGCAAACGCAGAATGCCCGCACCGAATATCAATGCCAAGAGGCTGACACTGACCCCAGCGGTTAGCGCCGCCAGGATGAGGTTCCAGTGTCGAACCGTGGCCAGGTACAGCCCTACGTAACCGCCAAGGCCGTAGAAGACGATGTGTCCGAAGTTCACGTAGCCGGTGTAGCCGATCATCAGGTTTAAGTTGCTGGCCAGGATTACGGCCACCGCAACCAGGATGAGGTCCTCGCGCAGCGCAACATTATTGCCGTGCACGGGAACTGCGATCATGAGCCCCGCGAACACCAGGGTTAGCCAGAACACCGGATGCAGCAGAATGCCTCCGCGGCGTGCCGCCAGTGGCAGAGGTGCCCGCCGCGAAACGGGAGTGACGCTTTCGCTGGCGGTGGCTGCTGCGTCGTTAGAGGACTGTGGACTCATGCAGTGGCCTTCGCGAAGATCCCTTTTGGAAAAGCGATCAGCACAATCACAAACAGGCCGAATTCAATCAGCGGAATCCAACTGACCGCGATGAACGGGGTGACCGCACCTTCCAGCAAACCCAGAAGTATTCCCGCACCCAGCGCTCCGAGCGGCCTGCCCAGTCCGGCCAGCACGGTGACCACGAAGCTCTTCAACTGGTACGACCCGCCCGAGAGGATGGTGAATGGGAAGAGAGTGGACACCAGCGCGCCCGAGGCCGCCGCCAGCGCAATGCCAATAGCGAAAGCCAACGCGAGTACCGTGGTTGAGGAGATGCCCATCAACTCCGCAGCCTCGCGATTATCGGCCACTGCCCGGATCGCCTTCCCAGGTCGAGTGCGATACAGGAACAACTCCAGCGCTAACGCGATGATTACTGCCGCCGCTGCTGCCGCCATGTGGTTGCCGGTGAAGGTATAAAGTCCAACGGTGAAACCGGGCACGCTGAAGTTCACGTTATAAGGACTGGTGCTCCAGATTGCCGTGCCTGCGCCGATGATGATCATATTTACGGCGAAGGTAGAGAGCAGGCTCGACAACTGCGGGCGGCCGATGACCCAGTGCACCGACGTCCAGTACACCAGCGTGCCAAAGACCAGCCCCGCCGCAATAATGGGCAGCAACAACAGGTAGGCGTTCAGATGGAAGGCGGTGAACAACAGGTACATGCCGAACATGCCCAGCGCGATGACCGCCCCGTGGGTGAGGTTGATGACATCCATCACTCCCCAGATGAGGCTCAATCCCATTGCTGCCAGTCCGTACACCGAACCGATGAGCAGGCCGTCGATCATGGACGCTAAAATTCCAGACATATCTCACCCTTGCGCCGCCACTCACTCGGATGAGGCGCGGCTGCGCAACTGCTCTGAATTGTGTTCCCCACTTCTACCGGATCGGATATACCAAATTGGCGCTCTTGCCGGCCAGGGGCCAGACCACCTGCTTCACCGGCGTGCCTGACTTATCTTTCTGCCATTGCGCCAGAACCATCGAGTGGCCAATCTGTAAGCCATGCTCACCCGGGGTCGTTGCAAACTTCGTTTTTCCGTAAAACGTAGTGACGTCGGTGGCATTGAGCGCCGTCCCGACTTTTGCCGTGTCAGTTGATCCGGCCTGCTCGATGGCGCGCTGCAGAATCAAACCACAGGCGTATCCACCGGCTGATTCGTAGCTAGGCGGAACATTGTATTTCGCCGTGTATGCCTTGGCGAAATCGGCGCCGCTCGGCCCGTACTCTGCCTTGAAAGCAGTTTGCGGTTCCCACTGCGAAGGTACGACAACTCCCAAAGCGGCATCGCCCAGTTCGCTCCATTGCGGGCTGTCCGGAGCCACCAGCAAGGTGATCATTTTCAGATTGACCTTGTGACTGTAAAGTTGGCGCGCCAGGGTTGAACCGTCGGGGTAATGTCCGCCACCAATCAGGACGGTAGGTTTCGAGGCGATCACCTTGTCGATGATGGCGCTGAAATCCGTGGTGTTCGGGGCGTAGGCTTCGCTGAACACGACATTGAAGCCCAACTGCTGCGCATAGGCCTTTCCGGGATTCACAACCGACACCGAGAACGGGGCATCTTCATACACAAAAGCCACCGTCGCCTTCGGGTCCTTGGCCTTGAGCATGTCCAGTACGAATTTGAGGTACTCCGTGCCGGGTGCGAACATCTGGAACAAATAATGATTACCGAGGGTGTAGGTCTTGCCCTCGGCAGAGCCGCTGGTCATCATGATCTTCCCGTTCTGTTCCGTAACGATTGCCGCTGTGGCGGTGAGACTGGAAGAGTATGGGCTGAACAGAAAGTCTGCATTGTCCTGCAGGATCATGCGTGTATAGAGCTGTTGCACGCGCTTGACGTTGGATTCGTCATCGTAGTTGCCGACGAACTGCACTTTGTAGTTCTTGCCGCCAGCCTTGATGCCTCCGGCGGCGTTGACCTGATCGCGCCACAGTTCGAAGCCGCGATACTGCTCCAGTGAATCGACGTTCAGGGCGCCGGTTTTGGAAACTGTAAACCCGATGTTAATGTTCTGGGCAAAGCCGGATGAGAGCAGAAGCGCAAACACAAGAAGAGTAGTAAGCAAGAGTCGTTTCACGGTTGAACCTCGGCCATTCACGAGACGTTAATGTGTGGAGAAAGCGTATGGTGGGAGTTTCGGGCGATATAGGACACTTATCACCCGAGAGTGTGATTTTGCTCACATTAACGGCCAGGTTTCGAGTGTCGTGCTTTCCCGTTGCGCGATGGCGCCTGGAGTGGGTTCAGGCTTGCGCTCCGGAGACCCGGAATTCAATGGTGGCGATCAAACTGCAAGTGGTGGGCACAGGAATCCCGTAGTGTGCGCCACCCCTCACAATTGGGCCTGCGATCGCATCCAACTCCAGACGCCGGCCAGTCGCCAGGTCTTTTGCCATCGAACTACGCATGGTTGCGGGCGCCGTAGCGAAAATCGCCTGTAACTTTGCCGCGTCGATTTCCGCGCCTGACGCCTCCGCCACAATGCGCGCCTCGGCCAATGCGGAATCGAGTCTTGCTTTCCACTCCGGATCAGAGAGGATCTCGCCCAGGTTCTTTCCGGACGCGGAAGTCACCAGCGCGAACGGTCCGAGGAAGCACAGCTTGCTCCACAACAGGGTCTGTTCGTTGGCGACGAATTGGCACACGAAACCGAGATCTTGCAGTCCTGCCGCGGTCGCTTTCAGCATCGCCTCTCCTTTGGCGGCGATGGCGAGTCGCACCGGCGAGCACTGCACGAAATGGCCAGGGGCGGTGCGCTCAGCTTCAACGGCAATGGTCGCAGGAACCACGCGCTCGTGTCCGAAGCGCATGCGGAGTAAGGCGATGTGGTCCACTCCATTCAGCAACGGGACCACGATAGCCGGCATCGTCTCAACCAATTCCAGAGCGCTGTCCAGTTGGTACGCCTTGGTCGCGATCCATAAAACGTCGACGGGATCGGACAGGCTGGTGAGGGCTCTGGCTGGGGCTGTGAGCGTGCCCGAGGGACGCTCAAGCGTCTGAGATTGCGGATAGTCGGGCAATTTCTCCGACCGGACGATCATGGTGACATCGTCGCCCAGCGACCCTAATGCAGTGCCGACTAACCCGCCAATAGCGCCTGCTCCCAAAATTGCGTGTTTCATAGCACACAGTTTGCGATTCCGGCCCTCCAGATGCAAGCGGAAGTTACCGCGACTGTTCATACCGTGCAATTGGCGGGTTCTGGTCGAATGACGAGCCAAATGAACTCACGCATTGCAGATTGTTATTGTCAATACAGAGTACTTTCTCTACAAGAAAACATTGGATTAACACACTCGGGCGCAATAACAACCTTCGAGCCATTTCGGAGTAATATTTCGGCAATTGCTGTGATGGGGGCCGGGTCCCTATCGGGGGTGCAGAATGCGAAGGGACATCCAACTTGGCTTGGCGAGCCTTTTTGTCTCAACCTGCTTACTGACGGCGACGTGTGCGCAGCAGAGCGGCGCGGGCGGTGGAAAAGCTACACAACCCAAGGCAACCGCGCGCACAAATCCGAACTCCACGGGTTCGTCCCAGACGATGTACTACATGGGAAAGGTGGTTGTGGACACCGGCATGGCACCTCCTGCTTCGGTAGCGGTGCTGCGATTCTGCAATGGGTTGAGTCGCAGGGAGACCTCCACTTCCGGCGATGGGTCCTTTTCTTTCATGGTTGGCAATCAAGCAACCAGCCCTCTGGCGGACGCCTCCGACGATACCCGTCAGTTTGGTACAAGCGGCCAGTTGTCGCGAAATAATCCATTCGCGGTCACCCAGAACGGTCCTGAATCGGTCGTCAACGACTGCGAATTGCGAGCAGATCTTGCCGGATACACATCCTCCTCCATTCGCCTCGATTCTTCGATGACCAACTCCAACGTGGGTGTCATCGTACTGCACAGTCGCGGCAAGAAGGCTGAGGGCATGGTCAGCGTGGCCAGCCTCCAGGTACCGGCAAAGGCACGGAAGGAATACGAGAAGGGCAGCGAGTCGTTGGAGAAGGGAAATCTGGCTGAAGCTGAGAAGTCGCTGCGCAAGGCGATTGACCTGTATCCGAAATTTGCGGAAGCGTGGCTGCGGTTTGGCGACTTGGAGCAGCGACAGAAAAACACCGAAGAGGCGATGGCGGATTATCAGCGGGCCATCGCTGCCGACGCTAATTTCGCACTGCCGTATCTCAGAATGGCGTCTGTATCTGCGTCTGCTTCGGACTGGGAGCAAACACGGAAGCTCACCGAGAAGCTGCTTTTGCTCGACCCGGTCAGCTTTCCACAGGCCTATTACTACAATGCGGTGGCCGAACTCAATCTCAACCACATCGCTCATGCTGAAACCAGCGCATTGCGGGCGGAGAGCCTCGATAAACTGCATTCGGAGCCGCTCGTGGAACTCTTGCTGGCGACTATCTACAACGCCAAAGGTTCTCCTGGGTTGGCAGCCGATCACTATCGCGGTTATCTGAAGTTGGTTCCTGACGGCCCGCTTAGTCAGCGCGTGAAAGCGGAACTGGCCAAGACGGAGCAGATGGCAAAGTCGCAAGGCGCTGCGGCTCCGCCGGCCAATAAGTAGGAACTCGGCAACCAACCTTCAGCCATCATTGACGAAGCGCGACTTAAGTCGCTTAACTCTTTGTGTCCCTCCACATTCCACCGTGCTAATCTTCACGCCCAGAGTCTAGTATGGAGTTGCTCCTCACATTAGCGGGATCTGGTGTGGCGTGGCCGGAGTTGAGCGGCTCTCCGCGTAAGACGATTTGGATCTCTGGCGCATGGAACAAATGAACGATTCGAAGGACACGACATCCCTGGTCGCACACCAGTTCAGGGAACTTTACGGCGAGCCAATCGGCGTTTTCCGTGCTCCGGGGCGGGTCAACCTCATCGGCGAGCATACCGATTACAACGATGGCTTCGTGATGCCCGCAGCCCTCGAGTTCTACACCTATGTGGCTGCGGGTCCGCGCACGGATCGCGAGCTGAGCGTGTATTCCATCGACTTTGACGAAACTAAGTGCTTCCATCTCGACGACCTTGCAGGTGGTCCAACCGGACATTGGAGCGACTATGTCCGCGGAGTCGCGGACGTGGTGAACGCGAGTGGAGACCCAATTCGCGGCGCGAACCTGGTCATCAAGGGTGAGGTGCCAATCGGCGCTGGACTGAGTTCTTCGGCAGCACTTGAGGTAGCGACCGTGCTGGCATTATTGGCGAACTCTGGACTCACGTGGGGCCGCGTCGACGTGGCCAAGGCATGCCAGCGCGCCGAACACGAATATGCCGGCACCAAGTGCGGCATTATGGACCAGTTCATCTCCTGCTGTGCGCGAGCCAATCACGCATTGCTTCTGGATTGCCGCAGTCTCGAATACGAACTTCTGAGAATTGAGGACCGCGTCCGGATCGTCATCTGCAACACCATGGTAAAGCACGAACTCGCGGGCGGAGAATACAACCGTCGCCGCGCCGATTGCGAGGCGGGTGTTCGGTTCCTGCAGCGGTATCTGCCTGACATTCGGGCCCTGCGCGATGTGAGCCCATCGCAACTGGCAGAGTACGGCGTTGGGTTGCCTCCCGAAACCTATCGGCGCTGTCAACACGTAATCAGCGAAAATGCTCGCGTGCTGGAAGCGGTGCAGGCGCTGAAGGACGGCGACCTGCTGCGCTTCGGGGTTCTGATGTACGCGTCGCACGCCAGCCTGCGCGATGACTACGAAGTGAGCTGCAAAGAACTCGACCTGATGGTGGAACTCGCGAGGAAATGCGGCGGCGTTTACGGAGCGCGCATGACCGGCGGCGGGTTCGGTGGATGTACGGTCAACCTGGTAGATGCAGACGCTGTGGAAGAGTTCAAGGCGGCCATTGCGGGAGATTACAACGATGCGACCGGACTGCACCCTGAGATTTACGTTTGCACTGCCGCGGATGGAGCCGCCGAAGTTACCGACCTATTATCATGATCGACCTCTCAAGGATCAGGGAAGTTCCACATCGCCGTTTCAATCCACTCACTCGCGACTGGGTCCTGGTTTCGCCGCACCGCACGCAGCGGCCGTGGCAGGGCCAGACTGAGCGAGAACCTGAAGAGCGCGAGCTTCGTTACGATCCCCACTGTTACCTGTGCCCGGGTAACGAGCGGGCAGGTGGAGCGCGGAACCCACAGTACGACTCAACATTTGTTTTCGATAACGATTTTGCTGCACTGAGGCCCGATGTGCCGCAAGTTGATGTCAGCAATGATGGAAAGAGCCTTCTCATCGCCGAGGCCGAGCCTGGAGTCTGTCGCGTAGTCTGTTTTTCGCCGCGCCACGACATGACCGTGGCGCGCATGGAAGTTGCAGAGATTTGCAAGGTCGTGGACTTATGGACGGAGCAGTATCGCGAGTTGGGCGCAATGCCCGAGATCAATCATGTGCAGATCTTCGAGAATCGCGGCGAGATGATGGGATGCAGTAACCCCCATCCGCATGGACAGATCTGGGCAAATAACACCATTCCCAACGTGCCACGACTCGAACAAGCATCGCTGATCGAGTACCGCCGGCTCAACCAGAGTTGTTTGCTATGCGATTACGTGGAGCTAGAGCGTGCTGCGGGCGAGCGCATTGTTTGCGAGAACGAGCATTTTGTTGCGGTCGTACCCTTCTGGGCGACATGGCCGTTCGAGATACTGCTTTGCAGCAAGGACCACATGGCTGAGTTGGGCGGACTGAACGACACGGCGCGCATGGCGCTGGCCGACATGCTGAAACGCATCACCACGCGCTACGACAATCTCTTCGAGACCTCGTTCCCCTACACCATGGGATTCCACCAGCAACCTACGGATGGAGCCGAGCATCCTGAGTGGCATTTGCACGCGCACTACTTTCCGCCGCTGCTGCGCTCGGCAACTGTAAGAAAATTCATGGTGGGATACGAAATGCTCGACGCTCCGCAGCGCGACATCACGCCAGAACACGCGGCGGAACAGCTTCGTGGCTTGTCTGACCAACACTACCGCAACGGCAAAGCGCGCGCGGGAGATTGATTCTCCTCCTCACTCGAGCCTGGAGCGACCTACGAAGCTTTAGAATGTCGGTCTATGCACCGCCTTACCATCAAGACCCATCGCAAGCGCGAAATTCTTGACATCACCGATCGGGTGGAAGCTTTCTTGCGCGAACAGCATCGTGGCCATTCGGGAGTCTGCCACCTGGTCGTACTGCACACCACCGCGGCGCTGACCACGGCCGACCTCGATCCCGGTACCGATGCTGACATGCTGGATGCCTTCGAACAGATCATTCCCAGGCTCAAGTATCGGCATCCGCATGATCCCGAGCACGTGCCCGATCACATTCTGTCGGCACTGATTGGAACATCGGTCGGACTGCTTGTGGAAGAGGGCTCGCTCATTCTAGGAACCTGGCAGCGCGTGATCCTGGTGGAACTCGATGGTCCGCGCCAGCGCGAGATCGCCATTGGATTTGCAGAAACGAGCTAGAGAAGAGGCGATCTTCCATTTTTGTAGTTGTAGCTGCGGTGACAGCGAAGAGCGAAGCGGCGGCGGGTGCGCCCCAAGAGCTTGTAACTTCCAAAGTTGTTTCGGCGACCGCAGCAGAACCGGCAACGCTCGCTTAGGTAGGTGTTCGTGATGAGACAGAGAGGGCTGCCTGGGTTCGCGCAGTTCACACCATCTGCGTTCCCCAGAGATCGTGCAGGTGCAAAACGCCCAGCAGAACTCCGGAGTCATTGACCACCGGCAGGGAAGTGATTTTCTTTTGCTCCATGACGTCGAGGGCCGCGATGGCGAACGAATCGGGGTCGATCGTCTTCGGTTCTCGCGTCATGCATTGGCTGGCGGTGAGATCGAATACCTCCTTGCCATGGCGTTCAAGCAGGCGCCGCAGGTCTCCGTCACTGATAACGCCAGCGAGTTTGCCAGCTTCCACAACCGTCGTCATCCCCAGCCCTTTGTGCGACATTTCGTAGATGACCTGGCTTATCGGCGTGGAAGGCGCAACGCTCGGCAACGCATCGCCACTGTGCATCAAGGCCGATACGCGAGTGAGCCTCTTGCCGAGCTTGCCACCGGGGTGAAGGTTGGCGAAGTCCTCTTCCTTGAATCCTCGCTTTTGCGAGAGTGCTACGGCCAGCGCGTCGCCCAGGGCGAGCATGGTCGTGGTGGATGCCGTGGGGGCGAGTCCGAACGAACAAGCTTCGCTTGCGACCGAACAATCGAGCGCCACATCCGCCGCCTGGGCCAGCGTGGAACGTCGCTTGTCGGCTGCCGAAGGGGAGTGAAGATCGTCGCAGGTGAGAGTAATCAGCGGAACGCCTAATCGCTTAACCGTCGCCAGCAATTGCAATATCTCGCCAGTTTCACCGCTAGCCGACATGGCTACCACGGCATCGCCGCGCACGATCATGCCCAGATCTCCGTGTAAGGCCTCGGCTGGATGTAGGTACAACGCCGGCGTCCCAGTTGAGCTAAGCGTCGCAGCCACCTTGCGCGCGATGAGTCCGCTCTTGCCCATTCCGGTCACAACCACCCGCCCCCTACAGCCGTGCAGCAGATCGACGGCGCGCTCGAAGTCATTTCCCATGGGACCGGCGATGCGATCGGCGAGAGCGCGCAGCGCTTCGGCCTCGATCCGCACGACGTTTTCAGCGATGTTCTTCATGAGAGTGATAATGTCAGCTTCGAAAGTATCGTCGTCATTGCGCCAGCTTCGGCGACACCGCTCCGTGGGAGTTGAAGACCAGCACGCCTTCCTGATTGGGGCCGCCCGTCAGCGCAACTGGTTGGCCGTTGAATGAAACTTCCACCGCACCCGCGTTGCCGGTCCAGAATACAATCTGGTCATTGGCACGGATCGTCTTCACATCAGGAGGGCCGATGATACCTCGCACGATGAACTTCCCATCCGACTTGATCGACACCCAGGCGCGGTCCTTGGCATGAATTGTCACTTCGAAAGACTGCGCAGTGGCAGAGTTCGCTACACCCGTGGATGAGTCTGGGCTCGCCACCGCCGGTACCGTTGGTTTGGCGACAACTGGCGACGGAACGAGATGTTCGTTTGCGCTTGAACCGCCAGCCTTCGCCAGCGGCGAATTCAAGTCAACCGAAGGTGCTGTCGTCGGACTGGCCTGCACTCCTGTCTTTGCGGCGGAACTGGGAGTTCCAGTCACCGTCGCGCTGGTGTCAGACGGCGTTGATGGCGACGCTGCTGCCGCCGCGCCAGTCGCCGCCGGGGTTGCGGCTACGGCTGGAGTGGTGACGGCGACCGAGCTGCTCGCCTGACGCTTTGCCTCCCGGTCGCGCATTCGCTCCTTGTAAATTTGCCAACCGCCAGCTCCGGCGGCGATGACCAACAAAAGAATGAGAACAGGGATGATGGGGAAGCCGGCTCGATGCGACTCGCTGGCGTCGCCGCCGGAGCGATCGATGCGCGAGGAGTTTTGTTCGGCAATCACCCGCGGGTCCGGCGTAGTTTCTCCCGCGGCCTCCAGGTAGTCGGCTACGGCCTCGTCTTCGTTCAGCCCCAAATACTTGGCATAGGCACGGACAAAACCCTTATTGAAGATCCCGCCGGGAAGCAGTTGAAAGCGCTCTTCTTCCAGGGCACGAAGCAGGCGGGTTCCGATCTTGGTGCCCTCAGCAATGTCGTCGAGAGACACGCCGCGCATCTCGCGTTCACGACGAAGCCTCTCGCCAAATGAACCCACTGGTACCTTCCCTTCGCTCAACGCTTCGCGCACCTCCAGTGTACTTGGGGACGTGCGCATCATAGAAATCCGCACGGCGAGTGTCAAACTCAGTCGTTCTGCTGAC
>OBLT010000788.1_pt1 | contig 20477 bp, 16 predicted proteins | sample 1518721 | NCBI WGS metagenome assembly OBLT01 (sample SAMEA3539307, study PRJEB22396) | soil metagenome | biome: tundra; feature: field; material: soil | place: USA | collected 2010-05 | depth 0.15 m | reverse complement strand
AAACCCTCACCGCCCATTCTCCATTTCCGATTTTAGATTTCCGATTTGCGATTTGCTCGGCGGTTTACTTTTTCAATAGCTCGAATGCAGCGGGGAAAATAAGCTTCTCCCATTCGGCATATTCTTTTGCCGATGGATGCAGTCCGTCGGCAGCGATCAGCGATGGATCGTTTTTCATCGCTTTGCTCGTCGGGAACACGTCGACAACTTTCAGACTGCGCTTTTTCGCTTCGTCATTGATGATCTCGTTGAAGCGGGTGAGGCCCTCCGAAATGTTTCGTCCACGCGAATAGCGCGCCCCGGTCGGAGTGACAGAGAAATCCGGAACGGTGACGATGAGCAATCGATCTTTTTTGGAGAGAACGGCAAGCATTTGATCGACGAGTGAGGCAAAGCGTTTCCGGAAAGTTGTTTCGTCGACGCCTTGCACCCAATCGTTCACGCCAATCTGTAACGTGGCGAAGTTCGGCTTGGATTGGAGGAAGATCGGCAGCTCACGATCGATCGCTTGTTGACTCGTCCAACCGGTGACCGACGGATTTGCGATGAGGTCGACATGCAGGCCTTCCGCATTCAAATGCCGCGTCAACACGGCCGGCCAGGATTGATCGGGCGACGCGCCTTCGCCGATCGAATAGGAATCGCCAATTGCGATATAACGGACCGGCTCGTTTTTCTTGTCGATCTTTTCGTCAGCCACAGCCACGAATGCGGCAACGTTAACCAGAAAAACAACTACGAAGTGAATGCGATTCACTTGAATTCCGGCGGTTCCCATAGCTCGATGCGGTTGCCTTCCGGATCCATGGCCCAGCCAAAATAGCCGAACGCGGATCTCTCGGTTTTTTCATCGACCGCGACGCCTTCGCTGCGCAATTGGGCAAGCAACGCGTCGAGATCGTGGACGCGATAATTGATCATGAACGGCTTCTCGCTCGACTTGAAGTAATCGGTGTCTGCCTCAAACGGCGACCAGACGATGTGCGATTGTCGTTTCGGTTTGAGATCGGCGCCAGCGCCCTCCTGAAAACTCACTCCGCCCCAATCTTCAACGTCGAAACCAAGATGCTTTTTGTACCATGCCGCCAACTTTTCCGGATCGTTCGATTTGAAAAAAATTCCACCGATACCCGTGACGCGTTGCATCGAAGCCTAATCCGAACCGAGTAATTGTTTCTTTTGATCCTCCGGCATCTTGCTGCTCTGAATCCAGGGCCGCGCCTCATTGGGTTTTAGCCGCAGCCACTGAGTGGCGATGGCCTTGCTAAGACGCTCCTTTGATATTGGATCGCTGATTTTCATGGCCCATCCCATGGCGAAAGCATAGTCCGTCCCCGCGGTTGCGGATGCGAATCCAGCGATCGCCGCATCGCGCAAAGAACCTTTTAGTGAGTCCAGCCATTTCGCCGTCGCTTGGGAATCGTTCTGGGCCCATCGACTCGCCACGACGCTCATGGCCGATTTACCTTCTTCAGCGGGCAAGCCCGCGACCCATTTCGCGGCTGCTCTCGGATCTTTCGACGCCCAGATGTCTGCGATTCTCAGTTGAGCGCGACGCCGCGACCTGTCGTCTTTGTTCCACTTCACCCAATCGGTCGCGACGCGGGGATCTTGTTCGGCCATTGCGTCCGCCATCACTCCCGCGACTTCGCGTTCGCCGGCGGTGCCGACATGCGCACTGACATAGGCGGCTGCTGCCGTGTGATCTTTTTGCCACCAACCGAGGATCACGTTTTCGACGGCGAACAAGTTCTCCGGCTCACTCTTTTTCTGGAACCAATCGAGCGCCGCGTGCGGGTCAGTTGCCCCCCAATTCGTCGCGACTCCTTTCGTGGCGGTGAGAAACACGCCGTCGCCGCCGCCAGGTTTCGCGAGCCGGCTTGGCGCATCCGGATAAAGTTCAGCCAGAGCCTGCGCCGCCGCCGATGGGTCCACCTGACTCCATTTGACGATACTTAAACCCAAAAGCCGCTCCTTCGCCTCCGGATCAAGCGCATCCTGCGACAATGTCCTTAACGACTGCACCATTATGCCGGCTGATTTCGGTTCCATTCCGTAGGCGATGGCTTCGGTCGCGACCGTCCGGGTCCGTGGAGTTGGAAACCCCTTAGCATTTTCGATCGCCGCTACGGGATCGACAACGCTCCATCCCATGAACAACGCGTTGATCTTCCCGTTGGTCTGACCAGTCGGCGGCAGATCGCGCACTTGCCGGGCGAATTTTACTCGCTCATCCGCGCTGAGTTTCGCCAAGAACGCGCGCCGTTCCTCCAAAGGAATCGCTGCGATGGTGTCGATGTCGAGCCTGTGCGGAGGCGACGGTGTTGGCGGAATAGAGAAAGCGGGCGATGCGGTTGGGGCGGCCGTGTCATCCGCGGCAAGCGGCGGCGCAGTTTCAGGTTTGGTTTGGGCGAATAAGCAATGCGCACACAAAAACCACATCATCCAGCAGTATCCAAATTCTTTCGTCAAGCGTTTCACGGCCCGCAAAATAAACGTAATTATCCGCTCTTCAATAGGCAGCGCGCGTTTCAAGCGCGGCGTCTGGTCGCCCGTCTCGGCTATCCGGTCTTGGATCTCGCGACCCGCACGAAAATCAGAACGTGTGAGGCAATGATGAGAGGAACTAGGAAGGTCGGGAGTAATCCAAGCGGCAACTCACGCAATGGCGCCATCGATTGCCAATCTCTCAAGCCTGCGCGTAGCGCCATGAACACCACGAAGACAATGTCGAGCAAACCGGCGCTGTTCCAAATAAGGAGAAGCCTTCGTGACGCGCGAAACTTCGGAACAAGAAGGATAATGACCGTTGCGGCCGCGACTGCTATGTCGCCGATGCCGGCGGGCGCAGCGAATGCGCAGGGCAATTCGCCATGCCGGCAAAGAATCAGAAAATAAAATCCAACGAATCTTGTGGTGTGAAGCAGCACGAGCCAGCGGAGATCGACATTCGCGGCCCACGTGCTGATCGGATCGATTTTCCAGCAAGCGAGCAGAATGAGTCCGGTCAAAGTCCAGACCGTCAGGGCGACCACTGGCGCCGAAGCCGGTTGAAACCAGTCCGCAACTCCCACAGCGAGCGCAAAACAAAGCCACGCTGCCAAAACGAAGGAAACAAATTTAGCTTCGCGTTTCATCACCAACGGTTAGGACAACATCTCATTAACGGCCGCTTCCACATGGATTTTTGTCGTGTCCAAGAACGGAATTCCGTTGTGCGCCGCATCCCGCAAGATCAGCGGCAATTCTGTTCCGGCGAGAATCACGCCGTCGAGATCGATCTTCTTGTTTAAGCGATCGACCACCGCCAAAAGCCCGGCGCGCGTTTCCGGTAGAAATTTTCCGAGGATCAGTTCGTTCATGTATTTGTTGCGAATATATTCCTGGTCATCCGGATCGGGCGTGACGAGCTCGATTCCTTCTCGCGAGAAGACTTTCGGATAAAACACTCCCTGCATCGTGAAACGGGTTCCGACCAAGGCGAGCCGTTTCAGCGCGCGCGCCTTTGCCGCCGCGCATGTCGTCTCGACAATGCTGATGAGCGGGATCGGCGATTGAGATTGCACTTCGTCAAAGACAATGTGCGGCGTGTTCGCTGCAACCAAACCAAAATCGGCTGACGCACGCGCGAGTTTGCGAATTTCATCAAGCAGATAATTCGCCGCGCCCTTCAAATCGTTTCGCGTGATCAAATCGACCACTTTCTTCAGGTCGATGCTGTTGATGATAAGCGGCGGATAGCTTCCATCGATCTTTCGCTCGCGATACAAGGCAATGATCGCGCGATAATAATCGATCGTCGACTCAGGTCCGACGCCGCCGATAATTCCGAGAGTTTTCATTCAGTAGTTTCCTTTAGATCAAACGCGACAATAGCTCATTCGCGAATTATTTTGACGCCATGATTGCCTCTTTCCGAGCTCTTCCGTTTTTTTTCGCGTTATCGCTCCTAACCTCGAACGCATTGGTGGCTCAAGAAGATCCCGGACATCGCCCCACGGCAAAACCTTCTTCGAGCTCGTCCGAAGCATTACCGTCACCTATTTCGTCGCCGGAAATCACGGCGGCGTCATCATCAGTGACCACTCCCACGCCGGCCGCAACGGCGCCGCCACTTACCGAAGTGCTTTTCAAAAACTTGAAAGCGCGATCGATCGGACCGGCGGTGATGGGCGGACGCGTATCCGACATTGCGCTCGATCCGCGCAATCCGTTTGTGTTTTACGTCGGCCTCGCGCACGGCGGAATTTTCAAAACAGCCGACAACGGGGTGTCGTTCGATCCGATTTTCGACAAGCAGCCGGCGCTGTCGATAGGCGCCGTCGCGATTGCGCCGTCCGATTCCGATGTGATTTGGGTTGGAACCGGCGAAGCGAACGATCGTAATTCTTCCGGTTGGGGGGACGGAGTTTATCGAACGACCGACGGTGGCGACAATTGGCAAAACGTCGGTCTCAAAAACAGTCGCGCGATCGGCCGCGTCATAGTGCATCCGAAAAATGCTGAAACAGCGTACGTGGCGGCGAGCGGAAATCTTTGGGCCGATGGCGGCGAACGCGGGCTTTTCAAAACAACCGACGGCGGAAAAACGTGGAAGCCTGTTTTGCAAGCGGCGGCGCCACACAACGCGCGCACCGGCTGTAGCGATGTGGCGTTCGATCCTACGAATCCGGAGATCGTTTATGCCGCGCTTTACGCGCGGCAACGCACACCGTGGAGTTTCGTTTCCGGTCCCGGCGCGACCGGCGGTGAAGACGTGGGCGGAATTTTCAAGAGCACGAACGGCGGCGGCAGTTGGAAAAAATTGGGCGGCGGACTGCCAGGCCAAACCGGCCGCATCGGATTGGCGGTGAGCGTGAGCAATCCGCGCGTGATCATGGCCGTGGTCCAAAGTTACGAAGGCGGTTCCAGCGACATCAGTGACATCCACAGCAAGAGCGGCGGCGTATTTCGCTCCGAAGATGGCGGCGAGAAATGGACGCGCGTCAGCTCGATTAATCCGCGCCCATTTTATTTTAGCCAGATCCGGGTCGATCCGGTGAACGATCAGCGTGTGTATCTGCTTGGATTTGCCCTGCTCGTTTCGGACGATGGCGGCAAGAATTTCCGGGAAGATCTTTCAGAAAAAATACATCCCGATTGTCATGCCTTTGTCATCCAGCCCGGAAGTTTTCTTCCGCCGAAACCGCCCAAGCCCGAAGACAAAAACAAACCGCCGAAGCCGCCGGTCTGCCAGCGTTTGTTGCTTGGAACCGATGGCGGCGTTTATCAAAGTTTCGCGGCGGGTAAAGGATGGGATCATCTCAATAAGATTCCATCGGGAGAATTTTATCGGATCACGCTGGACGATACGAAGCCGTACTTCCGAATCGCGGGCGGACTTCAGGACAATGAGAACTGGGTGGGTCCGAGCGGAGTGCCAAGTAAGGAAGGCATTCGCAATTCCGATTGGATCCCGCTCGCCGGCGGCGACGGTTTTTACGTCGCGTTCGATCCCGCGGATCGCGACGTATTTTACGCGGAGAGCCAGGGCGGCTCCGCGCATCGGCTCAACTTGCGCAACGGGGAATTGCGCGAGCTGCGGCCCGAGCCGGCAGAAGGTCAACCGAAATACCGGTTCCACTGGAACTCGCCGCTCATTGGAAGTCATCAACAGCCGGGAGTCATTTACCTTGGCGGCAATTGCGTCTTCCGATTGACCGATCGCGCCGAGAAATACTCGGTCATAAGCCCGGACCTTACCCGCAATGATCCGGAGCGAACGAACGCGACCGGAAGCGGCGCGGAAAACTATGGCGTAGTCTATTCGCTGGCTGAATCGCCAAAACGCGCGGGACTATTGTGGGCGGGCACCGACGACGGTCGCCTTTGGGTGACCGAGAATGATGGCGGCAAATGGACCGAACTGACTAACAACTTGCCAGAACCGGCGCGCGGCCAATGGATTGTTCGCATCGAGGCCGGCGCAAAGGATGCGAACGTTGCCTACGTCGCTACCAACGCGTATCGCACGGGCGACGATCGACCGATGATTCTTCGCACCTCGGATCTCGGGAAGACGTGGCAATCTGTGGTCGGCGATCTTCCGGCAAACGCGCCGGTTGAAGTCGTGCGGGAAGATCCGGTCAATCCACAACTGCTCTATGCCGGCACTCACTTCGGTTTGTTTGCCTCTTTCGATCAAGGAACGCATTGGATTCGGTTCGCCGATGTGCCAGCCGTGCGCGTAGACGATATTCAAATTCATCCCGTCACATCCGACCTGGTAATCGGAACGCACGGCCGCAGCATCTCGATCCTGGACGACACCGTCCCGCTTCGTGAGCTCACGCCGGATGTCGCGGCGAAATCCGCGCACCTTTTCAGCGTCCGCGCGGTGAATGGCGCCTATTTGCTCCCCGGCTTCGACGACTCGAATGGCAAAGGCATTTACCGCGGAACAAACCCGTCCGAAGGCGCGCTTTTCACCGTGTGGGTGAAAGAGTTCACCGGAGACGAAATCAAAATCGGCATCACTAACGCCGTCGGTGCGCCGGTCGCGAATTTGAAATCTGCGGGTGTCGCCGGGCTGACGCGATTGAATTGGGATTTGCGGCCGACTAAAGATGTCATGACTGAATACGGCGGCGATGATCCTAAGAGACTTCTTCCCGGCGGAGTTTACACGGCAGAATTAACGTTCGGGAAAACGAAAATGAAACAAACATTTCACGTCGACATCGCGGCAGGAATTTTGACGCGCGGACCTGAAACTAAGGAAACCGATAGCGATTAGAAGGTGAAACGTTTTTTCTGTCTGATTTTGGTTTGGATTGCCGCGAGTCCGCTATTGGGGGCTGAACCATCGGCAACTCCAGTCTCCCAGTTTTCCGAAGCCGCCAGCCAAGCCATACTTCCTCCGCTCGTTCCGTGGAACGGAAAGAGTCGGACGCTCGCCGTTTCAAAAAACGACCCTTGGATCACGCCGTCGGAGAAAAGCGATTTCCGTCTGTCACCATCGTACGATGAAACTGTGGCCTGGTTGCGAAAACTGGTCGCAGCCGTGCCCGAATTAAAAATGATCTCGCTCGGCAAATCGCCGGAAGGCCGTGATATTTGGATGGTCGTCGCCTCGCGCGAAAAACAATTCACTCCTGAACAATTTCGTAAAAATGGCAAGCCCACCATTTTCGCGCAAGCTGGGATTCATCCGGGCGAGATCGACGGAAAAGACGCTGGCTTGATGCTGCTGCGCGACATGACCGTGCGCGGAACAAAGAAGGAATTATTGGATCGCGCGAATTTTCTTTTTGTTCCGATCTTCAACGTCGACGGGCACGAGCGAAGCTCGAAATTTGGAAGAGTGAATCAGCGCGGACCGGAGAAGATGGGTTGGCGCACCAATTCGAAGAACCTGAATCTCAATCGCGACTACGCGAAGATCGACACGCCGGAGATGGAAGAGATGGTCCGCGCGCTCAATCAATGGCAGCCCGATCTCTATCTCGATCTTCACGTCACCGATGGCGCCGACTACCAATACGACATCACTTTTGGTTTCAACGGCGCGGGCGGCCATTCGCCGGCAATAGCCAATTGGCTGGAGAAAACATTCACTCCGGCCGTCACGAATGATTTGGCGGCGATGGGTCACATCCCGGGATCGACCGACGTGGCGAACTGGATTGATCCGCTCGATCTCTCCAAAGGAATCAGGACCTGGCTGTCGGATCCGCGTTTTTCAAACGGTTACGGCGACGTCCGCCATCTCCCGACGGTGCTGGTGGAAATGCATTCCTTAAAACCTTACAACCAGCGCGTTCTCGGAACTTATGTGTTGTTGGAAAGCGCTATTCGCACCACGGCGACCGGAATATCCTCGCTTCGCCAGGCGGTTGAGGCAGATCGAAAAGCCAATGCTCCGACCGTTCCGCTGAGTTGGGATGTCGATCCAAACGCGCCGGCCGAGACAATCGAATACAAAGCAATCGAATCGCGCACCGTCCCTTCCGCCATTTCCGGTGGATTGCGCATCGAATTTAACGGCAAGCCGGTGACGATGAATATTCCTTGTCAGCGCGGCAACCATGTAAGTGCGTCAGCGGCGCGACCAAAAGCGTATTGGATCCCGCCTGCCTGGAACGAATTAGCGGCGCGGCTGCAAATTCACGGGATTCAATTCGAGCGCACGACTGAGCCGCGCGACGTGAAAGTGTCGATGTATCGGCTGGAAGAAATGAAACTTCAGCCGGAACAACCGTTCGAAGGTCGCTTTCAAATCACGGTGAAGCCCATCGCCGAAGAAAGAACCGAGCACTATCCGGCTGGGTCGCTCCGAATCCCGACCAATCAGCCGCTCGGCGACCTGGCGGTAATTTTATTCGAGCCGGCCTCGCCCGATTCGTTCGTGCAATGGGGATTTTTCAACGAAGTGTTTCAGCACACCGAATATATCGAGGGTTACATTCTCGAACCGATGGCGGAACGAATGCTGGCAGGCGATCCGAAGCTGGCGGAGGAATTTCGGCAGAAATTGGCGACCGACGAAACGTTTCGCGCTTCTTCGACGGAGCGTCTCCGCTGGTTCTATTCCAAAACTCCGTTCATCGACGAACGCTGGAAACTCTATCCCGTGGGACGAGAAGAGTAGGAGAATCGGCTTCCGCATCGGTCCCCACCGGCTAAGATCGCCAATGTGAAACCGAACAAACTTTTCGTTGGCGCGGCGACGACGATCATGGCCGCGATGCAGGCAATCCATGCGCAACCTACGCCGGAACAGCGAAAACCGGATGTTTCGAACAAGGCACTGATTACTAAGGCGACGCCGAACACGATTACAAGCATGAGCACGGACGTGGCGATGTTGCACAAGTTGGCGGACGATTATTACGCATGGCGAAATGAAAATTACCCGGTGGGCAGCAGCGATTCCGGTCTGCATACGTGGGACAATAAACTGACCGACTATTCCCCTGCGAAACTCGCGGAGCGAGCGCAGCATGTTCACGCGTTGCTGGAAAAGGTCCGCGCGCTGAAGACCGACAATTGGCCGAAGGACGACCGCATTGACGCGATTCTTTTCCGGTCCCAGCTCGAGCAGGTCGATTTCGGTAATCGCATTCTAAAATCGGATCGAACAAATCCGCAGGTTTATGTGGGCGAATGCGTGAGCAGCATTTTTTCTTTGCTGAAAAAGGAATACGACACGCCGCGGAACCGCGCGGTGTCGGCGACAGCGCGATTAAAGCAAATGCCGGCGCTGCTCAAACAAGGCCTGAGCAATCTGCAAAGTCCGGTAAAGCTTTACGCGCAGCTTGCCATGCAATCGGCACGCTCGGTCGATTCGCTTTTCACCGGCAGTCTCATGACGCTCGATGCCGGTCTTACACCAGCCGAGCACGATGAACTCGTTAAATCCCGGGATGCCGCCATCGCCGCACTGCACAATTATGCGGATGAACTCGAGAAGCGCTTACCCAAGATGGTGGACTTTTCGCCGATGGGCGAAGCGAATTACAATTACTATCTCAAGCATGTTCTGCTTCTGCCGCTCGATGCGCGCGAAGTAGAAATGATCGGACGGGTGGAGCTGGCACGTTATCGCGCACTCGAATCGCTTCTCCCCGATCCGAAACTGGCCGATCCAGATCCGTCGCGCAGCGCGAATATTCCGCCCGATCAAGCCTCGTTCTTGAAAGCTTACGAGAGTCGCGAGCAAGAGATGATCAATTTCCTCAAGGAACATCATCTCGTCACGATTCCCGATTATCTCGGTCCGTTTCAAATCCGACAATTGCCAGAGGCATTCAAACCAACGAGCCCCGGCGGCTTCATGAATCCGCCCGGTGTTTACGATAAAGATCCGTCCGGTTTCTTTTTTATCCCGACTTATAATCCGCAATCGAAAAATTTTTACATTCGCGCGGCCATTGAAGATCCACGGCCAATTCTCGGTCATGAGGGAATCCCGGGGCATTTCATGCAGCTTTCAATTGCGAATCATTTGAAAGACGAGATTCGCCGGCAGCATGGCGACAACGTGTTCGTCGAAGGCTGGGCGCTTTATGGCGAAGAGATGTTGATGCGGACCGGACTTTATCCGAACAATTCCGCTACCTACGGACAAGTTTTGCGACTGGCGCGTTATCGCTCTGCCCGTATCGGCGTCGACGTAAACCTGCACACCGGCCGGTGGTCGTTCGAGCAAGCGGTAAAATATTTCATGGAAGCCGGCGGACTCGATCGCGAGGCAGCCGAAGGCGAGGCGGCCGGGGCGGCGTCAGATCCGACACAAAAGATCAGTTACATTATCGGCAAATGGCAGATCATGAATCTGCTCGGGCGTTACAAAGATCGACAGGGAGACAACTTTCGAATCGGACAGTTCCATGACGATCTGATCAAGAACGGGAGCCTGCCGGTGTCGATCATCGAATGGATTCTGCTGGACGATCCGGCGTCGATTCAAAAAGTGATGAGTGAAAAATGACGAGCGAGGTGAAAAACTGTTGGCTTCGTTTTGGCGTCGTAATTGCAGCAGCTTGGTTATTCGCCGCCTGCGGGGGCAGTCCTCACCCTCGCGCTGTCGGCAATTCCGGCGCAGTGGCCGCTCCGGCGTCCATTGAGCTTCGTTCCGAAGTTCACGCCGCCACGCTTTACTTTCCGGCCGGGATTTACACGCTCACTTCGGCGGACAAGATCGGTTATTATTATCGCGCGCCGCGCAAAATCCTTCAGCACACCGCAGCGAGTTCCTTCCCGCGTGACGGCGGAATTTTCGTGAGCAAACGCAGTCGCGACAAACTGCGCGGATATATTTATTTGGGCGGCGCGATCACGCACGTCGGCAATTTTTCGAAAGCGGATTACGTATTTCGCAACAACAACGAAGAACAGGACATCCCCGCGGCCGGACCTTACTGAACTTTGTAGGCTTCGATCAACGCGATGCCGGTCGTGTTATTTTTCCCGCGCAAAATTGCGGTGTAGCCGCCTTTGGTCAGAATGGTCAGGATCGCCGACTCGCGATCATCACTTGGCGCAAGACCGGTCGCTTGAATTGCCGATTGCTGAGTGTCTTTCCAATTATCGTTCGACGCGATGATGGCGCCGTTCCCGTCGTGCAACTCGAGCGTGGGATCCTGAAGCGCGCCGAGAATGCCGGCTGACGACAACGACGGTCCGATACCGCGAACTAAAACCTTGGCGCTTCCTGCGCCATTTACGCCAATCCCTCGGCCAATAATCTCGCCGCCAATCATGACCTCGTCACCAGTATCGACAAAACCTCGTGAACTAAGGTTCGCGAGTATGGAGTTTGTATTTGGATCGACGTCATAAACTTCGACCAGACCCACACCGGTGGTGTTGCCGTTGCCGCGCACGATCGCAGTATAGGCGCCCGGCGAAAGAGTTTGCACGATGGCGGCTTCGCGATCGTCACCGGGCGCAAGACCTGTATTCTGAATTTCGGTTTGTTGTGAATCTTTCCAGTCATTGTCGAACGCGATGATTGCTCCGGTGTGATCGTGCAGCTCCAAAGTGGGATCTTGCAGCGCTCCCGGAACTCCCAATCCAGTTAGAGAAGGTCCAAGCGCGCGCACCACAACTTTCTTCGGATCAGAGCCGGTAAGAATGAATCCGCCAATCCCGACGCCGTCGCCGGTCTGAACGTCAAGCCGCGTCGAAATATTCAACTGCTTGCCGGTCCGCACGACCGAATTCGGATCATTTGGATCCGTCATCGATTGAAACTCGGAGAAATTATCCTCTCCGTCAGCATCGGCATCGCCGGCCTGGCCACCGAGCGCCGGGTCATTGATTTGATGAAGAGACAATCGCGCCGCTTCCCAACTGGTGAAGTCCAACTGTGGTGCAATTCCGATTCGCGTGACGAACGGATCGGGATTGCCGGTCCGCGTATCGACCCAGACCGGCACGGCCGGCACATTCGTATTGGTCGTTTCGGCAACTCCCTGATAATCCCCGAGCATGTAACCCTCATTGGTGAGCGGCGCGAGGCTTGCATCGGTCGAAACGGAGGTGAGCCTGATGTTCGGCTGCCAGGTCGCCCCGCCATCAAACGATTGCGCGAGGTAAAGATCGACCAGGACATTTGAGCCCGGATTGTCGCGATGATCGTAAAAGACTGCGGTCAAGGTTTGGCCGTCGGGCGAAGTGTTGATGGCAGGATTGAAAACGCCAGAGCCAGCAGGGTTGTCACTGATCGCAATGGGAGAACTCCAGGTATTGCCGCCATCGGTAGATTTTGTGAAGGCGATCCTTGGATTGCCCGCCAGAAGCGTCTGATAAACGACGTAGATGTTTGAATTGGTTCGATTGGCCACGGCTGAAGGCAAAAATCCGCCGCTGCGAATGCTCGGCTCGTTGTATTCGGCGGCGTACGTAATAAATTTCGTCGATCCGAAGGTCTGGCCGCCATTGGACGAAATGACTGCTTCCAATCGCTCATTCGGATCGGCGGCCGAACCAAAGTTCCAATAGACCACGACCAAATTTCCGTTAGGCAAAAATACCGGCTGCGAGCCCTGCGCATTTGTTGTTGTCGCGACCGACGCCACCGCGCTCCAGCTCGCTGCGCTGTTGTCACTATAAGCATGGATAATCTGTCCACCCTCGGTACTGCTGGAATTAAACAAAGTGAATGTTGCGACGATTCGTCCAGGATTGGGAGCCGCGGAGAAAGTATTGATCGCCATCCAGGGCTTATCGGGAAAAACATTGTTGTTTGGCGGGTGATAAACGACGCTAGGCGCACCGAAGGTGGCGCCGCCGTCTGTCGAGCGACTGACCAAAATGTTGCCATTAACGAAGTTCGCGTCGGTCGCTCCCTCGGTATTGAGGTAGATCTTGCCATTCAAATCTATCCCGGCCACTGGATCGGTCGCGCGAAAATAAGTTCCACCGGATGCTTGCGTTAGATTTGGAATCAACGCGCGCGACCAACTTAATCCGCCATTGCTGCTGATCGAGTAACCGCAATCGACTGAGCCGGCGTCGGTGAATCGGCCCTCTTGGAAGGTCGCCACCAGGAAGTCGGGATTAACCTGCGAACGCGCGATATGGGGCTCGGCTTGCGCGCGCATGTTCGCCGGCAGTGCCGAAGGGTCATCTCCCAACCGTATATTCGCGCCGACTCGAGGATCCAATGCGACTAATGCTGCCTGGCCGCTTTGCGAATCAAGTGCCGGGCGCGAAAACCAGGCGGCTGGTGGTTGCACGAGATCGTTGTGATTCAAGAGCATGAGCGCTCCCGAGGAAAGATGCCCGAGCCGGACGTTTCGCAGCGCCTCTGGAAGCATGGCGCGATTGACCGTCGGCATCCTTTGCTCGGCCCCGCATGCGATGCCTGTCGCGAGCAGCACACTGCACAACCTTATCGCCCCTCTCACCAGCGCCAATTTACTCGAAACACGACTTCTCTCAATCCCGAAGCGCGCGTTGCAATCTACTGAATTTTGTAGGCTTCGATCAACGCGATGCCGGTCGTGTTATTTTTCCCGCGCAAAATTGCGGTGTAGCCGCCTTTGGTCAGAATGGTCAGGATCGCCGACTCGCGATCATCACTTGGCGCAAGACCGGTCGCTTGAATTGCCGATTGCTGAGTGTCTTTCCAATTATCGTTCGACGCGATGATGGCGCCGTTCCCGTCGTGCAACTCGAGCGTGGGATCCTGAAGCGCGCCGAGAATGCCGGCTGACGACAACGACGGTCCGATACCGCGAACTAAAACCTTGGCGCTTCCTGCGCCATTTACGCCAATCCCTCGGCCAATAATCTCGCCGCCAATCATGACCTCGTCACCAGTATCGACAAAACCTCGTGAACTAAGGTTCGCGAGTATGGAGTTTGTATTTGGATCGACGTCATAAACTTCGACCAGACCCACACCGGTGGTGTTGCCGTTGCCGCGCACGATCGCAGTATAGGCGCCCGGCGAAAGAGTTTGCACGATGGCGGCTTCGCGATCGTCACCGGGCGCAAGACCTGTATTCTGAATTTCGGTTTGTTGTGAATCTTTCCAGTCATTGTCGAACGCGATGATTGCTCCGGTGTGATCGTGCAGCTCCAAAGTGGGATCTTGCAGCGCTCCCGGAACTCCCAATCCAGTTAGAGAAGGTCCAAGCGCGCGCACCACAACTTTCTTCGGATCAGAGCCGGTAAGAATGAATCCGCCAATCCCGACGCCGTCGCCGGTCTGAACGTCAAGCCGCGTCGAAATATTCAACTGCTTGCCGGTCCGCACGACCGAATTCGGATCATTTGGATCCGTCCCGGAGATGGCTTCAGAAAGATCGTCTTCACCATCTCCATCGGTGTCCGGAACGCCGTTGCCCCGAATTGCAAACTGATACGAACTTTCATTGGCATCGTTGCTGGGAATAATGACCGTCGCGGTCCTCAGGCCGGCGCTGCTCGGTTTAAACGTGATCTGAAAAGTTGTTGTGGGATTGTCGATCTGAACGGGAGAAACAGGCTGAAGCGTTACGGTGAAATCGCTGCCGCCGGTAATTTGCACGTTCGGAACTCCGGTAAGACTCAGGCTCCCGGTGCCGGAATTTTGGATCGTAAATGTTCGCGTGAGCGAGTCGGTCGCCACGTCAACTGATCCGAAATCCGTGCCATCGCTCGTACTTGGCGCCGAATCATTGTTGGGAATCGATTGTCCGTTGCCGACGACATTGATCTCTGGCGAAAGACCAGTCGCGACGGTGACCTTCACGAGGTAGGTATTGTTCGTCTCATCGGACTCCATCAATCGATTGGTGGGATCGCCAATGTTTTCCAACCAGTAAGTCCCGTCGGAAACACCTGTCAGCGCGATCGCCTGGGTCGATATGCTTGAACTGTAAAGATCGACCCATCCGACTGATATGCCCATGACCGGTCCGCACGTGGTGTAATGCGCGGTGGCGGGAGTACCCGGTGGGGATGTGGTGTACTTTAACGAATCGACGATGCAATAAGATACTTTCTGATTCGCGCCGACAATTCCGCCGACGCCATTATTCGCCGTGACTTCCTTCAGAAAATAGTCGGCGGAATCGGTGAAACGAAGGCGGCCGCTCACGACCGCGAACGTACCCGCATAGGTATCTGTAAAACTGACGCCGTCCGAATCATAGATTCGCTGATTAACATTCTGGCTTCCGTCAGGGTTGGTAGTCGTGGCGCGCAGTTCGAGCGGGCCGGCGCCGACGTTCACTGTCCAGGTTGAAAACTTTAGAATGGGTTGGCCGCTGGATGTTCCCTGCGCGATATCGTGGATTTCCATGATAATATCCGGCAGAAGAGGCGCGCCCGACATGGTCCGGTCTGAGACCAGCAAGCCGGCCAAGACAAAAACGAAAAGAGACGAGAAGCGCAAATTCGACTTGGCCATTTTTCCGATTGCCCCTTGGCAGATTTCCTTACGACATCGTAGCAGAAGCGTCAAAACTTACGATAGCAGTCCCTTCATTCCCTGGGAACGAATCGCGAACTCCTACTTCGGTGCGTCCGCGACTTTGAGCACAATCTTTCCACGCGTGTGAAGCGTGGCGATTTGCTCATGCGCTTTCGCCGCTTCGGCCAGCGGCAAGACCTGTGACACAACCGGCTTAACTTTCTTCGCTTCGATTAATTTCGCCAGTTCCTCCAGCACCTTTGAATCCGGATGTGCCATTAATGACGAACCGCGAATATCATGCTTATCGAGCTCGGCTTGATCCGGTTGGCCAGTAATTGAAACAATGATGCCGCCCTTTTTCACTACGCCGTAGGAACGCGCCAGTGTGTCGCCCCGAACTGCATCGAGAACAACATCAACATTTTTCACTACGTCCTCGAACTTTGTCGTCGTGTAATCAATTGCCTGATCGGCGCCCAACTCCTTGAGCAAATCTTGATTTGGTGTCGATGCGGTCGCGATCACTTTCGCGCCACGCGCTTTTGCGATCTGAATCGCGAAATGTCCCACTCCGCCCGATCCACCATGAATAAGAACTGTTTGCCCTTTCTCGATCTTGGCCGTGTCGATGAGTGCCTGCCACGCCGTCGTGGCGGCGAGAGGCACGGCCGCCGCAACGTCAAAAGTAATTGCCTTCGGCTTGAGCGCCATCTCGTCTTCCCTGGCGATGGCGAATTCCGCATAGCCACCTTGCTCTTTGAAACTCAAATAAGCGTAAACCAAATCACCCTTTTTGAACTTCGTGATCTTGGCTCCGGTTTTCTCGACCACTCCTGCTACATCCATTCCAGGAATCAGCGGGAATCTATCGCCGAGGAATCTACTCATATGACCGGCACGAATCGCCGCGTCCACCGGGTTCACGCCCGCTGCCATTACTCGAATTAAAATTTCATCCTCTTTCGGCTCGGGCCGCGGCGCGTCTTCATACTGCAAAACCTCCGGCCCGCCGAACGAATGAATGACAATCGCTTTCATCATCGCCGGCGTTGTTTGGGCAAATACCGGTGTGGCAATTAGCATCGCCAGAACAATTGCGGTTTTTCCCTTCATGGTTTCCTTTTGCGTTCGATTCGGATGTTCCACTAATACGCTCTTGAGAGATCGGCCGACGTCGGAGGGCCTTCGACCCAATTGATGTCCCACGCGCCATCTACGGTGATAAAGGTCAGCGATCCGGCTGGCAACCATGCTTCATGAACCATTTTCGCCGGCATATAATTGAACGATCCGGGTCCGAACTCCATCCGCTTGCCGCCCTCACACGCGAACGAAGCCGTGCCGAGGATAATTGCGTGCGATTCATTGGCCGTGTGCCAATGCTTCCGGATATGGATTGCCTTGGGCGTGCGAATAATTAATTGCGTCGCCTGCGTTTTTAGATCGACGTGCAGTATGCAGATCTCGGGAGAGTTTTCGCCCAGGTCGGGAAGAATTTTGTTCCACTTGATGTCGGAATAATTGGTGAAAATCGGCGCGTTTGCGGTGGCTTCGTCCGGAGTGCTCTCGGTCGGTTCCGCACCGCGCGTGCTCAGCGCAAAACCGAACACTGCCACTAACAGCGCGATGAACAATTTCGTCTTCATGAGTTAGGGTCAGACAGGATTTACACGATTACAAGGATTCCAGAATCGAATTAACTCCTTTTCATCCTGTCGTTGTTCAAAATTGTCTCGCGTGTTCGCCGTAGACTGATCAGGCTCCGCGTATCATGAACACGAAAATATTCATAGTTTTATTTCTAGGACTGGCCGGTCTTTGCTCTGCGCAAACGAGTCCGACCACGGCGGCCAGCCCGGCCACGAAAATGGGCGACGGCGTGGCCTCAGTTTATAGCGAAGGTCTCGTGTGGGTGGTCACAATGATCAAAACCAAATCTGGAATGGGCGATGATTATCTCAAGCAACTCAGCCAGACTTTGAAACCGGTTTACGACGAAGAGAAAAAACAGAAAATCATCCTCGATTACAAAATCATGACCGGCGACGCCTCAAGCCCGCACGATTTCAACATGCTGATTTTGGTGCAGTATCCGAACATGGCCGCCTTCGACGGCTTGCGCGACAAAATGGACCCGATCGTCGAGAAGGTCATGGGCTCCGAAGACCAACGCCGCGCCACCGCCGTGAAGCGGCTCGATGTCCGCGAAATTCTCGGCACCAAAACCATGCGCGAAATCACGCTGAAGTGATTGTCGTAGGGCGTCCCTACAACCAATCCCAGCCCGCTTACAAGCTGGCCCTATCTTTTTATCAATTTGAGCAACCGATCGTGCGGTAAAGCCTCGACGTGATGATCGTCACGCCCGGTCATGCTTTGGTTGTCAACCAAGGCGTTCACGACCGCTTCCTCGGTTGCTTGCACGACAGCAGCGAAGATCGGATCGAGGCGATCGTTTGGAATTGTTTCAACCGAATGCGTAACCTGGCCGGCGTCGGCCGCATTCGGATTCGCCGTTGAAAACGCGATAAACAAATCGCCGGAACCGTTTCCGGAAACAGTGCCCGTGCGCGCGAGCCCAAGCGAGACACGGCGCGCGAGCCGTTTCAACTGGTGCGGCAAGAGCGGCGCGTCAGTGGCAACGACAGCGATGCAGGAGCCAGTCTCTTTCTTGTAAACCTCGCCTGGAATTTCTTTGCCAATCGGCACACCCGCGATGGTGAGCTGCGGGCGACGCCCAAAATTCGCCTGTAGAAATACGCCGACGGTGAACGTACGAACACTTTCCGCCTTGTCTTTCATCTCGATCTTGCGCGAGGCCGTCCCGTTTCCGCCTTTGAATTCGTAACAAACCATTCCCGTCCCGCCGCCGAGGCTGCCCTCTTCGATCGCGCCGCCATGCGCGGTGTCGAGCGCGTGCGCGACGTGTTCCGGTTTCACGTGGAAACCATTAATGTCGTTGAGCCAGCCGTCCCACGTCTCGGCCACGACCGGTAAACTCCAAGAAAAGCCTTCCGGATCGGCGCCGCCGTGCGCGTTGCGCCATGCGATAACCGCGTCCCGCGCAACGCCGACGCTATGAGTGTTTGTCAGAACGATCGGGCCTTCTAGAAATCCGCCCTCTTCAATCCACGCCGTGCCGGTCATTTCTCCGTTGCCGTTGAGCGAAAAAACGCCGGCGTAAACGGGATCGTTCGACCCGCGGCCGCGCGGCACAATCGCGGTCACTCCGGTGCGCACCGGCCCCTTGCCAACTTCAAGCTTTCCTTCACCGCTGATCAGCGTCGTGTAACCAACTTCAACGCCCGCGACATCGGTGATCGCGTTAAATTTTCCGGGAATGCCATCGAACGGAACCCCGAGATCACGTGCGCGAATTTGTTTTGGTAACGGCGAGGTTTGCGGTTCGCGCGCGTGCAAGATCGACAACGAAAGCAGCGATCCCAGCAACGCGATGCCAAAAAGAAGAGTTCGATCTTTCATCACTCGAACTTCTTCATCCCGGCCCAGGCTTTGCGCAAATCGCCGGTAAAGCCGCGGCAAAGAAAAATATCGAAATGCTCATCGCGCCGCGAGTACGGATGCTCGGCGCGACCAACAACTTCGACGCTTGCAAAATGTTCGCGATCGCCGGTGCCGTCGCTCCCGAGAACGATGACCGCACTGCCGTCGTAATCGCGCGGACCCCAAAGCCAATAGCTTTGATGATTGCTGATTGATTTCGGCAAGCCAAGGCGTGGGCCAAAGAAATCGATCGCGCCGGCCTGGCCATAGCTGTTTGCGAAGATCGCCGTCCGCTCGCGTTCGTCCGGTGGAAGCGAGTTGTAAATCCGGGCCACCTCGCGCGCCATTTCCTCCCAGCCAAATTCATCGGCAAAGTATTGTGGAAGCGGACCGGTGCGCTGGTTCTCAGCTCTGGGCGATTCAAACCCAAGCTTCTTCTGATAAGCAATCGTCTGTTCCGGTAAAAGAATCGGCGCAACCGTCGGCGCAAGAGCGATTGTCGATCCTATAATCAAAATTGCGTAAACAGCTAAGCTCCATTGCCACCGCGTAGCCGTTACTTTTTCAAATGCAACCGCGCCGGACGCGAAAAGCATCGGATAAGCCGCCGCCAGATAGTAATTTTTCCCGCGCAACGCGATGAAGATCACAAGCATGACAACATAGACGATGCCGAGAATGCGAAAGCGCCGGCCACCGCGGGAGAAGAAAAGCCAGAGCAACCCGCCAAGCCACAGCGGGAGAAGGATCGGGTTCATGATCATTGCTTGATCGAGGACAAAGCTAATCGGCCCGCGCACCACGTCCCGGTGGGTCTGCCGGATGTTGTGCATCAATTCGAGAAACGGGAAGTCATGACGCACCAGCCAAATCAGATTTGGCAGAAAGATCGACAATGCGATGGCGGCGCCGATCCACAGATGCGGTGTCGCGATAAACCGGCGCTCGCGGGTGACGAGCAGCGCGATCGCAACGCCCATAATGAAAAACGCGGTCGTGTATTTGTTTTCCAGTCCAAGGCCAGCGAGCAGACCGAACCAAATCCAATAGCGCGCATCGTCGCGATTAATCGCGCGAACGATGCCCCAAACGCAGCCCATCCAGATGAGCGGCTCGAACGCGTTCATGGTGAGCCAGTGATGCATCACCAGGAAAATCGGGACGGCGATGACGGCCAGCGCCGCGAGTCCCTGTGCGAAAACGCCACCGCCCATCTCACGGGCCAGCCTACCTGTTAACCAGACGGTTGCCGCGCCCGCAAGCGCGGGAAACAATCGTAAACCCAGCAAGGAATCGCCAAAGAAATGACGGGCGATCCAGGCAACGACGGCGATGAGCGGTGGTTGATCGACATAACCCCAGTCGAGATGCTCGCCGCAGGCCAGGTAGTAAAGTTCGTCGCGAAAAATTCCGTAGCGATTCGCGGTTAACAGATGAAAACAAAGTTTCGCCGCGGCCAGAGCGAGAAGGATCGCAGGCCCAAGCTTCTCAGATGAAGATGTCGATCTCGCAGGCATACCGAAAACGCCCAACGCTGAACGTCCAACATCCAATGATCAATCAAAAGCTTGTCATCCCGAGT
>OBLT010000787.1_pt1 | contig 20478 bp, 15 predicted proteins | sample 1518721 | NCBI WGS metagenome assembly OBLT01 (sample SAMEA3539307, study PRJEB22396) | soil metagenome | biome: tundra; feature: field; material: soil | place: USA | collected 2010-05 | depth 0.15 m | reverse complement strand
CTCGAATTCGTCCGAGACGGAATTCCCCACTTGCACGCGATAGCGTCCCGGCAGGGTCATCTCGGTGAAGTCGATGGAATAGAAGGAATGGCTGCTGCCCCACGTAGAGAAGGCGATGCTGGTGAGCGCTCCACACCAGACGGCGGCGTGACTTGCATCGACGACGTAGTAGCGGTCCAGGGTGGCGGTCCCTTCGACCACGGCGTGCTTGGGCCCCAAGGTGTCGAATCCCAAGTGGTTCAAATGAAACAAGGGCGCGCTGCTGGTGGCTGCTGACGAAGCCGACAACTCGATCCAATCCAAATTGAGAATCCCGGCGGTCGAGGCGGCCGCGACCAGGTACAGCGTGTGGCCGCCGGTCGCAGCGCTGAGAGTGACCTTGCCATCCTGCCAGGTGGTCCATGAGCCCGTGGACGCCGGCGTGAAGGTTGCGAGCAATGTGCCGGCGGTGCTGTCCAGGCGCACCTCGATGGTGCCGCCGTCCACGCCCTTGGCGTAGTGAAACGTGAGCGTGCTTTCCCCATCCATGACAATCCCCGAGTACCAGAGCGCATCGCCACCCTCGATGAAGCCGACGTCGGTGCCGTTGTTCTCGGTCTGGGTGCCTTGTTGTCCGCCGGTGGTGCCTTTGCATTGTCCGGTGGTCGGGCCGAACGCACACTCCGCTTCGATGTGCTGGGTGGGCACGGCCAGCAGCGGGGGATCGCAGGTCATGGTGTGGTTTGCGACCAGCGGATTGGCGACGATGCTGGCGTCGGCAGCGGTGCTTGCGTCCGGGTTGCCGCCAGAACCGCCGGCGCCGACTCCGCCAGTTGCCGGCGCACTGCTATCGCTGGTCGTACCTGCGCCGCCGTTGCTCGTACCGCCGATGCCTGCGCCGCCGATACCACCGCTGCCCGTTCCTATCCCGCCGTTGGCTACCTTCGGTCGGCAGCTCGGGAGCCCGCTGCCCAGGAGCAGAAGGCCGGCGCCCAAGGCAAGTGTGATTCGGGGACGGAAACAAGCCGGGGAGTGTGACATCGTTGACCTTCTCGACGAGCGTGTCGCGAAATCGGTAGCATGCTGACGTGATTGCCGCGACCTAAGCAACCCCAATGTGATGGTGCAGGGCGAAGAGAGCGACAGGGCGTGAAGGCCGATTGCTCGCGCTGTGGCCGCGTGGGCAGCGTGACCGTGTACATGGCCCGGACATTGATGTCACAGGCCCCCACAGGCATTTGATCCTGTCGTCCGCTGATTCTGGCGAGCAGGACTGAATTCGACTTGGATCGGCATTTGCTTGAAGATGGCAGTGTGTCCATGTTGTCCCACACCGCTGGAAAGGCGCCCCACACCGTGACCACGGCGGGCGCCGCGTGGCTCGGAGCGGCCCACTTGATCGTCGATGCGGTTTGCGTGGCCTCGGTGTTGCGGGCGGCGCCGCCCAGCGATTCCATCGTCTCGAGCGCCTTGGCCTTTGTCCTGGGCTACGACTTGCTCGCCTTTGCCGGGCAGGCGCCCTTCGGGTGGCTTGCCGACCGACTTGGCCTGCGGCGGGGTGCGGCCTTGGCCGGGCTCCTTTGCACCGCCGCCGCGCTGCTGGCCGGCCGTAGCTCTGTCTTGGCGGTGGTGCTGATCGCGGGCGTGGGAAACGCGCTCTTCCACGTCGGGGCAGGGGCCATAGTGCTGGCCGGTTCCCGCGGACGGGCCGCGCCTGCGGGCGTCTTCGTGGCGCCGGGCGCGCTGGGGCTGGGAATAGGGCTCATGCTCGGCCGCAAGTTCTTGACCGTGCCGCTCTGGCCTTGGCTGTTCGCAATCGGCGCGGCGATGGTCGTGGTCTTGCTCGTCGCCAAGATCCCTTCGCGCGAGCAGCCGCTATCCGTCGACACGGTCGGGCCCCCCGCCCATGGTCGCCGCGAGATCGTCACGGTAGCCACCCTGCTGGGTTTGTCCGTGGCCGTGCGATCGCTTGCCGGCACCGTGGGCTGCGATGCGTGTCCGCGCGGTTTCTTTCTCACGCTGGCGCTACCTTTCTCCGCCTTTGCCGGAAAACTGACGGGAGGCTTTCTCGCCGATCGCCTCGGCTGGATCGATGTATCCATCGCAGCGCTCGTGGCGTCGGCGCCGCTCATGGCTTTCAGCGGTGGGGATGTGTGGCTGGCCCTGCCCGGAGTGCTGATCTTTCAGATGACCATGCCGGTGACCCTGGCCGCGATGATGCGTCTCATGCCGGCGCGACCCGGCTTTGGGTTTGGCCTGCTCTGCGTGGCCCTGGTGGCTGGCACCTTGCCCGCGTACCTTCCCGGCGGCTGGCGCCCGCAGGGCGTGCCACTGCTTCTCCTCGTGCTCAGCTCGGCCGCGACCCTCTACCTCGCTCTTCGACGATTGTTGACCCCTCGTCGATCACGAATTGTTTCTTCCCTAGCATCCGGACCATCCACCCTTTGCGGAGACAACCCATGAAATTCCTCCTCGCTTCAGCCCCCTTTCTGCTCGCGGCCCTGCTTCTCGGCTCACCTGCCCGCGGCGACGTGGCGCCGCCGGAAACTCAGGACTGCCGAACCAAAGCAGCCGGAGATGCGTGTGTCTACAACAATGCAGCTGGTACCTGTCAAAACCAGATGTGTCTCTCGGCATCTTCGGGCAGCTATGCTTGCCTGGAGTGCATCACCGGCACGAGCACCGCCACAAGCACCAACACAACGACCAAGACCGATGGTGGACCGCCGCTAGCGAACGACAGCGGATCGTGTTCGATCGGCAGGCAAGCCACGGTCAAGCGCATAGCACCCTGGTTCCTGGCCGGCGCGTTCTCGCTGCTGTTCCTGTTTGGCCGCCGCCGCCCGCAAGGCTAGATCAACCATGGCCTACGTTCAGGCCTGGGCGGTCGCCTTTCTGTTCACGCAGATGGTGGAAGTGCCCATCTACGCCGTCGGCCTGCGGGTTGGATTGCTCTCTGCCTTCGGAGCCAGCGCCATCACCCACCCGCTGTTGTGGTTCGTGCTCTTTCCCTATTTGCACCTTCCCTACCTCTGGCAAGTCGTCGTCGGCGAAGGCTTCGCCTTTCTGGTCGAGGCCGCCTATTTCGCCTTCCTCTTTCGCCGCCGCCGCGCCCTGCTGTGGTCCGCGCTGGCCAACGCCGCCAGCTTCGGCACCGGCATGCTCAGCCGCTGGATGTTCGGCGTGCCTTGATGGGGGCACGGCATTCAACGACGCCTGCCCCGCTGGTCAGGCACTGACGGGATTCGCCGGCAGTCTGTCCACTGCCACATCCAGCGCCGTAAACCGCCAGATCACTGCCCATTGTGGAATCGTACAAATCGTCGGGACCGCCGTGACCATCCAGGCTGGCGCGAGCCTCCCGACCCGCGGCAAGGCTGGAACATCTTCGTGGACGAGCAACTGTCCCGCGAATCAGGTCGTGGTCGACTTCTCGGGACGCTCGGGTCTACTGGTCGACCAGATCGCGCTTCGCTGCGCCCCCCTGGGCGTGTCCTCCGCGACTTCCGGCTCTTCGTTGACGGTTGGCACGGCGACAAGTCTGGGCGCGATCGGCGGCACGGGTGGCTCGGCCTTCGCAGCAGTCAATTGTCCGACGGGTGAAGTGGCAACCCTGGCCCGCGTTCGCACGGGCGACAACCTGGACGCGTTCGGCCTGGCCTGCGCCAAGGGGACCATCGGGCCCTGATTCCAGCGTTCTTCGGTCAGCTACAGTCTTACGGACAGTCGTGCCCTGACAACGTCCGCCCAAGCCATGGGCAGGTCAGTCGCCGCGCGGGAAGGGGAAGGCCTGCCCCAGGATTTTGCGCTTTTGTGGTCCGAGACACGGCGCTGGACGCGAATCTCTGCCAGAATACCGGCGCTTGCGACTTCGCTCCCCCACGACTCGTTTTCTGAACCGGGCCCGCCTCGTCTTTACGCTGACGGCGCTCGTCCCGACCATTCTGACCACCGCCATCGGGATCATCTTGCTGGCCATCGGCGAATCGAAGTCCGTGGCTGTGGCCGGCGGCATCCTGTTGCTTTCCTTCTGCGCAGTGGGGTTGGCGGGCTACGTCATCGGGACTATCTTTGTCACGCGCGGCGCGAGCCTGGCGGCGGTGCAGAACGAGTTTTTGTCTCAGGTCTCGCACGAGTTGCGCACGCCTCTCACGTCGATCCGCATGTTCATCGACACGCTTCGCGAAGAGCGCGTCCACGACGATGAAGAAAAGCGTCGCTGTCTCAGCATCATCAATCAGGAGCTGGGACGGCTCGACGGATTGGTGGGCAGGCTCATCGAGCTGTCCAAGATCGAGCACCGGCACGCGGTCTTCGACCGGCGCAACGTGACCGTGGCCGACATCGTGGCCGACGCGCTGGCCTCGTTCGACGCAGTCAGGGTGGGCAGCGAGGTCGAGCTGTGCGTGAAGCTGGAGCCGGATCTGGTGGTCTTCGGCGATCGCGCGGCGCTGGCCCAAGCCGTGGGCAACCTGCTTGGCAACGCCTGGAAGTACACGCCGGCGCAGGGCAAGAAGATCGACATCGTAGCTGCCGCGGACGCCAAGCACATCTTCATCACGGTGGGCGACAACGGCGAGGGCATCAAGGGGGCGGAGGCGGACAAGATCTTCGACAAGTTCAGTCGCGGCTCGGCGGCCAAGCAGCACGGAATCCAGGGCACGGGGCTCGGCCTGGCCATCGTGCGCGCCGTGGTCGAGGCTCATCAGGGCAAGGTCGACGTCAAGTCGACCGAAGGCCACGGGGCGCGGTTTCGCATCGTGCTTCCTCGTCGAAAAGAGGCGGCATGAGCGAAATGACGCATGGACCCTTGGTCGCCATCGTCGAGGACGACGAGGCCATCGCCGAAGGGCTGGCGCTGAACCTGAAGCTGCAAGGCTACCGGACCGAGGTGATGGGCGACGGCGAGACCGCGCGCAAGCGCATCGAAACGGGCGCGCCGGATCTGGTGTTGCTGGACATCTCTCTGCCCAAGCAGAACGGCTTGTGGGTGCTCGAACGTCTGCGCGAGGCCGAGGACCAAGTGCCGGTCATCGTTCTATCGGCGCGCCAGGATGAATACGACAAGGTGGCGGCGCTGCAACTGGGGGCGGATGACTACGTCACCAAGCCCTTTGCCTTGGCCGAGCTGTTGGCGCGCATCGTGGCCGTGCTTCGCCGCGCGCGCCACGTATCCAAGCCGACCGAGGTCGCGGTCGACACCAAGAGCGCCGATACCCCTGAGCCCCCAGCCTCGGACTCAGGACCGATCCTGAGCTTCGGCGATGTGGTCGTGGACCTGGATACGCGCACGGTGAGCCGCTCGGGCAAGTCGGTGCGCCTGACCCACCTGGAATTCGAGCTGCTCAGCTTCTTCTGCCGCAGCTCGCGCCGGGTGTATTCGCGCGAGCACCTTCTGCGCGAGGTGTGGGGCCTGCGGCAAGCCGGGCAGGCGCGCACCGTGGACAACTTCATGGCTCAGCTGCGCTCGAAGCTAGAGGTCGATCCCGAGCGCCCGCGCCACTTGCTGACCGTTCGTGGCAGCGGTTACCGCTTCGTTCCCGATTGAATCAGCTGGCGGCCTGCGCGCGATCGTCCACTGCGGCGACGATGGGCAAGTGCCTGAGCGCGCGAAGAGCGTATGCCTTGCTTGCCTTTTGCGCGGCCTCGGCGTCCTCTCGGCGGACTTCCTCGATGGCGTCGGTCAGCCGGGGCAACACGGCCTCCTCGGTGTAGCGAATCATGTGCTCTCCCGCGATGGCGAGCGCGATGGCGCGGGCGAGACGCCCGGGGGTGTGGCGCAAGACCTGTCCCAGGAATTGCCAGTAGGCCTTGCGGTACTTGCCCCGCACGCCCTGGTGCCATATGGAGCTGACCACGCAGCGGAAGGCATAGCTCCAGGGCAAGCTGAAGTGCGAAGCGGCGCTTGGCCGCAGGCGCAGGGCACGCAGGCAGCGCGCGAAGTACTCCTCGGCCGAATAGATCTGCTTCAAGGTGGCACGATAGGTTTCGAGCAGGGTGGACTCGGGCACCTTGGTCTTGAAATTGGCGCGGCCGAAGGTCTCGCCGCTGGCGCGCTCGATGAGTCGCCCCTCGCGGGTGAGCCTGCGTTCGAGTTGCGTGCCGGGCAAGGCCGTCAGAATGCCGATCATGGCTTGCGGGATGGGCGAGCGCAGGACCCATTCGCGCTGTCGGTCGAGGGCGGGGCCGTCGTCGGCGTCGAAGCCCATGATGAAGCCGGCGGTGACGTCAAGGCCATTGCGAATGAGCGTGTCGATGGCCTGGTTGAGATCCACCGCCAGGTTCTGACCCTTGTGGGTTTCGCGCAGGGCCTCGCGCGAAGGGGTCTCGATGCCGACGAACACACAGTCGAAACCGGCCGCGACCATGCCGGCCATGAGATCCTCGCACCCGGCCAGATCCACGCTGGCCTCGGTGAAGAACTGAAAGGGAAACTTGTGCGCGCGCATCCACTCCGTGAGGGGGGCGAGCAGTCCCAGGGTTTCTTTACGATTGCCGACGAAGTTGTCGTCGACCACGAAAACCGAACCGCGAAATCCGGTGGCCAGGATGGCGTCGAGCTCGCGCAGGAATTGCGCTGGCTCCTTGGTGCGCGGGCGGCGGCCGAACAGCTCGACGATGTCGCAGAACTCGCAACTGAACGGGCAGCCGCGGCCCCATTGCACGCCGATGGCGTGGTAGGCCTTGATGTCGAGCAGATCGTAGCGAGGAGCGGGAACCTGCTTGAGGTTGGGACGCTCGCTGCTCACGAAACGAGCGGGGAGGGCGGTGCGGTCGCCGAGCAGTGCTTCGCACAAGGGGGCAATCAGATCCTCGGCTTCGCCGATGACGATGGAGTCCACGTAAGGGGCAACGGCGTCGGGCGTGGCCGTTGCGTGCGGGCCGCCGGCGACGACGGTCTTGCCCATGGCGCGCGCCCGGGCCGCCACGTCCAGCATGGACGGCCGCTGAACCAACATGCCGGAAAGGAAAACGACATCGGCCCATGCCAGATCCTCGTCCTCGAGCGAGCGCACGTTCATGTCGCAAAGCCGGACTTCCCAGTCTCGCGGAAGCATGGCCGCCACCGTGAGCAGGCCGAGCGGGGGAAGGATCGAGCGCTTGCCGATGAACTGGAGCGTTCGCTCATGTCCCCAGTAGGTCTCCGGAAACACGGGCGATATGCACAGAACCTTCATGCCCGTATTAACCCACGTCCCCTGTCAGCGTTGTGTCACGGACGGGTCATTTCTTGCCTTCAGATCCTAGCCTGAGGCGACGGCGAGAGCCTGCTGCGGTGAGGGCGACTCTACTCGACTCGCTCGACCGAGGCCCCGATCTCGGCGGGACTGCCTTCGGGAGCGCTCTCTGGAACACCTTCTATGGGCTGAGGCCCGGGCACGATACCTGCGAGGTCAGGATCTTCGTCAGGGTCGAGCGGACCTCGATCCGTACGATCCGATTGCCGCTGAAGACGGCGTTCGGCCTTTTCCTTCTGCCGCTTTTGCCGAAGAACTTCCTTCTTCCGCTTCTCGGCTGCGTTTTTCGTGCCCGGTCTCACGCCTGGTCTACCAACGCTGCTTGCGTCCGCCGCCGAAGCCACCGCGGTCGCCGCCTCCGCCACCACCACCGCCGCCGAAGCCGCCACGTCCGCCGCCGCCGCCGCCGAAGCCGCCACGACCGCCACCGCCACCGCCACCACCCGTGCGCTCGCGTGCTTCGCTGACCGCGATGGAACGGCCCTGCAGATCCTTGCCGTTCAGATTCTCGATGGCGTTCTGTGCGCCGGCATCGGTCGCCATCTCGACGAATGCAAAGCCACGCGGACGCCCGGTGTCGCGATCGAGCACCAGCTTCACCTCGGCCACGTCATGGCCGGTCGCGACGAATGCATCGCGCAGATCCGCCTCGGTCGTCGAGTAGGACAAATTGCCAACATACAGTCTCTTTCCCATCGGAATCTCCTTCGTTCTGCCAGGTTTCGTTTTCCGTCGACTACCCAGCAGCGGCTTGGAGGAGCCTCAGACGGGAGACGATCAGCCGATTTAACTCATCAAGATTGGAATCGCTCGGAACGCGATCCGCTACGCGTCGCTTCGTTGTTTCTCCTCGTCGTGGGCGGAACCCCGACGCGTCGTCACCCCTCGCGCTACATACGAACCGGCTCCCAGGTCATGTCGACCCTGGTGAGTTAAGTCTATGCGCAAGAGGATGAGGCGGCCTGCGAGAAAAGTCCAGGGGCTTGTGGAAGATTCTCTCCCCCTGGGGGTTGACCAGCAAGCGTGGCATGGCGGCAAAGTTACCCCGCTCCGAATAGGGCGCTTGGCGCTAGCGGTCGCTACCTCGTCGCCGACGGCATCCTGCGACGCCAACGGACGATGCTCTATTGCCTCGCTTGATTTGTGCGGTTTTCTTGTAACCAAATTGATGATGCGGCGCCTCGACAGTGGACAAGTGGCGGTGCTTCCGGGTACCGTGCGCTAGAATTTCTCGCCGTGGCTACCGTGAAGACGTTCCAGGGGCAGCAAGGCCGGCCAAGCAGGAACAAGCAAGTTCCCTTCCGTCGGACAGCAGTGTTGCGTGGGCCGGAAGTCTGCGAACGGCAGCCTGAAAGGGACGCCAGCGATGAGTAACATCGGAGCCGCAATCGCTCCGTCGAGTGTTGGGCCGGATCGCCCGCCAGCGGGTGGGCAACCGGAACGGGTTGTCGTCGCGTTTGTCTGCGAGAACTGTTCGCGGGCCGGGCTGATGCCGACATCCGGATTCCGCCGCCGCCCGACCACACCCGATTTTGCCTGGCCCTTCCCGGTCAGCGAGGTCATCGTGCCGTGTGCGGGTCGTTTGCAGCCCGAGCATTTTCTCAAGGCGTTCGAGGACGGCGTGGATGCAATTGGCGTCATCTGCTGCGAGGAAGGCAACTGTCATCACCTCGAGGGCAATGAGCGCTGCGCTCGCCGCCTCGATTACGTGAGTGGGCTGCTCGATCAGATTGGCCTGGGCGCCAATCGCCTGATGGTCTTCTACCTTCCGGGATCAGCCAAGGAAGACATGGCACTTGGCGCGGGTGCGATTCCGACCGTGGATCCGGCCATGAATCGCAAGGTCGCGGCCGTGAGCGACGCGTTTCGCGCGCGTCTTGCCACACTTTCAGCCAACCCCATGCGCAAGGACGCTTTGCCCGACGCATCCCCCTACGAAGTGGACAGCGAAGATGAAAGCGACGAATAAACTGGCCGAGAAATTGGGCAGCGGAAAACTGGCACTGACCGCCGCCTGCCTGCCCCCCCACGATGGCGACGCCGCGTCGGTGAAGAAGCTGGCGGGCTATTTCCCGGCCACGCTAGACGGTGTGGTGGTTGCCGACAACCCGAGCAAGGTGCGCGGTTCGGCGCTGGCGTGTGCGGCGCTGCTGGCGGCCGAAAAGGTTGAGCCCATGCTTTCGCTCATCACGCGCGACCGCAACCGCATCGCACTCGAGTCCGACGTCCTCGGTGCTACGGCTCTCGGCATCAAGAATTTCCTGTGTCTCACGGGGGCGCACCAGTCGCTCGGCGCTGGTCCGCAGGCAGCCGGCGCCTTCGACATCGACTCGACCCAGCTCTGCCAGGCCCTATCCAAGATGACCGCGCACGGGGTCGACTTCGATGGCAACAAGCTTTCTTTTACCCCCAATTTCGGTATTGCAGTTGCTGTTCACCCCTATCTGCGGCCCATCGAGCTCGCCGTCCTGCAGCTCAAGAAAAAGATCGCGGCCGGCGCGCAGGTGCTCTTGACCGATCCGATCTTCGACGTGGCTGGCTTCGAGCAATGGATGCAGGCGGTGCGCGCCGCCGGGCTCGACAAGAAGGCCGCGATTATCGCCAGCCTGATGCCCTTGCAGAGCGTTGCCCAGGCCGAGTTTCTCAAGGCACGTTCGGGCTTCGCTCCCATCGGCGACGACGTCATCAGTCGATTGAAGGGCTCCAGCGACCCGGCCCAGGTGGGCATCACCATCGTGGCCGAAATCGCCGGCAAGGTGAAAGGCATCGCTGGCGTGCGTGGCATCCACATTTTCAGCGACGGCTGCGAACAGTCCGTGACCAAGATCATCCAGGAGGCGCGTCTGGCGTAAGCCGGGCGGAATCGCACATGCCCGACAAGTATCACATCAAGGCCGCGGCCACGCCGGGCCGCTTCCGGCGCGTGGGCAAGTTCGGCAGCGTCGATTGGCGCGAGGACTGCTCGCGTTGCACCAACTGCGTGAAGCCGCGCTGCGTGTACGACACCTATAAGAAGGAAGCAGCCTACAACCGGGATCCCTCGACCTCGGTGGTGCCGCTCTACGAATGCCGCGGCTGCCTCTCGTGCGTGCAAGGCTGTACCAAGGGCCTGCTGGCCATCGCGCTCAACCCTGAATACCTTTCCCTCGGCGACGAATACTGGAAGCCGGACATCCTGGCCACCACCTGGAACCAGGCCGACAGCGGTCGCATTCCGGTGTCGGGCGCCGGCTACCGGGGGCGCTACCATGGCCCAGGCTTCGACGGCATCTGGACCGACATGTCCGAGATTGTTCGGCCCACCCGCGACGGCATCCACGGCCGCGAATACATCAGCACCAGCGTGGACATCGGGCAAAAGCCCATGCGCTTGACCTTCACCGCCGATGGCAAGATGCTGGGCGAGCCCAGCGCTCTTATCGACCTGCCCATCCCGCTGATTCTGGACATCCCACCCTGGACCATCGGCGGGCAAGCCCTGACCAAGGCCCGTCTGGCCGCCGCCAAGGCGCTCAAGACGCTGACCGTTGTCCCTGCCGCCGAGGTCACTGGCGTTCCCGCCGATCAGCTTCCCAACCTCGTCCCGCTGGTGGGCAGCGACGGACTAGGCGCCGCGGAGCCCATCCTACGCCAGGTGCGTATGGCCGAGTTTGTCGACGGGCCGCAGGCCCTGGACTCGGTCAAGAAGGCCAAGGGAGTCAATCCCGGGCTCATCTGCGCCCTTCGCTTGCCCATGCAGACCTACGCCGCCGACCGCATTTTGGCGGCGCGTGAGGCTGGCGTGAAGGTGTTCCACCTGTGCGCGGATCTGCACGGCCAGGAGATCGGCGCGGAGAAGCCCCGCCACATCAAGGATGCCTTGCGCGAGATCCACAACCGCCTGGTTAAGGAAGGCATGCGCGACGAGGTCACGCTGATCGTGTCGGGCGGCATTGCCCTGGCCGAGCACATGGCCAAGGCCATCATTTGCGGCGCAGATCTGGTGGCGGTCGATACCTCCTTGCTGGTGGCTCTCGGTTGCCGCGTGTGCCGCGGGGTCTCGGGCAAGACCCATATCGACCACTGCGCCGCCGAGGCTGGCGATCTGGATCCAGCCTACGCCGCCCAGCGCATGGTCAATCTGATGAGCGCCTGGCACTCGCAGCTCATCGAAGTGCTGGGCGCCATGGGCATCCGCGAGGTGCGGCGTCTGCGCGGCGAAGTCGGGCGCGCCATTTTCATGGAAGATATCGAACGGGAGGCTTTCGGTGACCTTGCCTGCAAGTAGTACTCAAGAAGCAACGGGCGCGGGAAATCCCCATGCCGGGCAACCCTTGATTTCGGCGGGTGGCGAGCCCCAGGTGACCGTCGAGCGCACGGTACGGCCCATGCCCGACCGCTACCGCAACGCCCTCGGAAAATACAAGATTGGCCGCTCGGCCGACTGCGTGGGCTGCGGCGATTGCGTGAAGCTGTGTCCCGAAGGCGTGCACGTCAAACCCGACGGCTACACCTTCTCGCTGCGCCCACGCGACCACCTGTGCATCGGGCCCGAGTGCGCCAAGACCGATCACTACTGCGTCGCCAAGTGCACCAAGAAGGCGCTGTCCATGGCGCGCAATCCGACGGTGGACGCCATGGGCGATCCGCGCTGGACCTCGGATTTGATTCTTGCCACCTGGCACATGGCCGAGACCGGGCACGCGCCGAAAGCAGGCATCGAGCACCGCACCGGGGCATCGGGCGGCGGTTTCGACCGCATCGGCTTCAACTTCCCTGCGTCGCCAACGAAAGTCGATCCGGCGAAAATCGACACCGGCCTCGATCTCAATCGCAGGGGCGACGGTCGCCCGCAGGTACACATCGATCTACCTGTGTACGGCGGTGGCATGTCGTTCGGCTCGGTCAGCATTCACACCATCCTGGCCAAGGCGCGCACCGCCGCCGCGTGGAACATTTTCACCTGCACCGGCGAGGGCGGCTACCACGACCGCCTGAAACCCTACGACGACCACGTCATCACCCAGGTCGCGACGGGGCTCTTCGGCGTGCGCGAGGACACCATCCAGCGCGTGCGCATGGTCGAGTTCAAATACGCCCAGGGCGCCAAGCCCGGCCTCGGCGGCCACTTGCTCGGCGACAAGAACACCCCGGCGGTGGCGCGCATGCGCGAGGCGGTGGCAGGCAACGCCCTGTTCTCGCCCTTCCCCTTCCACAGCGTGTACAGCGTCGAGGATCACAAAAAGCACCTCGACTGGATTAAGGAAGTCAATCCGCGCGCTTTGGTCTCGGTGAAAGTGTCCACCCCGACAGACGTGGACATGGTCGCGGTCGGCAGCTACTACGCCGGCGCGCACATTATCCACCTCGACGGTAGCTACGGCGGTACCGGCGCCGCGCCCGACATCGCCAAGAAGAATATCGCCATGCCGCTCGAATACGCCATCGCCAAGGTACACAAGTTCCTGGTCGCGGAAGGCATTCGCGATGGCGTCACCTTGATCGTCAGCGGCGGCGCGCGCACGGCTTGGGACGTGATGAAGGCCATCGCTCTCGGCGCCGACGGCGTGGTCATCGGCACTGCGGAAATGGTGGCGCTGGGCTGCGTGCGCTGCGCCTGTTGCGAGAGCGGTCGCGGCTGTCCGCGCGGCATCGCCAGCACCGACCCGGAATTGATGATGTTGATGAGTCTCGACTGGGCCACGCAACGATTGATCAACCTGATGTCGGCCTGGCGCGAGCAAATGGTCGAGATCCTGGTGAAGCTTGGCATTCCCAGCACACGCGAGCTACGCGGGCGTAGCGACGTTTTGTACTACGCCAAGGAGGCCCAGTGATGCGAGACCTAGCCGAACAGCTTCTGGCCACGCGTTCGGAGGCCTATCGCGAGGGCGAGCCCAATGATGCCGAGGGGAATGCCAGGGCGGAGGAAGGTGGCTGCGGTGTAACGGGATTTGCCTGCAACATCCCCGTGCGCGGCAAGTTCATCCACGAGCCATCCATCCAGATGCAGAACCGTGGCAACGGCAAAGGTGGCGGCATCGCCGCGGCCGGCCTCGTGCCCGAGCAAGTCGGCGTTTCGCGCGAGGTGCTCAATTCGCATTACCTGCTGCAAATCGCGCTGCTCGATTCGTCGGCGTACAATGAGGTCGAGCAGAAGTTCGTACTGCCTCATTTCGATGTCGCGCTGTCGACCCGGCAAGCGCACCTCGACGACCACCGCGATATTCCCGGCCTGGAAGTGCGCCCCCCCGACATCCACCGCTACGTCGTGCGGGTGAAGCCCGCCGTGCTCAAGGCCTTTGGCGAATCGAATGGCCTCGGCAAGTTGTCGCCGCGCGAGCTGGAAGACGAGTTCGTGTGGCGCAATTCCTACCGCTTGAACGACACCATGTACGCCTCCCTGGGCGAGAAGCGCGCCTTCGTGCTGTCGCACGGCCGCGATCAACTGGTGTTCAAGCTGGTCGGCTATGCCGAGCAGAACGTCGAGTACTACAAGCTCGAGGATTTCAAAGCCCACGTCTGGATCGCCCACCAGCGCTACCCCACCAAAGGGCGCGTGTGGCACCCCGGCGGCGCGCACCCGTTCGTCGGCATCAACGAGGCGCTGGTCCACAACGGCGACTTTGCCAACTACCACTCGGTTTGCGAATACCTGCGCCAGCGCAATATCAAGCAGCAGTTCCTGACCGATACCGAGGTGTCGGCCCAGCTCTTCGACCTGTGGGATCGCGTCTACAAGTATCCGCTCGAGTACATCATCGAGGCCTTCGCGCCGACGACCGAGCTGGACTTCGATCAGTTGCCCAAGGAAAAGCAGCGCATCTACCGCGAGCTCCAGGCCACGCACATCCACGCCTCGCCCGACGGGCCGTGGTTCTTCATCATCGCGCGCAACCATCCCGACCTTGGCCGCATGCAGCTGCTCGGCATCACCGACACGGCCATGTTGCGACCGCAGGTGTTCGCGCTTTCGGATAGTGGCGACGTGCAGATCGGTTTGATTTGCTCCGAGAAGCAAGCCATCGACGCCACTTTGCGTGGGCTGTCGCGCGAGGATCCGCGCTTCTCGCCCGTGGCCGACCGCTACTGGAATGCACGCGGCGGCAGCAGCACGGACGGCGGCGCCTTCATCTTCACCGTGACCGGCGACGATGGGAAAAAGAGGCTGACCTGCGCCGACAAGTTTGGCAAGCCAGTGAATCTGGACGTGGGCAAGGTTCGTTGCGACCAGGCAAAATCGGCCCCGCTCGTCGAGATCGTCACGGCTGGCATCCGCAAGGCCGTGGTCGATTCCCTCAAGCAGGGCAGGGCAGAGGATCTCTACGTCCACGTGGTGCAAAGCTTGCCGAAATGGCCGGCGGGCGGTTTGCGCGAGCTGTGCAACCAGATCGTCGACGGTGTGGACAACGGCCGCGCCAAGGCCACCGCCATCGAGGCGTTGACCCTGCTCTACGATCGCCGTTTCGACACCGGGGACAAGCGACGTGCGACGGTCCTGCCGGTGCTCGAAGAGACGCTGATGCGTTTGTTTGACGCCACGCCGCTGGTCGGTGAGCCTGGCGAAGGCAGCTTCCGTCGCTTCCACTGGGACAGTCGCAACAAGATCGAGGCGCCCAAACCCGGCGAGGAGATCCTGGTCATCGACGCCGAGAAGTTTCCACCCGAGGGTGACGACTGCGATGCCGTGTACCTGCGCAGGGCTTACCAGGCTGGTTGGAAGCGATTCATCGTTTATCGCCTGCGCGGCCAGCGTTTTACCGGGGTCGGCCTTGGCCCCAATACGGAAGGCGTGCGCATCGACACTTACGGTTCGAGCGGTGACTACCTGGCAAGCGGCATGGACGGCGAGGAGATCTACGTCCACGGCAATGCCCAGGATCAGGTCGGTCAGATCGCCAAGCGCGGCAAGCTGGTCATTTACGGTGACGTCGGCCAGACGTTCATGTACGGCGCCAAGGGCGCCGACGTCTTCATTATGGGCAACGGCGCCGGCCGCCCGCTCATCAATGCCGTGGGCCGCCCGCGCGTGGTCATCAACGGCACCTGCCTCGACTTTCTGGCCGAGTCGTTCATGGCCGGCGATCCGCTCAATGGTGGCGGTTTCGTCATCCTGAACGGCGTGGAATTCGACGGCCACGCGCATCTGGTGCCGCAAGCCCATCCCTATCCCGGCAGCAACTTGTTTTCGCTGGCCTCGGGTGGCGCCATCTACGTCCGCGACCCCCACAAGAAGCTTGTCGAGCAGCAGCTCAACGGCGGTGTGTTCGCGCCTTTCACGGGCGCCGACTGGCGACTGATTCGCACCTACCTGGAAGAAAACGAGCGCTTGTTCGGTATCAAGGTGCAGGACCTGCTCACCGTGGGCGGAAAACTGTGCGAGCCGGAACAGGTGTACCGCAAAGTCAGTGCGCAGGCGCTGGCCGTGCTGGCGGCAGCAACGGAGAAAAAGAAATGAACCTGGCGACAGTTGAAATATCCGGCGACTTCGCCTCGCAGGTTGAAGGCGAAAGCCACGCCAACTTGATGGCGTGCTTGCAGTGTAAGAAGTGCACCTCGGGTTGCCCGGTGGCCGCTGTCGCCGACGTCAAGCCGCACGAAATGGTGCGCATGGTGCAATTCGGTCAGCGTGATGAGGTGCTGGCGAGCAAGATGCTCTGGCAGTGTACCTCGTGCCAGACTTGCGCCACGCGCTGCCCGCAAAAGGTCAGCGTGGCCGCACTCAACGATGGGCTTCGTCGTTTGAGCGTGCCGGCCAAGTCGCCCAGCACGAGCGCTGTGCCGGCCTTCAACAGCATCTTCATGAACGCGGTTCGCAAACGCGGGCGCATGAACGAAGCCGGCCTCATGGCTTCGTTCAAGTTGCGCACGGGTCGTCTTTTCGAGGACATGGGCAAGCTGCCCATGATGCTCCTCAAGGGCAAAATGCCGCTCTGGCAACCGGCGGCGCCCGGCCGTAGCGAGCGCGAACAGATGTTCGACCGAGCGGCCAAGGCGAAAGGTGGCAAGTCGTGAGCTACGCGTTTTTTCCAGGTTGTAGTATGGAAGGCAGCGCCCACGACTATCAAAAGTCGACCGTGGCGGTGAGCAAGGCGCTTGGGCTGGAATTGCCTGAGATTCCGGGCTGGACCTGTTGCGGCTCCACTTCGGCGCACCAGACCGATCACCTCATGTCGCTGGCTTTGCCGGCCAAGAACCTGGTCGCCGCCGAGGGCAAGACCGTGGCCGTGGGTTGCGCTGCTTGCTACAGCCGTCTGAAAACCGCCAACTACGAAATCGCCAACGACGCGCAAACGCGCCGGAGCGTGGCCGGTGTGGTGGGCAAGGACTACGACGGCAAGACCGAGATCCTGCACTTGCTCGAGATCCTGGCTCGCGACATCGGCATGAAGAAAATAGCCGACGCGGTGAAGAAGCCGCTCAAGGGCCTCAAGCTCGTGACCTACTACGGCTGCCTGCTCTCGCGCCCGCCCGAGGTAACCAAGTTCGACGACCCGGAGAATCCCACGCTGATGGATCAGGTGCTGGAGGCCGCGGGCGCGACGGTTCTCGAATGGCCGCACAAGACCGAGTGCTGCGGCGCCGGCTACTCCATCACCGACGTCGCCATCGTCAAGAAGCTCACGCGCGAAATCTTGGCCATGGCCAAGGCCGCGGGGGCCGATTGCATCGCGACGGCGTGCCCGTTGTGCCAGCTGAATCTAGATCTGCGCCAGAAGGACACGGAAAAGGCGTCCGGCGAACAATTCAATTTGCCGGTGTTTTACTTCACGCAATTGCTGGGTCTAGCCTTTGGTATTTCCCGCAAGGACCTGGGGCTTCGTAGCCTGGTGGTCAGCCCCAAGAAGCTGTTGGCTGATCACGGATTGAGCGCGTAGGGCAACACGATGAGCGAACAAGGGAAACCAGTCAATGGAAACGGCGCTGGCGCGCCTGTGGGTAATTCCGCCAAGGCCCCCGAGGCCGTCGGCGCGGTCATGGTGTGTGGCGCCGGCATCACCGGCATTCAGGCGTCGCTCGATTTGGCCGAATCCGGTTTCAAGGTCTACCTGGTCGAGCCGTCGGCGGCCATCGGCGGCCGCATGGCCCAACTCGACAAGACCTTTCCCACCGGCGACTGCGCCATGTGCATTCTTTCGCCCAAATTGGTCGAGTGCGCGCGCAACAAGAACATCGAAATCATCACCCTGGCCGACGTCGAAGGCATCAGCGGCGAGGTGGGCAATTTCGAGGTGAAGCTGCGCCAGCGCCCGCGCTACATCGACATGAGCAAGTGCAACGCCTGCGGCGATTGCGCCATTGCCTGTCCAGTGTCGCTTCCTAGCGAATTTGACCGCAAGCTCGGCACGCGCAAGGCCGTGTTCCGCCCGTATGCGCAGGCCATTCCCAATGTGTACGGCATTTCCAAGTCGGAAGGCATGGCCCCGTGCAAGGCTGCCTGCCCGGCGGGCGTGAACGCTCAGGGCTATGTCGCACTGGTGGCGGCCGGCAAGTTCGAGGAAGCCTACGAGCTTGTCAAAGAGCGCTGCCCACTGCCCGCGGTATGCGGCCGCATCTGCCAGCACCCGTGCGAAGGTCAGTGCAATCGCAAGGATCTCGACGAGCCGGTAGCGGTGCGCGACCTCAAGCGCTTCGCCGCTGACTTCGTCTACGCCAAGCGCGACAAGAAGGCGCGTCCTCTCTTCCAGCCGGTGAAAATACAGAAAGAAAAGGTCGCCATCATCGGCGGCGGCCCGGCCGGCCTGACTGCGGCGCAAGATCTGACCAAGCAGGGCTACCCCGTGACCTTGTTCGAAGTGCGTCCATTCCTGGGCGGCATGCTCCGTCTGGGCGTGCCCGCGTACCGCCTGCCGCGCGATGTGCTCGACTATGAAATCGAGCAGATCCTCAATGAACGCGTCGAGGTCAAGCTGGGCAGCAAGCTTGGCAATGGGCCGAAGGACATCACCATCGACGGCCTCAAGAAGGACGGATTCTCGGCCATCTTCGTCGCCACGGGCGCTCACAAGAGCCAGAAGATGGGACTGCCTGGCGACGACGCCAAAGGCGTGATGTATGGCCTCGACTTCCTCGGCCCCGTGAATCTTGGTGAGAAAGTCGCCATGGGCAAGAAGACGGTCGTCGTCGGCGGCGGCAACGTGGCCATGGATGCCGCGCGCGCGGCCCTGCGCATGGGCGCCAAGGAAGTCACCGTCGTCTATCGCCGCAGCCGCGTGGAAATGCCGGCCCTGGCCGAGGAAATTCAGCAGGCCGAGGAAGAAGGCGTGAAGTTCGAGCTGCTGACCAATCCCATCAAGGTGATGGTCAGCAACGGACGCGCGACCGGGCTTGAATGCCTGCGCATGAAGCTGGGTGAGCCTGATGCCTCGGGCCGGCGCCGCCCGGTTCCCATCGAGGGGTCCAACTTCACCGTCGAGGCGGACAACGTCATCATCGCTATCGGCCAGACCGCCGACATCGAAGGCGTGCCACTCGAAAGTGGCAAGATCGCGGCCGACGGATCCCTGGCAACGAAAGTCACTGGTGTGTTCGCTGGCGGCGACGTTGTGCTCGGTCCGGCCTCCCTCGTCGAGGCCATGGCCCACGGACACCACGCGGCCGGAGCCATTCACGCATTTCTGCGCGGCCAGCCCATGCCGGTGCTCGACACCAAGAAGAAGGCCACGGCGCCCAATCCCAACCCCGCGGCCGAGGTCGCGGCCAAGCAGGAAATGAAGAAGATCGTCGTCGAGGATCGCACGCGCGATTTCCGCGAGATCGAGCTTGGCTACACCGCCGAAGAGGCCATGGCCGAGGCCAAGCGCTGCCTGGCCTGCGGTCTGTGCAGCGAGTGCGGCCTGTGCGTGAAGGCGTGCGGCCCTGGCGCCATCGTGCACGACATGCAGCCCAAGGGCGTAACGGTGCGCGTGGGCTCGGTCATCCTCACGCCCGGTTACGAGGAATTCCAGGCCTCGCTGCGCGGCGAATTCGGCCATGGCCGCTACGCCAACGTGCTTTCCAGCGTGCAGTTCGAGCGCATGCTGAGCGCGTCCGGCCCGACGGAAGGCCACGTGCAGCGACCCTCGGACGGCAAGCCGGTCAAGAAGATCGCTTTCATCCAATGCGTCGGTTCGCGCGACAGCGCCCGGGGCAACGGCTACTGCTCATCGATCTGCTGCATGTCCGCCACCAAGGAAGCCATGGTCGCGCTCGAGCACGTGCAGGGCCTGGACATTTCCATCTTCTGTATGGACGTGCGCGCCTTCGGCAAGGAGTTCGACGGCTACGTCAACCGCGCTCGTGACGAGCACGGCGTGAAATACATCCGAGCCATGCCGTCGCGTGTGGTGGAAATGCCCGGCACGAAGAACGCCCGCGTGCGCTTCTTCGACGACAAAGGCGAAGAACACCAAGACGAATACGACTTGGTTGTCCTCTCGGTCGGGTTGCGCCCGAGCGCATCGGTCAAGGACACGGCGGCCAAGCTGGGATTGGATCTGAATCCATTCGGTTTCTGCCAGACCGACCGCCTGGCGCCCATGGCGGCGTCCAAGCCCGGCATCTACGTGGCCGGCGCCTTCCAAGAGCCGAAGGACATTCCCGAGTCGGTGGCGCAAGCCTCGGGCGCCGCGGCCTGCGCGATGGAGAAGCTGTCTCCCGTGCGCGGCACCCTGATCAAACGCCACGAATACCCGTGGGAGCGCGACGTCACCGACGAGAAGGCACGCATCGGCATCTTCATCTGCCACTGCGGCCACAACATCGCCTCGGTGGTCGACGTGAAGAAGGTCGCCGAAGCCGCGGGCAAGATGCCCGGCATCGCGCATACCGAAACCAACTTGTATGCGTGCTCGGACACCAGCCAGCAGCACATCAAGGACGTGATCCGCGAGAAGCGCCTGAATCGCCTGGTGGTCGCGTCGTGCTCGCCGCGCACGCACGAAGTGCTTTTCCAAGAGACCCTGCGCGAGTCGGGTCTCAACCAGTACCTCTTCGCCATGACCAACATCCGCGACCAGTGTTCGTGGGTGCACAAGAACGACCCCGACGCCGCCACCGAAAAGGCCACCGACCTCATGCGTATGGCCGTGGCGCGCGCGCGCAACCTCAAGGCGCTGGGCACGGGCAAATTGCCGGTGGTTCAATCGGCTCTCGTGCTGGGCGGCGGCCTGGCCGGCATGACCACGGCGCTCGCGCTCGGCGATCAAGGCTTCGCCGTGCACCTTTGCGAAAAGGAAGCGGTCCTCGGCGGTCAGCTGCGCAAGATCCGCTACACGCTCGAAGGCTCGGATGTGGTGGGCTT
>OBLT010000783.1_pt1 | contig 20517 bp, 16 predicted proteins | sample 1518721 | NCBI WGS metagenome assembly OBLT01 (sample SAMEA3539307, study PRJEB22396) | soil metagenome | biome: tundra; feature: field; material: soil | place: USA | collected 2010-05 | depth 0.15 m | reverse complement strand
AGTTTACGCGCAGAGAAGACGTCCGTCGAGTGTCCGGTTATGGGATTGGGCGTACGCCTGGGTGACAGTCGTGGCGAACTTGATGGGCGGCAAGCTCACAGTGCGCCCGGGTAACTCACCATCGGCACCCCGCGAGTTCTCCAACTACCGATTTCATTGCCCATGTGAAGCGCGTCATACGCTCGTAGTCCAGTCTGTCCGGTGTGTCGCCGGACGCATGGTAGTACGGGTTTCGGAACAGGGCCGTGTCCGTGATCTCAATGCCGGGAAAGCCCTCCTGCCAAAAGGACCAGTGGTCTGACCAACCCACGCCAGGGATGGCGTTAGGTAACGCTGCTCCCATCGAAGGCAGAGCCCCTATGCTGCGGAACGGTCGTAGCGACTTGTGGACCAGCGATCGGGAGCGCAGGTTGCCCACGAACGCCACGAAGTTGCCGGTTGATGGGTAAAAGAGACCCAATCCCGCGGGATAATGCTGGCTCCCAGGCGAGTCGGAATAGAACCCCACCGACTCGATGCTCAACATCGCCACCACATGATCGTTCTCCTGCCGGCACTTCTTTGCATAGACGAGGCTTCCCATCTCAGCGTGCCCGAAGTAAGGAGGTTCTTCGTTTGCAAAAGCGACGAACCGCAAGGTGCGCGCCGGCCGGGTTCCTGCAAAGCTTCGGGAGAGCGCGAGCATAGTGGCTACGCCGCTTGCGTTGTCGTCGGCCCCAGGACTTCCAGGCACGGTATCGTAATGTGCGCCGATTATCACCACTTCCCCAGGGCGTTCGATGCCCCGAATCTCGGCCTCGATGTTCCTGCACGTAGTGTCGCCGGCGCTGTAGACTTGCGACCACGGCTGATACCCAACAGCCTGCAACGACTCATCAATAAATGTGGCCGCGGCCTCCAACCGCCGGGCTTTGCCGGAAGTGTTCCGCTCGCCAATCGTGCCGGCGAGGAACGCCACGTCACGGCGCAACTGGCCTCTGAGTTCCAGTTGGCCCGTGTCCAATGCTTGTAGCACGTCCACTGAAGCACGCCCGGGCGTCCAGAGCATCCACCACCAAGCGCCGAATAGGAGGAATCCGTACACAACAACTCGACTCAGGATTGCCCTGGCAATCCTTGCCGACCTCGTTCTTGTCTTCCACACAATTCATTGACGTGTCGGAGCCGTAGTTGGTCGAGGGCGAAAAGTCGCGGGAACCCCAACCTTGCTACAATCCCCTTCATGCGGAGTTGCTTACCCCGGAAACACAGGCAAGGATGCCCGCGTCACATTCTTCTGCTTGCCTGCGCCGCGCTACTGACCGGCGCGCCCCTCGATCAGAAAGACGTCGAATATGCTCGCCCGGGCGGAAAGCCGGTGCTGCTCGACCTCCACGTGCCCGACGGGCCGGGGCCGTTTCCCGCGGCCATCCTGGTCCACGGCGGCGGGTTCGACGAGGGCAGCAAGAGCACCAATGTCCGGCCATTGTTCGACGTGCTGGCCAATGCCGGATTCGCTTGGTTCAGCATCGACTACCGGCTCGCCCCCGAGTTCCGTTTTCCGCAGTCGATCGAGGACCTGAATAGCGCCGTCCGGTGGGTGAAGGCCAACGCCGCGACCTACCACGTGGATGTTTCGAAGATTGCGATCATCGGCGAATCGGCCGGCGGCTTCCTCGTAAACTACGCCGGCACGCACGAGACGGCGGACACCAAGGTTCGGGCGGTCGTGGACTTTTACGGGCCGGTGGATTACGGAAAGCTGGCCGAGCTGCGGCGCGACCATCCGGAGCGCTTCAACATGACGAGCATCAACCGGCATGCCGCGAACGGCGGCGGTATTCATTTCTTCGGCGCCGAACAGCTCGACGAAGCGGGCCTTAAGAAGTTGCACGCCATCTCGCCGATCTTTGCGGTCCACAAGGGTATGGCGCCGTTCCTTTGCATACACGGCACGAAGGACGACCAGGTGGCCTATGAACAGTCGCCCGCGATGTGCGAGGCGATGCACCAGGTGGGAGCGGGGTGCGAGCTGATCCCGATCGAAGGCGGCGGGCACGGCATGGGCGGCTGGCGCGCGCCGGAGATGCAGCATTGGAAGCCGGAGATGATCGCTTGGCTTCAGAAGACGCTGAATGTGAAGTAGGGCAGGTCCTCGACCTGCCCCGCCTACATTCTGACTCGGCAGGTCGAGGACCTGCCCTACTGGTCGTCAGTCCGCATTCTCGTCGTACTGCATGGCCCCGGCGATGTTGCCTTCAGGATCTTGGAAAAAGAGCAATTGGCCGACGCCGGCCAGCGTGCAGATCGGCATGACAATCGTGCCCCCGTTGGCTTCCACCGCTGCGGCGGCGGCTTGGATGTCCTCGACCGAGATGGTGCACTCAAAACCGCGCATGGGAACACCTTTCACGATCTCGCGGCGCTGTTGCAGCGAGCCCCGTATCGGCACCGTTACCCGTGCGGACTCCGGATCGACCATGTAGAAGCCGGGCGGGCCATAAGCCTGAAACCTCCAGCCAAAAACGTTCTCGTAGAAGCGGCGCGCGCGTGATACATCGTCGGCGTTGATCGCAAAATGGGCTACTTGGGACATAGTGGGTTACTCCTTTCTGTTGGATTCTACCGGTTTGCCGGCTTGCCAGCATTACGCTATCTTGCCAATATATGTCGATTTCCCGCCACCAGGACGACCGCACCGTGGAGGTGCGCAGTTTCGGCGTCACCTTCCGCAGTGGACAGACGTGGCCGCCTCAACCGGTGGTCCCGCCGCAACCCGGTGATTGGCATCAGTTGATCTATGCGACCCGAGGAGTGATGACCGTCCGGACCGATCAGTGCGCCTGGGTGGTGCCGCCGCACCGCGGCGTGTGGATTCCCGCGGGGTTCCGGTACCGTGTGGAAATGAGTGGAGTGGTGGCCCTGCGGATGCTCTACCTCCACGTGCGGCCGCGGGCGGCAGAGTTGTTCGCCAACGCTTCGCGGGTCTGCTCGGTAGTGAATGTGACACCCCTGTTGCGGGAACTGATCGTCCGCACGGTTCTCCTGGGCGCCTTGGATTCGAGCGTTCCCGAGCAGCACCGCCTGATCGGCGTGATCCGCGACGAACTGAAGGTGCTGGTCGCCGTCCCGCTCCAATTGCCCACGCCGCAGGATCGCCGTGCGGCGCAATTCGCCGCCATCGTCGAGGCAGACCCTGGCGGAAAGGTGCCGATCGAAAAGATGCTGCGTAAGTGTGGCGCCAGCCGCAGAACCATGGAGAGGTTGTACCGCTTGGAGACGGCGATGAGCCTGGGCCAGTGGCTGCGCCGGCAGAAACTGCTTCACGCACTGCGCCGGTTGGCCGCGGGCGATTCCGTGAACACCGTGGCCCTGGAACTGGGGTATAACAGCGCCAGCGCGTTCATCGCAATGTTCCAGCGGGAACTGGGACAGACGCCCAAACGCTACTTCGAGACTTGAGCCCTACGCGGTTCAGAGGGCGGCAACCGGGTGAGCCTACTTGGGGCGCTCCAGGCCAAATCGATCTGTCGTGCGAACGTAAGCCGGGCCGCCCATACGGCCGACGGGGCGCAACTTGTCGGGATCGATAGCGTCATCGCTCACGACGGCGTCATCCACATGGAAGCGCACCACCTCGCCCAGTACCAGGCTTCCGCCGCCGGGCTTGGCGCTGACGTGGACAATCTGCACCAGCCGGCACTCCATGCTCACGCGCGATTCCTTCACCCGAGGAGGCTTCACCACATCGCTGGGGAAGGGGGTCAAACCGGAGACAGCGAACTCATCCACTTCCGGCGGGTATTCGCCGGAGCAAAGATTCATCTGCCGGGCGAAATCCTCGGAGACCACGTTCACCACAAACTCCCCGGTGGCTTCGATGTTGAGCAGAGTGTCTTTCTTCGTCCCGTCCCTGCGGATAATCGGAGCGAAGCAGATCACGGGAGGGTTGGCGCTGGCCACGGTGAAATAGCTGAAAGGCGCCAGGTTCAAGCCGCCCTGCCGGCTGAGCGTGGAGACGAACGCGATGGGGCGGGGCACCACGGCCTCCACCAGCAGTTTCGCAATGTCGCGGGGGTCGGCAACGGCTGGATCGACGATCACCTATTTCTTCTCCATCCAACTCGCCCAATATTCCTTCCATTCCACCTGCTCCCCGGCCGGCAGCACGTGGATGGGGTTGAGCCCGTCGAGCATCACGGCGTACTCATCGGTGTGGGTCTTGCGATGCTGATTGGCCAGGGCCTTGGGGTGCGGCCCGTGGTGAATGCCGCGCGGATGCAGCGTGGCGTACCCCGGCTTGATGTTGTCCTTGCTGAAGAAATCGCCGTCGTGGTAGAAGAGGAACTCGTCGTAATCGGTATTGCGGTGGAAAAACGGTACGCGCAACGCCTCGGCATCCTGCTCCAGCGGCCGCGGCAGAAAGCTGCAGACCACCGCGCCCTCGGTGAGAAATGTGGTGTGGGCGCTGGGCGGCAGGTGCGCGCGATGGCTCATCACCGGGCGAATATCGCGCATGTTGATCTTCCACACGGTGAGGTCGCCCTTCCATCCCACCACGTCGATGGGGTTGAACGGGTAGAAGACTTTCGAAATCTCGTCATCCACTTTGATGCGCACCTCCCATTCCCGGTCGTCGTCCAGGTGCGGCTCCGGCTCCGGAATCGAAATCACGCCCGGGTCGTAAAGCGCGTGGTGGCCGAGCAGCCCCTTGTCAGGCTGATCGAACTCGGTGCGCGACTGAACGATGAGGAAGAAATTGTCCTGGGTTTCGGGCAGCAGGCGGTACGTGACCGCTCGCGGCATCACCAGATAATCGCCGGGCTCGAAGGGTAGCGGTCCGAAATCGGTCTCGATGACGCCTCTGCCCCGATGGACGAAGATCAGTTCGTCACCATCGGCGTTGCGATAGTAGAACGGCATGGGCTCGGAGCGCCGCGAAACGAATAGGGTGATGTCGTGATTTCCCAGGAAGGCGACGGGCATGCCTTCGGGGTCGTGGCAGTCCGTAGGCGCCAGGCGGTTCAGATCGAACAGGTGAGGCCGCAGCTTGCCTTCGAAACGGATCCAGCCGGTCGGTGGGTGTGTGTGGTAGAGATGGGCGCTCTTACCGTAGAATCCTTTTCGCCCGTGCTCCTCTTCAAAGGTCCCCTCGGGAATCCCGACATGCGCCTGCGATGCGAACTTCCCCCGCTTCAACGGATACATTGGCGACCCTCCTGTTACAGGATACCCGCTTCCTGGTTGGGGCCTTGGTTTTGTGGCGCAACCACTCGTGCCCTATTGCCCCTTGCCCGGCTCCTTGGTACCGGGCTTGGCCGCGGGAGCCGGCGCGGGAGCCGGCGCCGGAGCCGCAGCCGGCCGCCTCCCGGTAGTCTCCTCCCTAGGCGCCACCAGGCACTGGTCCGACCGGCAATTGTGCGAGTTGGGCGAGCCCAGCTTTTCCGCCAGCGCCACCGTCTCGGGGTGCGGAATTCCAAACCGGTTCGGGCCATTCGCCATGTCGGCGACCGTATCCCCGACCTTGGTTCGGACGTCCACCTTGGCGCCCTTCTCCACCAGGAACGTCACCATCTGGTTGTTGCCCACGTATGCCGCGCCATGCAGCGCCGTGTAGCCTCGGGCATCCACGGCATTCACGTCGTTGCCCAGCTCCACGCAATACTGGACCGCCGGCATCGGCGAGCCCGGCGCGTTGGTGGTGAAGTTAGCCCCCCAACCGATCCCCGCGGCAGCCATCAGCGGCGTATCCCCGGCCGTGTTCGCGATGTTGGGATCGGCGCCGTGCTCCACCAGCAGGTGCATGGCGGCGAGATCGGTGGATTGCGCGGCCCGCCAGAACGCCGTGGCGCCTGCCGGATCGATCCACGTCACATCGTGAGTGAAGCTCCGGAACCAGATTTTCTTACCCAGCCTGGCGTTCACGTTGGCCCCGTGCGCCAGCAGCGCCTTCATCAGATCCAGGTAGGTCACCTGCTCCTGATCCGTGATCGGTTGCGGGAACCAGGCGTGCGGCGCCCACTCGACATCGATCGTCGTGTAGAGAGCCGTGAGCCCCGCTTCGCTCACCAGGTTCGGATCCGCGCCGCGGTCCAATAGCATCTTCGCGAGGTCGAGGTGGCCGTTGACGATGGCCATCACTATGGGGCTGATCTGGCCGCCGGTGCTGACCTGGTTGACATCGGCTCCGGCCGCTACCAACTCGCGCGCGGCGTCGATCTGGCCGTCGCGGGCCGCATACAGCAACGCGGTCATACCTCCCATGTAACTGGGTCCAACCTGCCTCGGCGCGAATTGCCCGCGGCCGCCATTGGCGGCTGGATCGCCGGCCCGTGCGCCCCGCCCGCCTCGGCCCGCCGTCGCCGGTGTTGCGGCAGCTTCGGGTTGGGCGGCGGTGGCCGGCTTCTCTTCGGATGCTCCGGCCTGCGCTGCCGCAGTCACAATGGCCACCAACTTTTCCTCGGGTAATGCGCTGTACGCCCCGGCGGCCACTGCCACTCCTCTACCCGCAGCGGCGGGTGCATTCGGGACCACGTTGCCATCCACGTCGAACGTAACGCGTTCCAGCTTGGCCACGCTCGAACTCACGCCGGCGTCGGCCCCGTGCTTCATCAGGAGCTTTACCACCTCCGCGCGATTCAGCGCAGCGGCAAACATCAGGGCCGTCTGTCCGTGGGCAGCCTCCTTGGCCTTCAAGTCCGCTCCGTGATCCAGCAGCACCTTGACGGCGTCCGCGCTGCCCGAGGCCGCCGCGATCATGAGCGCGGTGGTCCCGTTCGACTTGGTGGAGTTGGCATCCGCGCCGGCCTTCAACAGTCGCTCGACCATAGCCGCGCTGCCGTTGGTGCAGGCCATGAACAACGGAGTGATGGCGCCTTCGCGGGTGGCGGCCTTCACGTTCGCGCCGGCTTGCAGCAGCAGTTGGGCCATTTCCACATCGTCCTGGAACGCCGCCCAGTGCAGTGCCGTCGCGCCATCGCCCTGCGGCACATTCACATCCACCTTCTGCTTGAGCAGGGAACGCACACCGTCCTTGTCGCCGCGCATGGCTGCATCGGCGAGCCGGGTATCGGTACCGGCGGCCGAGAGCAGCACCGCCATCGAAAGTCCGAGAATAAAAGCTTTCACTGACATCGTTCCCTCCTGAGAAAGCGCACGAAATCACCGGCGGCAAGACCGCCGGCGCTACAACGCCACTTCTCCCGTGCTGTCTCCAATACTCTCCTGGTTCACACCCAGCTTGTGCAGGATGGTCAACAAGACATTCGCCATGGGGGTTCCATCCTTGGTTCTCAAATGGAGATTGCCCTTGAGCCGGCCGCCGGCGTGGCCCGCCAGGAACAGCGGCACGCGCTTGTGGTTGTGCACGTTGGAGTCGCCCATCGGGCTGCCATACATCACCAGCGAATGGTCCAACAGGTTGCCGTCGCCATCCGGCGTGTTCTTCAGCTTTTCCAGGAAGTAGGGAATCAGGCTGACGTGATAGCGATTCAGCTTGGCGAATTCCGCCACCTTGGCCGGCGTCTCCCCGTGATGCGAGCAGTTGTGGAACGGCGTCTTCACGCCGCTCTCGGGCCATACCCGCCCGCTGACGTCGCGGCTCAATTTGAAGGCCGAGACGCGCGTGACGTCCGTCATGAAGCCCAGCGCCTGCAGGTCGAACATCAACCGGACATGCTCCTCGTAGGAGTCCGGCACGCCCAGGGGAGCGGCCGGCAACGCGCGGGCCTCGCCCGAGGCATTGTATTTCTCGATGCGCTGGATTCTCCGCTCGATCTCGCGCACATCCTCGAGATACGAGTTGAGCCGGCTGCGGTCGCTCGGCCCGAGGCCCTTCTGCAAGCGCGCCACGTCGTGCGAGATCCAATCCAGGATGCTGCGATTCACCTTCCCGCGGGCCAGCCGTTCGGCCGGTGTGCCGCCCTCGCCGAACAGATTCTCGAAGGCCATGCGGGGGTCGATGGTCATCGGCAGAGGGCTCGTCGGCGACGCCCAACTGATGGTGTCCGCGTATACGCAGGCATACCCGTAGTCGCAGGCGCCCGATGCGTCCACCATCTCGATGCAGAGCTGGATCGAAGGCAGCGGGGTGTCCTGGCCGAACTGCTGCGCGTAGATCTGGTCGATCGACGGGCCCACATAGTAGTCCGAGCCTTCCGTCATTTTCGGGTGGGCAGCAGTCAGGAAGACCGCGCTGGAGCGGAAATGGTCGGCGCCTTCCTCCGCCGTCGAATGCGCGGTCGCGGGGCTGAGGTCCGTGCCGCTGACAATCGTGACGTAATCGCGAAACGGTTCGAGCGGGCTCAGGGTCTGGCTGAACTCGAAATCGGCGCCCTCCTTCTCGGGCGACCAATAATGCTTGTTCGAGCCTTCCACGGTGCTGCCGGCGGCGCCGTGCACCATTTCGATGCAAGCCAGTCGAGTCTTGGGAGCCGCCGCCGTCTTGCTCAGGGGCGTCTGGGCCGGAATCATCGAGTCCAGCAGCGGCAGCGCCAAGGTTGCGCCCATACCGCGAAGAACCGCGCGCCGGGATAAATGCTTCTTGCTGATGAATGGCACCCTGATGCTCCTCCCTTAATTCCCTGCTGTACTCACCGGCTCACTCTCTTCCGCCCTTCGCATCTGAAAGGGCGCGCTCTTGACAATACCCAGAACGAATGACGAGAAACGGTTGTTACTCCGCGCCGCCTCCCGGCGGATTGCCCGCACCACCGGCATGTCGTAAAACTCCAGCACCCGGCCCATGCCGAAAGCCAGCAGGTTCTCGGTGAAGGTGCCGATGTATGAGTCCGCGTGGTTCAGAATCGCCTGCCGCAGGCTGGCCGGTCCGTACAGCTTCGCACCGTCGAACATTTTGCCCGACGCATCGATCTTGAAGACGCCGTCGTTGGTGCGCCAAACGCCCACTGCGTCGAAGTTCTCCAGCGCGAAGCCGATCGGGTCCATCATCTTGTGACACGCCGCGCAGGCCGGGTCCGAGCGGTGCTCTTCCATGCGCTCCCGCACCGAGAGTGGTTTGGAAAGCACCTGGCCGGTTCGGGCGTCGGAGTTCTCTTTCAGCGCGGGCACATTCGGCGGCGGATTCGGAGGCGGCGTGCCCAGCAGCACTTCCATCACGTACTTGCCGCGCGCCACCGGAGACGTCCGGTTGGCGGTCGAGGTCAGCGTCAGAATGCTCCCCTGGCCCAGCACGCCGAAACGGTTCGGGTCGGTCAAAGTCACGCGCCGGAACCGGTTGCCCAGGACGTTCGGAATTCCATAGTGCTTGGCGAGCCGCTCGTCCACAAACGTATAGTCGGCCGTCAGAAGGTCGAGGACGTTGCGGTCTTCGCGCATGATGCTGTCGAACAACAGTTCCGTCTCGCGCCGCATCGACTGCGCCAGGGTCTTGTCGAAGTTGGGATACAGGTATAGATCCGGATTCGCATCTTTCAGGTTCTGCAGATGCAGCCACTCGCCGGCGAAGATGGTGGCCAGCGATGCGGAGCGGGGGTCCGCGAGCATGCGGCGTACCTGCTTCTCCAGCACCAGCGGGTCCTTCAGCCGACCCTGGCTGGCGAGCGCGAGGAGCCGATCGTCGGGAGCGCTGCTCCACAGGAAATACGACAGGCGGGATGCCAGTTCCAGGTCGCTGATGCGATAGTTGCGGCCGGGAGCCACACCGGCGGGAGTCCGTTCAAACCGGAACACGAACTCCGGGCTCGATAGGATCGCCTGCACGGCCGTTCGGATTCCGGACTCGAAGTCGCCCTGGTTCCGGCCGGACTGGTAGAAGCTCAGCAGCCCTTCGAGGTCCGAGTCCGTCACCGGCCTTCGATACGCCTGGCGGGCCAGTGCGGACACGACCTTCTTGGCGCAGGGCAGTTCGTCGCCGCCGGCCGCCGGGCGGCAGATGAAGATCCTGCGGCGGCTGGGCGTGTCGGACAGACCCGATACCTTATGTGGACCGGTGACCTGAAGCTCGTGCAGGTGGGGCAAGGAAGTCATGCCCGGAATGTTGCCGGTGCTGACGTCCACCAGGCTCTGCTCCACGGGTCGAAACTCGTCTTCCACGGGTCCATCGAACTTCGAAGGGAAGGCGGCGGAAATCCTCTGCGGGCCTGCGCCGATGTGCACCGGTGGCGTCTTGATGCCGTCGTTGGCGAGCTTCATGGACGGGTTGATGTCGAGCAGCGCCACGCGCTCGCCGTTCACCGCGATCTCAATCTGCTGCCCCTGACCCTGGTTCTGTCCGAAGAGCGGCCCTTCGGGTACGTAATAGAATCCCAGGCGGAAGGTATATTCGCCGTCGGCCGGAAAGTCATGAACTACGGCCATGCCGCCGCGGGTGCCGAAAGGCGTGCCCTCCACGTGCCGCATCTGGGAAGCCACCCGAGGGATCGAGTAAGTCGCAGTGAGGGGAAGCGCAGTGGTATCGCCCACCGCCTCGCGGCTGATCTTGCCGGCCGCCCGGATGTAGCCTTCCATGAGTGCGGGAGAGACCGTCAGCACGTCCGCCATGTTGTCGAAGCCGTGGCTCATATCGTCGGTCGGCAGAAGCGCGGCGACATCCACGTCGACAGCCAGCAGGTCGCGGATGGAGTTGGCGTACTCGGTTCGATTGAGCCGGTGAAGCGCCGGCCTGCCGGGGTTGGGGTGGAGCGCGGCAGCCTGGTCGATGCCGGTTTCGAGCGACGTGAGGAAGAGCTTGCTAGCGGCGGCATTCGGCCGCGGCAGGCCCGCCGGGGGCATCATGCCGGCGCGGAGTTTGCGAATCACCTTCTCGGCGAGTTCCGCGTTTTGGCCCGGATGCGCCAGGTCCAGCTTCGTCAGCGTCATATTCCCGGACTTCAGCTTGTCGTTGTGGCAGCCTACGCAGTATTGGTCGGCCAGCGGGCGCCGGGGGGCGGCGGATGGCGCCTTGGGGGCAATCTGGCCGTACGCCACGGCTGCCGACAAGATCGCCATCCTGCCACAGAGCAGGCTTATTTTCATCGATTTCCCCTCTGAAAAACTAACTCGCCACAGACCGCCGACCGACTAACGGACAAACGCCTCCCGAAAGCCCGACGTGTTACATCCGCCCAGAATTATATCGGCGCGGCGTGAGGGTGTCAACCAGTGGGACAGACGATCGCCTTTTGTCGTCTGTCAGCCCGTTGCCCGCTAAAAGGGTGCTGGTCAATAGCTTGCCGGCTCAGAGCCGGCTGACAGACGACGAAAAACGATCGTCTGTCCTACTGCCAGCTCACGCCTTCATGTCTTTGCCGCTGATCTGCACATCGAAGCCATCCGGATCTTTCGTGTGGAAACTGTTTTCGGTGTCGGGGCGCGCCGCCAGCCCGCGGCGCTTCAGCTCGGATTCCACCGCGTTCTTGTCCCAGTTTTCGATGGTGTAGGCGATGTGATCGACGTGCGGCAGAGTGGCTCCCTCTCGCCCGTTCCGCGGGAGGAGGAACGAATCGCCAAATGAGAGATTGCATTGTCTGCCGGTGTCTCCACTGACTTTCAGCCCCAGCAGATCCACGTAGAAGTCACGGGTCTTGGCATAGTCCTTCACCTGGTACGAAATGTGATTGATGGTGACGGCCTTGAAGCCTTTGCCCTCCGCAGCGACTGCCGGCGCCGCCGCGCCCGCGGCTGCCGATGCCAGGGCGAGACTCTGAATGAGTTGCCGCCGGTTCATCTTTCCGTGTTCGAAGTCCTGCAAGAGCTTCGCGATGAAGTGTTCCATGAGTGGTCCTCCTCTGAATGACCGTTCCACTATGCTACACCCGACTCCATGCCAACAAGACAGACCACGAAAAACGATGGTCTGTCCTACTGCCACTGGATCCGGTCGAAGATCGCGCGCAGGCGCTTTCCCTTGTCGGGGTTGATCGATTCGACGAAGGCTACACGGCCCTCCAGGTGCATCCGAAAGCTGGCGTGCCCATCGCGGTTTTGGCTCTCCGGACCCAGGCGAACACAGTTGGTGAGTATCGCCTTGAGACGATCGAAGTCGGGTCGCATGACATTCACGCGCCGATTGGCAACCAGCCCCGCCAGGTGTTGCCGGACGCCCTGGCGCATGATGCGCGTCTTGCGGTGGTGCACGGTAAAACCCTCTTCGTGCAAGATGGCGGCCACGTGGGCGGAGAAGCGCTCCACGCGGCGGTCAAGGGTTTCGCCGCCCGAAAACGCGAGGTCGTCGGCGTACCGTGTGTACTGCGCGCCCACCGCTTTCGCCAGGCCCGCCAGGCGGCAATCCACCCGATAGGCGCAAAGATTGGCGAGCGCCGGCGAGGTCGGCGCGCCTTGGGGCAAGTGGGGCTGCGCGTACAGAGCGCGGGCTTCCCGGAGTTGCTGAGGATCGACGTCCATCCCAGGATGCTTCCAAGCGTCGCCTGGAGCGGCATTCGTGCAAATGCCCCCCAGCCGGTCGGCCACCGATTGGGGATGGCCCATCGTGCGGAAAAGGGCCTGTATCCTGGCGCGCGGGATCGAAGGAAAGAAATCCCGCAAGTCCATTCGCAAGACCACCCGCTGGCCCACGTGCGGGGCGACGAACGTCTTGATGGACCGCCCTTTCAGGAACCCGTGCGCTGCTGGATGGGGTGGGATCTTCTCCAGAATCCCGATCAGAATCTGCCGTTGCATTTCCTTCAGCCGCGGCTTGGGCGCTTCAATCAGCCGAATGCCGCCCGAGAGCTTCGTCAGAGCGCGATAGCGATAGTGTCTCAGGATGGGGCGGGTTTTCCGGTGATACTCGAGTCCCCGGAGATCGGCGAACCACTCCAGTTCGCCGGGATAGAGCCCGAGCCAATCGGCCAACGCCGCCACCGACTCGATCGCCGGAACAGGCCAAGCCGCGGCGGCCCCGGCGGGCTGCATTTCGGGCGACCACGTCCACACTTCCCCTACCGACAATTCGTGGGAGTATTTCGACCAGGCACGGAGAAAGCCTCGGTCCCGAAGAAGAAACTCAACCACCTCCCGGTGTCGAGGACGCGTACGGCCCGCAAAGGCCTTCACATATCGTTGGGCCAAGGGCCGAAGCCAGCGCCAAGGTTTGCCAAGCGCCCGGGTGGCGCGCGCCGTCACCTGTTCCACGGTCGGTTCGCCTGCGAGAAAGGCCCTGGCAAGTGCGGTCGAGAGCGACGGCTTCCACATGGGTAAACGACGGCGGAATGCTCCAACGAGTCTTACCTGGCGTGAGCCTGTCTGCGTATCGCGCAGGGTCGCTCACGCGGCGAAATCTCAGTTCTTCACGTTCCCCTGGGGTAACCCCAGAGAGGCCCAACCGAACCCGAGAGTCCGATCCAAGCCCGGCTTGGAGCATTCCACCGCCGAGGGCATGATAGCACCTGATGGGGCATGCTTTAGCTTGCAGCATTGAGCGTCCGACCGTATGCTATAATTCTTCACCCGACCTATGGAAGCTCTGCGATCACTTTCGGCCGCACCCAGGCGTCCTTTTTCCGGCCGGGCCGCGTGGATTGCGGTCCTGGTGCTGTCGCCGCTGGCGTACCTGGGCAGCTTCTACCTGGTGAAGAAACTGCCCAGCCGGAACAGCGCGATCACCATCAATCACGACCGGGCGATCCAGGCCGCTCTCCAATTCGCGGACGCACGCCACGTCAAGGCGCGAGGCTGGCCGGTTACCGTCGGCGCTACGAAGCAGAAGGCGATCTCGGGTGTACTCGCACACGTCCGTCCGCCAGCTCTCGAACAAGTGACGGCGGCGTCGGTTTCGACGGTGAGGTTCCGGTCGCCGGCGTCCGGCCAGTGGTTTCGGGTGGTGCTCACTCCCACGGAACGGGTTGTCGGATTCTCCATCAATGAGCCGCAGGGAAACCCGGTTTTGATCAGCGACGCCGCGGCGGAGAACATCGCGGCATCCTTTCTGCGGGATTTCCTGGGGCCTTCCGCGCCATTCGAGCTGAAAGCCCCCAAGATGCATTTCGTGGCCCAAAAGAAGCAGGACCGGATGTTCGAGTGGCAAGCGCCCGTTCCGGGATTGCCGGAAGCGAAGGCGGGGTTCCGGGTTGAGCTGGCCGGCGACCGGGTGATCACGGAAGACTGCGCGGTCACCGTGGATCCGGGCTACCTCAGGCGCTTCTTTCCCGGGCGCATTCTCTACTATGGTTGGATGTGGCTTGCCGGCATCTACCTGGCGGCCATCGGCATTTACGCGATTGTCCGGTACGTTCGCCGCACCTCGGAGAAGGAGGTGTCACACCGGCGCACCATCCTGGTGGCCTTGGTATTCGTGATCTTCAGCGTGTTCGCGATTTATTACGCAGCGGAATCGTCCATCTTGGTGAACGGCGAGCCCCCCTCGCCGGCCCAAAGTATTGTTATGCTCGCCGTCTTCGTCATCTGCTTCGCCCTGGTAGGCGCGTTTTTTGGAATGGCATATGGAGCCGGGGAAGGCGATGTCCGCGCGGTGTATCCGGGTAAGCTGACATCTCTCGATGCGCTGCTCTCCGGGAAGCTGTTCTCGGCAAACGTCGCGCGATCCATTCTGGCCGGCGGGGCCTTTGCGGGAGCGATGCTGCTGGTCCAGAACCTGGCGCTGGTGGCCACCCACGCCATGCGTCCCGGGGACGACCACGATCTCGCAGGCAGCCTGATCTCGCCCTTTCCGGTTGGCGAGGCTTTCTCCGACACCGCGATGAATGCTCTGGCCATTGCGGCATTCGGCCTGCTGGTGCCGATCGCGTTCTTGCGGCCCAGAGTGCGAAGAGAATGGATCTTCTACGCGCTGCTGCCCCTCTTTTCGGCGTGGAGCGCGACTATCTGGTCGTCGGACGGATCCGCCTGGCGGAACTTCATCATCACGGTGCTGGTTTCGGTAACGGTCACCTGCGTACCGTTCTTCTACGGCGATCTGCTGGCGTCGGTGAGCGGCATCATCGCCCTGGATCTCGTCTCCAAGCTGTTTTACCGCAGCGCGGCTTCGGAATCGTGGGCGCAGATGGAGACTCCCGTGTTGTACGCCGGGGTCGCATTCCTGCTGATGGAAGCCTACTTTGCCGAACGCGGGAAGACTTACGAGGAGTGGGAGGTCCGGCCGCTGTATGCGCGGCATTTGGCGGAGCACCTGTCGTTGCAGGCGGAAATCGGTGCCGCCCGGCAAGCGCAACTGCGGCTCCTGCCCGATCGGCCGCCGCGAATTGTGGGACTCTCGATCGCCGGCTCGTGCGTTCCGGCGCGCGATGTAGGCGGAGACTTCTACGATTTTTACCCGCTGGACGATCATCGCCTGGGCGTCTTCGTGGCAGAAGGAGGGAACCGCGAACTCGCTTCGGCCATGCCGATCGCGCTGGCCAAGGGCTATCTGCTGCACACCGCCCGGTTGGATCTCAGTCCGGTGGAGGTTCTGCGGCGGGTGCGGGATCTGCTGGGCGCGACCTTGCACGACGAGGGCGCCAGCGTATCCATGTTGTACGCGACGATCGACGCCCGTGCGGGCACGATCCGGTTCGCCCGCACGGGAGTTTCACCGCGCCTGGCGATCAACGGGAATCGTGCGGTGGAGGAGGTCGCGGTCAGCCGCGCCAATGAAGTGCCTATCCGGCATGGCGCGGCGGCGCTCAAGCCCCGAGATGCCCTGGTGTTCTACACCGACGGTCTGGCAGCGCAGATTGCCGAGAAGAAGCGCGAGCCGGTCGACCGGTTCCTGGCTAAGACCGCCGCGAAGATGCGCGACGGCTCGGCAGCCGGGTTGCACGCCGCCATTCTGAAAGCCGCGATCCGACGCAAGAATGAACCGCCGCCAGACGACGTCACCGCGGTGGTGATTCGCCTGGAGGAGCCTGGCGAGCGGGCCCTCGAGGTGGTGGCTTGAAGCCTCTTCCGATTGCGGCGGTGGCGGCTCTGAGCGGCTTGATTGGCTTGGCGGTGCTGTTTCCGCGGCTGGATCCGTCGGTATCGGCGCCGTTGACTCTGGACCGGAGCCACGCCATCGAACGGGCCCGTAAACTCGCGTCCCGGTATGGCGTGGATACGGCGGGCTGGCGGGCCGCTGTCACGGACCAGACCGACGCGAAGCTCAAAGCATATCTGGCGGCGTACCCGGACGATCCGGCGGCCAAGCTTTTCGGCTTGCTGAAGATGAATGTCACGCTGATCGAGCCAGGCGGGAAACACAGCATCCAGATGGTGTTGTTTGCGGACGGACGGCCTGCCCAGTGGAAATGGGACGGCCCCGCAATCGAAGTGGGGCCGGGTCCCGCGCCCGATACGATCCTGACAGACTTTATCGGGTCGAGGCCGGGGAGGTTCACTCCAGCCGGTGTGTCGGACGACGGCTGGTTCCGCTACGACTGGGAATGGAAGGCGGCGGACGGATTCCCGCTTCGGGCTTCCTTGAAAATGGAGCAGAAGGCGCGCACGTTGCGGTCGGTATTGTTGGTGCCGGTATTCAGCGACGCCTTCGAGGAGCAATTCAAACGCAGTCAGAAGAGCACTTTCGCGACGGTTGCGACTTGGGCCGGGATTCTGGTGTGGACGGCGGGCTTGGGTCTGTGCATCTGGCAGATGTTTCGCGGGAAACTGCGGTGGCGCGTCCCACTCATGCTGCTGGCGGCCCAACTGGTTTGGGTGGCGGCGAGTTTTTGGGGGGGCACCTACTACCAGGAATTCCTGGGGCGAAAACAGAGCGTTCCGGACGCCCTGATCTTCATTGCCGGCGAGAATTCGGGGGTTGTCTGGTCCTTCTTCTGGCTGGCGGTGTTTGCGGGCGCGGGATATGCGATCCGCTCGGCCGGGAATCGCGGGAAATGGGACTCTCTCGACGAGATTTCGCGTGGCCGGATTCTCAATCGCACGACGGGCGAATCTCTGGCGACCGGCATACTGAGTGGAATCGGGCTGGCCGCGGTGCCCTACCTGGTCGCGGCGGTCCGTTGGCTGCCGGGCAACGCGCTGGACTTCCGCTCGATGGACGCGCTGGTGGCGCCTTTTCCGGCGACTGTGGCCCTGCGGATGTCCGCCGCGGTTCCAGCCCTGGCGCTATTCGGATTCCTGTTTCCGTTGGCCCGATACCTGCGAAAACCGATTTTATTTTGGATGGTGTTCGCTCCCTTGGGAGTCCTGGTGTTGGTGGACTCGGCGCCGTTTCGATCGGCCGCGCCAGCGGTGGCCACGGCGGTGCTGCTGTTTGGCGCGTACCTGCTGATTTACCTGCGGAGCGACCTGCTGGCGATCCTGACCGCCACCATCGCAGCCCGGGCCGCGATCGTGCCGTGGGTGTTGTGGTCACAACCGCTCTCCTCCGTGCGCGCATCGGCGGTCGGGTTGCTGACCGTGGGTGCGGTGACCATCGCCGCGTCTGTCTATTGGGCCGTTCGCGGACCGGAAGCGGAGGCGGGGACGGAGGTCTCTGGCGCGGGTTTCTCGCCGGGAGCCGAGATTCCGGCGAGATCCGGCCGGGAGCGTTTACAGGCCGAGTTTCAGGTGGCGCGGAAGGCGCAGCAGGACGCGTTGCCGGCGGCGCCGCCGGTGGTAAACGGGTACTCCCTGGCCGGCTGGTGCGAGCCCGCCCAACAGGTGGGTGGCGACCTGTACGACTTTTTCCCGTTGCCCGACGGCCGCTTGGGAATTGCCGTGGCCGACGTCTCGGGGAAGGGTGTTCCAGCGGCATTATACATGATGGTGACCAAGGGGCTGCTGAGCGCGGTCTCGCGGGATAGCAGCCAGCTTGCGTACATCCTGGAACAGATCAACCTTCACCTGTATCGGGCGTGCCGGAAGAAGGTGTTTGTCACCATGGCGGCGGTAGTTTTGGACTCATCGAACCGGCGGTTGGAGTACGGCCGGGCGGGGCACAATCCGGTGGTGTGGCGCAGGGCGCGGCGGGGCGAAACCACGCTGGTGAAGCCGCCGGGGCTGGGTCTGGGCATGACCCCTGGCGAGCGCTTCACCCGCAGCCTGCGGATCGAAGAACTGGAGCTGGAGCCGGAGGATGCCATCGTGCTCTACTCCGACGGCGTGACGGAGGCGGTGAACCATGCCATGGAACAGTTTGGCGAGGAGCGGCTGATGCGCTCGGTAGAGAGCACCGACGGCCAATCCGCGATGGAGAGCCGGGACGGCATTCTACGCGATCTGGCGGCGTTCATGGGGTCGACGCCGGCGAGGGATGACATCACGCTTGTGGTGATACGGGCATGACAACCGCTCCCGTGAGGGAGCGGTCACTGTGCCACAATGATCAGTCGGAGGTAATGTTTGGCGAACTCTTTTACCGTTGGACGGTCCCGGGAGGGCGATATTTCGGTGCTTTCGCTGCACGGATATCTGGATGCTCATACCGCTCCGCAATTCGAGAAGGCGATCCAGGAGGAGTATGATGGCGGGCGGTTCCGGATCATCGTGAACTGCGCCGGCCTCACGTACATCTCATCCGCGGGCCTGGGCGTCTTCATGAGTTTTATCGAAGATGTCCGGGCGGCCAACGGGGACATCAAGATCTGCAGTGTAACCGAGACGGTGTACCAGGTGTTCGAGATATTGGGCTTCCCCTCGCTTTTCGATATTCTGGCGGACCGGCCGGCGGCGGTACAGCGGTTTTCCGAAGTGCCCACGAAGGAGAGTTGACCATGGATGAGATGGAACGCACCTTTCAATTGCACGTGCCGTCTTCGACCGAGAATCTGGCGATGATCCGGGACTTCGTGGGCAAGATCGGCGAGCGCGCGGGCATGAGCCCAGGCGACCTGGTGAAGCTCGAACTGGCGGTGGACGAAGCCTGCGCCAACGTCATCGAGCACGCCTACGGATCGGACGATACGCGCGAGGTCACGGTGAAGGCCACGCTCGACTCCGAACAGGTCCAGATTAAGATCATGGACACCGGGCGTGGCTTCGATCCTGCGACGGTCGAGCAGATCAACCTGGAGCAACTGGCCGTCAAGCGCAAGAGCGGCGGGCTCGGGATGCGCCTCATCCGCTCGGTGATGGACGAGGTGCAATACCAGATCGTGCCCGGGCAGATGAATGAACTGCGCATGGTAAAGCGCCTGAAGAAGAAGGAACCGTCCTGACATCACCGGCGGCAAGACCGCCGGCGCTACAATGACCGGCGGCAAGACCGCCGGCGCTACGATGACCGGCGGCAAGAGCGCCGGCGCTACCTCAATGCCTCTGCGACAACGGCTGGAGCACTACTTCGAGTTTGAAGCGTTGGGCGCCGACTGGAGAACCGAGATCCTGGCCGGCTTCACCACCTTCATGACAATGGCGTACATCGTCTTCGTCAACCCGGCGATCCTGCATGAGACCGGAATGCCGCTGGCGGCGGTGACGGCGGCCACGTGCCTGTCAGCCGCGGTGGGCAGTTTTCTGATGGGAGGCTTCGCCAAGTACCCCATCGCGCTGGCGCCCGGCATGGGGCTGAACGCGTACTTCACGTACTCGGTGGTGAAGGGGATGGGGGTGCCGTGGCAGACCGCGCTGGGAGCCGTTTTCCTTTCCGGGGTGGCGTTTTTCCTGCTGACCCTGCTGGGGGTTCGCCAGCTCATCATCTCGGCTATACCGGTGGAACTGTACGCGGCGGTAGGAGCGGGGGTGGGGCTGTTCATCGCGCTGATCGGCTTCCGCAATTCGGGAATCATTGTGCCCAACGCGGCCACCACGGTGACGCTCGGCAACCTGCACGACAAGGGCACGGCGCTGGCGCTCTTCGGCCTGCTGCTGATCGGGGCGCTGCTGGCGTGGCGCGTGCGCGCGGCCATGCTGATCGGCATTTTGACCACCACGGTAGCCGGCCTGGCTTTGGGGGTCGCCAAATGGAATCCGCAGTTTTACAGCCTGGGCGACCTATCGGCAACGGCTTTCAAACTCGACGTGCCGGCCGCGCTGCGGATCGGCTTCCTGGAAATCATCTTTGTCTTCCTGTTCATCGACCTGTTCGACAACATCGGGACCCTGGTGGCGGTGGGTAAGAAGGCCAACCTTTTCGACAAGACGCACCAGATCCCGCGGGTCAACCGCATTCTGCTCTCCGATGCGACTGCGACGATAGTTGGATCGATCACGGGGACATCCACGGTGGTGAGTTACATCGAAAGCGCCGCGGGTGTGGCCGCGGGCGGACGCACCGGAGTGACTGCCATCGTCACCGGGCTGCTGTTTGTGGCGGCGTTGTTTGTCGCGCCGGTGGTGGGGGCGATTCCCGCCGCGGCCACCGCTCCGGCGCTGATCATCGTGGGCGGCATGATGATGGCGGTGGTGGGAGAGATCCAATGGGAGGATCCCGAGGTGGCGCTACCGGCGTTTCTCACCATGATGGCGATTCCGCTGACGTTCAGTATCGCGAATGGCCTGGCATTCGGGTTTACGGCGTTCACGCTGATCAAACTGCTAAGAGGGAAGTGGCGGCAGGTGAACTGGTTCGTGTGGGTGTTGACGGGACTGTTTGTGGCACGGTTTGTGTATTTGGCGAAGTGAGCCGGGCTTAGAGACACTACGGCTGAGTGAGAGGAGTCGAAACGATGACGTTGCGGCGGCCGGGGCTTTCGGACTTATCGCCGTGCGTGGTCCGGCCGCCAATGGTTTGAGCCGTATCTTCGA
>OBLT010000781.1_pt1 | contig 20535 bp, 19 predicted proteins | sample 1518721 | NCBI WGS metagenome assembly OBLT01 (sample SAMEA3539307, study PRJEB22396) | soil metagenome | biome: tundra; feature: field; material: soil | place: USA | collected 2010-05 | depth 0.15 m | reverse complement strand
GTTCAGACTTGCGTCCATTGACCAATATTCCTTACTGCTGCCTCCCGTAGGAGTCGGGCCCGTGTCTCAGTGCCCGTGTGACTGGTCGTGCTCTCACACCAGTTACTGATCGAAGGCTTGGTGGGCCATTACCCCGCCAACTACCTAATCAGGCGCACGCCCATCTTTAACCGCCGGAGCTATAATATTAATAAGATGCCTTATCAATATGTTACGGAGTATTAATCCCTCTTTCGAGGGGCTATTCTCCAGTTAAAGGAAGGTTGCGTACGTGTTCCGCACCCGTTTGCCGGTCGCCATCAGAGTATTGCTACCCTATGCTGCCCCACGACTTGCATGTATTAAGCCTGCCGCTAGCGTTCATCCTGAGCCAGGATCAAACTCTCCATTGTAAATGTTGTTTGATCTGACTTTAAATTTCTCATCGAAAAATTAACGTCAAAATTCTAATTTGTTACGCTAAACTTTACCTTGTAGAATTATAAAAATTCTGTGCTGTTACTTCCAAACTTTCAAAGATCTTTTGGCCTTTTTTTGACCACCCATTTTAATTTGGGAGTGCAAAGGTAAGAGCCTTTATCAACCAAACCAAATCTTTCTTTCGAATTATGAAAAGATAAATGATCCTAAAATTGCTTAACCACAGAGAACTAATTCTTTTTTTCAAAAGCGGACATCAAAGATAATATGTGATATCCTATGCCGCAAAATTATATTGTAGAATTTTGTTAACGTAAGGAAATAGCGGCTCCTATTCAATAAACAATAATATTCAAACTCCCATTTATTCGATCATTTAACAGGAATCATTATACCCGGTAATTAAAAATAATCAAACTTTACTTCAACAAGAAAAAGCCCATTAGAAGAAGGTGAAAAATCTGCATTCTTACAATCTCTGCTTTCGATAACTTTCTTAAATCCATCCATAGAAAGTTTTCCTGTGCCTACTTTAAGCATTGTGCCGACAAGACCCTTCACCATACCCCTTAAAAACCGGTTAGCCACCACGCTGTAAACCAATAAATCATTTTCCTGAATCCATTCGCTTTTTTGTAAAGTACATTTGAAATTGACAACCTGTGTATTCCTTTTTGAAAATGCCGCGAAATCCTTTGTATCTAAGACAATAAAAGCTGCTTGTCGTAATTGTTCAAAGGCTAATATATACGGGTAGTAATACGCCGTATCTTTTAAAAAGGGATTTTTCTTATTATAGAGATAATATTTATAATGCCTGCTTATAGCATCAAAGCGGCAATGAGCCTGATCAGGTACTTCGAATATTCTCTTGATTACAATATCAGCTGGCAAAATTGAATTAAGAGAATACAAAATTTCTTCAACACTTTTTTCTCCATTTCCGGTTTCTTCTGAATGAAAGAGTTCATCCCCTGAATCAAAATGAAAATAATTTTGAAATGCATGAACGCCTGCATCTGTGCGAGATGAACCGGTAAGGTGAAATTGCTGCCTGAATAATGTAAAAAGAGCAGATTCTGCTTCCGACTGAATTGTCACAGCATTCTTTTGCACCTGGAAGCCGGAGAAATTTGTGCCCCTGTAGAATACTTCTATAAAATATCGTGGCATCGGGATCGAAATATTATCGGCGGATCATAGCCTTGAACCTGTTTATATAATATGGGTCAGTTAACTGAGATTGAAGCGTAAAATATAATCCGGAATCGGATGTGTAGGCATATGCCATATCAAAAAACATATATCTTCCCTTATCAGTTAAAAACAAAAAAGAAAGATTCTTGACTTGATCTGTATTGAAACATTTTGACTTAAGGACCTTTTTTGCAGTGGAAATCATCTCATCATCAGAATCAAGTGTAGCCATTTTTTTTCGAAGCTTGAAAAAATCCTCGTAATTGGCAAAGGCCTTGCAATCAGAATTTATGTTTGAAGACGAATTTTTCCGGGGTAAAACCACAATTTTGCCCTTAGCAGTATCTTCAGGTTGGTTCTTTATTCCCGCAGTGGAGTCGGGCCTGATCAAAGCGGGTTGAATAATTGTTTCAGTTGCCCGATTCATCAAAGTATCTGGCGCAGCCTTTTGTACGATCTTATTTTTATTTATTTTTTCGGTATCCTCCTTTTGTATTGTACTTATTTGATTCAAAAATACCGGCTGCGGGTTGGTAACATTTGTGCCGGAATCCTCTGATTTGGTCGAAACGTCTGCGCCTGATGTAGAACCCTCTTTCGAAACCTGGGGCATTTTAGTTTTCTGTACGATATTTTTGCCCGCAGAATCAGGCAAAGTATTTACCTTTTCAAGTGGAATATAAATCTGAATTGTATCAATATCATTCTGATTCTTATCAACATAAATCAATTTCAAACCGTTATTATTTTCTTCACTTATCAACCTAACCGTTGGCTCAATTACAACCTTTTCTAATGACGGGGCAGTTGCAACCGAAGAATCGACTTTACCTGATGGCTGGTAATTTTTTGGAGGCACATTTTTTTGGAGAATTGAGGAATCCTTAACCACGTTTGCAAGCATTCTGGAAAATGCATCATTGGCAACGGTTTTTGATGCAGTATCAGGAGAATCAGCGCCCATCCCCATGGCAACTTCGAAAGATTCAAGGTTGAATAACCCCCACCCTTTTTCACCGAAATTTTTCAGCAGGAATCCCTCATTCCTATTTGCCATTATAATTTTAAACTTTTTTTCAGGGAATTCATTTTTTGGATAGCCTATATTAAACTCATATTCTCCATCAGTTAATTTAGAAAGTATCACATATCCTGCTGCTGAAGAACTTATTATTTTTTGATCAAGCTTAACGTAGAATGGTTGAGCATTTTCAGTTTGGATATATACAAAATGAATCTGCTGCGCTTTGGCAAGGAAACCAAAAACCGAAAACAACATTACTATAAAAGTTCGTTTTAGGAAGTACTCAAACATATTAGGCAAATCTATTTAATTAAACAACATTTTATGCCGTATAGCTAAAATTTGATTTCTTTTTACATTAACACCCATACATTTGCTCCCTTAAATTTCTCTTATGAAAGAGTTCTTCTTATTAATTTTTTTGACCGGCTTTGGTAGAATGGGTTTTGCACAAGTGGAGGAATATTCCGGCGATACTTCCTGGAGACACGAATACCGTGCAACCGAAACCAGGATAAATGACCTTGTACATACTAAACTTGAAGTAAGTTTTGATTATGAAAAATCATGGATGCTCGGAAAAGAATGGGTGACGCTTCATCCTCAATTTTATTCCACGGATTCATTAACACTTGATGCAAAAGGAATGGAAATAAAAGAGGTTGCTTTGATGAAAGGAAATTCAAAAGTTCCCTTGAAATATTTTTATGATAGTTTACAGCTTCATATCCACCTGGGAAAAATGTTTGAAAAAGGAGAAGATTACACTATTTATATTGATTATTTCTCCCGTCCAAATGAATCGAAAGAAAAGGGAAGTGATGCTATTACCGATGCCAAAGGATTATATTTTATTAATCCAAAAGGTGAGGATAAGAACAAACCAACAGAAATCTGGACACAGGGAGAAACAGAATCCAACAGCATATGGTTCCCAACAATAGATAAACCTAACCAGAAATCGACTGAAGAGATTTACATGACAGTCCCTTCTAAATATGTAACCTTAAGTAATGGGCTTCTTATCAGCCAAAAGAAGAATGGAAATGGAACGAGGACAGATTACTGGAGAATGGATCTGCCCCATGCACCCTATTTATTCTTTATGGGTGTGGGAGATTATACAATTGTGAAAGACACCTACAAGAAATTGCCAGTGGATTATTACGTGGAAAAAGAGTATGCCCCCGTTGCCAAACAGATATTTGGCGAAACACCGGCAATGATAGGATTCTATGAAAAAATAACAGGCGTGCCTTACCAATGGCCAAAATACGATCAGATAGTTGGAAGGGATTATGTGAGCGGAGCCATGGAAAATACTACAGCAACACTTCACCAGGAAAGCGCTTACCAAAATGCCCGGCAGCTGGTAGATGGAAACAAATGGGAAGAAGTTATTGCACATGAATTGTTTCATCAATGGTTTGGTGATCTGGTAACAACAGAAAGCTGGAGTAACATAACTTTAAATGAATCCTTTGCCGATTATAGTGAAACACTTTGGGACACCTATCGCCATGGCAAAGATGCCGGCGATGAACATATAGAAGAAGACCGGGAAAATTATTTTAGCGATCCGGGAAATGAATCCAAAAACCTGGTGAGGTTTTATTATGAAGACCGGGAAGATGTTTTTGATGGAGTTTCTTATGCAAAAGGGGGGGCTATTTTACACATGTTACATAATTATATTGGTGACAGCGCATTTTTTAAATCATTGAACCTATATTTAAATACCTACAAATTCAAGAGCGCCGAAGCGCAGGAACTGAGACTTGCTTTTGAAGAGGTTACCGGGGAAGACCTTAACTGGTTTTGGAATGAATGGTATTATGGAAGCGGACAGCCAGATGTTACTATAAATTATAATTATGATAATAAAACTGCCTCGGTAATTATTGATCAAACTCAAAAATCAGGTAAAGTTTTTAAGTTCCCCATTGCAATTGATGTTTATAATGGTGGGGCTAATAAAAAGAGATACAATGTTTGGGTAAATGATATAACAGATACTTTCTATTTCCCTAGCGATAGCAAACCTACTCTAATAAACGTAGATGCAGATAAAGTGATGCTATGGAAAAAAACAGATAATAAAAGTGCTGATGAATTTTTGCAGCAAAATAAATTTGCCGGTAATTATTTAGACCGTAAAGAAGCCCTTAAATATTTCGCAGACAATAAATTAGATAATACTAGTATTGGCCTTGATGATACATATCAAGGTTTAAGATTATATACTTTAGAAAGACTGGACCAAACAAAAGGATTTACAAAGTCTGAGGTTTTAGCTCAAATTGAAAAAATGGCTGATCAGGATCCTGATAAGTTGGCACAGGCAAAGGCCCTGGAAATTCTGGTAAAATTTAATGATAAAAAATATGAACCTCTGTTTAATAAATACGTGAATGATTCATCCTATTCAGTCGCCGGAGCCGCTCTTGATGGACTTATAAAACTTGAACCGGGCCACGCTTATTCGCTTGCGAAAAAATATGCCATAGACGCAAGAGGCAAATTAGGTAGCGTTGTATCGAAAGCCCTTATGACAAATGCAACAGAAGATGATTTTAATACAATTTTTGATTATTTCAAAAGCATTCCATTTTCTCATAATAATATTCAGGAAACTTTTTCATTTGCAAATTATCTGTCAAAAGTTAAAAATGCAGGTCAGGTAAAAGAAGGCGTTGATGAAATCCTGAAAATCAGAAACCAGGTACCTTCAAGGGACAGGACTTATTTGGATCCGGCTATTCAACAAATGTTTAATAAAATTGGAAACTCGCAACGCTCAATGGGAAATAATGAAGTGGCAGATTATATTGATGGCTTGCTGAATTAATAAAATATTATAAAACAATAAAAAAGCAGAATTAATATTTTCTGCTTTTTTATAATAAATCAATTTGAAAAAAGTTACCACCCTCCGCTGGCGCCTCCACCGCCTCCACCGCCGCCACCGAAACCTCCAAATCCACCGCCACCACCGCCAAAGCCTCCTCCGCCACCGCCAAATCCACCGCCACCGCCACCTAAAATATTCCCCAATATAAACCAGGGTAACCCTCCCAATCCTGTTGAACCATGCCTGCTCATAAATGATCCTCCACCGCCACCCGAACCTCCGAGAAAGGCCATAAGAATAATGAATAGGACAATAAGGAATATGATAGTTTTTATTGAAAGCTTTCCACTTTTTTGATCGCCACTACTTGCTTTATATTCACCTGCAGCAGCCTGGATAATAGCATCTACTGCATTATCAAACCCATGATAATAATCGTTCTGCTTAAAATTGGGAATCATCTTCTCCTGGATAATATCGTTGCAGGTTACATCAGGTAAAACGCCCTCCATACCATACCCAGTCTCAATTCTTGCTTTATGATCATCTTTTGAAACCATTATCACCACTCCATTATTCTTATCCTTTGTACCCACTCCCCAATCTCTTAAATACTTCAGGGAAACTTGTGCGATATCATATCCATCAAGATTCGGAACAGTAATAATAACAATTGCAGAAGAAGTGCTGTCGTTATATGCATCAACTTTTTGCTCCAAAGCATCTCGCTGAGATGGCTCCAGCAAATTGGCAAAATCATTTACAGCACGGGGAGGAAAAGGTTTCTTCTCAATATTCTGGGCAAATACAGAATGGAGCCCAAAAAGAAAAAACAGTAAAAGAATTCTTTTCATTAATAAATTTTACTTGTAATTATCGGCCGAATATGATCTCATCCGGAAGATCATTTTTATCCGTTGCCGCATCATATGGGAAATGGGATCGAAGAGCTTCCCCAATTTTTAAAACACATTCTTTAATCCCGAGTGCATAATTCTCTTTATTAAAAAATTCCAAAATGTGATTTACCACGTTTTTCCAATACTCCTCACCAATTGCCTGGTGAATACCTTTATCTGCATATATTGCCAACTGCCGGTCTTTTAATGCGATATAAAATAATACTCCATTCCTGTGTCGGGTTTTTTCCATTTTTAGATGAGAAAAAATTTCTTTAGCCCTGTGTAGCGGTTCTGAGTACCGGCATTTACTTTCCACAAAAACCCTTATTTCACCGCTCGTTTCTTTTTCAGCATCACGAATCGCCTGGACAACCATTTCGTTATCCTTTTTGGGGAAAAATTCTTTCTTCTGAAAAAGATTCATGTAGAGGATGTTTATTTTATGTTGAACTGAACTTCCGGGGCTTTTTCACTGCCGGGTTCTGCCTGATAAAATGCTTTTTCATGGTAACCAAACATCCCGGCAAATATGTTATTGGGAAAGGTCTTTACCTTGAGGTTATAACTTTGTACAGCAGCATTATAGTCCTGCCGCGCCACGTTTATCCTATTCTCAGTTCCTTCTATTTGCGCCTGGAAACCCTGGAAAGCTGCAGTAGTCTTCAGGTCAGGATAATTTTCTACGACTGCAAGCAATTTACTAAATGAGCTTTGTAAACCTGCTTGCGCATTTTGATATGCTTCCAGTGATTTTGGGTCATTAATATCAACGTTTATTGAAGTGGCTTTTGCACGCGCCTGCACTACTTCAGTTAAGGTGCTCTTTTCAAAATTGGCAGAGCCTTCAATTGTTTTGATAACACTGTTGTAAAGATCTGTCCTTCTCTGGTAATTGGTTTCTACATTTCCCCATTTGGTCTTTACATCCTGGTCTACGCTTATTAAATTATTATAAACCCCGCAGCCCCAGAAGAAGAGCAAAACAAATATTCCAAGTATTACAAATAAGCCTGTTCTTGATTTCATTATAGTTGTTTTTGATTAAAATAAAATTATGTGATTTTCCATTATAAAACTTGCCGTTTAAATATCTTTTTCTTTTTTATTTAATTTTGATCAATAGCTGCAATTCCCGGCAATTCTTTCCCTTCAAAATATTCCAGTAAGGCGCCTCCGCCTGTGGATACATAGCTTACTTTATCAGCAAGCCCAAATTCGTTTACAGCGGCAACACTGTCTCCACCTCCAACCAAGCTAAACGCACCATTAGCTGTAGCTTCGGTTATTGCAAGCGCAATGGCTTTTGTTCCATGTTGAAAATTTTTCATTTCGAAAACACCCATCGGGCCATTCCATAAAATGGTTTTTGAATGATGGATAACCTTACTAAAAGTCTCACATGCCATTTCGCCAATATCAAGACCCATCCATCCATCAGGAATATCATTACTCAGAGATCCGGACACATTTGCAGCCGCATCAAATTTATCAGCAATAATAGAATCGGCAGGCATGTGAATACAGACACTTTTTTCCTCTGCCTTTTTTAACAGTTCATTTGCTTTGTCCAGCTTGTCATCTTCACAAAGTGAATTACCTATTTTCCCACCCATTGCTTTCATAAATGTATATGCCATTCCTCCACCAATAATAATATCAGTGGCTCTTTCCAATAAGTTTTCAATTATGAGTATTTTATCTGAAACTTTTGCTCCGCCAATGATTGCAAGAAATGGCTTCTCAGATTTATGCATAACTTTTTCTGCACTGGCCACTTCCGCTTCCATCAGTAAACCAAACATTTTCTTATCTCCGGGGAAAAATTTGGCAATGATAGCTGTGGAGGCATGCGCCCTGTGTGCTGTACCAAATGCATCATTTACATATACATCGCCCAGCTTACTTAGTTTTTCAGCAAAGGCTTCATTTCCCTTTTCTTCTTCTTTATGAAATCGGAGATTTTCAAGCAATAAAACTTCGCCTGGGTGCAAATCCTTCGATTTTTGAATTGCATCAGCGCCCATACAATCATCTGCAAATAAAACTTTTACATCGCCCAAAAGTTGCTGTAAATGAGGTACAATATGTTTTAATGAGTACTTATCTGTTGGGCCATCTTTAGGCCTTCCCAAATGGGACATCAAAATAACGCTGCCACCATCGCCAAGTACTTTTTTTATAGTGGGCACTGCGGCTCGCATACGGTTATCGTCTGTAATGTTAAACTGGGCATCGAGTGGCACATTAAAATCAACCCTGATTAAAGCTTTTTCATTTTTGAAATTGTGATCCGAAAATTTAGACATACTTATACTTTTTGAAAACCAATATTAAATTTTCTGATAATAATAACTGGTAAAGAAAAAAATTGCTTCCAAATGTATATAAAAAGATTGAGGAAGTCGTAAACCGAATTAATGGGAATTTTTTAAATGCATAAACTTTTCAATAGGATGATTGGCACAAAAAATTATATCCAGGGAACAGGAAATTGCTGTAGCTAAATGCTTTTAATACAATTGACCAGGAGATTACATTTCTTTCGATGGTTTGATTTCCGGAGGGATTCACAGCAAGCAAATAGTAGCTTCTAAATCATTAAATAAATTTCCGGGAAGAAATTAATTAGCAATTTTGCCTAAAAAAATATTAGGAAATAAATAAAACCCTACTATATTTGTGGGGTAATTGAAATGAAACATTCTACCACGATATTCTTTTATTCCTTAGCCCTCACCAACAGGATTATGTTTGGTCGTTGTATGCCGTAAGGCATTATTCATTTCATATTACCAACAAGGGTTTTCCCTCTTTCTGATAGAATTCATCTTTAATTAATCATTTTAAAATAAAATTATGAGCACTCAACATTTCGAAACATTACAACTTCATGCCGGGCAACAGGTAGATCCTACAACCCATTCAAGGGCAGTACCTATTTATCAAACTACCTCTTATGGATTCAATAATGCTGAACACGCTGCCAAGTTATTTGGCTTAAAAGAGTTTGGGAATATTTATACAAGGATCATGAATCCTACCAATGATGTTTTTGAACAGCGCATGGCGGCACTTGAAGGCGGCGTCGCGGCTTTGGCAACCTCTTCCGGCCAAGCAGCCCAATTTTTAGCGCTTAACAATATTATGCAGGCTGGCGATAATTTTGTTACAACGTCCTTTTTGTATGGCGGTACATACAATCAATTTAAGGTTGCTTTTAAGCGCCTTGGCATAGAAGCCCGCTTTGCAAACGGAGATGATGTAGAATCTTTCGTGAAACATATTAATAAAAATACCAAGGCCATCTATCTAGAAACTATTGGCAATCCCAGGCTGAACATTCCTGATTTTAAAAGATTTGCTGAGCTGGCTAAAGAATATGACCTGCCATTAATAGTTGATAATACATTTGGTGCAGGAGGCTATTTATTCCGTCCGCTAGAGCATGGCGCTAATATAGTAGTTGAATCTGCTACCAAATGGATTGGCGGACATGGCACATCGATCGGCGGGGTAATTATAGATGGCGGAAATTATAACTGGGGTAATGGCAAATTTCCTCAATTCACCGAACCTTCAGAAGGGTATCATGGATTAAAATTCTGGGATATATTTGGGGAGGGGAATCCGCTTGGCTTACCAAACATCGCTTTTGCCATTCGTGCAAGAGTGGAAGGCCTGAGAGATTTCGGACCTTCTCAAAGCCCTTTCAATTCCTTCTTATTGTTGCAGGGACTAGAAACTTTATCGCTTCGTGTACAGCGACATGTAGATAATGCCCTTGCGCTGGCAGAATGGCTGGAACACCATCCATTGGTGGATTTCGTGCAATACCCTGGATTAAAAAGCAGCCCTTATAATGCACTGGCAAAAGAATATTTACCCAATGGATATGGCGGAGTCTTAAATTTCGGCGTGAAAGGTGGTAAAGAAAATGCAAGCAAATTTATTGATTCATTACAATTAGTTAGTCATTTAGCCAATGTGGGAGATGCAAAAACGCTCGCTATACATCCAGCTTCTACAACTCATGAGCAACTGGATGAGGCTGCACAAAAAGCTGCCGGTGTTGAACCTAACCAGGTTAGGATCAGTGTAGGAATAGAGCATATTGATGATATTAAGGCTGATCTGGAGCAGGCTTTTAATAAAGTTTTTTCAAAAGAACTGGCAGGATAAATTTTATTTAAAAATACAAAATAACAAGAGGTGGCCACGCTATTTGTGGCCATCCTTGTCGTACATTTGCATCCTTTAAAAAATAATGAATAACTAAGATTTGTCTTACTCCATTTTTATATCTGACAAGCCTTTTACACTTGAATCAGGACATACATTACCCCGATACCATTTGGCTTATACTACTTGCGGTTCGCTAAATGAAAAAAAAGACAATGTAGTATGGATATTTCATGCCTTAACAGCAAATAGCAAGCCTGAAGAATGGTGGCCCGGGCTTGTTGGTAAAGGAAAATTATTTGATCCTGAAAAATATTTCATTATTTGTACAAATATGCCGGGCAGTTGTTACGGAAGCTTGGGACCGCTGGATTTGAATCCCGAAACAAGCGAGACTTACTATCATGATTTCCCGTTTTTTACTCCCCGTGATATGATTAGATCTTACCAGCCATTAAAAAAATATTTAGGAATAGAAAAAATTAAAATAGGCATTGGCGGTTCTATGGGAGGCCAGCAATTATTAGAATGGGCCATTGAAGAACCGGAACTCTTTGAAAATATTTTTCCCGTGGGAACCAATGCACAACATTCTTCCTGGGGCATTGCTTTTAATGCTTCGCAAAGAATTAGTATCGAAGCAGATAGAACATGGAAGGAAAAAAAGATAGAGGCAGGCATGGAAGGAATGAAAGCAGCCAGGAGTATTGCCTTGCTTTCTTACAGAAATTATAACACTTACCAGGCAAGCCAGAGTGAGCATCAGCTTGACAAAATTGATCATTATAAAAGTGAGTCCTATCAAAAATACCAAGGTGAAAAATTAGCCAGAAGGTTCAATGCATTCAGTTATTATTTTTTAAGTAAGGGCATGGATTCTCATAATGTAGGCCGCGGCAGAATTAGCCCTGAGAATGCATTACAACAAATAAAAGCCAAGACTTTGGTAATTGGAATAGAAAGTGATATTTTATTTCCGGTAAGTGAACAGCGATTTATTGCGGATAATATACCCGGAGGAAAATTTGCTGCCATTAATTCTTTATATGGCCATGATGGATTTTTACTGGAATCCGACCAGCTTCAACATATTATAGAAGGGTTTTTGGTAAAAGGAAACCAATCAGCAATTGTAATTAAATAATAAATACATGACAGCACATAGAAGATTAACCATAGGGTTATTCGGATTTGGAGTAGTAGGTGAAGGGTTGTATAAAGTTTTGCATCAAACTTCCTCTTTAAATGCTACCATTAAAAAAGTATGCATAAAAGATCCTCACAAAAAAAGAAATGCTCCGGCCGAATTGTTTACCACCGACCGAGATGAATTATTGAATGATGAAACCATAAACGTAATAGTAGAAGTAATCAACGAATCAGATGCCGCCTTTCAAATAATATCCATTGCTTTAAAAAATAATAAAGCAGTGGTAAGCGCCAGCAAAAAAATGATTGCTGAACACTTACCAGAAATATTAAGGCTTCAACAGGAAACAGGGATGCCTTTCCTTTGTGAATCATCTGCATGTGCGTCCATCCCCGTTATACGCAACCTGGAGGAATATTATGATAATGATCTTTTGCATTCATTAAGGGCCATAGTAAACGGATCGACCAACTATATTCTTACCAAAATGTTTGAAAATAAACTTGATTTTAAAACAGCATTACTTGAAGCCCAACAGTTAGGTTTTGCAGAAGCCAACCCAACTCTTGATGTAGATGGCTGGGATGCTGCACATAAATGGGTTATACTATTATGCCACGCCTATGGAATAGTGACAACTACAGATAATATTTTATTTACCGGCATTCAAAATGTAAATGAAAATGATGCGAACGTAGGCAGGGAAAAAAATTATGAAATAAGATTAGTTGCCCAGGCAAAAAAATTAATGAATGGAAAAATTGCCGCTTTTGTAATGCCACAATTTGTGAAACATGATGATCATTTATCATTTGTAAAAAATGAATATAACGGTGTCGTAATCGAAAGTTCATTTGCTGATAAACAGTTTTTTTATGGTAAGGGTGCCGGCAGTTTCCCGACCGCATCTGCTGTTTTGAGTGATATTTCAGCATTAAGGTATGATTACAGGTATGAGTATAAAAAATTATACCATCATACTCCAAACGAACTTACCAATGATTTTTATGTAAAATTATATGTAAGTTTTGATGACTGGAATTTTATACCGCGGGAGAAATTTGAATGGATAGAAGAATGGCATGCACAGCAAGAAAGAAAATATTTAATAGCAGTTATACATTTTAAGCATCTTGCAGAAAATACCTGGTGGAAGCAAAATAATACCTCTATAATATTAGCACCGGATCCTATTATAGAAGATATGGAATTGCGTAAGCTAAAGAAGAAAAGCCTGGAACTGGCAGGTATTAGTTAATATATCTATTACTTTTTCCCTATTCATACGTTCTATTTTTGAGTTATAACTATGCATCGCGCACTTTATTCTTTTGTGTTTAGACTATTTTAAACAGTTATTAAAAAAAGATTTTGTCGTGTCATAAGCTGATCATTTTTTCAATCGCTAAAATGATTTTCCAATTATTTTTAACGATCAAAATCACAAATGGAACGAAGGAAAATTTCCTGGTTAGAAATTTTGATTTTAGAGCACCAATCAGCAGGTCCTGGCAAAAGCTAATTTTTTTCTTATTTTGAAATTATATAGCAATGTTTTGCTATTTTTGTCGATCAAAATTAGCTATTTGTCGATAATAATTTGAAACAGTTAAAATTTGCGGCAGCTTAATTTGTTGAAAAATGATCACCAATAACAAAATAAAAATCTTTCCCCGCCATTATGAAAGAAGCCGAAATACTGCCAAAACATGATTTTTTATTTATTAAATCAGAGTATAAGATTATCAAGATAAAATTTGATGATATCCTCTTTTGTAAAGGCATGAAAGATTACATTCAAATATATATTATGGGGAAAATCAAGCCCGTTGTAACTTTAAAAAGCCTCAATACATTTGAGAAGAAACTCCCTCCACACAAGTTTATACGTGTACATAGATCATACATTGTATCCCTGCTTCATATAGATACCATTTCAAAAAATGAAATTTCGATTGGAAAAGAAATTGTGCCGATTGGAAGTATTTTTAAAACGGATTTTTTTAAGCTCGTTGATCTGAATTCCTAAAGTAATTTCAGCAAAAAAAAATATTTCACATGGAAATATTTAAAGAATCCAATTCCTTCCTGGTTACATAGGGCAATTTATGGCTCACTATTTTCTTTATGACAACCTCAGCTGTTTTCAATGCATCTTCTTTACTGGCAAATGGTTTATTTCCCGGAACTGCGGGTATACATAGTTGGTGAATATAGATTTTATTACCCACCGTTATATTATATCCCCAACCCGCTGAAGTCTGAATGGGTTCAGATGTTACCTGAACCATATCAGCATTCCTGCCGGCTTTTTCTTTTTTGTTTTTAAGTGAAAACCCAATAATCAAAAGAGTCATCCCTAAAATTCCCAATACCCCAATAGATAATATGAACGGTTTCCTAATCATTCGCATTGTATGCCTCAAGAGGGAAAAATTGTCTCAGGTCATCATAGGCATATGTACTGCTTCTTCCTAAACCCAAATACCCTCCCTGACTAACACCAAAACCAATGGCCCCTTGCCGTGCTGCACCTTCATAGGCCGTTTTACTGGTCCATACGTCTTTAGCAAAATCATATTCCCAGGTCGCAGTCATTAATGATCCGTTGCTTTCGCCGGTTGAAATATATGCCTTGTCACCTACAATAAATGCAGCGGCATTATCGCGAACAATATTAGTATAATTGTCGTCATAAGTCTCCGTACTTACGTTGGAAATATCACGTAATGCGGTGAATGAGTTATTGGAAGGATCAAAGGACCAGAAGTCATTTTCCTCAACCCCATTATTTATCCCGGTTACGATATAGCCTTTGTTGTTATAGACGAAGGCCACAGCTCCCAGCCGCTTTTCGCCACCAAAACCATAGATTTGAACCCAGCTGTCGGTTGCAGGGTCATATTGCCAGAAATCCTTTAGATAATTACCATCAAACCCGGTAGCAATATAGCCTTTGGTAAGTATGCCGAATGCAACCGCATCATATCTCGGAGTGCCGCCAAAGTCATTCTTTTGTATGAAAGTATCAGCAACGGGATCAAACTGCCACATATCCTTCAATTTATTCACCCCATCGAAGCCGGTGCCAATATATCCGTAATTACCTACTCCAAATGCTACAGCGGAGCTTCTTGGTGTACCTGGAAAGTCAGCTTTTTGTTCCCAACTACCCGGAGCGCCACTTACAGCATGATAAACCCACATATCATTCAGCCGTACATTTCCGTCGTAGCCGGTGCCCAGATAGGCGGTATCATTCACAACAAAAGATACTGCTTCACTCCGGACAACGCCATCTAAACTAGATTTTGTTACCCAGTTGCCCAAAACAGTAGATGAGGAAGTAGAATTACATGAAATGAATCCCGCAGCTAGGATTGGCAGAAATAGTAAAGCTTTACTTATTTTCATTTTAAAAATTAATTTGTTACGAAAGTAATCTTCCCCCTTTCTCACAAATCGTTAAAATGGCTTTGCAATAGGGTTTTATCGACAAACCCATTATTTTCTTCGGCAAACAGATTAATAGAATGAAAATTCTTTTTTTTACAAAATAAGTACAATATATGTTTACAGATAAATTGATAGCTTTTGCAGATTACAAAGTGCGGTTTAGCCATAGTAACAAAACGCTAACACAGGGTGTCAATAATATTGCAGCCACCAAATAATCAGAATGTTAAAATTAGTAACAATTTGTTCTAAATATCGCTTACAATTTTTGATACTATCAGTTTTGGCCTCAGTAAGTTGCCAGAAAACACCTATTCAGTTCGGGCAGATTTATGTGGATAATTCGTTTTCTAACGTCGTATTGGTTGATACTCTTTCTATGCAACTATCAACGGTTTATTATGACTCTGTTGCAACTTCCGGATCTGCTGCTATATTGGCCGGGAATTATACTGATAATATTTTTGGTAAATTCGCTGCTAAATCGTTTTTCGAATTAGCTCCACCCGGTACCACCACCCTTGCATTAAATACTACTTTTGATTCCATTCAACTAATTTTGATTCCTAATAAATCCTATTTCGGAGATACAACTTACCCGTTGCAGCTTTCAGTTTACCAACTTCAAAGTCCGATTGCATTTCCGATTTACCAGTCACAATTTTACAACCATTCAGATTTTCCGGTTCTGCCTTCTCCTGTTGGTTCATTAAATACGCAATTTTATCCTAATATAACTGACAGCGTTTTTATTCCTTTGTCCTATGCAATGGGTGATTCGTTATTCAATTTAATTAAGAATAATGATTACATCATCCAGAACACCAGTGCCTTCATACCCTATTTTAGTGGCCTGCAATTGGCATCCAGCCCTGGCGGTAATCATGCTATTTATGGCTTTAAAGATAGTGTGACCATGAGGGTCTATTATCACCAAACGGATGTTTTCATTGTGAATAAATTTATAGATTTTAAATTCTATAATAATGATAACACACAATTTAACGAGGTTACATCTGACAGAACGGGCACCCCGGTTGCGGCATTTAATAACAATAATAATGAGATAGCTTCACCGGTTACCGGCAATAACGTTTACCTTCAATATTTAATAGGACTTGTTCCAAAGATTAAATTTCCCACAATTCGGAGTCTTTTATTAAGACCGGACTATGTTAAGATACTAAAAGCAGAATTAATTGTTGAACCGGTTATAAATACCTATAACCCTAATTCGCCTTTACCCCCTTCGCTGGTGGCCTTCTCAACAGATCAATATAACCTGCCGGGGCCACCGCTAATATCACCGGCCACAGGAAGTAGTTACCAGACAGGCAATCTGTTTGTTGACTATTTGTATAACCAAAATACTTCCTACACCTATGATGTAACTTCATATTTACAACAGCAAATTGCCATAGGCTATGCCAACCAAAACGGGCTTCTGCTCATACCCCCAGCCCCTGCCTGGATTCAGAGTTTCAACAGGGCCGTATTCGGTGATCAGAACAACACGCAAAGTTCAATACAATTAAAACTATATTATGTATCTGTTACTCCATAAAGTCCTCTTAAAAAAATATACGCTCTTTATAGCCGTATCCTTTTTTTTAGGATCGGGGATAGCATTTGCCCAGAATATAACATCACCCTATTCCATTATTGGAATAGGAGATATAGAATCATCCTACTTTAATCGTACCTCCGGAATGGCTAATACAGGAATAGCCTACCGAAATGATAAATATATAACTCTTAACAATCCAGCCTCAATGAGTAATTTTCAAAATCAGTTATTCCTGGTAGAACTTTCTGCACGGGGTATGATTGCGAATTTCTCAGGAAGCGCACTCGGAACAAATGCTTCCGGGAAGGATTTCAGCGTTGAAAGGATTTCATTAGGAATCAGAATCAACAAGTGGTGGGGAAGTTCCATTGGGCTAATGCCTTTCAGTACCAGCAATTACTATTTTACCGGAACTACCAGCCTGCAGGGCACTCCCGGCACAATACTTCAGGAAACTTCCGGAAGTGGAGGAATTAACCGGTATTTCTTTGCCAATGGATTCAGAATTTCAAAAAATCTGTCCATTGGTGTTACTACATCATTTTTGGGAGGGTCATTTTTACAGCAGGATACTTTGTTATCCCCGGATCTGAATACAGGAATTTTTACCTCAAAAAATGTATATATTAGAAATTGGTATTTTGATTATGGCCTTCAATATAGAATACCAATTTCAAAAAAATGGGAAGCTGCCATTGGTGCAACCTATGCCATAAAAACCGGGCTCAGGGCCCAGACTTCAGCCCTGGTTATGGATGAAAAAGGTGATACGCTTTCCAACCAGGTTATTTCAAATAACTATTTTACCTTACCCAATTCCACGGGAATAGGTATTGCTTTAATAAAAGACAAAAAACTAACCTTTTTAGCTGATTACCGTTTTCAGGATTGGTCTTCACTTAATATTAGCGGTTTGGGATATTCTATCGTGAACAGCAGCAGGTATTCGCTGGGCGTAGAATATTCCAAACTGAAAGAATATATGAATCTCTCTTATGAGGTCCTCGACCTGCAGGCCGGAGTATTCTATAACAAATCATATCTACAGGTAAACGGGCAACAATTAAATGATGGCGGCTTCACCATCGGCGCCGGATTCAACAGTAAAAGAAGTACATTAAGTTACCATTTGGCATTTGAATATGGCCAAAGAGGTTCTAAGGATTCGCAGGTTAAAGAAAACTACCAAAGCATTACGATTGGATTGTCTTATAAAGATTTCTGGTTGACCAAGGGGAGAAAATACAATTAAGCATTCCAGGTTTGTCCAATTTTTTTTTACTGGGAAATTGAATCATTTAATTGTTTTATCAGATCCCCAATATCAATCAATGAAAATCCTTTCAAAAAAGAAATAAAATTTTTATTAATTTTCCTTTTATTATTTCCTGGAAACTAAAGTGAAATTCCCAAATGGGAAAAAGCCGAATATTTTTTTTAAAGATGTCTTTCCTCACTTTCGCTTTCTTAAGTATATGCCTTGGAGTGTAAAAATGTTGATTATATAAAGTCTAATAATTGATTTCACAAATTAATTTTACTTCTTCATTAGGTATTTGATAATTATGAGAACATTTTCCAGAATGCCGCTTTTCGTTCTTTTAAAGATTTTATAAACCGATGGTGGGTTATTTTCTTTCTCATATACCACCATGCCCTTTCAACAGCATTCAGATCGGGGCTGTAGGGTGGCAGAAAAAATAAATCCAATTTTGGATGGGTTGCTACCCAGTCTCTGATTTTATGAGCATGATGAAATGCCACATTATCCAATACCATGATAATTTTTGATGCATTTCGATATTCAAACAATACTTTTCGAAGGTATCTTTTAAAATTCTTGCTGTTCCCTTTATCTGCCAACGCTTACTGTCATTTGTCCCGAGTTATAATTAAAACTACCAAAGGCAGTTTGACGCGCTCTTTTGCTTTGTCTTTATGATACCTTTGGCTGCTTGCCTTTGGTGGACCATTGGTATCCCACCATATCGGTATTGGATAATGAAAACTCATCTTCATAAAGTAGTACAGCATCAGGCTTTTCTTCGAGCAGTTTTTTTTAACCCTTCCTTAAAGGTTTCCTGCTTTTGTTTATCTGCCTCCGGGAAAATGCCTTTTCCTTTTTGATAGCGAAAACCCAGGGACTTGATGATATTGTAAATCTGCGCTTTCTTATACTCAAAACCATATTGCTTCTTAATCCATTGGATTAATATCGGACCACTCCAGGTGGCTGTATTAAATCCATGGTCGACCGGAGACTCTGTTGATAGCAATTCTTTAACCCGCGTCAGCTCAATGCCCTTAAGTTTAGACTTCCTGCCTCTGCCTTCTTTGTCTCTGAGTCCATTTATTCCTGCAATTTCAAACCGATGAACCCAATTGGTGATTTGTTTAAAACTGGTATTATACAACTCTTCCAATTTACGGCTGGGCTGTCCCAAAGAAACCTGGTAAATTGCATAAAGGCGAATCCCGATGGTATATCGTTGGTCTTTGCGGAATAAAGCTTTAATGTCTTCGGGTTGATACCCCTTAACATTCAGTACTGGTCTGGCCATAAAATAAAATTTTAAGACCACAAGTTATAACTTTATTGTGTAATTATTTAATAGACTTTATATAATTGAATCTGAAATCAATAAAATAAAAAACTATCAAAATATTGAATAGCTCTTTAGTCGGGGCAGCCAGATGCTTAGAATGTTCGTAAAATAATGCTTATCAATTACTTAAAAGACAATCAATAGCATTGTAACCTAATTGGTAATCGGTGTTAAAATTAAGATTTTATTATCTATCGATAAAAAATAAATTTCAAATAGTCATAGAAGAATTGGAGTCTTTCTCTCACTCATATAACTGCCATCCAGCTCTAATAAGCAGCCTCCATCAACTCGAGGAATTTGTATTTTATTAATGTAGCCTTTAAAATTTTTGCCAACTTTCTTGTGCGTTGGTTTATTGGCACATACTGCCTCTATCAGGAGGTCATCTTGCCTTTTTTTCATAATCCTTTTTGCTAGTAAATCTTCTTGCCCATTATCTAATTTTGAAAGCATGTGTTGGTCACCCCCTTCATCAGCATTACTTTCTTCAATCATCCCGGTAACCGTTTTGCATTTATTAATTAGTTGCCGACGTCCAGGGTTATATACATATTTTCAAAAAGATGTGCCACAATTTATTATTGTACCATTATCTTTAAGATTTCTGGTTTCATATGGTAAAGTTGCTTTTTCCTTTTTATCTTTTTATGTTTTTTTTCTTTCTGTGCTTCGCAAGAAAATGACACTGCGAAAACGAGAAAAGTAAAATACGCCTTTATGAATATTTTTTTTGAGCATGTCATTATTATATTTTTTTATATTATATCAACCTTGGATCCTAATAGGGTTTGTAATTTTAGTTCTATTCTTTCAATAAACTGTTAAAAGGTTAGAAAGCATATCTAGGATTATCAATTGAGTCGGGCAGCATAACTCAAATCAATAAACGCAGACTTCTTTTATCTTAAATTCCGTGGTTCTCATTTATTCAATCGCCGAATATGTGCAACATGGAGTTTTATAGTTGGCCGTACGTGGTCGATGAAATTTTTTTTGTTGGTGGCAGCCGTGTTTTCTATGGCATAAAAAAAATCTTAAAACAAATCTAAAGGTTCCGTCACGCTTATGCAGCTACAATTTCTCTAAACGCTCTATTGCTATTAAGATCCTATCTCTATTTTTCGCAAGCACATATCATTTAAATCATAAGCATACTTCATGTACAGGCAACAAGCCAGAT
>OBLT010000777.1_pt1 | contig 20547 bp, 14 predicted proteins | sample 1518721 | NCBI WGS metagenome assembly OBLT01 (sample SAMEA3539307, study PRJEB22396) | soil metagenome | biome: tundra; feature: field; material: soil | place: USA | collected 2010-05 | depth 0.15 m | reverse complement strand
ATCGAGGAATGCCCGCGATGTGCGAGCGAGTACGCTGCTATCCGCGCGACGCGCACGCGGCTTAAGGATGAGACGTTTCGGTTCGAGGCACCGGCCGCATTGAAGGAAAGGATTCGCCGCGCAATTCCCGCGTCGCCGTCGTCGCGGGCGGGTGCGTATCCATCGCGGCGCGGAACATGGGTTCCACGCGCGATTCGGTTCGCAGTGCCGATGGCGATTGGCGCGATGCTCGCGCTGATCGTCGCACCGCGCACGATTGGTCCAGCACTCAATCAGCGGCTGGCGAGCGAAGTGCTCGCCAGTCACGTCAGATCGCTGATGGCGGCGCATCTGATGGACGTGGCCTCGACCGATCAGCACACAGTCAAGCCGTGGTTCAACGGCAAGCTGGATTTCTCGCCACCGGTGAACGATTTCGCGAAAGACGGATTTCCACTGGTGGGCGGGCGCCTGGACTATATCGATGGCCGGCCGGTTGCGGCGCTCGTGTATCAGCATGGCAAGCAGGTGATCAACGTTTTCATGTGGCCGACGGCAGGCGACGCGACGAGCGCGGAGAGAATCGAGACGGAACATGGATACCACGTGGAGCAACTGACGGTCGCGGGGATGAACTGCTGGGTGGTGTCGGATTTGAATCAGCAGGAGCTCGACAGGTTCGCAAGGTTGATCCGCGCCAAGGGGTAAGCGCGGTTTTTGCTCCTTCGAAGCGAGGCGAAAAGTCGCGCATTTGGGCTCACGGTAGCGGGTTGCGCAGGTGGGGCGCGACTGAAAGAATGCATCGGTTGCCGCCCGTCCAGAGGGGCGGCCATCCACCCCGCCGATGCGCCGCGTCGAGACATACTTCATCGTTATAGCGATCGCGTTTTACGCCTGGTTCCTGACGCATTACGGGCCGGGGCAGGTGATCGGCTACGTGCGGATGGCAGGATGGGGCTTGGCGCTGACAATTTCGCTGGAGGCGCTGGCGCGAATCGCAAACACGTTCGGCTGGCGGGTCACCATTGAGGACTATCCACCGAAGCTCAGGTTCGTCGAGTTGTTTGCGGCGCGAATTGGCGGTGAGGCGATCGACTATGTGACGCCGTCGGCGCAGCTCGGGGGGCAGTTCGTGATGGCGGTGGATGTGCGCGAGAAACTGCGCATGCCGGTGGGGCTGGCGACGGTGATCGTCGCATCGCTGGCCGAAGCGGTCGGGCAGATCGTGTTTCTCTCGATCGCGCTGGTGATATCGCTGCGCCTGATACCGGTAGCCGCCAACCTCTACTGGTCGATAGTGGGCGGGTTTGCGCTGGCGCTGGCGCTGGCGGGGGGCTTCTTTTTCGTGCAGATGAAGCGGCCGTTCTCGCATCTGTGGCGTGCCGCGACCAAGTTCGATTTCGCGCGAATCAACACCGACGAAATCCGCGAGTCCGCCGACGAGGCCGACGCGGTGCTGCTCGACCTTTACGCGCGCCATCGCAGCCGGATCGCCGCGTCGTGCCTGTGCTATGCCGCCGCGTGGAGTTTCGGGCCGCTCGAAATTTATATCCTGCTGCGGCTGCTGCATCAGCCGGCGTCGTTACAGACAGCGCTGCTGGTCGAGGCGGTTGGGCTGCTGATCGAACGCGCGACCTTTCTGATTCCAGCCAAGCTGGTAAGCCAGGAGGGCGGTAAGGCGTTGATTCTGGGGATGCTCGGTTACCCGCCGGGAATAGGCTTCGTGGTGGGGTTTCTGCGCCGAATCAAAGAAATGGTATGGGTGTTGTTCGGGCTGCTGAGCCTGATGATACATCGGATGGTCGTGCAGCAGCGCGTTGATATGACGGGCGCCGCAGCGGCGGGGCGCGACTCTGTGATGAAAATGCAACGAGCACAAGGAGAGCAATCGCTATGAGAAAATTAACCGCCCTGGTTGCGGGGATGACGCTCGCAATGACCGCGCTTCCCGCGGCCGCCGGAGTCGTCATCACGCAGAAGCAGCACGTGACCAATGGGACCAACACTCGCGACGCCAAACAAACCATTTCGGTGCAGGGCAACAAGCAGAAGACGGAGACCGAGACTCACACGATCATCACTGACCTCGACAAAGGGGTGATGTACGTGATCGATCCGAAGGCGAAGAGCTACTTCGAGATCGAGTTTCCGCCCAAGGGGCAGATGGGGGCGATGATGGCGGCGAGCCAGAGCGCGGCGAAGAACTTCAAGAAGGCCGGCACCACGCGCGAGATCGCAGGCTACAAGTGCACTGACTACAACGGCGGCGGGCACTTGATGCAGGGCGACTACACGGTCAAGGAATGCTTCTCGACCGCCGCGCCTGGCGCCGAGGAGTTTTCGGCGTTCGAGAAAAATATGGGGGACAAGCTCAAGAGCGCGGGCGCCAGTCCGGCCAGCGGCGGCGAGATTCCGCGCGGAGTGCCCCTCGCGACTGACTCGACGATGAAGATGGGACACGTCGCGATGCCGGGGATGGCGGCGGAGCAGGCGGCCAAGATTAACGAGATGATGGCGAAACGCCCGCCGGTTGTGATGAGCCAGATGGTCGAGAAGATCGAATCAAAGAAGTTGGCGAATGCCGATTTCGAGGTTCCCGCAGGCTTCACCAAGAAAGAACTGCCGGCCGGGCCGGGCGCGGGCACAATGAAGATGGCACCGGGCGCAATGAAGATGGCGCCAGGTGCGGGCGCACCGGGTGCGGGCGCGTCGCCGGCGGCGCATTAAGTCGCCCCAGCGAACTTGCGCGCGCATTCATTCGACCATCGCGAGTGAGTTGAACCAAAAAAGAGCGGGGTCCGTCCGGGCCCCGCTCGTCGTTTCGATCTAACGCGAAAAACTACATCGTTGTTGACGCGGATGCATGTGCCCGTCTCCGGTGGCCATTGCTCGCGCAGGCGCGATTCACTTTGTGTTTGCGCCGGTGGATTCGGCGACCAGTTCCGCGAGATCGCGCACTCGCATGGTCTCTTCGAGCGAGCGCGACTTCACCGCGTCTTCGAGCATCGTCATGCAGAACGGGCATCCCACCGCGATCAACTCGGGCTCGACCTCGTTCAATTGATCGAAGCGCTTCTCATTGATCCGCGTGCCCTCGTGTTCCTCCTTCCAGAAGCATCCACCGCCCGCGCCGCAGCAGAAGGTGCGATTCTTGGACTGTTCGACCTCGGCCACCTCGGTGCCGGGGATCGCGCCGAGCGCGCTTCGTGCGCTGTCCCATTTGCGATTGTGGCGCGCCATGTAGCACGGGTCGTGATAGACGATGCGCTGGTTGATCTCGCCGCGGGGCTTCAAACGTCCGGCCTGGATTAGTTCGTCGATAAACTCGGCTTCATGCAGGACCGTATAGTTACCGCCGAAGTCTGGATACTCATTCTTCAGGTTGTGATAGCAATGCGGGCATTGAGTGACTATTCGCCGCGGCTTGTAGCGATTGAGCGTCTCGACGTTCTGCGCCGCGACGGTAGCGTACAGGTATTCGTTGCCCAGGCGCCGGGCCGGGTCGCCGGTGCAGATCTCCTCGCGCCCGAGGATCGCAAACTTGACGCCGGCCTGTTTCATCAACGCCGCGAACGACTTGCTTACGCGCTGGATGCGTTCGTCGTACGAGCCGGCGCATCCCACCCAATACAGCACGTCGATCTCTGACGGATCGTCGAGCGCGGCGATCTCGGGAATGTCAAGTCCATCCGCCCATTCGGCGCGCTTTTCCTGGGCAAGGCCCCACGGATTTCCCTGGTTCTCGATTCCCTTGAAGGCTCCCGTCAGTTCGGTCGGGAACCTCGACTCCATCAGTACGTCGTAGCGCCGCATGTCGACGATTCTTTGTATGTGCTCGATGCCGACCGGGCATCCCTCTTCGCACCAGCCGCACGACGTGCATGCCCACACCGCTTCCTCGGTCGCGATCTGCGTGATCATGTCAGGGCCGTTCCATGCGGGCGCTTCAGCGCCGCCGCCCTGCTTGCCATTTGCCTTCGCCGCGAGCAGAAAGGGCGCCTTGTCCAGCAGGTGCTCCCGCTGTTCGATCACCAGAAACTTGGGATTGAGCGTTTTGCCGGTGTTGACGGTGGGGCAGTTGATCGTGCAGCGGCCGCACTCCAGGCACGCTCCCATGTCGAGCAGTTGCTTCCACGTGTACTGCTCGACCTGCGAGACGCCGAACGTCTCGGCGTTTTCGAAATCCTTGATCGGCGCGAGTCGTCCGCGCGGACCGAGGTTACGGAAGAACAGATTCAGCGGGCCGAAGATCAAATGACGCAGCTTGGTGAACGGAAAACAGAACAGCAGCGCGTACACGAACAGCACGTGCACCAGCCACAGCCATCGATGGAAAGTGGCGCCGGCGCCGAGCGCGCCCTCGATTCGGCCCACCACCCGTCCAACGTATGCCCATTCGGTGAACGCGGGATGCGCGGCGTTGATCCGCGCGCCCTCGAGCATCAGGCCCGTGACGGCGGCCAGCACCATCATCGACATCGGGAACCAGTAGCCGAGCCGGTTCTCGAGATTGTCCCGGACTTTCTCCGCAGGCGGCTCATTGAGCACGCTGGGTTTGCGGATCGCCCGCCGCGCACCTTCCATCAGCACGCCGAGGATCAGCAGGATGAAGAAGGTGTCCATCGCAACTTTGAAGTAGAGATAGAAATCGCCGTAGTAGAAGTAGAGGTCGAGGCCGAACAGATCGAATAGATCGCGCACGTCGCTGTTGATCACAACGATCGTCGTACCGATGAACAGTCCGACGAATGCGACGTAGAACGCGTAATGCATCCATCCCCACGTCTCGCGAATCACGTTGCCCTGCCCGAACGAATCGCGCAGCGCCAGCAGCAGGCGCTCGATTGGATGATCGAGACGATCGTCGGACACGCCGAGACTCACCAGCCGGTACCACCTGACCCCGGCGTAAATGAACCCGGCGATCAGCAGCCCGAGCAGGCCGTACATCAGCACGATGAACGGAACGGGAATGTTCCACAGGATTTGGCGGGTAACTTGCTCGTTCATTTGCGCTCCATGCGAAAGCCGGCGGCAAAGGCGCCTGTAACAGACTCTTAAATCAGACCATCGTGGAGGAATTCAATCCGGCGCAACCGCTCCGGGGCGGCGCTTTGCCGGTTCAATCGTGAATCGCAAGGCGATCCTGCTCGACGTCTTCGAACCACGACGCGAGAGCATTGGTCATCCTCGACACGCGTTCGGGTTCGCGCGCGGCGAGATCGTTGCGTTCGAAGGGGTCGCTGACGATATCGAAGAGTTGAGCGGGCGGCGGCGCGGGTTTGACGCGCTCGGGCTCGGGCGCACGCACGATGTCGTGGAAATTTTCCGGATTGTACTTCGACTGGATGTCCATCGCGAGGTCGTCGTTCGACACCAGCATCAACTCGCGAATCGCGGGCCGCACGAGCTTCCATCGACCGTCCCGCATCGCGGCGTTGCATTCACCATCGGGCGTGTAACGGTTCCATTGCCAAAACCGCTCACTCGGGACCTTGCCACGCTCGCCCTGCAGCGTTGGACTCACGTTGATTCCGTCGAGCTTGAGATCGCGCGGCGCCTCAGTGCCGGCCAGAGCGAGAAGCGTCGGCAGCCAATCGGTGAAATGAATCATGTCATGGACCTGGCGGCCGCCGTCGAGTCCTGCCGGCCATCGCAAGACCATCGGCAGCCGGATTCCGCCCTCGTACACGAGCGTCTTTGCGCCCGCGAAGCCGCAATTGAAGCGGTCGGTGCACATCTCGCCGTTGCCGCCGAACTGGGGGCCGTTGTCGCTCGAGAACATCACGATCGTATTGTCGGCCACGCCGGATCGATCAAGTGCGTCGAGTACGCGCGCAATCCCGCGATCCATGCATTCGATCATCGCGTAGATATGGCTGACCGCGGGCGTGAAGTTGCCGCCGGCCTTGTACGGCGCCGCGTCGGCCTCAGGCGCTTCGAAGGGAAAATGCGGCGCGTTGTACGCGAGATAGAGAAAAAACTGGTCGCGGCGATGGCGAAGGATGAACTCTGTCGCCTCGTCGGTGAAGACGTCTGTCAAATAGCGGCCGTCTGCGCGCGATACCGAGCCGTTGCGATCGAGATTCCACTGATAGTAAGGCTGCCAGCCCCCGGAAAATCCGGCGAACTCGTCGAAGCCGCGGCGGTTGGGATGGTAGCGCGAATCGTACGCGCCGTTATGCCATTTCCCGACCAGCCCGGTCGCGTAGCCTGCCCGTTTCAGGAGCTCGGCTACTGTCAATTCGCGAAGCGCAAGACGGTCGAGGCCGCGCGTCTCGAGCGTATCGATGACGCCGGTGCGATGCGGATAGCGGCCTGTCATCAGCGAGGCTCGCGCCGGCGCGCAAACCGGAGAAGCCGAATAATGCTGCGTCAGGGATACTCCCTCGCTCACCAGATGATCGAGCGCCGGCGTCCGCGACGCGCCGTAGTTGAAGCATCCGAAGTCGCCGTACCCCATGTCGTCGGCGAGAATCAGGACGATATTCGGCTGGCCGGTCATTCAATGAGCCTCAACCGATTTCGTATCACAAAAGAAGGGCCCGGATGCGATTACATCCGAGCCCTTAAGTCACATGGTTGAAATTTCGAGCCTCTACTCGCGCTCCTGGAAGCCCTCGAGGGTGCGCGATCTGCCGGTCTGGCGCAGTTTGCGCAACGCCTTGGCCTCGATCTGCCGGATACGCTCGCGGGTGACGGCGAATTGTTTGCCGACTTCCTCGAGCGTGTAGTCGGTCTTCTGGCCGATGCCGAAGCGCATGCGCAGGATTTGCTCCTCGCGCGGCGTGAGCGTGGCCAACACCTTGCGCGTCTGCTCGCCGAGGTTGCCCTGAATTGCCGCCTCGACCGGCGATGGCGCGAGTTCGTCCTCGACAAAATCGCCGAGCGAACTTTCCTCTTCGTCGCCGATTGGCGTTTCGAGCGAGATTGGCTCCTTGACGATTTTGAGCACTTTCTGCACCTTGTCCAGCGGCATTTCCATCTGCTCGGCGATTTCTTCGGGCCCGGGTTCGCGGCCGAGCCGTTGCACGAGTAAGCGCGTGACCCGGAGCAGCTTGTTGATCGTCTCGACCATGTGGACCGGGATGCGAATAGTGCGGCCCTGGTCGGCGATCGCACGCGACATCGACTGCCTGATCCACCAGGTCGCGTAGGTCGAAAATTTGTAGCCGCGTTGATACTCGAACTTGTCCACCGCGCGCATCAGGCCGATGTTGCCTTCCTGTATGAGGTCGAGAAAGCCAAGCCCGCGATTGGTGTAGCGCTTGGCCAGGCTGACGACGAGGCGCAAGTTGGCCTCGGTCAGTTCCTTTTTCGCGCGGCGGCTCTTGTCCTGTCCGGCGGCGATCGTCTCGAGCTTGCGCGCGTATTCCTCGCCCGTGTTCTTGGCTCTTCTCTCGACTTCGCGAATAGTCTTTTGCGCCAGGCGAATTCTGGCCGCGATATCGAGCAGGTTCTCGCGGACATCATTTATTTTCAGGACGTGGCGGCGGTCTTCGGCTTCGGCGGCTTCCTTGAGCAGGTGGGTGCGCGAGCGACCGGTCGCCTCCTCGTATTTCGCAATCGTGTGATGCCCGATGCGGTATTGTTGCAAGACGTCGCGCATCTCGGCGATCACCGCTTCCATCAGGCGTCGCGACAGCGCCATCGCGCGCAATTCTTTTTTCACGCGCTCGTTCAGACGCGTCAGGTTCTTGTCGAGCTTGGGCTTGCGGCGCGGACCGGGCTTGTTGCGGAGTGTTTCCTCGATTGCCTCGATTTTGGTGCGCAGGTCGGTGAGCTTCTTGGTCGCGAGCATCAACTTCTTGAGCTGGCGCTCGTCGGCTTCGGGTCCGCGCTCTTCGTCGGGATCTTCAGGCGTCTCAGCGGCGTCCTCGAACACATCGCGCAGATCGCCTTCGCCTGCCTCCACCCGCTCGCCCACTCGAATCACGAAGTCGAGCATGATCGGCGAGCCCAACACCTCTTCTTCGACTTCGTTTTCGCCGGCTTCGATGCGCTTGGCAATTTCGACTTCCTGCTCCCTCGAGAGAAGCTGGAAGTTGCCCATCTCTTTGAGATAGAGCCGGACCGGGTCCGACGACTCGCCAAGCGAATCCGTGGCCGCCGGCGCGGCCTCGGGCGCTTCTTCGGGCTCTTCCTTGCCGTCGACCTCGACGTCGTCGGCGCCCTCGGTCGGGACTTCCTCGAGCACCTTGATATCAAGGTCCTCGAAGCTGTCCAGCGCGGCGCGCAGGTCGGTTGGTGAAGCTACATCCTGCGGCAGGTAGTCGTTGACCTGCTCGAAGGTCAGGTAGCCTTGCTCACGACCGAGATCGACAAGACCCTGTAGGTCTTTACCTTCGTACTTCTGCTTCATTCGTTTTGCTTCCGTTTTGCGCGGGCGTTGGCCGTCGATACGATGCGTGAAAATCGGCGCGCAATGCGGCCGTCATTGCGACCGCGAGCCGGGAATCAAGTAGCCTCATTTATACAGACGAGAATAGAAAGGCAAGTGAGCCACACCAAAAAATCAAGTCTATGGATCGCTTCGCCGAGAGTCAACTTACGCACCATCGCTCGCGCGATCATTGGGCGAATTACGCTCCGCCGCGTGGCCTTATCGCGAATTTGCGCTCGCCGGTGACCGCTTCAAACATTATAAGCATCGTTTGCCCGTTTGGCTGCATTGCGGCCGATCTTTTCCTCTGACTCGAACCGAAGTGCCGAAAAATGAGTGCGCGCTGGAAATCGCGAGCGGGCCTCTCTATTCTCGACCCTGCTGCGCAGCCCTTTGAGCAGAATTTTGGTAATACACGCGATAATCCTGACGCTCAGCTTCGCGATAATCCTCGCAGGCTCGGAACTTTTTACCAATGGGGTCGAATGGGCGGGGCATCGATTGCATGTTGCTGAGGCCGCGGTCGGGAGCCTGCTCGCCGCGGTCGGAACGGCGCTGCCGGAGACGTTCATCCCGGCGGTCGCGCTGTTGACCGGCCGCGACTCCGCGGCGGCGCATACCGCGGTTGGACTTGGAGCGATTATCGGCGCACCGCTGATGCTGTCCACGGTGGCTCTGTTCGTGATGGGCATTGCGGCGCTCGTATTTCGCAGGCGCCGGGGACGGATTGCGCTGAAAGTGGTACGCGAGGACGCGCGCCGGGATCTCGCATTCTTCTTTCCGGTTTTTTTGTTCCTGTTGATCGCAGGCACGATCGAGATGGGCGCGGTACTTCGCCACGTCCTCGCCGTCGCATTGTTGATAGTGTACGCGAGCTACGCGGTTGTGATGCTGCGGCTCAGGCGCGTGGCCGGCGCGGAGGTCGGGCACGGACTCTATTTCGAGTCGATTTTGCGCGGGAATCCGCTTGAGCCTCGCGGATTCGCAATCGCCGCGCAAGTAACCGTAGGCGTACTCGCGATTCTGATCGGTGCAGTCGAGTTCGTCGATCAGATCGTCGTGTTCTCAGCGCATGCGCATCTGAATCCCGGCGTACTCTCGCTCATGTTGAGCCCGCTCGCGACCGAACTGCCCGAGAAATACAACTCCGTAGTCTGGATTCGGGATGGCAAGGACCATCTCGCGCTCGCCAACATCACTGGCGCGATGGTTTTCCAGTCGTGCATCCCCGTTGCACTGGGGCTCGCGTTTTCGCCGTGGCATCTGACGAATCCTGAACTGCTCGCGGGATCGATCACGCTTGCTTCGGCAGCGATTCTTTACCTCAACTTGCGCGACTCGGAACTCGGAACTCCGACGCTAATGATCGGCGGATCGGCATACGCGATCTTTCTGATTGGCCTCTGGTACCTCGGCGCGCTCTGAATCCACGCGCGGGGGCGCGTTGTCTGACGCGAGCTTGCGGGTGCACAATCGAGGGACGCGGGGCGCGATGACTACTTACCAGGAGATTTCGGCGCAGTTTTACGGCAACCGCCTGCTGTTCGGCGATCCCGCCGAGCCGGGCGTGGTCGCGGTCGAGATCGCATCGAAGACCGAGATCGACGTTTACCGGCGCCTGTCGGGCAAGCTTACGCGCGAGCGCCGTCCGATTCGGCTGTTTGCGCTCGTCGAGGATATTGCCTTGCTCGAAGGTTTCAGCCCCGTGCATGAGACGCGCGCGCTCGAGGGCGATTTCCGTTACCGGGTGCTCGTCAGCTTCGGCTCGCTCGACGCTCTGGAAGCTGCCAAGCGCCATCTCAGGAACGTGACAGGCAAGGCGCCTAACGCGCCCGACGCGCCGTATCTGTGGCTTGCCGATCCGGTCGAGCAGCATCTGATACTGAGCGGGACCACGTTTTTCATCGGGATGGATTTCAGCGAGCTGCGCCGCCTCCAGCTCGATATCGAGACCTATATCTCGCCGGGGTTTGAATTTCCGTCGGCGGCGCGCGAAGGCGATCGCGTTATCGCGATCTCGCTCACCGACTCGACCGGTTTCGAGCGCTTGCTTAGGGGCACCGAGATGGACGAGCGGGCGATGCTCGAGGAGATGGTGCGAATCGTCCAGGATCGCGATCCCGACGTCGTCGAGGGCCACAATCTGTTTCGGTTCGATCTCGAATACCTGGAGACGCGGGCGCGCCGCCACAAGGTGAAGCTCAAGCTGGGGCGCGATGGCGGCGAGCTTCGTGCCCGCCCGTCGCGCATGCAAATTGCGGAACGATCGATCGCCTACCGCCGCTACGACATCCCAGGCCGCAACATTATAGATACGTGGATCCTCGCGCAGCACTACGATATCTCGAGTCGCGAACTGGAGAGCCTGGGACTGAAGCAGCTGGCGCAACACTTCGGGCTGGCGCGCAAGGGTCGCGTGTATATCGACGCGTCGAAAATCAGCCACTACTTCGAACACGAACCGGAAAAGCTCTACGAGTACGCGCTCGATGATGCCCGTGAGACGCGCGCGCTGGCCGAGACCCTCTCTCCCAGCTACTTCGTGCAAGCGCAGATATTCCCGTACTCGTACCAGAGCGCGGTGCTGCGCGGGAATGCGACCAAGATTGACGCGCTCATGATGCGCGCTTATCTGGCGGCGGGGCATTCCATTCCCGAGCCGTCGCCGCCTACGCCGGTCGCGGGCGGATACACGGAGGTTTGTCGATGCGGTGTCGCCCACGGTGTCCTTCACTGTGACGTGACGTCGCTGTATCCGTCGTTGATGCTGCAATATCGGCATGCGCCGGCTGCTGACCGCCTGGGCGTGTTCCTCAAGATGCTTGGCGATCTGCGCAGCTTCCGGGTGCAGGCCAAGGCGCTTGCGCGCGAACTCAAGGGTAGCGAACGGCGCAACGCCGACGCGCTGCAGCAGACGTTCAAGATTCTCATCAATTCATTTTACGGCTACCTGGGTTTTTCGCTCGGCCATTTCAACGACTTCGGCGCGGCCAACGCATTGACGAAGCGCGGACGCGATCTGATTCAGCGCGCAGTGGCGAAACTCGAGGAGCACGGCGCGCAGGTTATCGAGGTCGATACCGACGGAATCTATTTCGTGCCGCCCCCCGATGCCGCCAGCGAGGAAGGCGCGGAAAGGCTCCTGGAGCAGGTCGGGTCGATTATGCCCGAGGGAATCCGGCTGGAGATCGACGGCCGTTACCGCGCGATGTTCTCCTACAAAATGAAAAATTACGTCCTGATGGATGAGACGGGAAAGATGACCATTCGCGGTTCAGGGCTGCGCTCGCGGGGACTCGAACGCTTCCAGCGCCGCTTCATGGAGGAGATGTTCCGCATGCTGCTGGAGGATCGGCGCGGCGAAATTGTGAAACTCCACGGCGACTATCGCGCGCGGCTGGCTCGCCACGAAATAGGAATCGCCGATCTGATGAAGACCGAGACGATCCAGGATTCGCTCGAGACTTATCGCAACAAGATTCGTGACAACAGCCGCAATCCCGCGGCGGCCTACGAGCTTGCGCTCAAGGCCGAGCGGCCGTACCTCCCCGGCGATCAAATTTCATACTACGTCACCGGGCGCGGCGCGCGTGCGGCGGTGAACGAATTCGCGAAGATGGCGGCAGAGTACGATCCGCACGATCCCGACGAAAACGTCGAGTACTACCAGGCCAAGCTTGCCGACCTTTTTGAAAAATTCCAGGTATTCGTCGAGCGGCCCGGCCTGTTCGCGCCAGCCGCGGAAGAGGAGGGCAAGCAGGCTCAGCTCTCGATGTTCGCCGACCCGCAAACCAAGTCCGAAGAACCGAGCGCGGAACCCAAAAAGTAGTAGGGTCAAAGCCCGAGGTGTGGAAAGCCTAGCCGCCGATGCGTGAATTGATAAATACTGCGCGTATCCGGAGGAAAACGATTGCCAGTTCGTATCGTTGGCACAGCCGCCTTCTGAATTTCGGCATTCACCCGGCACGATCCGCGGTGGCTAACCGGCTTGGGGAGCTACGGTTGTTCCTGCACGCTTTCGATCCGCACCATATTCGGTGCTTGTCCATCGGTTTCGGGCACAAATCCGGTACTGTTGAACTGAATTGCCCGGCAGCTTTCAGCTTCTAGAATCTCGGCGACTTGGCGCGCATAGCGGATGAAGTGGTGCCCGGAGAGCGCAAGTTCGAACCCAAACCGCCTCTTATGCGGGTTCAATCCCCAGCGCATCATGAGCTGTCCCAAAAAGTGCCAGTAAGCCCGGCGATAGCCGGACAGCACGCCTTGCCTCCAAACAGATTTGAACACCACCCTCAACATGTACAGCGAGGAAAGCGCGGTAGCTTGCTGTTCCGGTTGAGTCTGCCAGCGTTCCAGGGAATCGAACACACGTTGGTAGAAGCGACGCGGGTCGTATAGCGTAAGCATCAGCCGCTTGGTGCCGCCTAACAGTTCGGATAGGGGTAGCACGGTCCGGAAGTTCGGGGGGCTAAAGTTGGTGGGTTCGGTGCTGGCTTGAACGAGTCGTCCCTCACTTTTCATGCGTTCGTATAACGGAGTGGTAGGCGGCGCCTGTAGGACACCGGCCATTGCCCAAGGGATAGCGGCACGCTCTATAAACTCAATCTGTCGGTCAAAAATATCCGGTGGATCGTGATCAAAACCGACGATGAAGCCACCCATCACCCAAAGCCCGCGCTGTTGAATAAGGCGTATGCAATCCAATGGGTCCCGACGGAGATTCTGAATTTTTTTTGTTTCTTTTAGCGACTCCACGGACGGCGTTTCGATCCCGATGAACACACGGCAGAAATTTGCTTTGACCATCGCATCCAACAGTTCCGACCGCGAAGCAAGATCGATCGAAGCTTCTGTGAAGAACCCGAACGGATGCCGGTTGCGGCGCTGCCACCGTTCCAACTCCCTGGTGAGCTCCAAAGCCGCCTTGTGATTTCCGATAAAATTGTCGTCGACAACGAATACTTCTTTGCGCCAGCCGAGCTGCAGAAGCGCGTCGAGTTCTGCAATCAATTGCGCCGGGGACTTCGTCCTCGGACGGCGTCCGTAGAGCGTGATGATGTCGCAAAACTCGCACGTGAACGGGCAGCCTCGCGAAAATTGCACCGACATGGAACTGTATTTCTTTAGTGCCAACAGATCGAAACGCGGTACCGGGGTGCGACTGACATCAGGCTTTTCCGTAACACGGTACAGCCTGCGGGCTGAGCCGGCCTCGAGATCTCTGGCGATCTCCTGGAAGATTTCGTCCGGCTCTCCCACGACCACATGGTCAGCTAGTGGGACCAATACCTCGGGTTCGCTGCTGGCATAAGGGCCTCCGATCATGGTTCGCCGACTTAACTTGGAAGCGCGTTCGAGTATTTGACGCACCTCTTCGCGCTGGACCGCCATCGCACTGAGCATCACAAGGTCGGCCCAGAGGAAGTCCTCATCGCTCAACTCTTCAAATGCGAGGTCAACTAGACGGATTTCCCATTGTTTGGGACAAAGCGCCGCCACTGTGATGAGCCCGAGCGGAGGAACGAGGGAGCGCTCTGGGACGATTTCCATCACCTCTCCAAGGCTCCAAAAGGAGGCAGGAAAACGCGGCCAGACCATTAGAACCTTGATCGCAGGTCCGAGTGGCAGGAAAACCCTCACGTCTTCGAGATCTCGGTCCATGGAGTTATCCTTTCCTCGGATCCGGTATCAGAAGACTAGTAAAATCCCGTAGATTGGTCCGGGATTTGCGAAGTCGACTCTGTCTTGGTGCAAGACCATGTGGCCGCCACCCTCTGATGTGTCAAGCTCGGATCACTTTGGCCGCAGTTGGGTGGCAAGTGCGGCTTGTTTGCCAGTTTCACTGACCGGCCTCGGCTCATCGGAAGCTGGGCCAAAAGCATTTCCACGGGGATTTCCATTTTGAATCCTGATTCAGACTCGCACCGACATCAGACGGTTTGCAAACGCGAAGTTCGAGGCTCGGGGCTTTCCGCCCAAGGAAATAAACGTGGCCCACACCGAGGCGGAAGAAGAGGCACTCAGGAACATCGCCCGCGAACTAAATCTTTCCTCTGACGGCTGCCTCACGTTTCGCGGCCGCTGCCCACACAACAGCAATCCCACCCGATCCCGCCAGATTTGCGTCAAGTACACACTCCTGGAAAGTAGCAGGGGCAAAAGCTCGAGGCGTGGAAAGCCTAGCCGGGGATGCCTGAATTGATCGATACTGCGGGTCTGCGGAGGAAAACGATGGCCGACGAAAAGCAGCAGCTCGATTGGGACAAGATCAAGCAATTCTGGATGCAGGTATCGAATGATATCGGCGCCGCGATGCTCGGTGCACTGACCTATATCGGCGATCGCCTCGGAATCTTCAGGGCGCTGGCCGAAGCGGGCGCCGTCACGAGCGCGGCGCTTGCGGAACGAACGGGACTCAGCGAGCGGTATCTGCGCGAATGGCTGAGCGCGATGACGGCGGCCGGATACGTGAATTACGACGCCTCGGCAAAGACCTACGCGATGCCGGCGGAGCATGCGATGGTGCTGGCGCGCGACGACTCGCCGTTCTCCGCCGGCGGCTTCATCGAAATGATCGTCCCTCAGGTGTCGATTGCGCCGAAAGTGATGGAGTCGTTCAAGAACGGGGGCGGCGTACCGCAGAGCGAATATCCGCCCGAGACGTGGGAGGCGATGGAACGCTCGTCAGCCTCGGCATACCGGCATCAGCTGATTCAAAAGTGGCTGCCGACGATGCCGCAAGTGGTCGCGAAGCTGAACGAAGGCGGCTCGTCGCTGGACGTTGGCTGTGGCAGCGGGCGCGCGGCGGTCGCGATCGCGTCCGCATTTCCCAAAGCCAAAGTTTTCGGCTTCGACGCGCATCCCGGTTCGTTGGAGCGTGCGCGTGCAAACGCGAAAGCGGCAGGTCTGGGGGACAGAATCAAGTTTGAAGTGGTCGATTGTACGAAGCTTCCTGCCGCGCAATTCGATTTCATCTCGACCTTCGACGTGGTGCATGATTCCGTCGATCCGGACGCGCTGCTGAAATCGATTCGAGCTGCGCTCAAACCCGACGGCACTTACCTGATGGTCGAAGTAAACGTGTCGTCGAATCTCGAAGACAACATCAATCCGATGGGGCGGATGATGTACTCGATAAGCACGCTGTACTGCATGACGACGTCGCTCGCTCACGGCGGTGCGGGAATCGGCGCATGCATGGGCGAGGCGAAGGCGCGCGAGTTGGTTGCAGCGGCGGGGTTTAAGCACTTTCGCCGCCTGCCGATCGAGGATATGTTTTTTGCGCTCTACGAAATCCGCGCGTAATTGTAGTCGATCATTGAAGGCGCCGCTGGAAGGCATCCTGCAAAGCGGGCAGGACGGTATCCCAATCGGCGACCAACCCTATATTCGCGCGCTCGAAGATCAGCGCGTCGGCATCGTTGTTGATCGCGACGATGGTATCCGCGCGCTTGAGACCGCAGGTATGGTTGGGCGCGCCGCGCACCCCAAGAGCAATATACAGGCGCGGATCGATCGATTTGCCGGTTAACCCGACCTGCAAATTCCGCGGCACCCATCCATTGTCCGTCACGCGCCGGGTCGCGCAAATCGCGGCGCCGAGCACTCGCGCGAAGGCGGCGGCTTTCGCGACCCCATCAGGCCCACCGACTCCCATGCCGATGCCAACGACAACTTCGGCGCCTTCGAGCGGCGCAATGGTGGTATCGAGGATCGAGTGCGCCTTTATGAGCCGGCTTTTCGACGGGCTCACCTCAGGACGCGCGATCCGAATCTCGGCTTGCTTGTCTTGCGACGGCGCCGCGAGTTCGAGCACGCCCGGCCGCACCGTCGCCATCTGCGGAAATGTTTTCGAGTAGATCGACGCGACGATGATCCCGCCGAAGGCCGGCTTGAGCGCGACCATCCGATGCTCCGAGTCGAGCTCGATATCGATCGCATCGCCGGTGAGCCCCAGGCTTAAGCGCGCGGCCAGGCGGGGTCCCCAGTCGCGCCCGCGCTCGGTCGCGCCGATCAAAATTCCCCACGGCGCGTGTATCAAAACGAGTTTCGCAACAGCCTCAGCAGCGGCCTCGGGGGAGTACGAAGCCAGGGCAGGGTGCTCGACGATCAGCACCTGATCGGCGCCGAAACTCGCAAGCAGCCCCGCGTGTTGCGCGATGGTGCGGTCAAATCCCACCGCGACGAGCGCGCCGCCGAGTCGCGACGCGAGTTCATCGCCGCGTGAAAGCAGCTCGAGCGTGCCGCGCGTGACGCGGCCTTCAAGGTCGGTCTCGCACACGATCCACAGGTCATGACTACGATTACTCGCACGCCGCGCCGATCCGATCGAACGGCGATTGTGCGCCCGCGGGTTGAGCGCGCCGATTGTTTCGAGCGCCGACATCACCTCGGTCGCGGCGCGTTCGGCGTCGGTCGAGTCGATAAACTTGCATTCGGTCTTCGGCGTCGCGACGACGCGAACCTCCTGCACCCACGTCGGCGAACCCGCGAGTCCGAATTCTTTCGGATCGGCGCCGAGCTCCGCCGCGCGCACGGATTGGATCGGCTTGGTCTTCGCCTCCTCGGAAGCACCCGGCTTCACCTTGACGGGCGGTGAGATGCGCTCGGCGCAGGTGATAACCGCGGGCATTGCGGCCTCGACTTCTTCGAATCCTTGGTCGCTTTCACGCTCGGCGCGGAGCCGGCGGCCGTCGATTTCCAGCTTTCGCGCGCCGGTTATCTGCGCGGCGCCGATTAGTTCCGCGATCTCGGGGCCGACCTGCCCCGTTTCCGCATCGAGCGAGTACTTGCCGAGCAGGATGAGATCGAAGTTTCCGCGCGCCAGCCAAATCGCGAGCGCACGCGCAGTTGCGAGCGTGTCCGCGCCCGCGAAAGCGCGGTCTTCCAGGTGCACCGCGCGGTCCATTCCCATCGCGAGCGCATCCACCAGCGCGTCGCGCGCCTGCGGCGGCCCCATCGTGACGACAGTAGTCTCGGCGCCGTGGCGATTTTTCAGCTCGACGGCGAGCGAGATTGCGCGCAGATCGAACGCGCTGATCACATTGGGCCCGTCGCGCTTGATGGTCCTGGTCGTGGCGTCGAAGTTGGCTTCCTCGATCAGCGGTATCTGCTTGATGCAAACGGCGATCTTGAGCACAGCGATACTCCCCGTCCCGACGAGGCTAGTTGAGCACGCCGAGCGCAGCCAACAAAGCGCGAGGTTGCGCTTACCGGCGCCGGTGCGATCAGGTAGTTTCGCGATGTGGGTTTGTATCGACTCGCGGCGGCCGCCGCGCTGTGCGTGTATGCTCTGGCGCTCGCGCCGGCGGCAAACGCGGCGGCCAGGATGCGGATCGTATCGCTGGCGCCGTCGGTAACGGAGACACTGTTCGCGCTGGGCGCGGGTCCCGACGTGGTCGGCGTGTCGCAGTATTGTGACTACCCTGCGCAGGTGCGCGATCTGCCGAGGGTCGGTTCCTTTCTGACTCCGAATCTCGAAGCGATCATCGCGCTCAGGCCGACGCTGGTCGTCGGACTTGAACTGTCATCGGACGTGCGCCAGATTCGCGCGTTGAATTCGATGGGTTATCCGGTGCTGCTGGTGAGCGACGATTCTTTGCAACAGATCGAAACCGGTATCGAAACGGTGGGTGCGCGAATCAATCGCCAGCCGCAAGCGCATCGGCTGGTCGCGGAGATTCAGACGCAGATCGCCGCAGTCCAACAGCGCCTGGCAAACGTAAAGCCGGAGCGTGCGTTGATGCTCGTCGGTCATCAGCCGATGGTCGCGGTGGGGGCAGGCACTTATCTCGATGAGCTCATGCGCATAGCGCGCGCCGACAACATCGCTGCGGCCGCCGGCGAGCAGTGGCCACAACTGAGCATGGAGTACATCATCGCGATGCGTCCCGAGGTCGTGCTCGACGGTTCGATGGGTAGCGATCCATCGTCGTCGAGCGAGTTTTGGGAAAAATATCCGGCGATTCCGGCAGTGCGCGACCATCGCGTCTTCGGCTATGCGCAGGATCCCATTCTCCATGCCGGCCCGCGCGTGGGACAGTCGCTCGAGATAATCGCGCGGATGATTCATCCCGAGGCATGGCAAAATGTGTCCGCTGGTGCAGAGCAGTGAACGCGGCCGCAAGCAAACCGGCATCGCACCTGACGCGCACACGGCTGCTCTCGATACTGGCGGCGCTGGCAATCTTGCTGATCGTTTGCGCGGCCGCAGCCGCGTTGTTTGGCAGCGCGCATATCAGTCTCGCGCGCGCATTTTCCGATCCCACCAGTCCCGATCACGCGATTTTCTTCGGCGCCCGATTGCCGCGTGTGCTGATGGGCGTGATCGTCGGCGCAATGCTGGCAGCGGTCGGAACGGCTCTGCAAGCGCTCGTGAGGAATCCGCTGGCAGAGGGCGGCATCCTCGGAATCTCCGGCGGCGGCGCGCTCGGCGCGATACTCGCGCTCGTGATGTCCGCGAAACTCGGCGGCGGCGAGGCGGCCGTCCCGCTGTGCGCATTCGGCGCGGCGCTGCTCTCGACCGTGGCGGTTTACCGGCTCGCGATGGTCGACGGCCAGCTTGAACCATTCACGCTGCTGCTGGTCGGCGTGATCTTCAACGCGTTCTGGGGCGCGGCAATCATGCTGGTGAACAGCGTCGTCAACTTCTACTACGCGCACAGCATTCTGTTCTGGCTGATGGGCAGCCTCGAGGCGCCGACCTATCGCGAAGCGGCGGGTGTCGCGGGTTTGGGGCTGGCCGGCTTCGCCGTGCTGATGTTTCAAGCTCGCGATCTGAACCTGCTCAGTCTCGGCGACGAGTCGGCTGCCGAACTTGGCGTTGACGTGGACCGCCTTCGGCGCACGATCTTCGTCGCGACCTCGGTCATGATCGGCGCCGCGGTCTCCGTCAGCGGAATCATTTCGTTCGTCGGACTGATCGTTCCGCATACTTTGAGATTGGTGTTCGGCGCGGATCATCGGCTGCTGCTGCCCGCGTCGCTGATCGGCGGCGCCGCATTCATGGTCGCGGCAGACCTGGTCGCGCGCGTCGCAATCGCCCCGGCCGAAATTCCCGTCGGCGCGATCACCGCGCTGTGCGGCGGCCCGTTTTTCATCTACATGCTGCGCCGCGAAGGCAGGAGACCGCTTTCGCTATGACGACGACATCGCGCGACACCGCCGCCGCCATGCGTGCGAGCGCGATTCACGCGGGATATCCGGGAGTGCCCGTGCTGCATGGCGTCTCGATCGAAGTGGCGGCCGGCGAAATGCTCGCCATCGTCGGTCCAAACGGGGCAGGCAAGTCCACACTGCTCAAGGTGCTCGGCGGCTCGATGAAGCCGGCTGCGGGAAGCGTGGAACTCTTCGGCCGGCCGCTCGATTCGATCGATCGCCGGGAATTCGCACGCACGGTTGCGTCGGTTGGCCAGGAAAACGCGGTCGCATTCCGCTTCACGGTGCTGGAAATCGTGCTGATGGGACGCGCGCCGCATCTCGGCGCGTTCGGCTTCGAGAGCCCCCACGATTTGGAAATCGCATCCGCGGCGCTCGACCACTTCGACCTGCTCGAGCTTGCCGCGCGCCACGTTCAGGAACTGTCCGGCGGCGAACGCAAGCGCGTGTTCCTGGCCCGCGCGCTCGCACAGGAGCCGAAGATTGCACTGCTCGACGAGCCGACCGCATTTCTCGACCTCAAGCACGTCGCCGAAATTTTCGCGCGCTTTCGCGAGCTATGCACCGAGCGCGGCATGGCCGTAGTTGCGACGCTTCACGATCTCAATGCCGCCGCGCTCTATGCCGATCGCGTGCTGCTGCTCGCCGATGGCGCCGCGGTCGCGTATGGAACTCCCGCGGAAGTTCTGACGGCGGAGAATCTGCGGCGGGTTTACGAGACCGACGTGTACGTCGGGCGCAATCCCTCGACGGGTGCGCTAATAATTCTGCCCGCCGCACTTCCCAACGCTCGCGCATAGCTCGTTCGGCGCGGGCGATAGTAATAGGTTCAGTTTCGCCCTGATTGCGGCGTTTCCAGCCAGAATCCGGCCAAAGAGCCTTCTGCAGGGCGTTGTACGGACGCCGTACGTGCGCTAGATTCCAAGGCCTGGCTAAAAAAACAATGAGGCGAAACGATGGCAACCGCAGCTACTCGAAACGATCGAATCGAACTACGCGCTACTCGCGAGGAAAAGCGGCTCATTTCT
>OBLT010000775.1_pt1 | contig 20568 bp, 20 predicted proteins | sample 1518721 | NCBI WGS metagenome assembly OBLT01 (sample SAMEA3539307, study PRJEB22396) | soil metagenome | biome: tundra; feature: field; material: soil | place: USA | collected 2010-05 | depth 0.15 m | reverse complement strand
TAGGAAAAGGACCCTGGGAGGGTCCTTTAGATCCCCCGCGAGGAATGCCGTCGGGCCAAGCCCACCGGCATTCACGCGCTATGGACCTCGCAGCATGGCCTCGACCGCGCTGCGCACGCGATCGCTCAGGGTCGCCCGCTCCTCGTCGGAGAGGCCTTGCGTGGCGATGGGCTCGCCGATGATGACAGTCATGGTGCCGCTTCGTAAGAGGAGGCTGCCAGCCGGCATCAGCTCGCGCGTTCCCCGCAGCGCCACCGGCACGATGGGAACACCGGCCTTGATTGCCAGATGAAAGCCTCCCTTCTTGAACGGGCCCAGCGTGCCTTCGCGCGTGCGGGTACCCTCGGGAAAGATCAGGACCGAAACACCATCATGAATGCGCTGCCCAGCCACCTCGATGCTACGCCGGGCGGCGACGCCGTTCTGGCGATCGATGAAGATGAATCGCCCAGCCCACATGGCCCACCCGAAAAGGGGAATACGCGCGAGCTGTTTCTTGGCGATCAAGCGAATGCGGCGCGGAATCGCCACGAAGACCGCCCAGATGTCGAGCGAGGAGGCATGATTGGCCATAAACACATAGGGCCTGTCGGGGACAAGGTTGGCCCGGTTCTCCACCACGATCTTCACGCCCGCGAAGGACGTCACCCAGCGCGACCATCCACGCGCCAGATCCAAGACAAGATCCCCGCTCTTGTCCACGAGGCGCATCACCAATCCCGCCAGGCTTCCCAGGATGGTGGCCACGGCGATGAACAAAACAGTCAAAGCGGCTCTGATGAAAGACACAGCTGCATGCTATCCTCTCGCCGTGGATTTCCGGAAGACCTACTACATCCTTCCGAACCTTTTCACGCTGTCCTCCGTACTGTGTGGGTTCGCGTCCCTCGCGCTGAGTGCCTCTGGCCGCAGCGGGGCAGACCTCTATCTCGCGGCCTTGGCCATCTGCTTCGGCCTGGCCTTCGATACCTTCGACGGCCGCGTCGCGCGTCTGACCAAGACACAGACCGACCTAGGCCGCGATCTCGATTCGCTGGCCGATGTCATCACCTTCGGCGCCGCTCCGGCCTTGCTTGTGTACAAGTGGGGCCTGACCGATTTCGGCTACACCGGCATCTTCGTCGCGGGCCTCTTCGTCTGCGCGGGCGCCATGCGCCTGGCCCGCTTCAACGTGCTCTCCCGGCGCGACGAAAGCTCGGGACACAAAAAGCCAGGCAAGTTCACCCTCGGGCTGCCCATCCCGCCCGCGGCCAGCTTGCTGGTGTTCATGGTCATCGTCAGCCACAACAGCGGCGAGTACAAACTGATCAGCGAGAGCTCCACCGCCGTCATCGTGCTGATCCTTTCCTTCCTGATGGTCTCTCGCGTCCGCTTCAGGTCGTTCAAGGAGCTGCGCCTGACCTTGAAGACGGCCGGCGTGGTCTTGCTCATCGGTGGCGCGTGCGCCACCTGGCTGATGGCCGGATTCGCCAAGGCCTTCATCTTTCTGTTCCTGGTGCTGGCCTACATCGTCCTCGGCTTGGCCGAAGAAGTCCTGTTCTACCGCCGCCGGCGCGCACAAGAGCGCAGCGCCAAGCAGCCGTCCATTCAAGAATCGCCCACGGTTCCCGACGAAGAGGTGCTGCGCGAACTGGGTGCCTTCGACGACGACGAGCCCCAGGACAAGCCGCCGGACCCGAATGCGCAAGCGCCAGCCGTCGCGACGGACGCACCGACCGACCCGCTGGTCAATCCGTCCCGCTAGTCGCGTGGGGAGCCGCCGAGCTATGCTCGGCGCGTACCATCGCGCGCGACCGAGCGTAGCGAGGGGGTGGCAGGGCGGGGGGCAGGTGCCGCGGGTATGGAAACCCTTTCAGGGTTTCCATCTCAACTAGTTCTTTGCCACCACGGGTGGCAGCGACTTGAGAATCGCGACACGCTGGCGAATGGCATCGAGGTACGCCACGCGATTGGCCGGCCCGGCTTCGCGCTGGACCGGAAGCTTGTCGGGATCGATGTACTGACCGTTCTTGACCACGCTGAAGTGCAGGTGCGGGCCCGTGGAAAGGCCGGTCGTTCCGACGAATCCGATGACTTCCTTCTGCGCCACCTGCTTGCCGGGCTTGAGTCCCTTGGCGAAGCGGGACAGGTGGAAGTAGCGTGTTTGCAGTCCGTTCGCATGCAGAAGCACAATGGTGTTGCCCGAGCCATGCATCATCTCGGCCTGAACAACCTTGCCGCCGGCCGGCGCCCACACCGGCGTCCCGACCGGCGCCGCATAGTCGACGCCGAGGTGCGCCCTTACCGTGTGCAGAATGGGATGGAAGCGCTTGAGGTCGAATTTCGAGCTGATGCGCACGTAGCGCAGCGGCGTCTTGAGCATACTCTTGGCGAGTGCTTGGGCTTTCTCGTCGTAGTAGCGACCGCGCCCTCTCTCACCCGTCGGATTCCAGTAGAAGCCGCGGAAGGTGCCGGTTTTGCCGCTGTACTCTGCCGCGAGCAGTTTGCCGTACTTGTAGAACTGGCCGCCCAAATACTGTTTCTCGACCACGACCTTCCAGCGATCGCCGGGATGGGTGTCGGTATAGAAGTTGATGTCCCAGGCGAACATGTCGACGATCAGGCTCACCAGCGCGCCGGACTCGCCCGCCTTGGCGGCCGACTCGTACAGCGACGACTCGATGGTGCCGTAGGCCTGCCCAGTCTTGATCTCGACGGGCTTTTCCTGCTTCCTGGCTTGCCACGAGCCGTCCCCCTGGCGCGTGACCATGTAGTGCAGCACGGGCGACGGCACGTACTCGAAGCTCTCCGGTGTGCCCTCGTCGTCGCGTTCGACCTGATACCTTTCGCCGGCGCGGATCAGTTTTGGATCGACCAGCTTGGCCAGTGCGGCGCTGACGTTGGCCGCGGAGCTGCCAAAGCCTTCGCGCACCAGCACCGTGCTCAGCGTATCCGACGGCCCGATCTGCCCGAGCAGAGTGTTGTCGTCGAAACCGCCCCCCGGCGCGGCCGGTGCGGCTAGTTTCTGCGCCTTCTTGCCATCATAGGCCGCGCCCTGCAGCGACGGCGGAATCGATTCCGAAAGGGCCTCGCGCTGACCATCGGACAGCGTCTTGCTGGTCGACACCGGCTTCATCAGACTACCTACCGCAGTGTCGTGGCGCAGGAAGAAGTAGTAAACGTTGACCGCGGTCAGCCCAACCAAGAGCGCACCCAGCCCGAACGAGCTGCGCAACTGCTGTGGTCGGCGCTTCTTGCGCCTGGGAACGAGCGAACGGGCCACCCCCATATAACCACCACACCGACGGGGCTACGTCAACTTCAAGATGGGAACCCTGGGAGGGTTCCCAAACCCTCCCGCGCTATGGCTTCGGCGAGCAAAGCTCGCCTCCGCCAACGCGGTGATGGGAACCCTGGGAGGGTTCGCTTCGCCCTCGGCACCCGCCAACCCGCCCTGCCAACGCGGTCGGCGCGACCAAAAGGCGCTAGACTCGCCCCTCGCGCTCGATGAACTGAAGCAGCGCGCGGCCCTTGTCGCGCACGCGCTTCTTCAGCTCGGCGTGACCCCGCCGCTCCTTCCAAAGTTCCTCGGTGATCTGCAGGGCGGTCAAGATGGCGAGCGATTGGGTGTCAGCGGCGCGAGTCTGCTTTTGCAAATCGCGCAGGTGTTTGTCGACGTGGGCGGCCATCTCGCGCACCACGCTTTCATCCTCGTCGCTGCGCAGGGTGAAACGATGACCGGCAATGCTGACACTGACTGGGCTCTTCATGCGATCCCTCGGACCTCGACTCTACCCTCTGCCGGGCCCCGCGTCTCGCCCGTTCCGCGGGCAGAATTAGGCTTCGCCGCCCGGGTTGGCGTAAGCACCACTGGCCAGCGCGGACAGCCCCAGTGACGACAACACCATGCGGTCTTCAAGGCTGACGTCGATGAACTTGATCCCCATGCCGCCGACGTTGGGCGTGTCGTTGACCCAGCGAACTTCGCCACGCAGTTCCAGCGGCCGATTCCGCCAAGGAATGTCGAGCCAGACCCGTACGGTTTCGCCCGTGCCGTCAAGATAGTCCGAGCAGAAGAAGAGACCGTCTGCGCTCACATCGGTCACCACACCCTCGACGACCAGGCTGTCGCTGACGTACTTGGCCGCGATCTCCACCTTCATACGGGCGGATCGCCTCAACTCTCTTGTTTTCTGAGGATATGGCAGCATGGATGGGAATCTCCAGGGATCGAGCAGACGTTCAACTGTATCGGCGGTCGTGTCAACTTCTGTAAAATCAACCCTACTTTGTTCGCGTGCGCTGGCCAGTCCCTTCACAGTGCATTGCGCCACAAGAGATCCAAGCGCCACCCATGTTGGAGACAGCATGCGAAGGATTTTTTCCTTACGAAAGTCGCGACCCGTGCTACAACACCCGCCCGACCATCCGGCCGGTCACTTCTCATAGCTTTTTTCGCCCATCCGGGCCCATAGCTCAATTGGCAGAGCTGCGGACTTTTAATCCGTAGGTCGCAGGTTCAATTCCTGCTGGGCCCACAGCCCCCGAGCCTACGAAAAACTGAATAAGACCCTATCGTCTAGTCCGGCCCAGGACAATGGCCCTTCAAGCCATGAACACGGGTTCGAATCCCGTTGGGGTCGCCGCCAGTAGTGAACAAGGCCATCGCACCGATGGTCTTGCCTGTGATCAGGTACCGCCTGGTCCCATCAGCCTCGGTTGCAGGGGTGAACGTGAGTGGGCCGTCCAACACCGATTCAAGGACTCGGCGGCCTTCTTCGGGATTGGCCCTGATCAAGCTCTGAAGGTCTGCCAGCCGTTTGCGTGCCTCGTCTTCAAGGCCCGCTAGGCTTCCCTCCAGGACCTCGGGAGCGGCCCTGAGCGCTTCCAGTCGAACCTTGGCGGCCAGGGCCTGGCTCTCCCTGTCAGCTATGGCCTGAACGATGGCCCGTGGCTTCGTGTCGCTCGTCAGCAGGGCGTTGGTGAGGCTGCCGATCTCCTTGGCCAGCTTGCGGAGCTGGGTTTCGAAATCGTGAATCTCCCGTTCGGCCCCGCCCCTCTCGCTCGACGAAAGCCTGCGCCGCACCTCGGCAATCGTTTCCAGGATGATCTGATCCCTAAGAACGTTCTGCTCTACCCATCCGATCACAGCCGCGTCGATGCTCTCGACTGGGCGACGGAGCGAGTTCTTGCAGACTGCCTCCCCGCGGTTCCGGTGGTAGTTGCAGGAGTAGACCTTGATGGTCGCCTTCCCCTGTCTGCCGTTTGTGGCATGGATCGGCCCTTCGCAATCTGAGCATCGGGCAAGCCCCGAAAGAAGGTATCGAGGTTTGGGGCCCTTCGGACCAGCACGGCCGCAGAGCTTCACATTTTTCGCAATGCGCTCCTGAACAGCGTTCCAAAGCTCCTCGGGAATAATTCGTAGTTCTGGCTTTTCGGCCGTAACCCAGTCCTTCTGGCCGTGGCTGACCCTGACGAGAGTCCCTCCCCGGTATGCAGTCCCTTCCTTTCCCCAAATCAGAACGCCCCGGTACCGGTCTCTCCGAAGCATCGGATACATCGCGCCTTGTGCCCAAGATCCCGTGCCCCGTTTCCCGGCGCGAGGTGATGCAATTCCCCTCCTGTTCAGGTCCTTCGCAATGGATTTCAGCCCATGTCCCCCCGCATACCGTGTGAAGACTTCACGGATGATTTGGGCCTCAGCCTCATTCACCTTGTACTCCACACGCACGCGCCGCCCTTCCTCTATGACTCCAGCGTTGTCGTACCCGTAGCATCGGCCACCAACATTCGCCCCCATCTTCGCCTTGTACTCCAGGTGTTCGCGCGTTCGCTGAGCAGTCTTTTCGCGCTCCAGCTCCGCGGCAAAAAGACGTGCCGACATCATGAACTTACTCACGGCACCGTCGACAAGCACCTCCTCTTCCGTGAAGTGATAGAAGAGCCGAGTCCCCGAGTCGAGCAGATCTTGAATTATCAGGGCTGTCCTGTTCTGATCTCCCCCCAGCCTCGTCTCGTCCCGGCACACCACGACCTCGAACTCATTGTCCTTGGCCGCGTTCAGCATCGCGATCAATCCGGGTCGCTTCTTGAATTCAGCTCTGCTGATGGCGTCGTCCACGTAAACATGCTCCTCGGCAAAGCTCCAGCCCTTGGACCGAATGAAAGCTTCAGCTTCCGAGCGCTGCAATTCGAGCGACAGATCTTGGTGCAGTTCGGTGCTGCGGCGTGTGTAGATAGCGGCTTTCATCATGACGGTCGACTCCTTCCAGACCGTAACAGATCTGCCACTACCAGGTCTGCAAGGGCGCTCACCAAATTCAACTCATCTCGGTCTAGAAGGCGATTCCTACTGACTTTCTCAAAGACTGGGCCTGGGCATTCCTGTCTCACAACGGCCTCAACAATATCCAGTCCCGTGAAGCCCCCAGTTGCATTTGACCTATCCCCACCAGCAGGCGCCTTGCCGCTGCCAATTTCCAACCTACCAACACCGGCCGTGCTACTCAAGCTCCGCTCCCGACTCTTCAACCTCTACCGGTTGCACCCCTTCAACGCCCCCTGAGGCCTCGTCCACTTCCATCCCCAGACCTTTGGCAAAGTATTCTAGCGCCTCATGCATGATTCTGGACTTGTGGTACCTGGCTCCAGTCTTGCGAAGGTGGTGCTGAATTCCCTCAAGAAGGGTGTTGGTAGTTCCTGAAATAGATAGGGTGATCCTCTTCTGTTCTGTTTCCATTAGTCTAGTTCTCCTGTTCTACTAAGTAAGATTGTTGTTCACCTATGCGGCCAGGCCCTTGCGACGACGTGCTCATGCGCGCGAAGGCACAAACAACCGCACAATTACGACCCGTCCTTGACTATAATTCTCGCAGCGCTCCATAGAACGCCGACGCTCATCCCAAAGGGAGCAGAAATACTTCCTTTGAACGCGATTACTGTTCTCGGCAACAATTCAGATCTCCTGCTGTCTGCCGGCAATGAGGCCGCGCTTCAGTCGGCTATCCACGTCGCCGTTCAACGCGAACGTCACCACCTTCACCTCCTGCCGGCCCATCAATCATATCCGAGACCAATCCAACAACGTCAAGAGTGTCATCCACTGGCCACTGGCCCCCGCCGCCATCTCTAGACACAGCGGGTGTTGAATCAACCGACCCCGCCTCCACGCTAGCTGGCAAGGGCGTGCTCCCGTTCACCCTCGTCAACGCTACCATTCGCGGCAGCAGTACGACGCGGTTCTACCGACTCAGCACTGCCATGTTCATTCGGGCTGCTTGTGGGTTCAGCGTGAGGCTCTCCGATGTATAGATTAAACAGCTGCATGTCGTAGCCGCTACTGCCGCGCTTCAACCCAGCGTATTCGATGTAGACACGGCCACCGATCCTAGCTGCCCGCAAATCCCGCAGGGCAATGCGTTCGGACAAGCCAACTATCTTCCCAGTGTCTTCCTCACGGATGGCGTAAACATTGTAGAGATCGCCTGTCTGGTGATTCAACTGCCTGCCTTTCCATATTAGAACGCCATCAAGCGCCCCGTCATTGGGCTTGTACCAGCGGTCCATCCTCGGTCGGTCAATTCGGCGTGCATTCTTGATCCATTCAGGTTTCTTCGTTCTATTCATAGTCCTTCTCTCCTAATTAATTGTTGACCACCACATTTGCCATCGTCCCTGGAGCCCGCACCTGACCAGCCCAGGACAGCCACTCCCCATCAATCTCCTCCTGTGTCTTTGGCGCCACATCCGACACCGGAGTTCTTGCCGCATTTGTCAGATCAAGGTCCTCACCCGCGGCCTCTGCCTGGTCAGCTTCCGCCTGGTCCACCTCCCTGCCTTTTGACGCTTCCTCATCGGGGTTGGAGAACATGGGTGCGACGGGATGACTTGTGTCAGTTTCGTCAGTCGCCTGGACTAGGGAAGCGAGCCCTTCGGGTTGCTCCCCATCTTCGTGTTTTGTTATGTCTTTCATCTCACCCAAAATAATATGTTCTTCTTCAAGATGCGCCGCGCGTGAATGGCAGGCCTGGGCAGAATTCTCAGACTCGCTCACTGACAAAACTGACAGAAGGTCCTGCGGCTCCTTCTGCGGCATGGCCGAAGGGTGAAGGAAGTATTCGCGACGAGGCCGACCGCTGGTGCTCACCGGATTCTCGCGAACCCAACCGTGGTCGTCGAGGACTGCAATCGCTGCTGACGCTGCCTCTCGCGTATCTAGCCCTGTCCACTGCCGGCGGTATACGTCTCGCAAGGTGAAAGGTGACGAGAGTTTCCCGCTCCGCAGTTTGTCGAGAAGGGATCGGGCGGTGCACAAATCCCCCAGAGTGACACTTGCGTATATCCTTCGGGCATGTGCCTCCAAGAAGGTACACCACCCAACAGAACGCTGGGCCGAGGCGAGAGTAACTGGACCACATGGAAAACACTTCGCGTCGGCCAGATGAAAGATGAGAGCCAAACTGGGCATCAACGACGGGTACTTCGCGAGATGCGCTTCTATCGCGGGGTGGTTCTTCCCGCCACCATTCCGAGTCATCAGGTCGCAATACCACTGGTTGAAGAGATCTTGAGCATCATCGGCAAAGCGGAGATAGGGCAACGACTCCCCCTCTACGCGTGCGCCTACAGTGCCTGGCGTTAGGCCGTCGAGCCGCCGAAAGACCTCTAAGGCGCGTCGATATGCAACTTCATCTGGGAAGCGGTCCACGAGACGAAAGCCGGAGGGTTGATCTGGGTACACGAGTAATTGAAAGCGCTGGATTAGACCGTCGTCGCAGAGCCCTCCGACAAGCGCTGGCCGCAAATATTGCTCCAAGGGCCCCGGCTGAATGCCACCAACCATCGACAAACAAAGAGCAGGAATATGCCGCGTTCCGCGTCCGATTCGGTCAACGGTGAAGCTGTTGTTTCCGTTCCAAGCTTCAAGGAAGAAGCTCCTATCGCCTTCGTGCCCATCACGATCAAGGTTAGAAAACCAACCTGTCAGCTCGTCCCGAACGTGCAGCAAGCCGCGTGGATTGTCGATCATCAGCTCGCCTAGCTTCTCAACGGTCGAGTCGTTGACGATATAGCGCCTTTCCTTTGGTGAATCTGAATTCGTCGCACTTGCGAGATCAGCAGCTATGTCTTCCGCCTTGTCTCCGCTTTTCAGTCGCTTCTTTATGTTCTCCTTCGCAACCGCCTTTTCTATCTCACGCACGGCCGCAATCGCCTTTGAAACCTGGGTGGCCTTTTTGAACTCCTCGGCGGCATCGGAGGCCAGCTTCCGCAGGGGGCGAAGCCCTTCAGTTATTGCGGGCGATTTCTTTGCTGAGGGAGTGCCGACGAGCCCACCAAACAGATTGCAGACAACCGGCCAGTCATCGACTCGCTTCGGTCGAATAGCAACCGTCCGCCCTACAAGGGCGCCGAGAGCAATGGTTGCCGGAACCGTTACGAATTCGAGTGGGCACTGGATGCGCTCGGCAGCATCAACCAGCCACGGCCGAAGCTCATCTGGGAGCATAGTTGGGTCGAGCTGTGGTACCGAGACACGGCCATCGGGAAGAGGAAGAGGCTCCTGCCACTCGGCATGACTACTAGTGGACACAGTCACCGGATCGTTCGCCTTTGGTGTCGACTTCCGGCAAATCTGTCGCGGTTGTGTCTGCCCCGTGGTCCACCCGCTTTGCGCCGTGCGTTTCGCCTCGTGCTCCGGAAGACCTGCTTCCCTCGCAGCTCCCACCAGTTCGTCACAGACATCCTTGATCTTGCCCCCTCCGTAAAGTTGGCCTAGGGAGAATGCCGCCTTGTTTAGAGTTGCATTACGTTCACCTTCCGGAGCGTTTCGCACGTTGGCGAGTTCTGCCTCAACAGCTGCACGCCCGTATCGGCTTTCCCCATGATTTCCCCCTCCAATCATCAAGTCGGGCCCGGTTACCGCCTTGTCCATCGTGGCCGCCTTGTCCTTGGTCATTCTCGCCAACCAAGCGGCCGGCAGTTCCGCAAATACAGTATCGAATGGCGAGTTCTCCCACCTGTACACCCCACCGCTCGGGTGAACGCTTGGTGCCGCTACCACGTATCCATTGTGCCGCAAGTCCACCCCACGACCAAGCTGGCCTAAGAACTTCGATCTCGTAGGAGCACGAAAGAACAGATGTCTTCCACCATCGGCACCACCGGTCTTGGTTTCGACCGTTCTTGGCGGCGCTCCGATCTCACATTCCAGCGCTGCCAGAGTTTCGTTTCCGCCATGCCGAGGGTCGTTGTCGATGACTACCAACCCGGACTTGGCACACGCTATACCGATGTTGGCTGTCGGCTGGCTAATCCACCATTGTTCTATCTGTACCCTGTCCGTCGTAGCATCGAGGAATCCGTTTGGGCAGGCAGGTATCTTGCTCTTCGGTATGCAGGGAAAGACAAACAGACCATTACTTGCCAGCTCAAGTGCTGACTTTTTGAGAGAAGATGGTGAGGTCTCATCAATCGGCGCCCCATGGCAAAGATCGGGGCATGTTGGTGCCAAAACGGGGGGGGTTGTGGCAAAAGGCTCAGGTTCACTTGGAGCAGCTGTGACAATACCTATTTCGTCGGAATCAGAAAGCTCCGCTAACGAAGGCGCCTTCAAGTTCCCAGCATCGACTCTTGTATCGGCCGGGTGTTCGGAGACAGACGGTGTCCCCTGGCACATCGTGGAGGTATTGATAAGACTCTGGTCTGTAGTGTTGCTATTCACGTAATTCATGTTATTCTCCTAATTGTTCGTCGTTCTTGTTGATGTGGTTGTTGAAGTGGTTAATGGATTGGGCGGGAGTCTCCTTGGTGTCTCCATTTTGAGCTTCCGCCCCCGACCACCAAGGTGGTATTGGACCCTAGTGGGCATGGATGTGGCGCTCCGCTCACCCTAACGAAGGGCGGAGATTGCACTCCGGACGAGGGGATGGCTTTCGTGCCGGTTGGCACGTCTCTATGTGGCTTGGGATCTCAATCCCAGATACATTTTGGTTTTCTGTACGTGACGGTTTGTCTGTCTCTACATGGATGGGCTCCTATTCAAACGGTTGCCGCTTCGCGCGATATTGTATCAATGCAGGTTTCATCACTTCACCAAGCAGCAGTCCAGTCTGGGGGCGGTCGAAGCCAATCCCGATCTATATGATCGAGATGCTCGAATGTACCTTGCCCTCGTCGTGGCCACTACTTTTCAAAGAATGAGAACCGTATAGTACCACGTGATTGCCGAAAAGACAACCAGGATCCACCCGCATGTGGCGGATTTTAATAGTAAAAACTCGGCTAATGGTAACTTCAATAGTAAGAGGTCCCATCATTAAAAAGAAAGGGCAGGCCTAATAGCAACAAATTCTTACCTATCCGTGATTGGTAGTGCGGTCTTGCCGTAGCAGTCCTCCCATTCACAGATTGGCCGCTGGCCTAGATCTCGTTCGGTTTGATAGGCATGGCCAGGTAGTCGTCGTTTCCAGATCCTGCATATGATACGGCTCACCCGTCCTGGCGTCCCGGCGTCCTGGCCAGTAGGAAGCGGAGCGTGTGTGGACCAGGTTGGGGTCCTTTTCTATTCCGCTCTACAGTCCCTTCCTCCTATTCTTCTCCATGACCTCTCCTTCTCTAGGACAGGTAGGACGGAGGAGTGTAAGTACCGGATACCACTGGGTTTTCCCCGTCCGTCCCAGCAACGTCCATGTGCTCCGCAGTTTTTGGCAAAGGACGGCTCATTTTGACCTTGGATGGGAAATCCTCACGCCTGCGCCGCCGAAAGAACGGCGGCGACAATGATAGTCAGTCGGCCTAAACGATGACCGTCTCCATTCTGGCTGTAGCCCAGTTTTGATAGTCGCCCAGTTTGATAGTCGCCCTGCCTTCTCTCGGACCAACGATTCCGGGGTCGTGACTATCAATAACTTCCACCGCAGCGAACCAACGGCGAAACCTCCCGTTGAAGTAGGTATATCCCAACTCAGGGGAGCGACTTATCAATCCGACCGTTGGCAACCAACAACAACAATCTTTAGGACATGGCCCAATTCAACGAAGAACAACGCAATACATTTCTCAAGGCATGGAAAGCCGCCCGAGTAACAGGGCAATCCCAGGAAGACTTCTGCAAAACCCAGAGCCTCTCCAGCCGCACTCTGCGAACCTGGCTGGCAGCCGAAGGAGCGCCAAGGGTTTGTGCCAGGAAGATGGAGATCGTACTCAGGCGCATGGCTAGGCACCTTCTGGAGGCCGCTGAGCACCTTGGAGCCGCCGACGATGTGGGTATAGGGCTGGAAGGGGCTTCAGCGCATGAAGCGGCAATTCCAATGGCAGATGCTTCACAGGAAGCTGTGCCATTGGCAACTGCCAGTCCTATTGACCAATCGCCTCACATCGATCCGCCGCTGGCTCAAGTACAGGAACGACCGCGTACAACAACCGCGATTCAGTGGAATTTCGACTGATGCGCGTTCTCCCCATGCCGCGGCCGTGTACTAACGGCAATGGCCACCGGTTTGGGAAGATGGGAATCACAATGGACTAACATAATTGGCAAGGGTTCAACGGCCCACGCTTAATGGGCATCGATGAGACGGCTGGGACTATTCCCAATTGCCGGAAAAGGGATTGCTACGTCCATATTTCTATTGACAGGATCGCCTACATGAGCGTATCGTGCCTCTCACCACACGGTCGCTCTTCTGTTGTTCCCTGATGTGAACAGCACGAGCCCGAGCAGGCAAGATGCCATCGGCAATAGCGACCAAGCCAAGGAGGCCCGCATGGAGCAAGACCGATCCAATTTCGTAAGTGACCCTATCCCACAGCATCTCCACAAAGCTATCGAGAAGGCGGAGCACCTCGGTGATGAGCGCCTTTGGGCCAGGGCCTACGATATTCTTCTCGGTGTGAACGCCGAGCTTAAGGAACTGGGAATCCAATCGGGCTTTGTCGCATGGCTCTTGGCAGTTGCCGCCGATACGATCGGGAAGCTCGAAGAGGCCATCGCCTACATCGCACAGGCTCGTGCTCTTGACCTGGCATTCAACCGAGTGATCACTAGCGAGAAGATCATCATCGGGCATGTTCTCACGCTCCTAGATGTCGCAGGACCGGATGATCTTGAGGTCCTCTCGGTGGTTGAGGCCCTTCGTCGACACTTCCCTGCAAATCATCCTGGACTTCGACTAGTCGAAGAGAAGCTCGCCCAGACAGCATCCGACCGCGACTCCACCCGCGAACGAGCGGTTGCATGAGAAGACGCTTGCGGGTCTCCATGCTCGCCTGAGCGCATCGACCGAGTTCCGCAAAGGCCCATCCTGGCGCCGGTTGAATGAAGCTCTGACCAGCCGGTCATCGGAACCGCCTACAGGTCCCGGAAGAGTTCCCCGAGAGATACTTCGTAGGCTTGGGCCACGGCGAGGATCGAGGAAAAAGTTGGGTTGGTCACGCCGCGCTCGAAATCCTGGAGTGTCTTTGACGAGAGACCCGCCCGGTCGGCCGCTTCCTCTTGGCTCTCCCCCCGAGCCTCACGCAGTTCACGCAGGCGTTGACCGAGCGCTTTGAAGGCGCGTGTCGCCGCAGGACGCATCCGCGTCGGTGATTTTCGGTCCTTTTCCTGTTTGAGCCAGCGGGACACTGTGGCCGAAGGCTCGACCAGTCGTTGCTTGACGGCTACCGTGTACACACGGCATCATCTGACCGCCGCCGCATGTGGCGATGGGCCCCGCTTCCACAAAATGGCAAACATGGACACCAGCAACGTTTCCGCCACATCGTCTTTAACGCCAAAACGCGAGATGATGCTGACAGAGCCCACCCCCCTCAGCAGGTACCCTCGCCAGGATCCCAGCATCAACCTGGATGGAGGTACGGTGAGCACCCGAAGAACTTCACTGTTCCGTTTTGTACTCCTCGCTTCGCTGGTGGTTCTCTCTGCCCTCCCCACAGGTTGCGCGAATGTACCAAGGATGACCGGACGCATCCGTGAGAGTCGTGAGGGGGAGATTCTCGCACTTCTCAAAAAGGTCGAAGCTGAACCAATCCGTGGATGCACGGAGAGGCTCCCAAAGGCAATCGCCAGCGGACGATTCGCCGATGGTCCGGACGACACGCCCTTTGAGGAAATCACACTCCTAAAGAATGCACTTGCCGACGCTTGCAGGTGCAAGAAGCAGTTGTCGGCAGCAAGGAGTGACATCGCCCCTGTCCGACTGAATGACATTGGCAATTCTACACTTGCAACCCTTGCTGCCATCACAAATAGCCGCAATCAGTCGCCCGAGGTGTTGAATGCAGCGTCCGAAGCGCTAAAGCACCGCCTTCCTATGGCCGGACTGGATGAGATTTCCACGCTCTATATTGAAGACCTGACGACGATTGTCAATCTAGAGACCCCGACTTCCAGATTCAAGAACCAGTCCGTCATCTGCTTAATGCCCCTCCGAGACTATGGAAGCCATTACGTCACGTATCCCACACTATTATTCGGCCAAGATCCAACCCTCAGACAAATGATTACTGACCGAACGAGGGCACTTCAGGAGTCAGCAAAGGCCCTGGCAGCTCTGAAGCAACGAGAGGACAATGCGCGCCTTGCGGCCGAAGCTCAACAGAAGGCCACGGCTGAACGTGAGGCCAGGACGACGAAGATCCGAGAACACCTTGCCGTTGCCCTCAAGCAGGCACATCAGAACGATTTGGACGGGGCAGAGGAAGCGATAGGGCAGGCAAAAACACTGAAAGAAGTCGACGATCAGGCCTTGCAAGGAGAGGTCGATCAAGCCCTACTAGCGGAGATCGCCGCCGCGGGCGCTGTGATAGCCGCGACCCCAAAGGCCAAGCAGAGAGCCAGGGACCGCCAACGTGAAGAAGCCCGCATCGAAAGAGATGCCGACCAGAAGACTCGCGAGGAGCAGCGAAAAGCGGCAGCCTTGGAGCGACGAGCGACAGCTCGGGGTGGAAGCTATGTAAGCGTGATGCTCGACTGGGCCGGCAGAATTGAGCGAGACCTGCGGCATCTGGTGTATGTTTTTGCCAGCTTGAACCCGCCTGCCCGCGAGCCAACTTGGGCCGAGAAGGAGTTTGTCTACGCACCAATGCGACAACTTTGCACAACAATCAGGGAAATGAGAAGGAAGGCCCCAGATGTCGAGGCCCACGCAGTAGATTGGGTTATAGGGAGGATCGCCATTACTGAAGGAGACAGAGACGCAATGACCGCCCGAGGTATTCTAGGGAATTACTTGGAAGGCGATTGCTACAAGACATACCGTGCAGCATTTTCCCATCGTTGAGACCTCGCTCCCCCAACCATTCGCTGCGCCAAATGGCACCAGCCGCCACACCGCCCCCAAACGCACACCTAAAGCAGGAGGTCGCTTGAAGCAGGATCTGTTCACGAAGATGCCCAAAACATCCAGGATACCAAAGATGTTCAATGCAATAATTACCACGTTCAAGGCCCAGAGTCCGTACCCCAGGGATGCCCTCATTCTGATCGTCGCCGTCGTGGCGTCTGTAGTTGCGGCTGGATGTGCCTCGACTGTTGACTGGGCAACTGTGTCGGGAGAGCCCACTAGATACGTCCGAGAAAGCCGCCTACTGGAGTTGCACGAGCTTGGAGGCAAGGCCGCGCAGCTTCCGGTTGAGTCGTGCAACAAGATCCTGCCAGTTGCGATAAAGAGCGGCAGGTTCGGGTCCGGGTGGTCGGTGAACGGCCCTGGTGGACTTTGGGTATCCTGGAATGAACTAGTGATCCTTAAAGAAATGCGCCATGCTGCCTGTAGCTGTAAGGAGGAAGTGATACGGGCCAGCTACGCGAAGTCTGCTACAATTGAGACCCTGGCCAATAGGAGTCTTGCCGATCTGGTAGCAATTGCCAACAGTCTGAACCAGTCACCAGCCGTTCATGAAGCTGTTCGTCAGATGCTAAAAGAGCGCATTCCAGCGGCTGGTCCTGATGACCTCGCAGCACTCTATTCAGGGGACAGGCTCCCCGGCCTTTTCAACACTGGTGTCCAGCCTGACGCAGCAAGGTTGAAGTTCGAGGCACCAATTGTAAGGTGCATGGGAGCATTTCTCCGCGTCCCCGATGATCGACGTAACGGCAAAGGGCCGATAGTCAATCAGATGATAGAGAGGCGTCGGCAGACCCTGGTCAAAGAAGCATCGGAGCGGCAGGAGCGCGAACGCCAGGAGGCTTTCGCACAGCAACAAGCTTTAGCGGAGGCCGAAAGGCGTCGCACCGACGAGACGCAACTAATTGTGGGTACGGGAGAGGGAAGGGTAGACGCAAGACCGGCAAACATGGGGCCTCTTGAGGATGCTCTTCCAATCTTTGTCGGGCAGTCGTGGGAGGAGGCGAGAGTACGAATGATGAAGACCGTCTCCAAGGTCGACATTAGACAACTGGGTGGGGAAGACTTGATTGCGGGGAAATCAAATTTCCCGGTCCCGTTGGGTGTCGCAGAAGTCATCGTGATTAGATCTCCTGGAGACCGCCGAAGGGTAACGAAGGTGGAGGTGAACATATCGCTATCCGGGCCTCATTGTGGTCTCGCGACGATACGGAAGCTGGCGGGGACTAATTGGACTTCCTGGAAACAAACTGGCAGCTCCGATTCGACGCGAATTACGGCGACATGGCGTGGAGAACGCAACCTCGAAGGGGACTGTTTCAAGGAAAACCCGAAGGCGGCGCTGATAAGGCTCTCGGATTCGTGGACTCATTTATCAACGAACCGAAGCTACGATTTCGCTACAAGATATTTCGTCTCGGTTGGGGAACTAGTTAGGCAAGTCGTCGTAAAGGATGCCACGTGGTGGGAGGTGCTCGGAGCCAAAGTCACGGATCAAGTCCAAATGAAAATGCAGAAAGAGGCCGTTGACGAAATTCAGGAAGCTTTTCGAGGTGTCAAGATGCTACAAGAGTTGTCCCCACGCGCACGCCGGAATTTTGACGAGTACCGAGTCCTGGCGGCCGATGAAAAGTGGGTTATGGAACAGATCCTCTTGGCAAAGAAGACGCCGCGGTGAGCCAGCGCGACGCGCAGCGGCATCGTCACCCAGACCAGGGATAACCAGCTCACACCCCTTGGTCCATTTCTCCGTCGAGGAAGGCGCCATTGTTTGTCGAATCGAGACACCTATGATTTCCTGAGAGGCGAATCCTACGCTCAGTCGAACCTGACGGTCCACGTGACGACGTTGATAGTTTCAAACTCGTTTTGCTGGACCTCAATCTCAACAACTCCCTTCACTACTGGCAGCAAACCGTTCTTCCCCGCTAGCCAGGGTGTGGCGGACGCCTTGAACTCTATATGAAAAGGCAATTCGACTGAATCTGCACTGATCGCTTCCGCCTTACTCCAATCGAGCCGTATCTCCTCGATGCCCACTGCCTCAATCCCAGCCCGCTCGTTATGACTCCTCAAAATCTCCTTCTTTACTCCGGCCGCTTCAGGCTTGAAGGCGTCCCGGATACGGTTCATCCTGCCCAGGCGGTCTTGTTCCCTTTCCAAACCCTCGTTCTGGTCCTTCGAGTCATCATCGATTGCCACGTCTTGATTTCCAGCACCTGAAGCAACAACTATTGTGTCCTGGCAGAAGCATCGACCCGACACACACCGTTTGCAAACCTTCAAGATCTCGGAGAACTAGTCTTATGCCTCGCAAGATCGACCGTGACCGAGCACGAGGCTGCCTTCTGGGCCTTGCCATCGGCGACGCTCTGGGCGCTGCGCAAGAGTTCGCCACACCAGGAGAGTATCCCTTTCTGGAGCTGGTCAGTGGACCGCACGTGGACATCATTGGCGGCGGGCCGTTCGAGATTCCCCCCTATGGGACGACCGATGACACGGCCATGGCCGCCTGCCTAGCCGGCTCGCTGGTTGAACGCTCCTGCTTCGATGTCGAGGATGTTGCCGCCCGTTATACCCGATGGGCGGCAGACGCGGCGGACGTTGGCAACCAAACTTCGGATGTCCTGGACCGCGTGCGTTCGGGTATGCCGGTGGCTGAGGCCGCAGCTGCCGTCTGGCACCAGAAAGCTCCTCCCCCGGCCGGTAACGGAGCCCTCATGCGTACCGCCCCCATCGGTGTAGCGTTCGCGTTGAGCCCCTTGGAGGCGCTAGCGGTGGCCGCCACCGACGAAGCCGCCATCACCCACTGGGACCCACGCTGCCAACTTGCTTCGGCGGGCTTCGATGCTGCCATTGCTACCGCCCTGACAAGCGGCACAACACTCAGGCCCGACGACCTGCTCCAAGCTGCCTTCGACATCAAACCCTACGCCATGCTCCGTATTCTGGAGCGAGACGGCGAATCCTCTGCGGTTGTCTCTGCCGGTGGTGACATTGATAACGATCTACGTGCCGCGACCGCCAATGACCCATGCCTCTACGCCCATGACCTCCACCTCCACGATCACATGGGCTTTGTGCGCGTTGCTCTGCGCCTGGCATTCTGGGAACTGTTCCATGCCCCCACCTTCGAGGCTGCCCTAATTGACGTAGTCAACCGGGGAGGCGATTCCGATACAAACGGAGCAATCACCGGCGCTTTACTTGGGGCCTACCTGGGAGAGAGTGCCATACCTGACCGATGGGTTGCTCCGATGATCCATGCGCATGCAAGTAAGAACGTAGAATCTCCTACCGACCTAGAGACGCTGCTCGCCCTGGCCGACCAATGCGCCGAACGAGGTGGACTCTAGATTCGTGTAGTCGATCGCCACGCACCGAGGCTTGGAGGATTTGCCGCTGGGGGCTACATGCCTGGGCCCGTGGATTGCCAGCGGCATATGTCCGTCCGCGCGCGGCGGTTGGCGAGTGCTCCTACTTTTCCTTTTCGATAACCTGTATCCCCGTCATAAGGGCAATTCGAAGAGCGTCGGTCCGGGTAACTTCGAGGCCAGGCCGTGACAGCTTTGTAGCGATGGCGTCTAGGTGGACAATAACCTCGGAATCCAAACGCACAGCGGTTTGCACAGTTGGTCCCTTGTCATTCGATGTCTTCGTTCTTCCCATTTCGGCGTACCCTTTCGTGGTCAAAGGAAATCCCCACGCGTCTCACTCGACCAGCTTTGCAATCTGCGGGAGCGCGAAGGGGCGTCCAACTCGTGAGGTCATTCCGAGCCGCACGCATTCCGCTGTTACCGCGCGGAGCGACAGGCCAGTCTCCCGCAACGAACGTACTTGATTGCGGATTGACTGCTCCTCTTCATTCTCCACCAGGTGCACGCCGTCGTCTGCCAGCTTGAATCCGTAAGGGATACCTCCGATGCGCTCCCCCCGCGTACGCTTGACCGCAAGGGCTGCTCGTGTGCGGGATCGAATCACCCCACGTTCGTATGCGGCGAAAACATCGACGATTCCCCGCATCAACTGGCCTTCTGGTCCCGCCCCGTCGCTGGCTCCGTCGGCGGTGGTCACCGTGGCTCCTGCACGGCTGGCGGCCTGCTCGACCATGGCAACGATCACCGTGTCGCGTGCGATTCGGTCCCGCTTCGCCGCTACCAATAAGCCTGCCTGGTTCTCACGAAGAGCCGCAAGGGCTGCCAGCAGGCCAGGGCGTTTCTCGGCAGGAGCCCCCCCACTGATTCCATGGTCCTCAAAGATGGCTGCAACACGGACACCCCTGATTTGCGCCCATTTCTCGATTGCGCTCCGTTGCGCTTCCGGACCGAGTGACTGCTCGTCAGTGCTAACGCGGAGGTAGGCAACTGCCACTTTCGGATCGCCAGTCTTTGTTCGCCTTGCCATGGTTGCACTGTAGAGCATTGGTCGACAGAGTCAACCAAATAGGGAACCAACCAAGGAACGAGACAAAGCTATAATTGACCGAACAGCCGCTAGACAAGCTCACTGCGGCCACTATTCCGGCAGCGAGCACCGTCACGATGCCAGTCCGCAGCCACCAGAACACACCACCTCGCCCGGACTCGGAAGACTACGGCGGGGTGAACGGATCTTCCCATCCTTCGCTCTTGGTTGCCGTCCCAAACGGGTTGGCGTCATCGCCCTCGCCATCGTCTGCGGCCGATTTCTTCTGCTTGGCCTTCCGCTGCTTCTCACCTGCTGAACTCCGGGCGGGTGCCAGATTCTTCGCATCCTCGGTGCGGCCGACTGATGGAACCTTCTTCGCGGTATTCTGCGGCACCTCGGGAGCAGGCGTGGCCTCTTGCGCGGCCTGTATTGGCCGGATGGTAATGATAGACTTCGCTGGCGCAGGCTTCTGAGGCGTACCCTCGGGTTTCGACATTTCGGGGGGCTTCGCAGGAGCCGCGACTACACGATTCGGCGTTGGGGGTTCCGGCAGCGGCGAAAGGGACGCCGATGTCGTTCTGACTGCTGGGCCAGGTGAAGGCTGGGTTCCGGCATCCAGCCGTACCGGTTTCTCCTGAACTGCTTCTGGCGCATTGGCAGGAGGTGTAGGAGGTGGCGTGACAATGGCGACCGCAGGACCTGGAACGTCGCGAGGCGTACGATATTGCTTCTTCACCTCTGCCCCGGCCGTCTCCACTGGCACATTTGGCAACGGCCGAAACGATCTGTCGAGCCATTTGCGAAACGTAGGAACATGGACGACGCCTAACCAGCCAAGTTG
>OBLT010000774.1_pt1 | contig 20568 bp, 15 predicted proteins | sample 1518721 | NCBI WGS metagenome assembly OBLT01 (sample SAMEA3539307, study PRJEB22396) | soil metagenome | biome: tundra; feature: field; material: soil | place: USA | collected 2010-05 | depth 0.15 m | reverse complement strand
ATCGCCAGCCCTTCGCCAGCGTCGATTTATGTCAGAATTGCCTTGCTTTTCAAGTGGTTCCGAGTGATCCATGTGATGACCGCGCAGAGCGCGGCACCAAGGAGATTCAAAATGACGTTCACCATCGACACCGAAAACAACATCACGGCGCATGGCACCCCTGAGGCGGCCGCCGCCGCCACCGCCACCCCGTTCGACAGCTTCACCAGCGAGCAGGAATTGGCCGAACTGGCCAAGGCTTGGCCGGCCGAAAGGCTGGTAGCCATCTGGAACAGTCTGCCGGGCGTTACCCCGGTGAAGAAGTTCAAGGACCACAAGACGGCGATCAGCCGGGTCTGGAAACGCATCCAGGGCCTGGGCGAGCCCGAGCAGCCGAGGGCGGATCAGCCCGAAAAGCCGAAGGCGGAACGTAAGGCCAAACGTGGCGCACGGTCGCCCAAGGGCGCGCCCTCGAAGGGGAAGGCGAGTACGAAGACCAGCCGCCCGAAGGCGCATCGGTGAGCGGCCGTATCGCCAAACAATTCCATGTCAGTTTTCAACAAATCGATGGCATGATCCCGCTGCACGATGGTACAGCCCTCGGCGAGCCAGATGTTGATACGAAGAGCTATGCCTCCCTTATGGTATGTTTCATCAAGAACCGCCGGTATTACGCGCGGCCGGTCCTTCGGAAGGACCTTTGTGAAGTGCTGCGCGGCTTTATCGGGGTCAAGCAGCCTGCAGGGGCGCGGATCGATCTTCGGGTCACCGAGCCAAACGTGCTATCCGCGCCCAGGTCGTGCATAATCCAGGTGGCCGCACAACTGAGCTACCTGCTCCATCGCCTCCACCAGGCTCTTTTCGATCAGGCCGCACATCTCGTCAAGCTCGGATTCGCTCGCGATCAAAGCCGGCGCCACCGCGAACCAGCATGGGTCGACGCGGAGGATCAGGCCGTTCTTCAAAGCGGTCTTCTTCAGCGCGGTACCGAGTTCGGGGAAAGGCTCCAGCGTTCTGGTATCTTTGACCAACTCGACCCCCAGAAGAATGCCCTTTCCACGGACTTCCCGCACGACACCGTACTGCTTCAGGCGCTCCAGGCGGGCCCGCAGATATTCGCCCATGATGCGCGCCTTCGCGTCGAGGCGATTCTCGACAATCTCGTCGATCACTGCCATGCCTACCGCGCAAGCCAGTGGATTGCCGGCAAAGGTGTGGCCGTGAGCGAACTGCACATCGTCGGCCGCTGTGCCCCAAAAGGCCGCGGCCATGTCTTCCCGTGCGATCATCGCTCCAATCGGAAACATGCCGCTGGACAGGCCTTTGCCGCAGCAAATAATGTCCGGAGTGACGCCGTAAGTCTGGGCGGCGAACATAGCGCCGGTCTTGCCGAAGCCCGTGATGACTTCATCGAAGATCAGGATGATGTTGTAGCGGTCGCAGATCTCACGAAGGATTTGGAAGTACTCCGCGGTGGGTGTGATGATCCCGCCGGTGTTACCGACCGGCTCCACGATCACGCCGGCCACCGTCTCGGGATCTTCGTTGACGACGACGTCCTCCACCGTCCTGGCGGCGAAGCGGTTGCACTCGTCCCAAGTGGTGAACTGGTCACGGTAGTGAGTCGGCGGGAAGACCTTTAGGAACCCGGCCATCTGCGGTTCGAACTTGGTCTTACGCGGCCCGGTGCCGCTGGCCGCCATGGCGCCGGCAGTGCCGCCGTGATAACCGTGGTACCGGCTGATGAACTTATATTTGCCCGGGTGGCCCGTCTGCTTGAAGTATTGGCGGGCGAACTTCATGGCGGATTCGGTGGATTCCGAGCCGCCGCTGAATCCTTTCACGTATTTGAGATTGCCGGGCGTGACCTCGCCCAGCCGGCCGATGAACTCGAGCGTCACATCCGCGATGGCGTGCAACGGCGGGGCAAACGTCAACTTCTCCATCTGCTGCCGCATGGCCGCGAGCAGGCGCGGATGGCCGTGTCCTAGCGTGGCCACGAAGATGCCACCTATGGCGTCGAAGTACCGCTTTCCTTCGATGTCCCAGTAATAGAGCCCTTGGGCCCGTTCCATGATCAACGGGTCGCGCGCAAAATCCGCCATCGGTTGATAATCGACGAAAGTGCGCTTCAGCAGCTCTTGTTGTCGGGGAGTAGTGTTCATAGCCTTCTCATGATGCGCCGCTATTCGGACCGGGCAGGCGCGCCCCAAAGGTAGGGAGAGTAAGCCAGGTTGTCGAATAAAAGAGACGGCAAAACGTCGGATTCCAGGGTTACGGACGAAACGCGGTCCGTCCATCCGGTCTTGACGCGCTCGAGCTGATGCGCCTTTACCGTGAAGGTCACATCATGCGTCTCGGGCGCGTGGATTGTCACTTTAGCGTCCGTGCTCAAGGGATTGTAAACATCCAGCCGCATGAGCATGCGCTCATAAGCGAAATGGAATTGGGCTTTCTTGTCAGGCCCGGCGGCGCAGAGCGAAAACGTGCTCATCCGTCCTTGCGGCGCGCATACCTTCCACTGGTTTCTGCCCCAGTCGATGACGCCGGAAGGATACTGGCCGCGCAACGCGACGTTCGCGCCCACGTGCGGATTGTCGAAATCGACGACCAACGGAATGGGCTCGGACGCGGCGCCCTGAATATCCAGATCGCGCGCGTGGTCGTGCCGAATGCGCAGCACGTGGGTAGTGTCGCCGAAGGTATAACCTTCCTGCTTCAGATCGCCGTTGCGCGCCAGTTTACGGCCGCCGGCGTATACCGCGTCCGGCACGAAGTTCAGGCGTAGGACATCGGTCGATGAAGGATCGAACGTCGAATACGTGACCGAACCTTTGCCGTAGGCGATCTTGGTAACTACCGAATGCGACCCAAGCAGGTGCGACTCATCCGCCGGCGCCCATTCGGGAACCGCCCAAAATGCATCCATCAACCGCCTGGGGCCGTCGGAGAACTCGTCGGTGAACCACCATTGATAATCGCCCCACGGCGCATGCGCGTCGGGAGGCATGCCCTGGAAATACGTCACCCAGTTATACGACCGGAAGGCTTGTTCTTTGTACGCCGGATCGCCGGTGCGCGCGTAGTAGAGCGCCTCCACCGCTGCCAGGCGCGACGTGTGGCTATCGCAGCACTGGTTCGGCAGATTGCAGCAGAAGTTTTTCCCATCGCCCTGTTCGTTCGTGATGGTGGCGCCATGCACGATGTGCTTGGGCCACTTCGGCGTGGTCTTCACCCACTCGATCAGCTTGCGTGCATTCTCGCGCCATTCCAGGTCTTTATCCGGATTCAGCAGGACGTAGCGAGCGTATTCCAGTGGAATGACCTGGTTCATGTTCGCCATGCTGGGCGTAACATCCTCAAAGTAGCCGACCCAGACGTTATTCTTCATGGGGTACTTATGCAGCCACTCCCAGGCCGCCTGCCGCACCTGCCGGTATTGCGTGACGTCGCCTTGATCGAGCCGGATCAACTCGTCGAAGAGCATGATGGGCTCGACCACGTTTGCGGAGTAAGTGCCCATGCCGCGGCCCTCGACTTTGCCGTCGCGGGCATAGCAGCGCACCGGCCAAGGCGAGTTCTGCGCGTCGCCGGCCTTGTAGTTCTTCACCAGGGCGGCGGCGCACCGAATGGCGGCCTGCAGATATTTGGTGTTGCCGGTCATCTCGTAAAGACGCAGGTAAGCATAGCCATCTTCGCCGACCACGTGCGGTTCCAGGTAATCCTCGCCGTGGTGACTCCAGCCGGTGTAGCGGCGGTCGCCCGGATTGGCCGACGTATATGGCACGCGCGCCCATGCGTAGTTCTCGGGGGTGAGGCCGTTTTCGAGCTCGTAGTCGATGAAATCCTGGAGAAAGGCGATGGTATTTGCATCGCCGGTGTACGGATAGAGCCGCTCGATGAAACCCTGCATCATGGCGCGCAAGTAGGCGGTGGAGTTGGCCCAGTGCCAGTCCGGCTGCATTTCGAAGGTCGTGCGGTCGAAGTCGAAGCAGCAGAAGAAGTAGTGGGTGCGTTGCCGGTTGTACTGATCCCAAAGAATGGTCCACTGCGTGAGGAAGTGTGAGCTGTACGAGTACCCGATGTCGTCGGGCATGGGCCAGGGAAGCAGTTTGCCCTCGGCATCCAGTTGGACGGGGCGGCCCGCAATGTCGGTAGCATCCACCTTGGAAATGACCGGGAATGGCTTATCGTCGCCCCAGGCTGCAGCGGCGCAGAGGAGCAGAGCGCACAAACTTAGTTTCATGAGAGATCCTTTAATAACTGGTGTCATACTTCATGATCAGAACCGTGGCTACCAGCACGATCCCGGAGCCCACCATGGCTAGCATGCTGAGGCGCTCGCCTAGCAGCAGCGCCGCCAAAAGCACGCCGAAAATCGGGACCAAGTATAGCGAAACGGAAGCTACGGTCACGTCCAGGTGCTCTAACGCGGCAAAGAAGAACAGCATGGACGCTCCGTACATTAGAATCGCCAGGAACGCAAACGCGGCCCATGACTTCCAGTCGAAAGCGGCGAATACGCTCCAGTGGAAGGGCTCCGCCCAAATCAGCAACGGCAGGCTGGCCAGCGAAGCCGTGATATAGCTGAAGATCAGAATCTCAATTTCCTGAAAACGCCGCATCAGCCCCTTGCAGTAGGTATTGTAAAAAGACGACCCGAAGCAGCCGACCAGGATGAGGCCGTTGCCCACAATATATTTCATTTCCAAAAACGAGCTTTCGCGCAGATCCTGAACCGACATCAGCAACACGCCCACTAGTCCGACCGCCAGAGAAACGATGCGGAGCTTGGTGAGCTTCTCGCGCAGCATGAAGGACGCCAGCACGGCTGTAATCACGGGGATCATCAGGTTCAGGACGGCGCCGTTGGATGCCAGCGACTTGGAGATACCCCAAGTCATGCCCAACTGGGCCAGCACCTGCCCGAGCACGCCTGCCAGGGCGAACTTGCCCCAGTCGGACCAAGTGGGCCGCGAGGCCTGGGGATTGGCGCGCCGCTTGCGAATGAGCAGCGGCACGAACAACAGCGTGGTGATGTAGAAGGGTACAAAGGTGATGGCGATGGGGCCCATGTGCCGGTCCAGGAATTTCACGGCCGTGCCCTGGGCGGACCAGATGAGAGAGGCCATCGCCAGCAGGGTGAAGTACCCCAGCATCCGTCCCTTGTGAGTCTGCGTACTGGTTTCAGCGGCGCTCGCCATTATCCCTCCTGCACAACCACGCCGAAGCGATCGGCGCCCATGGAACTGCCCTCGAATACATAAGGTTGCATTTGGCGCAGCTCGCCATAGCGACTTACCACGTCGCGGAAGGCTTCGTACGCATCTCGACGGCCCAGCACCGCCACGGTCCCGCCGGCCCCGCCCCCCGTCACCTTCGCGCCGTAGAGACCGCGGTCGGCGCCTCGTTCGCGGACCAGATCGACCAGCAGGTCCGTGGCCTCGTTCCCCAGCCCGCATTCGGTGTAGGAGTAGTGCGATTGATACATCAGATCGCCCATCAGGCGCCAGGCGTCCTCGCTGGCTTGCTCCGCTGAGCCGCGCGCCAGTTCAGCAAATAGTTGAATGCGTTGGTTCTCCTCGCAGGCGTAGCGCGTGCAGTTGCGGACGCGGTAACGGATCTCCGGACGCACCGCCGTGAAGGGGTCCGCGTGAAACTGCCCGGCCTGCGGAAACTCGGCGCCCGGCATGATTTCAGGAAGGCGTTGTTCGTATTTCGAGCGGTAGAGGGACGGCGTCACCTCCGAGAGATAACCGCGCCAGCGTGGATCGGTGAAGCGCGGGATGCGGCTGTTCGGATCGCGAGCCACCGTCAATCCTTCCCAATCGCAAATGAGCTTGTAGCCCATGAAGGCGGCCGCCCGCGCGGCTTCGTACTCGATTCCGGTGACGGCGTGGCTGACCCCGGAATCCACGGCCCAGCAACACAGGCCCGCAGGCAGCCGCACTAGCGGACGACACTGGCAGGGCTGGCACAGAAGCGGGAGGACATACCCTTCATCGCCCAGCACGGCCGCGGCCTGGTCCATGATGCCGCAGGCGGACTCCGCAATGACATTCTCAACCCACTGGCAGGCTTCCGCCAGTTCAATGCCGTGCAGATCGAGCCCATAGGCGCGCGCCGCCGGCTTCATGACGGCCACCTCCACCGCCGCCGAAGAGCTGACTCCTTTGTTCAGCGGAACCTCGGAGTAAATGTACACGTTCGCCCCGCTCGTCACCGCCTCAGGATAGCGGAGCCGCAGCAGGTAGAAGATGCCCAGGACATACGCGGTCCAGCGAAGCGACGGGTCCCGGTTGACCATGCGGCGGACGGTTTCCTCATCCACCAGATCGTCCAACTCGAACTCGGGCCGTTCCCGCCAGCCTTGCGCCGCCACCTGCGGGTTCCAGAAGCCGACTCGCCGGTCGGGACGCAACTGTACAGCGGCCCACGTGGCTTCGCGGATGGTCGCCTCGAATACCAGGCCGCCGGTATAGTCCACGTTGCCGCCCATCAGGTCCAGGCGCCCGGGAGACCTGCCGATAAAGACAGGACGGCCGCGCGCAAAGAAATGGCTGCCGGCGCGGAACTCGCTTACTTGTTTCTCGAAATCCATCATGCCAGTGCCCGGATACTGTCAGTCACGTAAGCAATGGATGCGTCCGTCATCCGCGGATGGATGGGCAGGCTGACGTACTTGTGAAACAGAGCCTCCGCCACCGGGCACTCCCCTTCGCCGTGGCCTAACTTTCGGTACGCCGTGGTCAGGTGGATAGGCATGTAATGGGACCAAACCTTGATGCGCTTGGCGGTGTAGAGCTCCCACATGAAGTCTTCTTTGTTCAGGCGGAAATCGGGCTCCACCAGGACACAGTAAATGTGGAAGACATGTTTTACATCCGGAGAGACGTGTGGCGTGGTCAGGCCATTGATGCCGCGCAGGCGCTCGCAGTACTGATTGGCGATCTCGATGCGGCGGGCGTTGAAGCTCTCCAGCTTTTGGAACTGGGCCAGGCCCACCGCGGCCTGCGCGTCCGTCATGCGGAAGTTGAAGCCGATATCGTCGAAGTCCAGATACCAGTAGCGCTTGCCCATGGGGAACTTGGATTCGTCGAGGGGCAGATACTTGCCCTTGGGATCGTAGGTCAGGCAGCACAGCGACCGGAACGACAGCATGCGCTCGTAGAGATCTTTCCGGTTTGCCGTGAGCATCCCGCCTTCGCCCAGCGTCACCATGTTCTTCTGCTGGTGGAAGCTGAAGACCCCGATATCGGCCAGCGATCCGGCCCGGCGGCCTTTGTATTCGGCCCCGGCGGCGTGCGCACAGTCTTCGATCACCAGGATGTTTCGCTCGCGCGCCACTTCCATGATCGGGTCCATATCGCAGCACTGGCCGTACAGGTGGACGACGATAATCGCCTTAGTCCTCTCGGTGATCTTTTCGATCACCGAGGCCGGATTGAGATTCAGCGTCCGCGGATCGACATCCGCGAAAACAATCTTCGGACCCAGCACAGCCGCCGCGTTGGCGGTGGAGATCCAACTGATCGGAGTAGTGATCACTTCATCGCCCGGCTCCAGGCGGGCGGCGATGGCCGCAAGCTGCAGCCCAGCCGTGCCGGAGGTGACCGCCAGCCCGTATCGCACACCGCAATAGCTGGCGAACGTTTCTTCGAATTTCTTGACCTGCGGCCCGCAGGAAGGCGCGTTGGCTCGCAGCACCTCGCCGAGGGCTGCCTCTTCTTCCGGCCCGTATACCGAGCCTTGGCCGTATTCGAGTTCATGAATTGCTTTGGGGAGATCCATGGATGGCTCTTTCTATGATTTCGCTGCAACTGGGGACAGGCGTCCGGCAAGTGGCGCGGAGCCTGCCGGTAAGGAGGAAATGGTCCGGACCGCGGGGGGCTCGCCCGGGCAGCGGCTGGGTTTGAGGATGGACCAGACGTGGGGAGAGGCCCATTTTTTCAGCCAGTCTCACGCCCAGTTCGAACCGCGAGATGGACTCTGTTGCGCCCACATGAAAGATGCCGGCCGCGCCGCCGCAGTTCAACAACTCCAGCAGGAAACAGCTCAGCGTTTCCGCATCGATGGGATTGCGGTATTCGTAATCGGGGAGCGAAACGGACTCGCCGGCACGCAGCCTGGCGGCGAACTTATTCAACATCGCATTGGTGCCCGACCCTTCCGCGAAACCGATCGCCAGCGCCAGGCGGAGAATCAGGGCTGACGGAAGCTTCCGCGAGATCGTGTCTTCAGCCAGCGCCTTGGTAGTCCCGTAGACGCTCATCGGAGTGGGTGGGTCGGACTCGTTGTAGCCGTGCCGGGTACCGTTGAAAACCGCTGCCGAGGACGTGAACACGAGCCTGGCTCCGCTGCGCGCGCAGGCCTCGGCAACATGTTCGGCTCCGCGCACATTGACCGCCTGGGCGAGTTCCGGGCGGCGTTCGCACTCGTCGATGTCGGAAATGGCGGCCAACAGGATCGCCGCATCCGGCGCGGCCCACTCGAAGCCGGCATTCACGCTGGCGGCCGACGTAATATCCATGGCGAGACCACGCTTGCCTGGGGGAGTTGCAATATCGGCTTCGTACACATCGAAGGCGGAAGCGGCCTTCCGCCCGATGTGCTGCCCCAGGAATCCGCTGGCGCCGACGATCAATAATCGTGGATTGCTCAATTTGCCCACTCTGGAAAGGCCGTCATGGCATCAACGAAGTTGTGAATCTTATCAGTGTGCGCATCTTCCTGCCAGCCCCCGCGTCCCGGGCGCACCGCGCTTTCCCGAGGGCAGCCATCTTCGTTGACTGCGTACAGAACAAAGTTCAAGGCCTGGTTGGCCAGCGCCTTGTATTCGCCGTCGCCGGTGGCCGCCGAGTACATGGCGAGCACTGCGCCATAAGTGGAAAGCACGCCTCCCCACGGTTCCTTGTCGTAGGTCTGTTCTCCGCAGACCGGCACGCCATACCGGATGCTGGTGAAGTTGTGAATGGCAAACTCAATCATTGCGCGGGCATCCGGCTTCCACTCGGGATCGAGCGTTTCTTTCTTCTCGATCAGATAGCGGGCCAGGTTCAGCGGCGACCAGGCATTGCGGTTGTCCGGCTCCTGGTGGTCCTCGAAGAACTGCACCCACAGCGAGCCGCTCTTGGCCAGGTTTGGTATCTGGTGTTTCTTGATCCAGTCCCATAGCTTTGCCCGCGGATCGTTGAACTCCGTGTGCCCGTTTTCGATGAGCTTGTCGAACAACCGCAGGTTGAACGACATGTTGGCGGAAACGGGACCGCGGGACTCGCCCGTGCGGTAATCCACGCGGAACGGCCACGGCGAGTGCTCATCATCGCCGGGACCCATATTGGCGGCCAGAACCCGGCCGTTTTGCAGAGCTTGTTCCAGGTACCGTTGGTCCTGCGTCTCTTCATAGAGCAGGGCCAGCGCATAACCGGCGATGCCGCCTTTGTCAGGCTCGATTTCGTAGGGCCTGTCGGCTTGTGTGCCGCTATCCGGAGGCTGCGGAAATTGCGCGCGCTTGCCGGTCGAACGCGTAAACCGGGGAAATTTGCCGGCATCCGGCGTCAGGCTCTCTTTGATCAGGTAGTCGCCCATGTACCGGGCAAATTCAAGGACCTTCGGGTTCTTCTTGCCGCTCCAGGCGTAATATTTCAGGTAAGAAACGATCCCCATGCCGTTCTGCATGGAGGGGATGATGTCGGACCGTGAAACCACCGGCTGGTAGTCGCCGCGCATGAACGTCACGTAGACGAAGCGGGGATACCCGCTTTCCACGGGACACTGCAGATACCAATTCATTTCTCGCGCCAGGGCATCCCTCCAGGACGTCCATGGCAGCAACATCCCCTTGGAATCGTAGACGGCGCGGTGATTGCCGATTACCGGGTTTTCAGCGGCAAGCCGGGCGGGCCTTGCCAGAAAGAGGGGACCAACAACGGTTAGGGTCAGCCAAAAGCGCACTCGGCTCTCCGGTTACTCGTAAAAGATCATACCTATTCGCATGCGCGAAAAGCAACAAAGGGCGATTGCGCGCGGGGTGGGGCGGCGCGCGGCGCTTTCCCACGCGGGCACCGGCGACCTCAAAAATGCAGCCGCAAGCCGAACTGCATGCGTCGCGGGTCGACCGACGTGCTGAAAACCTGCCCGACCGTGGCATCGCCAACCGTCGAGTCCGGCGCGGCGAAGTTCGTGTGATTGAAAGTATTGAAAACGTCAATCCGAAGCTGCAAGTTGGCGCGCTCGGTAACATTGAAGGTCTTCGAAAGCGAAGAATCGAGCTGTTGCAAGCCATCCGCGTACAGCGGGTTGATGCCCGCATTCCCGTAAGTTTGGGGGATGGTGTCATCGATGAAGCAACTCGGGTTGAACCACATGTTCGGGGTCGGGTTGGAGATCGCTCCGCTGCAAATCCGGTTCGGCCGGTTGCCCTGACCGTTGTTCAGCAGGCTCACTCCGGAATAAACGTCGAAACGCGTGCCACTGCGGACGTGAATCAGTCCTGCGTATTGCCAGCCGCCGAAAACCGCATCCTGCAAGCGGCTCATGTTGGAGAAATAGGCCCGGCCGCGCCCGAACGGGAGCTGCACAACTACCTGCGCGTTGAGCGTATGCGCAATATCCTCCGGCGTGGGCCCGTAATACTGCCAAATGTCGGCCGGGTTGATGTTGTTCCCGTTCGAAAAACTGCGCGCATGCGCGTACGTCGCGTACACATTGACGTACTTTGTCAGGCTGGCCGTGAAACTGGCGGTCAGAGCGTCGTACCAACTGCCGGCCGTGGCGAACTGTACGGGAACGTCTCCCAACTGCGGATACTGGCTGTACAGCGGCCGGGCCAGGTTGTAGTCGGCTCCGGCCGGCTGCGGAGGCGCTTGGTTGATGTTTACCGTGTGATTGTTGTGGATGCCCTGGACGTGCACATATCCCACGTCGAGAATCATGCCGGGCCGGAGCTCGCGCGCCAAGTTGATGGTGCCCTGGTCCACTCGCTGATTCTTCCAGTTGATGGCAGTTCCGCGGATGACCGCATTGTCGGGGATGATCAGGTTTCCCGAGCTGTCGTACTGCGCGCTCGCGAGGGGAAGTCCGTTCTGAGCAAGGGTCAAGGACGGTGTCAGGTTGTTCGGCGTCAAGAACTGCTGCTTCACATAGCTCGGATAAGTCAACCCGAGAATCGTCAGCGGGCCGGACCAGTAAGCTTGCCAATACGAGATTCCGTATCCGCCGCGAACGCTGGTCTTGCCCCGGTCCGGGCTCCAGGCGAAGCCCAGACGCGGCCCCCAGTCACCCTTATCCAGGTTGAGTCCCGGGCTGCGATCGCTGTTGGTGGCTACCACGAGCTGGTTCGTTTGGGAGTCCCAGTTGGACTGCCGGTTGTAGCGTTCGATCGGCCGCGTGAACATGTCGTAGCGCAGGCCAAGGTTCAGCGTCAATGACGGCAGGACTTTGAAATCGTCCTGCGCATACCAGGCGTTCTGCCAGTAAGTCTGATAAGGCCAGCCGCCCACGAAACGCGCTCGGGCAATGGAGGTCGGCGTGCCCAGCAGGAAGCTGGGATAGGCGTACGGCGCCGCGGTTCCGCTGTACGAAGTCATGGCCGGATCGAAGCTGATCCTGCCGCGCGGGTCGTCGCCGCCAATCGTGTCGGCGGAAGTATCCTCCACATGGTTCAGGCTCGTGCCGAACTTGATGGTGTGCCTTCCCTTGACCCATGTGAAGTTTTCCGTGAGAGCCAGCGTGTTGCTCACGATGAATGCCACCCAGTCCGGATCGCCGATGTTGTGAATTGGCGAGAGATCGACTTCAAAGATACCCTGCGTGATGGGGTCGCCCAGGTTGCCGTTCGGAAGCCCGTAATAATTGTTCCAGGCCTTGCTCATGGTCTTGTTGCTGGTGTTGACGTGCGTCCGGTTGTAGCCCAGCCGCAGTTCGTTCGACATGCTGGCTCCAATGGTGCGCAGGTAGGTAAGCTGCATGTTCCGGTTCACGCTGTTCGAGTCGGCTTGGCCGGCCTGCCAGAACTGGTTGACCGAAGTGGCGTTGTTGCTGGTCGAATCCATTTGGGAGTAACGGTAGAAAAAGCGGTCGCGATCGGTCAGGTAATAATCCCCGCGCCCGTCGCCCTGATTCACGTTCTGCTGGTTGCTGTATAGGTAGTAGAGATTGTTGCTGATGCCGGGCAGATTCGCTACGCCGAAGACCTGGTCGTTGTTCATCTTCGCCGCCACCGCATCCCAGCGAGATTTTGGAATGATGTTCCCCGGAAAGGGCGTCGCCGACGTCACGTTTCCGTTCGCGTCGGTTACGCGCGAAAACGGATCGTAGATCTGGCCGTAGGTGTTCCCAGCCGCGTCCAGAGGCTGCGTGAGATCGTACAACTCGGAAAAATCGCCGTTGTACATCTTGGCGGTCGGAGCGGTGGTAAAGCCTGGCGAACTGGTGACGAACCGGGTACCCTGATAGTCGCCGAAGAAGAAGAGCTTGTTCTTTTCGATCGGTCCGCCCACAGCGCCGCCGAACTGGTTGCGGCGGAAAGGCGTGGCCTGTTGAGCAAAGAAATTCTTGGCATCGGCAGCGTTGTTCCGCAGGTATTCGAACAGCGCTCCGTGAAGTTCGTTGGTGCCGCTCTTGGTCACCACGTTGATGACCGCGCTGCCCGAAAACCCGAATTCCGCATTGTATTTGCCGGTGTAGACCTGCACTTCCTGGATGGCTTCAATCGGCGGGACCAGCCCGATGTAAGCGTTCTGCGGTTCGCGGTTGAAGATGCCTTCGATGAAGACGCTATTGGCGTTGGCGTCTATGCCTCCCAGCGAGACCGTTTGCGAGCGGGTCAATCCCACGGCTGAGCCGTTCTCGCCCCCGTTTGTGCCGTAATTGCCGCTGCCCACGTCGTTGTTGGCGCCCGGCAGCAGGTTCATCTGATAAAGCGGATTGCGATCGATGTTGGGCAGATCATCGATCTGCTTGAAGTCGAATGTCTTGGACAGTTCGGAAGTCTCCGTGGCCACGGCCAGCGGATTGGCCGCCACCTGCACGGCCTGCTGCATTTGGCCCAGCGTCAAGTTGGAGTCCACGCGCGTGATCCCGCCGGCGTTCACGACCACGCCGGACGTCACGTTGCGCTGGAAACCCTGTTTTTCGATCGATACGCGATATGTTCCGGGCACCAGAAAGTTCACCACGTAGTCGCCCGCCGCGGAGCTCTCGGTGGATGTGACGGCGCCGGTGGCGTCGTTGGTGGCCGAGACCCGCGCTTCGGGAACCACCCCGCCGCTGGCGTCCCGGACCGTGCCGTCGATGCGGCCCGTGTTGATTTGTGCGTTGACGAAGCTCGCCAGGCAAACGCATGCCAGAGCGAGAAAAAAGCTCCTCGTCAGGCCCGTCCGCGAGAAGCCGGATATAGAACGATGCGACATTGAACTCCTCCCTGAACCGATCATTCGTAAATATCATATGTTTGGGGAGGCTGTCAAGGAGTCCCGGGGGAAAAAAGGGGGAATTGGGAATTCGGGGAGATGGGTATGTGCTTGGCTCAGGTAGACGCCACTACTAGGAGCGAGACGTGGGGCGGGCGCCTCGGACCAGGGGGTCCGCCCCATAGGCGCTAACTTAAAACATTTTGGCCACAAAATGTTGGAAACTCGATTTCCGCCGTCACAAGCTCTTGCGGCCCTCAAGGATGTTGCAGCCCTTAAGTTAGCGCTTATGGGGGTCCGCCCCACCAATCATCTACAGGAGCTATTACCTGAGTGAAGCACATACCCATCTTCGGGGATGCGCTCAATCCTGGCTGAACTCTTTCAGCGCCTTGCGCGAATCCGATAGTGTCTGCTTCATCAGGCGGCGCACCGCCTGCCGCGCTCCGATTGGATTGCGCGCCCGGATCTCCTGGAAAATACTGCGATGCAACTCCCAACCGGTGTCATAGCTGTTGGTGAGCTTGATCTGCTGCTGGAATACCTCCGTCAGCGGATCGAGGACGATCTCGAAATACCGGTTGTGCGCCGCGCGCATCACGGCCCGGTGGAAACGCAGGTCCGCGGCAATGGTTTCATCCAGGCCCAGGCCGTCTTCCTTCATTTGGCGCAAGGCGGCTTCCATCTCCGTCAGATCCTCTTCGGTGGCCCGCACGGCCGCCAGACTGGCGGTGGTCTCCTCCAGCACCTGGCGCAACTCGAGCAAGCGCTCCATTTCTTCGGCCGTGGGCATGGGCTGATCGCGGAACAGCCGCATCAACGACTCCTTGACTCGATCCGGCTTGGGGGCCACGGTGAAGCTGCCCCGGCCGGCGCGTACTTCCACCAAGCCGCGGTCTTCCAGGATCTTCATCGCCTCACGGATCACGATGCGGCTGACATGAAGCCGGTCCGCCAGTTCGGCTTCTTTGGGCAGCCTGGAACCCGGCGCCCGGAATTCCTCGGCAACCATGCGTTCAATCTCGTGGAGCGCCAGTTCGCTCAATCGGCCGCTCCGGAAGGTGCGCGTGTGCATTTCCCAGTCCCCACATTACATCGAAATGCGGCAAATTGAAAACCCGGCCATGAAAAGGTATGATCTTTAGTATGCTGCGTTCCACCTTTGGCGTGTTTTTTCTGTTGAGCCTGGTCCTGCCCGCGGCGCTCGCCGCCGAAGACGTCTACGTCAATGCCCAGGTGCCGTGGCATCCGGCCGTCCTCGACGCGCAGGGCCGCCTGCTGGCCTGGTATCAGCCCGATAAGAACCTCGGTTATGACAAAGTGCTGCATCTCGGGTGGGATTTTATTGAGCACAAGGTGCCTCGCGATACGCGCCATGGCACGGGCCTGAAGATCTACCTCATCAACTCGGTTTTCGACGGCAAGACCCTGCAAGGAGCCAACTGGCAGCACAACCCGGCGATGGTGTTCGCCTCCTTTGTCGATTCGTTGATGGGCTGGTATCCCTACTCGGGCGACCAGGAGGCGGTCGCGGCCGTGCGGGAGATGCTGGACCACCAACTCGCCCACGGCACCACCCCGGCGGATTGGGACTGGCCTGGCGTTCCGTTTGCCACCAACTGCGACGACCAGCCGGACTACGGCCACTGCATTCAGGACATGCCGCACGAGTTCTACGGCGGAATCGAGACCGACAAGGTCGGCGAACTGGGCACCGGCTACGCGCTCTTCTATAAGCTGACAGGCGACCGCAAGTACCTGGATGCCGCGATCCGCTGCGCCCGCGCTCTTGCCAGCCATGTTCGCCCCGGCGACGCCCAACACACCCCCTGGCCGTTCCGCGTAGATGCGCGCAGCGGCGTGACTCTGGCGCTCGAAGAATATGGAGGCGATGTGGCCGGCTCGCTCCGCCTTTTTGAGGAGCTGATCCGCTTGAATGCCGGCGACGTAGAGGCCTTCCGCAAGGCCCGCCACACGGCTTGGCGCTGGATGGTGGATCACCCGCTGAACCGGGAGAGCCCGGCCTGGAACAAATGGAGCGGCTATTTCGAGGATGTCCCCCGCCACCCCGACGACGTCAATCAACTCACCCCTATGGCGGCGGCGTACTACATCCTGGCGCGCAACGACCCCGCCGAAGTCGATCCGCAGTGGGTGAGTCACGTCGGCCGGCTTCTCGACTGGGTGAAATTCCGCTTCGGCCGCGGACCGTTTTTCGGCGCGCAGGCCATCGACGAACAATCCACGCCGGATGCCACGTTCGGCTGCTGCTCGCGCGCCGGTCAGGGAGACCACACCGCCCGCTGGGCCGCCATCAGCTCCATGTACTTCGAAAAAACGCGCGATGGGCAGGCCCGCGAAGACGCCTTCCGCGGCCTGAATTACGGCACGTACTTCGCTGCGCCGGACGGCCGGATCGCCTGCTGCGGCCTGGACTACAACGATTCGTACTGGTTCAGCGACGGCTATTCCGATTACCTGCGCCACTTCCAATGGGCCATGGGAGCCATTCCGGAATTCGCCCCCGCCGGCCAGGACCATATTTTGCGCTCCACTTCCGTGGTGCAGACGGTAAGATACGGCGAACACAGCGTCGAGTACCGGACCTTCGATGGCGCCGCCACGGAAGTTCTACGGCTGAGCTTTAAGCCGTCCATGATCACCGCGGGCGGGGCGGCTCTTGCCGAGGATGGCAGCGCCAAACCGGAGGGCTACACGCTCCGGCCCCTGGGCGGAGGCGACTGGGTACTGCAGATCCGGCACGTGAGCTCCGGCGAGATCATCATTAAAGGTTGAACAATGAAACCGTACTCCCAATTCTTTGTCGCAGTGGCGCTGCTGGTGGCGCCGGGCGTCGCGGCACGCGCCGAAAAACTCGGCTATCACGACATCCAGGCCGATGCTTCCGGAAAGATCGTACCCTGGTATGGGACCGGTCCTTCGCAGGCCTACGACCATGTGATCCGGTTGCTCTTCAACTTCTGGAAGGACATGCGCCAGTGCCCCAACGGCGTCCCCATGTACATGCAGCATCAGGTCTGGAAACCCAACGAGGAAGATCCGCGCGGTCTCGGAGGCGACCAGATCAACATGGCGCTTTCGTCGTGGAACCTGCTGTACGGCTACCTAGGCGACACCAGCGTACGCGACAACATGACGTACATGGCCGACTACTGGCTGGCCCACGGCTTCTCCGCGAAGAACGACCTGTGGGGCAGCCTCCCGTATCCTTACAACACTGTGCTCCACTCGGGCGTCTACGACGGAGACATGCGCGCCGGCAAGGGCTTCCTGCAACCCGACAAGGCCGCCAGTTTCGGAGCGGAGCTGGTAGGGCTGTACAAGATGACTGGCAACCGCAAGTACCTCGATGCGGCCCTGGGCATCGCCGGCACTCTGGCAGCCCGAGTGAAGCCGGGCGACGGCGACAACTCGCCCTGGCCATTCCGCGTCCACGCCCAAACCGGCGAAGTCCACAAGGTGGTCAAGAACGGCAAGACTTTCGCCGCCACTTACACCAGCAACTATACCGGAGCGCTGCTGCTGTTCGACGATCTGATCGCTCTCGATGGGGGCAACGCCGCGAAATATGCCCAGGCCCGCGATATAGTTAGCGCCTGGCTCAAGGCTTACCCCATAAAGACCAACAAGTGGGGCCCGTTCTTCGAAGACGTTCCGACCGAAGCCTGGTCGGATACCGAGATTAACGCCGACACTCTGGCGCGATACATCCTCGAACATCCTGCCTGGGACGCCCAGGGAAAGAAGGATGCGGCCTTCATCCTGGATTGGAGCTATCAATCCTTCGCCAACCACGAATGGGAAAAGTTCGGCGTGATCCCGATCAACGAGCAAACGGCATACAAAGTGCCCGGCAACAGTCACACTTCGCGCCATGCGTCCGTGGAGCTGCTCTACTGCGAGAAAACCGGGGATTCGACACTGAAGGATGCCGCCATACGCCGCTTGAACTGGGCCACGTACATGGTGGATACGGACGGCAAGAACCGTTATCCACGCGACGACAACTGGCTCACCGATGGCTACGGCGATTACGTCCGGCATTACCTGCGCGCCATGGCGTCATTCCCCGAACTCGCGCCCGACGACCAGAATCATCTGCTGCGGACGACCTCGGTGATCCAGCGCATCGAATACGGAGGCGACGCGATCGCCTATACCAAATTCGACAGCGTCTCCACCGAACGGCTGAAGCTGGGCGCCTGGAGCCCGAAGTCGGTCACCGGCGGCGACATCGAGTGGGAGCCTAAGACGAAAGTGCTGACCCTCCACGCGAAGGAAAAGACCGTCCGCATCACGCGCTGACGGGAGCGCAAAGATATGTCCTTTTTCCGGATCGATGGTGTCGTTCCCATCATTCCGACGCCATTTCAAAACGATGAGACTATAGACTCCGCGGCCTTCGCGCCGCTCGTCGATTTCGCCGTTGCGGGGCGGTGTAGTGCGATCTGCCTGCCGGCTTACGCGAGCGAGTTCTACAAGCTCTCCGACGAGGAGCGGCTCGAAGTGGTGCGCCACGCGGTGACGGCCGCAAAGGGCCGCATTCCGGTAATTGGGCAGGCGAATCATGCTTCTGCCCGTCTGGCGGCCAGATCCGCGCGCGCTGTGGAGGCGGCTGGCGCGGATGCGATCGCGGTAGCCGTGCCGCGCCTGTTTAGCCTGCCGGAAAGAGATTTGTTCCGGTACTTCGATACGATTCTTTCGGCCATTCAAATTCCGTTGCTGATTCAGGATTACAATCCGGGAGGTCCCACCGTGAGCCCGCAGTTTGTGGCCGACCTGCATCGGATTCACCCTCACTTCCGCTATATCAAGCTGGAAGAGCCCCTGATGGCGGCAAAAGTTAAGGCCATTCTGGATGCCACCGGCGGCGGCGTGGGCGTTCTGGAAGGATGGGGTGGAATGTACATGCTGGAGCTCATCGAGGCCGGAATTTGCGGAGTTATGCCCGGCCTGGCAATCTCGGATCTGCTGGCCCAGGTCTACCAACGCGCAGTTGCCGGCGCAAAGCAGGACGCCTATGAAATCCTCGCCGATGTTCTGCCACAAATCGTGTTCAGCCTGCAGAATATGGAGTTCTTCCACCATGCCGAGAAGCGGTTGCTGGCGATGCGTGGTATCTTGCGCGAAGCCACCGTGCGGGACGTGACCATGACCCCCGACGAGATCGACCGCGCGCATGTGGACTTTCTGAACCAGCGCGTGCTCGCCCTGCTCGACAGGCTCCATATGCCTTATAATCCGCCGTTGCCGGTCAAGGCTCTGTGATGTCCGCAACTCTGAATGAAACAGCGGTTCATTCGCAACGGGCGTTGAGTTTGGAGAACGAGTGGCTCTTCGTCAGCATTCTGCCGGACCCCGGCGCGAAGCTGTACGATTTGATCTGGAAGCCGTCAGGCCGCGGCTTTCTCTGGCACAATCCGCGCATCAAGCCGCAAACGTTTCCGATCGAAGCGAACTTCGACAATTACTGGTGCGGGGGCTGGGACGACGGTTTTCCAACCTGTGACGCTTGCGAGCATCAGGGCGAAAACTACCCGAACCTGGGCGAACTGCGCAGCCTCGCGTGGCAGGTCGATGAGGCCGGCACGCGAAATGGCGATGCGGTGGCACGCTTGTCCTCATTCGGACCGATCAGCCCGGTGCGAGCGGAGAAAACCGTGACGCTTGCAGCCAGCGCGCCGGTAATCACCATCGATTACAGCGTTGAACATGTCGGAACGCTCCCGCTGGATTTCATCTGGGGGACGCACCCGGCGCTCGCGGCGGGGCCCGACACCGTGCTGAGGATACCTGCCCGCACCGGAATCGTGGGCCTCTCATCCGGCGCGACCTTCGGCCAGCCCAGCCAGCGCTACGTATGGCCGGTCCTGGATACGCCGAGTGGCCCGACAGACATGAGCCGCGTACGTGGTATGGACGCCAAGCTATTTTGCGGCCATTGCGCGACGGACCTCCAAGCCGGCTGGTACGCCATAGAGCACCAGGGAACGGGCGAGGGTTTCCTTCTGCAGTTCCCAAAAGACGATTTGCCGTATCTCTGGATGTGGCTGGTTTACGGAGGCTGGCGCGGTTATCATCACGTAATTGTGGAGCCTTGGAGCAGCTACCCCGTGCAACTCTCCGAGGCTGTTCGTCAGAAGACCAGCAGGCGCCTGGAGCCGGGCGGCGCGTTCTCCGTACGGATCCGAGCCACGATCTATGGCGCGGGCGAAACGTTGGAACAGGCTTTGAGAAGGATGGAGGAGTCATGAAACTGAAGAATCGCGTTGCGGTCATCACCGGTGCGGCCTCGGGTATTGGGCGGGCATGTGCGATAGAGTTCGCGAATGAGGGCGCCCGCGTGGTGCTCGCGGATGTGAATCTGGCGGGGGCCCAGGAGACTGCGCAAGTGATCGAGGCGGCCGGCGGAACGGCTCACGCCGTCGAAGCAGACGTGGCGGATCCGGCCGCTGTAGGACGGCTGGTGAGCGAGACTTTGCGGCGCTTCTCCGAGGTTCACGTGCTGTTAAACGATGCCGCGATTCAGGTCAACAAAACCGTGGAAGACACCACGGTCGAGGAATGGACCCGGGAGATCGCCATTAACCTGGGCGGCGTCTTTTTGTGTTCGAAGTACTTCCTGCCGCACTTGCGCAAGACGCGTGGCAACATCGTGAGCCTGTCTTCGGTGAACGCCTACTTTGTGGAGCCTGGTTGCGCGGGCTATTGCGCTACCAAAGCTGCGATCATCGGGCTGACCAAGGCCATGGCGATTGACCACGGAAAGGATGGCATTCGCGTGAATTGCATCTGTCCTGGATACATCGATGCCGGTTTGGCGGAGGGCTATTTTCAAGCACAGCCCGACCCGGCGGCAGCGCGTGCCTCGGCCGGGAAACTGCACGCGTTGTGGCGCATCGGCCGCGCCGAGGAAGTCGCGCGCGCCGCGGTATACTTGGCAAGCGACGACGCATCTTTTGTCACAGGGGCCGCACTGGTGGTGGACGGCGGCTTCGGTTCGGGTTTACCACCTGCGGCCTAGCGGGAGTTTACTTGATGGGCGGCGAAAAACCCGGTCAGGCTTCCGGCAGGCCTTCGATGTGGCCGGCTACGTGCGCAGGCCTCCTGGTAGCAGCAGGCGAGCAGGAGGATTTTCTTCAGTTCTTCGCCTGTT
>OBLT010000772.1_pt1 | contig 20605 bp, 19 predicted proteins | sample 1518721 | NCBI WGS metagenome assembly OBLT01 (sample SAMEA3539307, study PRJEB22396) | soil metagenome | biome: tundra; feature: field; material: soil | place: USA | collected 2010-05 | depth 0.15 m | reverse complement strand
AGATTCCGGCGCGTCCGCCGACCGAATTGATGCCGGGCAGGCCATCGACAGCGGTATGGCGATAAAACCCGCCGACATACGGCTGCACCGAAGACGCCTGATAGAAAACGTATTGCGCAAAAGGCGCATACTTGGTGATACTGGGACCACCCCCCGACCAATTCTCCAAGGAAAACCCGACACCCAGCCCATCGTGTACGTAATAGGTCGCGCTCGCCCCAATGACGAAATAATTATTGTCGAAGGCATAACCATTTCCTACCATCAGCGAAAAATAAGTACGCCCCTGTCCGAACATCCCGCCCCCCTCGGCAGCACACACCGGAAAAGCCGACAATACCAGCAGCATAGTTAACAGTAGTCTGTTCATTGATGTGCCCCTTTGCAAGCACGATTAGGAATTTAAGTTTGGACGAAGATCGCCGATTTGTCTATTGACCCCGGTGGCGCCTTGCTCTCTATGGGTGGCTGCCCCAAGTGTTCTTGGTTCATCTCAATAAACTGCTTCTATTGATTCGTTCGTTTGTGATTATGAAAACAATTCGAGCCTGGCGCCTTTACTTTTTTCTCGCTTACAACTTCGATAGCCATTTCATTAGTGTAACTGCGCTCCCGCACTTGGCTATAATGCCCGAGAACCACATAGGAACCAAGCCATACTGCATCACCATATCAACCACTGATGTTCATCATAGATAAAGGAGAAAATCATGGCAACAGACAGCATTTACCGTATCACCGAGCTAGTCGGAACCAGCAAGAAATCATGGGAGGATGCCGCCGCGAACGCGGTCAACGCCGCCTCAAAAACCTTGCGAGATCTGAGAGTTGCTGAAGTAATTAAATTGGACATGGTGGTCGATGATGGCAAAATCTCCGCTTACCGGGCGAGAGTAGCCTTATCTTTCAAGTACGATCCCAAGAAATAAAGAATCCAGTTTGCCGACTGAACGCTGCTGGGCAAGGAGCGGGTGCTGACCGCGAAAGAGGCAATGGTTTATCTTTATGTAGGAGCGGGCCATGCTCGCGAAAGAGTTGCTCGCAGGCATGGCCCGCTCCTACACCCCCTTGTTAAAAAACTCGGGAGGGGTTTCTCAACCCACCCGCTCAACCAGCCCCGTTACATCCCGGAGCGGATGCTGCCTGCCGGGCTCAGCGGCCGACTCGTGAAGAAAATCCAGAATCACCAGTTCGTCGCGCCACAGCGCGGCATGCGACATCTCATGGTGTGCGTTATGCTTTTCCGGCAGCGCAGAATGCGGAGCCGTGCGACCCAGGTGATAAGCACTCAGCAGTGCGGGATGCACGTAATACTTGCGGCACACCGCGCGCGTGTTGCCGAGCCGTTCCGCCACCGCATCGAGCGCCCGCAGGATGTTGCGCTCCGCCTCGCCGCGGCTGGCCGCCGGTCCCATCGTCCGCAACGCCACGGCGGCCACCATGGTGCCGCCCCAGGTGCGGAAATCCTTGGCCGTGATGTCGCGGCCGCTGACTTCCCTCAGATAGTCGTTCACGTCATCCGACAAAATCGGCTTGCGCGTGCCGTCCGCATCGAGATACTGAAATATTTCCTGCCCGTGCAGATCCTGGCAACGCTGCACGATACCTGCAAGCCGCGGGTCGTCGACCGCCACGATGTGCCCGACTCCGCTCTTGCCGCGAAAGCTGAAGCGCAACAGTGTGCCAATGACCTTCGCATGCTTCCTGAGCATCGTCGTCAGCCCATAGGATTGGTTCTTGCGCGCGTATTCGTCGTTGCCTACGCGGATCAGCGTCTTGTCCAGCAGCCACACCACCGATGCGAGCATTTGACGCCGGGACTGTTCTCCGGTGCGCAGATCGCGCTCCACTCGCTCACGCAGCATAGGCAATATCTCGCTGAATTCGAACATGTGGAGAAACTTGGACTGGTCGCGTGCTTCGCGGTACAAAGGATGGTAGTGATACTGCTTGCGACCGCGCGCATCGCGTGCCGTCACCTGAATGTGGCCCTCGGGATCGGGACAAATCCAGACGTTGGCCCACGCCGGCGGAATCACCAGCGCATTGAGCCGTTTGCGCATGAGCGGGTCGTCTATGCGCAAACCGTCGGCATCGGCATAGCTCCAGCCCTTGCCGGAACGGCGCCGGCTAATACCGACAAGTATATCGGTGACATAGTGCAGGCCGGCGCGGATCGCCGCCCTGCAATATTCGAGATGCTTGGCTGAACTCATCCTGTTACTCCTCATTTTCAAACGGCATGACATTTGCGCTGAATGAACAGCGATGCCAACGCGCTTCGATGGAGACATTGTCCACGGGTTTCGCCAGACGAACTGTGCGGTAACGCACTTGGCTGAGTAATGACCACGCAGGATCAGGATTAGAATCAGTATTATTATTGTCGAGGATCTTTCACAGATTTTTCAGATCGCTTGGGATATCGATGTCGGCAAAGATTCCGGCATCGTCGATCTTTATCTCCGCGACTTTGGATCTATCGCGCTCCAGCAAACGCCGGGCACCGTTATCACCCTGCAGTGCCAGCAATTCATCGCGGTAATGAGAGGCAAACCCGACCGGATGGCCGCGCCTGCCGGCGCGGGAGGGAGCAGCCAGAGCTGCACCTTCTGACAGCGCGTTTCGCACGCCCGCGATAGCGACCGATGGAACAGCAGGCATATCGGCCAGCCCGATCAACCAACCGTCGACATCAAGGTTTGCGCGCACGCCGCAGACGAAGCTGGCAGCCATACCTTGCGCGGCATCCGCACATTCGATCCAGCGTATCTGCGCTGATCTGATCTCGCCCAGCGCAATTTCAATGGCGCTGCAAAATGTTTCTGCCCCCGGCCTGACGACTACCGTGATATGCCCGAACGTCTCCAGCCATGGCAGCAGACTGTGTGCGGCGAGCGGCAATGTCACGCCACGCAGCGTAAGCGGATGCAGCAACTTGTCCGAACCGAAGCGGCGCGATGCTCCCGCTGCCAGCACGATGGCGGCGATGTCACCCTGATCAGGCACCGGCTCAGGCTCCCGATCAAACAGTGGATTCAGACAAATGTTTCCTGGTCGAACGGCATGCGCCGCAAGCGCTTGCCGGTCAGCTTGAACACCGCATTGGCAACCGCCGGCGCGATCGGCGGCACGCCCGGTTCACCGATGCCGGTGGGCGGCTCACTGCTTGCCACGATATGCACCTCGACCTGCGGCATTTCGGAAAATCGCAGCGGCGCGTAGTCGTGGAAATTGGATTGCATCACGCGGCCGTTCTCCAAAGTGATCGCACCATGCAAGGCGGCGGAGAGTCCGTAGACGATGCCGCCTTCGATCTGCTGACGCACGCCGTCAGGGTTGATGACCAGGCCACAATCCACTGCAGCGACCACGCGATGCACGCGGATCTTGCCGTTTTCCAGCGACACTTCGGCGATCTCTGCCACGTAGCTGTCGAACGACTTGTGCACCGCCACACCGTAAGCATGACCTGCAGGCAACTTCTTTTTGCCCCAGCCGGCTTTATCCGCGGCCAGTTGCAGCACGCCTCTGTAACGCGAATCGGCAGGCAGGATGGTGAGCCGGTAGGCGACCGGATCTTCGCCGGCCAGATGCGCGAGTTCATCTATCATCGTTTCGACCACGAACGCCGTATGCGAGTGGCCCACCGAGCGCCACCACTGCACCGGCACTTCATTCTTCGGGCTATGCAGTTCGACCTGAAGGTTGGGGATCACATAGGGCAGTGTAGCCGCGCCCTCCACCGAAGTGACGTCGATGCCGTTCTTGACCAGAAAGCCTGCGAAGGCAGTATCGGCAACGATGGACTGGCCGACGAGGGTGTGTTTCCACGCCAGCGGTTTGCCGTCTTTCGCGATTCCCGCTTCGATGTGGTCGGCCCACATCGGCCGGTAGTTGCCGCCGCGCATATCATCCTCGCGCGTCCACACCACCTTGACCGGTTGGCCGACCGCCATCGCCACCTGCACCGCCTCGATGACGAAATCCGAACGCGGATTGGCGCGCCGGCCAAAACCGCCGCCGAGGAAAGTCGTATGGATCTCCACCTGCTCCGGCTTGAGCCCCGCAGTCTTTGCCGCCATCATGGCGTCCATGGTCTGCATCTGCGTGCCGGTCCAGATGCTGCAGTGATCGGGCTTGAGGTCCACCACCACGTTGAGCGGCTCCATCGTGGCGTGCGCCAGATAAGGTATCTCATACTCGGCACTGACGGACTTGTGTGCCTTTTTGAAACCCTGCACGATATCTCCATCCTTGCGCGCCACGGCACCCGGTTGGTTTGCCAGCGCGAGAAATTCCGCGCGCATCTTCGAAGTGGAAAGTGCCGCACCCGGCCCTTCATCCCATTCGATTTCCAGCAGGTCGCGCGCGGTCTTGGCGGGCCAGAAACCGGATGCGGCAACAGCGATTCCAGTTGGCACCTGATAGACACCCTGTACGCCTGATACTTTGCGCGCCTCGGCAGCGTCGAAACTTTTCACCTTGCCGCCGAACACCGGGCTGCGCGCGATCAACACCGTCAGCACGCCGGGCAGATAAACGTCGAGGCCGAACTGCGCGCTGCCGTTGATCTTGGCCGGCGTATCGAGACGTTTCGTTGCCTTGCCGATGATCTTGAAATCCTTGGGCAACTTGAGAGCGACGTTGTCCGGCAGCGGCAGTTTTGCTGCGGCATCGGCCAGTTTTCCGTAGCTTAATTTCTTGCCGCTAACATGGATCACTTGGCTGTTCTCGGCATGGCATTCGCTTTCCGGCACGCCCCATTGCTGCGCCGCAGCGCGGATCAGCAATATCCTGCCACTGGCGCCGACGCGACGCATCTGCTCCCACGACGACGGGATGCTGGAACTGCCCCCAGTCAATTGCATGGGCATGGCCGTGTGGTTATAAACCGCGGCCACCGGTGCGGACTCGACGCTGATGCGGCTCCAGTCGGCTTCCAGCTCCTCCGCGATCAGCATCGGCAACGACGTGTAGACACCCTGCCCCATCTCGGACTTGTTGACGACGATCGTGATGCTGTCGTCTGCCGCAATGCGGATGAATGCGTTGGGCGGATAAACCGGCTTCGGCGGTGCTTCGGCCGCATAAGCACGGCCGCCTTTCATCGGCAGGTAAAAGCCGATCACCAAACCACCCATCAATGCGGTGGATTCTTTCAAGAATTTGCGGCGCGAAGGATCTTGCGCGGCGATGTCTTTCGTTTGGGTTTCCATTTCGGTTTTCATTTCTCACCTCCGCTTTGTTCCGCCAACAACGGGTGTTTCGCCACCTTCTGGATCGCCGCGCGGATACGGTTGTAGGTGCCGCAACGGCACAGGATGCCATCCATCGCGGCGGTGATCTCTGATTCGCTGGGATGCGGAGTCTCCTTGAGCAGCGCGGTGGCCGCCATGATCTGGCCGGACTGGCAGTAGCCGCACTGCGGCACGTCCACTTCCTGCCAAGCAGCCTGCACCGTTTTGCCCAGCGCGGTTTCGGCAAGTCCCTCGATGGTGGTGACTTGCTTGCCACTTGCCATTGAAATCGGCGTAACGCAGGAACGAACAGCGCGGCCATCCAGGTGCACGGTGCATGCGCCGCACTGCGCGATGCCGCAACCGTATTTGGTGCCGGTCAGTTTCAGGTTGTCGCGCAGCACCCATAACAAGGGCGTACTAGGGTCGGCATCGACCTTGGTCTTTTTGCCGTTGATAAATAAAGTGATCATGAGCACACCTCCTGGTTGTTGGGTCGAGTCTGATTTATGGGTTGAACTTGATTGATGGATTGAACAGCGCTGGCTGCTTCAGCCGGCTGGTTTCGAACAGAGATCAAATGCGCGAGGATGGCCACTGCGATCTCCGGTGGAGTACGGCTGCCAATGCTCAAGCCCACCGGCCCGTGCAGCCGGTCGATTTCTTCAGGCGTGAGATCGAACATTGCCAACCGCTCGCGGCGCTTTGCATTGTTGGCTTTGGAGCCGAGCGCACCGACATAGAACGCCGGTGATTTGAGCGCCTCCAGCAGTGCCATGTCATCCAGCTTGGGATCATGCGTGAGCGCGATGATCACGGTTGAGTTGTCGGCCTGCAGTGCCAGCACCGCGTCGTCAGGCATCTCGCTCATCAGAGTTGTGTCAGGCACGTCCCAAGTGTGGCGCATCTCTTCGCGCGGATCACAGACGAACACCTGGTAGTCAAGCGCTTGCGCCATGCGTGCGAGATAAGCGGAAGTCTGACCGGCGCCGATGATGAGCATCCGCCAGCGCGGGCCGTGCACCGTGGTCAGCGTTGCGCCGTCAAATGAAATGCTGTCGGTGCGGCTGGCGTCGGCCAGCACGACCTGCAATGAATTGAAGTGCAACGTGCGCCTGACCAGCCGGTGTGACTGGATCAGTTGCAGGACTTGTTCCACCCAATCCACATTGCGTACCGGCTCAATGACCACGCGTATGACACCACCGCACGGCAGCCGGAAACGCTTGGCTTCTTCGTGCGTGGCACCAAACGTCAGCACCTCGCAGCGATCGATCGGCAATTCGCCGCGCTGCGCACGCAGCACAAGGTCATCCTCGATGCAGCCGCCCGACACCGAGCCTACTGCCAGGCCATCGCCGCGCAGGGCGAGCATGGCACCCGGCGGACGCGGGCTGGAGCCGAAGGTTTCCACCACCGTCACCAACCACAACGGAAGATCCCCTGCTTGCCACTCCCGCAGGGACTTGAGTACAGAAAGATCAACACTATCCATACGTGACTCCTTGTGCCGGCGGCTATTCTCCCAGAGATTTGAGATGGATTCCACTGGCGGTAACTGCGAGATCGTATCATCTACAGTGAACCTTATCGTACGCCCTCTTACGGCAAAACTACAGCGTGTAGACGGCCGCCACAAATCGCCCCTGTATCAATCCGTCCTCATATCGATATTCATGTTCGCAGATAGAAATGCGAAGCTGGCACCATTATTACCAAAGAGCTGCATTCAATGTAGGAGCGGGCCATGCGGGTGCCCGGACAAGAGTTTTTCGTACCCGCGAAAAGATTATCGCGGGCATGGCCCGCTCCTACATCCGGCAGGTGGCACAGGAATCACAACTCCCGGTTGAACGTGCGGCGCAACATGGACTGGCAAAGATGCACGTCGAGGGAGCGATGTTCCAGGAGGGCGAGAGATCCAGATCACTATACCGTTCGGCCTTAAGTAGTGACTTAGCACGGGTTTATCGTGCTTAGCTCAATACTTAGTAGTTCCATCAGAGCCTGTCGAAGGCAAAAGTGATCGGCAAGCTTGCGGGGATTTTCATTCAGGGCGAAGCGGCCACACATGTCAGAGCTTGTCCTTCTATTGCATCCGATGTGCGAGATTAAATTGTGATTTGAGCTAGACAAAATGATTCGCTTCTAAATTAAATTTCCGCTATTTGTTTTAATCTTAGCCCTATCATCTTCACGCGCTCGGCGAGCGACTCATCAGGGAACACCATGCCAGACAAGGCATCCATAAAGTTCGGCAATGCCAATAGCGCGTGGCACCGATCCACCAAATAACGCTTCAGTTCATCGGGACTCGCAGCGACCTCCTCCACAATCTCGGGTCTGCCATCCAGCACATTGACGATGTCTTCCATATCGTGACTTCCCAACAGATCGCTTTTGCCCCGGTCTGAAAATGCCTCAAATTTGGTCGCTAAAAATGCAGGGGCCGTAATCAGCTGAATCGACGTTCCACTCGGCAACACAACCCGTTGCGCCGACTGCACTGCCAATGGATTCCACCTGTTGGCAAAACCCAAAATACCCGGCAACGCAGGCATCAGATCCACTTCCAGATTGTTATAGCGCCAGCGGCAAATGGGCGCATCCTGAGCCATGTCGCGTTTGAAACCGAGCCGGGTAAATTGCCTTTCCAATTCGTGATAACCCGCCAAGGAAGCCACCTGAGCCACCATATCCACATCGTAAGTTACTCTTGTCGGTGAAGCAGCCGAATCTGTCAGCAACAAATCCACCGCACAACCGCCCACCAACACCAACTCTTCACGCAACGGCCCGAGCGCCTGCGCGATGAGTTCTACACTGGCAATATTTGGGAGTCTCGCTCTCACAGAAAGAATTCTTCCAACAGCTTTTGCGCGGCCTTGCGCTCGCGAGCCTGCCCGCTTCGAAGCGCATCAAACAACGAAAGCATGGCATACAACCGTTCGTCCTTGAGCGCGGCCTCTGGCACAGAAGGATATAGCGGCGCCAGACTCAGCCCGCGCACCGTACCTTTGGAGTGCGGCCACACCGGTACTGGGTCGCTGGAGGGCGCGATCGCCTTGTTAAGCGGCGCAGCAGCATAAGCCGTAGGCACGCCGCGCGTGAGCGTACCCCAGACGGGAGGGAAAACGTACTTCGCGCCAAACAACACAAACTCCCGCAACTGCGGCTTGAGCACCACCGGGCGGCGTTCTTCAAATATCGCAAGCCGCGCCACGGCTGCGCGCTTGAGCGCGCCATGAACTGCAGACACAGCCAACCCGGTCTGCTCTGCCAGCTCAGGATAACTGGCAGCCGCACCGCTACGACTTAATAGTGCCAGCAACACGTAAAGGTCTTGCGGTTTAAGAGCAACCTGACGATTGGATATTTTAGGCATATTCTCTATTCTTGAAATAAGAATGCAACGAACGAATCATATGCTGATATTGACCTGTGAGTCAATATTCTTATTTCAGGAATAGAGAATATCTTGCCCATTCAATCCATGTGCACAATGACATAGGGACGGTGCCTCATTCTTTTCGCAAATTCGATTGGGCTCCGTCCCTGAGGTCTCTGCAATAATGATGATGTAAAGCGGGTTGGCGCCTACCGCGTTGAAAAAGCTGAAAGGTGCGAGATTGACAACACCACCTGGATTTTAGCTGGTGACTCAAGCGAACGGGCGCGGCACCACCAGATTGGTCAGCAACTTGTAGTTATCCGCGACTGAGTGCAGGGATGGATCGATTTGCATGTGGATTTCTCTCTAAAAAATAAGTAACTTTGTGGCAGCAGTTCACAAGCATGCGGAGATTTTCATTCAGGGCGAAGCGGCCACGCATGGCAGACTTTCTATAAAATTTATCAGACTAGAATTATCCAATTTTTAGGACTGACAAAATAATGAACGTATCTGCCTAAAGCAACTCTGCAATGTGGCAAATAACTGGTACTCTGGAACATTCAACGGCAACGAATTATAAATAAATATTCACCATCTTTTTCTTCAGATAATAATAATTCGTTGCCTGTTTTATCACAAAAAACCAAAAAGTCTATAGGAGCACCGTTGTCCGTCGCGATAACTTGAAGTACTTCACCACTATTCATTTGAGCGAGCGATTTTTTAGCTCGCAAAATCGGTAGTGGGCAAGCTAACTGACGAACATCCAATTCAACATTAAACTTCATAAGATTCCTATAAGCTCAAATTTATTCTAATCACTCAAAAGGCCGTACAGTAAATATACAACTAGTATTTCAACAGATCTAATGGGGATTTAGCACGCTTGACTTATCAACGCCATTGTCGATGTGTGCAGCGAGGATAAGTTGGGCATCCTTGGCATTTAGGTCGCCTTGGAATTGGCGTATGAGTGCCTCATAAAGAGTTGTGGCATCGCCGAATAGTGTGGGTAGGTTGAATTCAGAGCCGTTTAGATCAGTACCATCTGGATTAGCCTTGTGCTTCTCCTCCAATGATAGAGTCAAAGCCATCGAACGGTTTATGTTTGCATCTCGCCGTCTACCATCTTCTGTATCATGTGTTGAATCGTCTAGCTCAATTGCACAGATGACCTCACCTGTTGCTGGATCCTGCACTACAAAATCCAGTTCATATTGACCCATTGCTCTTGTATAAGACAGTTTGCCTTTAACCACATTAGCCAACCGCATGTGCGGGTTGATTTCATATTCTGACAGTGCTTCGCGAAGTAGAAGCAAAGTTTCCCGTTCCCTGCTTGTAGATGGTCCCCGTCTAAACATTTGTTATCCGATGAGACACATAGTTGCAAACTGAATTTAGTATTTCACATTTCAGTACGATAAGCTAATCATCAAACGATTCAATTTTCGGACGGAATTTATTCTCTCTTTCCAACCATGAAGCTTTCTCAAGTAGTTGTCGACAAGAAACCGTGGTCTGCCCCCGATTACTCCTATGCAAGAATACTTTGATAGCTAGTATCAAGTGCTTCAGTTACACCTGGACCAACCCAGACCTGAGATTTCGCTGCAAGGGCATGGGCATATGCCCAGCGGGCAACACCTAAGCTGGTCAATTCATCACTGATAATTGTTGCATTGGTAAACGCTGCTAGTTCTGACCTGTATAGCTCGTTACGTTCGCGCCAGTGTGCAAGGTGTCCACTTGCTGGCAGAAGATCGCTTTTGTCACCATTGCAACGGTCGTGTGCAAACACAAAATTTTGGGTTATATCCCTTGGATAACGTGACCATGGAATAAAGTGATCAATAGCACCAGAATTACGGATTAAATTTTGGCAGTAAAAACAATTATTCTTCTGTAAGTCTGTGAGCAGATCACGTATGGCGACCAGTGATCCTCTGTCAACACCAAACATGAACGCCTCAAGATCATTATTATCACCAACAATACTGCGATTCAGAGGGTTCGATCTAACGTGACTAATCCATGCGTTACGAGCAAGGTTCATTATGAAGCCGTTGAATTGCCTTAGGCAAAATGCGACTCCTGGCAATAGTTCAATGCCACCATCAACTAAATCTTCAATGTATAGGAAGATGACCTTCTGGCTCCTAAGGGTTTGAAGCTTCCAAAGCGGCATCTTTTTAATTGTGTTTGATACCTCAGCAATAGCAGAATCCCACTGCCCCATTTGCCTAGCATCAGCTAATGAAGCATGCATTTTCTGGAGCCCTGCAACAAGGTTAGGTATTGCGGCCTGAATACCTTTATTTTGGATCAGCACAGCAGCGTCAGGGGTTTGAACAGACTTGTAAGGCTTTATCTGTCGCCAATAAAGCTCGATGAATTTACCTGCAATAGATTGAATGCTTATATGAAAGGGTGAACCAGAATCATCCCCTTTTTCCACGGCAATTTCTGCCAATGAAATTAGCAGTGCATATTTATATGTAGCAACAAACTCGCCCTCTTCAAACAGGCGTTGAATATGGTTCAGAAAAGCGAGTTGAAATTCCGCTGAAGGGGCTTCGCTCATTTTCTGTTCCAGTAGTCTGCTTTCTCAGGGATGATCCAACGGACACCACCCCTTGGGTCTTCACGATCACCTGAATATCGCGGTATCAGATGTATATGAAGGTGCGGAACAGTCTGACCAGCACTAACCCCATCATTTATGCCAATGTTATAACCATCTGGGCTGAATTCTTCGTCCACCATCTTTTTGGACTGATCCAGCAGTTCCAGCAAACATGTGCGCTCTTCTGCGGTAATTTGAAAAAATGAACCTACATGGCGACGCGGAATTATCAAGGTGTGTCCCGGCGATAGAGGAAATCCATCACGGATGATGATTGCATGTTCATTTGCGCGGATTATGCGGGAATCAGGTAGAGTGCAAAAAACACATTTTGTTGTGCAATTCTGGGCAGTCATCAAAAGTTAATGGCGAGGTAGAGTTTTTGACTTATGAGGTAGTGTACTCTGCCACAAACATAGCGGATACGTTGTTAAAATTTCAACGTCCAAATGCTTCAATCAACACTTAGCCACAATTAATGATCCATAACTGAATGGAACGCGCTGGGGTAGCAATTACCACCATTCTTAACCCTCACAACCACGAGATAAGAAAGCTCTCGCGTAGTTTCACCATCCGATTGCACAGCTTGCGGCGCGCTCGAACTCCAGATTCTTCGCGGCTTGCAGCCTTTCTTTTCCCAGCCGGGTGATTTGTTTGGAAACGCGGCATAATTGCGGCATCATCTTTCTAGGTGCAAGGGACAAGGGGCAACATGCCACCACACACTATTAGCAAGCACACTGACGACAACATGAGCCCCAAGGCCTGGTATCAGGCCGCCAGCGTATTGCCGGACTTTGTTTATGATGCCGCGCAAGCTGCGGCAATCGATGAGCTGGATGTGCTCTGGCATCAGTTGGTCGATTTCAAATCCAGGCGCAACCAATTCCTGGGACGCAGTCTGCTCAGCCCGGAGGTGCCCAAGGGTTTGTATCTCTGGGGTGGTGTCGGTCGCGGCAAGACATTTTTGATGGATGCGTTTTATGCCTGCCTGCCGTATCGCCGCAAACGCCGCATCCACTTTCATAATTTCATGGCTGAGGTTCATCACGAGATGAAGGCGCTTGCCGGAGCAGATGATCCGCTGATCGCGCTGGCCGGCAACATTGCCAAATCCACCCGTTTGTTGTGTCTGGATGAGTTTCACGTCGATGATATTGCCGATGCGATGATTCTGGGGCGGCTGGTAGCGGCGCTGTTCGAGCGAGGCGTGGTGCTGATGACCACTTCCAACTTCCCGCCTGATGGCCTGTACGCACATGGTTTGCAGCGGCAAAACTTTTTGCCTGTGATCGAGCTGCTCAAGCGTGAGTTGAAAGTGTTGAACATAGAAAGCGGCAGTGACTACCGCCTGCGGGCGATGACCCGCGAGCCGCTGTTCCTTGTGGCTAACGATGCCGAAGGCGATGCCGCCAACGAGGCGCGCATGGACGCGCTGTTTGAACGGATAGCCGGGGAGACGCGACGCGATGAGACGCATGTCGAGGTGCTGGGCCGTCTGATTCCGGTGAAAAGAATCGCCCATAATGTGGTCTGGTTCGATTTCAAGGAGCTGTGCGGCGGGGCGCACTCGCAGCCCGATTACCTGGAGATCGCCCACCGGTTCCCCACGGTGTTTGTGTCGCACATCCCGCAGCTGACCGCCGACCTCGCCGCCGAGGCGCGGCGCTTTACCTGGCTGATCGATGTGTTTTACGACAACCATGTCAGGCTGGTGGCTTCGGCAGCGGTCTCGCTGGAGGATGTCTTCGCCGATGACATGTCGTTCGGCGAAGCTTCACGTACCGTCAGCCGCCTGACCGAGATGCAATCCCTGCACTATCTGATGCTGCTACATCATTCGCAGAGGGTTAGGTTGGGCAGTGATTCGTAGGGGCGAGGTCTTCACCGAGGGTGCGGCATACTTCACAATCATTAATACACTACATCATGATCGCCCACATTGATCGGGATGATCTCCTCGTCGTGGATCAGGAGTTCCAGTGTGATGCGGTAAGAAAGATTGATGGAAACCGAATGTAGTCCTTGCAGCCTGCCACTCAATGGATGTAATCGCAACGAGGGATGTTGCGGGTTCATCTCCAGCAGTTGCAATGTCTTGAGGTATTGTTTTTCCAGTTCGGGATGACGTTTGAGGAAACGCGCGGCGCGTTTGTTGTATTGCTCGGTGAAGATCAACTGGAAGGTCATGCTGCGGACTTTTTCACCCGTTTGACGTGCGCCGCTGGCGATTCCTTCACAAAGCGCCCTGCCGCAATATCGGCGCGCGTTTCGGCCAAAGCCGCTTCCAGTTCGCATTCGCGCAGGTAGTGATATTGCGCAATCTCCATCACCACGAAGCGCTCCTTGCCGCGTACAGAAACAATCGCTTCCGGCCGATTTGCCAGCACAGCTTCGATGGCGGCGACACCTTTGGTTTTCAGATCATTGGCAGTCAGGTTGGACATGATTTATCTCCTCATGGAGTTATTGGTAGTGCGCCGAATAGTACGCTAGACAGTGCTATTTATCAAGCGCATACCTTGCTGCCGTGTAGGAGCGGGCCCTGCATGTGTTGTCATAGCGGCGAAATCAGCACGCTCTCGCGCAATTTTTTCAACTGGTCACGCAACTCGGTGGCTTTTTCGAACTCCAGATTTTTCGCAGCTTGCAGCATTTCTTTTTCCAGCCGGGTAATTTCCCTGGACACTTCCTTTTCGCTCATCGCCAGATACTTCGCCTGAATCTGCGCGGCCTTGAGTTGCTCGCGCGCGACATCCGGCTCGTACATGCTTTCGATGATGTCCTTGATGCGCTTCTGCACGCCTTGCGGGGTGATGCCGTGGGCGAAGTTATACGCCACTTGCTTGATGCGTCTGCGGTCGGTCTCTTCTATCGCGCGGCGCATCGAGTTGGTGATCTTGTCGCCATACAGGATCGCCTTGCCGTTGATGTGGCGCGCGGCGCGGCCTATGGTCTGGATCAGCGAGCGCTCGGAGCGCAAAAAGCCTTCCTTGTCGGCATCGAGTATCGCCACCAGCGACACTTCGGGAATATCCAGCCCTTCGCGCAGCAGGTTGATGCCGACCAGCACGTCGAACATGCCGAGGCGCAGGTCGCGGATGATCTCGACGCGCTCGACGGTTTCGATGTCCGAGTGCAGGTAGCGCACCTTGATGCCGTGCTCGGAAAAATAATCGGTGAGGTCTTCCGCCATGCGCTTGGTCAGCGTGGTGACCAGCACGCGCTCGCCCTGCTTGACGCGCAAACTCACTTCGGACATCAGGTCGTCCACCTGACTGGTGGCGGGGCGCACTTCGATGATCGGGTCCACAAGCCCGGTGGGGCGCACCAGTTGTTCGACCACCTGGCCGGTGTGCTCGGCCTCGTACACGCTGGGAGTGGCGGAAACGAACACGCTCTGGCGCATGATATGTTCGAATTCGTCGAAGCGCAGCGGACGGTTGTCCATCGCGGAGGGCAGGCGGAATCCGTAGTTGACCAGATTTTCCTTGCGCGCGCGGTCGCCTTTGTACATAGCGCCGATCTGCGGCATCATCACGTGGCTTTCGTCCAGGAACATCAGCGCATTGGGCGGCAGGTAATCCAGCAGCGTCGGCGGGGGCGCTCCTGCCGGACGCCCGGACAGATGGCGCGAATAATTTTCGATGCCTTTGCAGAAGCCAATCTCGTTGAGCATTTCGAGATCGTGGCGGGTGCGCTGTTCGATGCGCTGCGCCTCGACCAGTTTATTTTCGCGCTGATAGAACGCGATGCGCTCGGCCAGCTCGACCTTGATGGTCTCGAGCGCGGCCAACACGGTGGCACGCGGCGTGACGTAATGGCTGGACGGATAGACAGTGTAGCGCGGCACTTTTTGCAGGATGTGGCCGGTGAGCGGATCGAACAGCGACAGGGTTTCCACTTCGTCATCAAACAATGTCACGCGCAACGCGAATTCGTTGCTTTCCGCCGGGAAGATGTCGATCACATCGCCGCGCACGCGGAATTTGCCGCGCGAGAAATCGATCTCGTTGCGCTCGTACTGCATTTCGATGAGGCGCTTGATCACGTCGCGCTGGTGCATCTTTTCGTTATGGCGCAAATGCAAAATCATGCCGTGATAATCCACCGGATCGCCGATGCCGTAGATCGCCGAGACGGTCGCGACGATGATGCAATCTTCGCGTTCCAGCAGTGCCTTGGTGGCGGACAGGCGCATCTGCTCGATCTGCTCGTTGATGCTGGAATCCTTCTCGATATACACATCGCGCGATGGCACGTAGGCCTCGGGCTGGTAGTAGTCGTAATAGGAAACGAAATACTCCACCGCGTTCTCGGGAAAGAACTCGCGAAACTCTGAATACAACTGCGCCGCGAGCGTCTTGTTCGGCGCCATGACCATCGCCGGACGACCGAGCTGCGCGATGACGTTGGCCATCGTGAAGGTCTTGCCCGAGCCGGTCACGCCGAGCAGCGTCTGGAACGACAGGCCGTCGCGAATGCCCTCGACCAAATGCGCAATGGCCTCGGGCTGATCGCCCGCCGGTTCGAACGGCTGGTGCAGGATGTAGGGACTGTTGGGGAAGGTTTTAATCAAGGGTATAATTTCGCAAAGTTTAGCGGCTGATTTTAGCACGCGAGCACCATCCGACGGACTCGGCGACTGCTTCACCCAACATAATTGATGTGGCTGTCTCCGTTCCCTCTCCGCCCTGATGGAGCTACTAGCCATTCGACTAAGCCCGCAAGCGGGCAAGTCGCTGGTTATCTCCCGCAGGCTGGAGAGAGGGACAAAGTGTCGCTCACGCGACGTTAATGTTAATTGACCTTAAGGAAATATCTTGGAACTCTCCAAACGCGTACAAGCCATCAAGCCCTCCCCCACTCTCGCGGTTACCGCGCGCGCCGCCAAGCTCAAGGCAGAGGGAAAAGACATCATCGGGCTGGGCGCGGGCGAACCGGATTTTGACACGCCTCAGCACATCAAGGATGCGGCGATAGACGCGATCAACAAGGGCTTCACCAAGTACACCGCTGTCGGCGGAACACCATCACTCAAGCAGGCGGTGATCGCCAAGTTCAAGCGCGACAACGGGCTGGATTACACCGCCAAGCAGATTCTGGTTTCGTGCGGCGGCAAGCAGAGCTTTTTCAATCTGGCGCTGGCGGTGATCAATCCCGGCGATGAGGTGATCATCCCGGCGCCGTACTGGGTGTCTTATCCCGACATCGTACTCATCGCGGAAGGCAAGCCGGTGATCGTGCAGGCGGGCATTGAGCAGGGTTTCAAGATGACGCCGGCGCAACTGGAAGCGGCGATCACGCCCAAGACCAAAATGATGGTGATCAACAGCCCGAGCAATCCTTCCGGCGCGGTGTATACGCTGGCAGACTTGAAGGCACTCGGCGCGGTATTGCGCAAACATCCGCAGGTGCTGATCTCGACCGACGATATGTACGAGCACATCGCGCTGACCGATGCGAAGTTCGTCAACATCCTGAATGCCTGCCCTGACCTGTATGCACGCACGATGGTGTTGAACGGTGTTTCAAAATCTTATGCGATGACCGGCTGGCGCATCGGCTATGCGGGGGGGCCGGAGCACATCATCACCGCGATGGAAAACGTGCAGTCGCAAAGCACTTCGAACCCGACTTCGATTTCACAGGTGGCCGCGGAGGCCGCGCTGAATGGCGATCAGGGCTGCATCGCGCCGATGCTGAAGGCGTTCCGCGAGCGGCATGTGTTCGTGGTGAATGCGCTGAACAAGATTCCGGGGGTGAAGTGCATCATGGCGGGCGGCGCGTTCTATGCCTTCCCGGATGTGCGCCCGGCCATCGCCAAGCTGCACCAGCGCGGCACGATCAAGGCTGCGACTGATGTGGCGCTGGCTGAATATTTGCTGGAAAGCGGCGGGGTGGCAGTAGTGCCCGGTTCGGCATTCGGCAGTGAGGGTTACATCCGATTGTCGTTCGCGACTTCGATGGATAATCTGCAAAAGGCCATGGAACGCCTTGCCAAGGCGCTGGCTTGATCCGTTAGAAACGACAATAATTCTGCTGTGTTCGAAAAACTTTTGGCCGGGCACCCGTAGGAGCGGGATAAAAGTTGTACATACAATTAATGCGAATTGGAATTAGGGGGCGTAACGTAATGTGGGGCTGTCAATCACTCCGCCCATTTGCAGGTCGACAGGCGCCGCCCCATCGTGCATCGACAATCTGACGCTCATCTTTCCCGACAACTGTTGCTTGGCGACATCAAACGTAGCAGTTGCATTCAACACACCAGCCGCGATTTTCACCTGCTTAAAGTGATAGGCATTGTTAGCATATGAAATGAGGCCGCTGAGCCCATCGAAATGTGTCCTGCCGCCCGGCAAGTTTTCCTTGCTGCGCATACGCGCAGTTTCAACGATGTCCATGCCGCTGATCATCCCGTCATTAGCCGTGAAACTGCCATCCAGCACTACGGAATCGGTCAGATCGGCTAAATCCATCGAGGTCATTTTGAAGCGCGCCGAGCCTTCGACATTTCCATCCAGCAACTTGCTCAACTTCTGCATAGTGATCTTTTTTGCGCTCAGCGCGCCTTGTGTGCGCCAGCCTGAACGCCAGTTGATACTTGCATTCCCTTGCACGACACCACCCAGGATCCGGGCATCGAAATCGCTGATTTGTAACTCGTCGTTGCTTAACGCACCTTTTGCATTCAGCTCATCAAACGACAAATTCGGCAACAACGGCAAAGCACTGTCGCGCACCGTTATGGCGACTTGCAGCTGGTCTTCCGGAGTGGCATTAATACCCAACGTGAATTTGCCGGCATTTGCGCGCAAATTAGCCTGGGTGAATTTGCCATCCGGGTTGAAATTCAACTCGCCCTCTACACCGGTCAATTGGAAGGCGTCCGCATCCAGCGTGCCTTGACTGATCACCATGCGACTCACCTGATATTGATCTACATTGGCCAGTTGTTGCAACCATGCAGATGCATTTTGTAACCCGATGCCCCTGACTTTGACATCTTGAAACTCGACACTGCTGATCGGCTTCTTATCGCCGAACAATCCGGTGATATCAAAATTTATTTGCGCCTCCTTGGCCTGAAATTGCTTCACCTCGCCAATATATATCTCACCCAATTCCAAACGCGGCGTGGGCAGAATACGTCCGGACAAATAGCCTATATGCACCGGCTGATGTAATCTTTCGGACAGCAGTTGTTGGACCTTGGGCATGTAATCCCGCATCGGCAGTACATAGGGGACGACAAACAACGCGCCGACCAGCAACACCAGCAAGAACACCCCCAGCTTGAACACAAACCCCACCAGCCTGCCCCATGCAAATGGCTTGCGCTGGACTCGTGCAACGGGAACTGGTTTTTCAACATGGCTGGTGTCGGCAATGGGATATTCAGCCTGATGAGCAACTCGCTCTGCGTTGGCCTTGGCAACTTCAAGTGCCCGTTGCTCGGCTTCAGCCCAAACCTTGGCTTGGGAATCGGCCAGTTCTTTGGCTAGTTGTGCTTCCGCAGCGATGCGCTGTTCGGCCGCGATACGCTCTTGCGCTTTTCGTTTGATTTGTTCCTGACTGGGCTTGCTCTCGACCGGTTCACTCGCGACAGGCGGGGGTACTTGTTGCCTGACAGGCTGCCGGACATCTGCAGGTTGGATTGTTTTCGCGGCATCGCTGGGCTGTTGTGCGGCACTTGCTTTCTGCGCCGGCTGCTGATCTTTATGCGGCTCAGCCGGGCGCTGCGGTTCATCAACATGGAACGAGTCAAAAGCAAATGCATCCGGCTTCTTGGCCGCAGGGGCAGCTTCGGTAGTCTGTGCTGCTTGCGCACCAGCGGCTTCACGCGCCTGCGCTGCTTCCCGCTGTTGCTTGGCTATGAGCTCGGCTGCTTCTCGTGCTTTGGCAGCATCTTCTTCAGCTTTTATACGAACATGCGCCTTGGCTGCAGCGTCAAGACGCGCCTTGGCTTCCAGCTCAGCCCTTAGCTTGGTCGCTTCCAGTTCGATATGCATCTGCGCAGCTTCGGCTTGTTGCCGCTCCCTGACTGCAGCCTCAAGACGCAGCTTGGTTTCTTGCTCGGCTTTTAACCTGGCGGCCACGAGCTCCTCGAGCTCGTCGTGCACTTTCCTGGCTTCTTGTTCCGCTATCAAACGTGCAGCTTCGGCTTGTTGCTGCTCCCTGACTGCACGCAGCTTGGACTCTTGCTCGGTTTTCAACCGGGCGGTCTCGAGCTCGTCGCGCACTTTCCTGGCTTCTTGTTCTGCTATCAAACGCGCAGCTTCGGCTTGTTGCCGCTCCATGGCTGCAGCCTCAAGACGCAGCTTGGACTCTTGCTCGGTTTTCAACCGGGCGGCCTCGAGCTCGTCGCGCACTTTCCTGGCTTCCTGCTCTGCCTTTAGCCGGGTGATTTCCGCCTCTTCCTTGGCACGACGCGCCGTCACTTCACGGATTCTAGCGGCCTCCTGTTCAGCTTTAAGAAGGATGGCTGCAGCTTCACGCTGCGCCTTTATTTTCTCCGCTGCGATTTCCTGTTTGGATTTTTCTTCAGCCTCAGCCCTCAACTTCTCAGCCTTGACCGCCTCGGCTGTCGGCGCTTCCGGTGGGGATGCAGTAAACCCTGACATAAAATCCAATTCGCCGGCATCATCATCCACCGCTTGTTTTTTATGCGGGGTAACCATCTTGGTGGGAACGACCATCTTAGGCGGCACGACCACCTTTGGAATTTTGCCGACCACGGCTTTGTCTTGGATGAAACCGCTCTTTTCCAGCTCTTCAAACATCTTGCCGAGACCGGCGCGCATGCTGGGCGCGGCGCGCTTGCTGATTTCGCCGAAAGTTGCGGATCCGTCCACCATCAGCAAGGCGCGTTTAACGTCGCCGGGAAGATGCGAAGTCCTGCTCTGCGTCTCATCTTCGCCTTTGCTGGTTCTGACAAAAATTGTTTTATTGTCCATGCTGTATTCTAACTGATAGCGCGCTTGAATCGCGATTGTAAATCATTTCTTTACGGGTGGTCCGGGTGCAAGGCACTTGTTATTGCTTATCCTCATTTTTGCCGAACGGCTTATTCAGAAGCCCGGTAATTTTAATTTACACTGCCACACTTGCCAAGGCTGTTCCTCCATGTTTAGCGATTGGATCATCCAATGTTCAGAAACCACCTTTAACATGCAGCGGGCAAGGAACGCTCCATCCACCGCATATGGACTAATTGAGGTTGACCGAGCAAGGCAAAATCACTATCATGCGCACCTCTTCATTCCCTGATAGCTCAGTCGGTAGAGCGACGGACTGTTAATCCGCAGGTCCCTGGTTCGAGTCCAGGTCGGGGAGCCA